>JACDJA010000406.1_pt1 | contig 50886 bp, 48 predicted proteins | sample 7449241 | NCBI WGS metagenome assembly JACDJA01 (sample SAMN14253289, study PRJNA609438) | sludge metagenome | isolation source: initial anaerobic sludge | collected 2018-12-20 | reverse complement strand
TGTACCCGTAGCTCAATTGGATAGAGCAATTGCCTTCTAAGCAGTAGGTTGTCGGTTCGATTCCGGCCGGGTACGCCAGTTTATTAATTGGGAGAGATGCCTGAGTGGCCGAAAGGACACGCTTGGAAAGCGTGCGTACAGCAATGTACCATGGGTTCGAATCCCATTCTCTCCGCCACCTCTAGATAAAGAATTTTCTTTATAATATATTTAAGATATCTTAAGATTAATCTTGATGTTTTTGTAATGTTAGATGTAATAGGACTACTTTATTTCACTATCTCCAACCTATATCTTTTAGGTTCATTCCCTATACATATATTTGAATTCCTTGATTTAAGGACAGGATATGCAGTAAGTGATTATGCTTTACTCTTTGAAGTAGGAACATACTTTAATGTCTCAGCTATTATTACTGGTTTACTGTGTGGTTTAGATGCAATTACTAATCTCAAATACAAAAGAATTAGGAAATCCCTTTACAATATACACGCCATAGCTGCTTTCTCTTTGGTTGGAATAGGGATATATCCCTTAACAGGAGCAGTACTTGATACTAATAGGGTGCTACATTGGATATTTGCACTTACATTCATACTAATATATCCATTAACTAGAATATTTGTACTTAGGTATTTTAATAAGAAACTTTTTAAGAAACTCTTAATACTTTACATAGGTTTAAATATTGCAGCTTTAGGGGTATATATGTATGTCTCTATTAGATATATCGCATATCCCGAGTATCTAATGTGGTTAAATCTTTTGGCTGTTATTATCTTGAGTCAGATAGCAATATCAAAGAAGAAAAAAGAATAATATTACCTTGAGGTAGAGTAAACAGGTAATGATCAAACATCCCTATCAAGAATATAAATAACAGTATTGATATAGATATTCCATTGAGTTTTATACCCTTCACAAAATATCTAAATAGTATATATAGGTAGTATATGCCTAAGAGTATTCCTAATTCTACAAAGTTAAGTATCCATATATTATGTACTGGTTGAAGTAGTAATTTACCTCCTTGAGTAAATGGAATATTTTCTGAGTAGAAACGGAGAGAATTACCTAACCCTGTACCTAGTAGTATATTTTCTTTAAATATTTCAACATTTACCTTTATTAATTCAATTCTGTCACTTAGACTGTTGTCTCCTTGATTAAATATATTTAAAAATCTGTAATAGAGTAGGGAAGTAAAAGAGAAAAGTTTTCTTTCTTTGAATATAAATATGAGAGGTATTAATAATAGCAGAAGTAAAGATACTCTTGAGAATGTAAATATTAATAGTATGGCAGAGATTCCTGTAGTGAGTAAGAATACTTTATTTTTAGATTTACTGTAAAGGAAAAGCGTTAGTAATATTGTAAATAAATACCAACCAGCTAAGACATTAGGATGGGGGAATGTCCCATATGACCTTAAAAATAGTTCTCCTTGTATATCTATAAAACTGGAACCCACCATACCACTAGATATTTCTGATTCTCCTAAGAAGTACACTCCTAGAGAAGTTCCTCTAACAAATTGATATATTCCAACTACTCCTTGAATTAAGATTGTGGTAAGTAAAAACAAATTTGTATATCTGTTTTGTAACACTCTCTTTATATATCCACTCTCCTTTATATACCTCATCAGTAATATTGAGGTTAATAGATAAACAAAAATTCTGGTGTACATAATAGTTGATGCAATCTCTTGTACAATAAGAGCTTGTATAATAAAAAGGGCTAACAAAAGTAGTAGGTATCTATCTTTAAAAAGTTTAGTGAGAGTATTTTTACTAACTAAAAATGTTAATTGTATTAATAGTAATACAACAAACACATCTATTATCGATAGAGTAGGAATGAGATAGTTAACCCAGAAACCAGATACATATGGATTAGTACTTGGTAAAAATATCTGTAATGTAATGTTAAAAGGTATTACAAAAAGAAGTAAGGGAAGTGTAGTTAATGTGTTTTTTTTCTTAATAGAAAGAATATACCATATTGTAAATATGATAATCAGAAATATCCCTTTTGAAATACTCTCAAAACAGAGATATATACTACCTAAAGTTAGAACACTATATAGAAAATGTGCGTGGTATTTTTTAAGGAATGTATACATTAATACATTCTAACAGAGAATTACTTACTCCTCACTCTCTTCCTCAGATTCAGGAGTATCAATATCTACACCTATCTCTGATTCAGTTAATGGAATTATTCTAATATGCCTATCTCTATCCTCTCCTATACTCTCTGTTTTAATATCATCAAATACTTGGAGTGTTAAGTGTACAACTCTTCTGTCAGATGCTTTCATTGGAGGTAGGTCTACTGGTTCTCCCAATATCCTTGCGTCATCTGCTTTCTGCATAGCGAATTTTTCTAACTTATCATCTCTCTCTTTTCTATATCCACATACATCTAGTACTACCCTATACTGATCTTCCTCTTTATAATGCTTTCTTAATATCATACTTAAAACAAATTGAAGAGAGTCTAAATGCTTACCATGGCCTCCTATTAAATATCCTAGGTTCTCACCTTCAAATCCAATCTTTATATATGAAACTCCAGATACTTCCTCAATATCTAATGTATACTGTGCATCTATATCCATTAACTTAAGTAATGTGTCTAATTCTTTTATTACTATGTCTTTCATATTAGGAATTTTTTAATTTATTTTCTTTTTTAAACAGTATATCCCAAAGATTTTGTACACCTTTTTTGTTTTTATCAAAATCTAATATGAAGTACTGTATAACTAACATAAAGGATTGAACCATCCAATACCAACCTAGGGCTGCAGGCATACTTATCGTGAAGAATACTGTCATTAGTGGGAACATAAACATCATGGATTTTTGAATTTGTGCTTGCATATCTTCTGGAGATTGAGCTTCACCCTTTTTCTTGTTCCCTTTCTTTGGTGTAGTAGGTGCTTGCATCTTTTGAGTAAATACTGTTGTTGCATACTGTACTACACCAACAAGTAGTGCTAAAACAATATATGGTAAGCTCTCTACCGCTAATCTACCAAATTCAGAAGACATACCGTTATATGATTTTGTTAAATCCCAGAAAAGAAATTCTGGGTTAATCATATATCCATTAGATATACCTACTAAATCTCTAACCCAAGTATAAAGGCCATCGAGATTACTATCTGTGACAGCTCTAATTACTCCTATTAACGCAGAAAGTATTATCAATTGAGGTACAAATGTACCAATACACCCGAGAGGGTTGTATCCAACTCTTTTATAAAGCTTCATCTGTTCTTGTGAGAGTTTCTCTTTGTTATTTGCATATTTCTTCTGTAACTTTTCTAACTCTGGTTTAAGATTAGCCATCTTTTTAGTCATTGCAGTTTGTTTCTTTACTAATGGTGTAAGAATTAAACGAGTAACAATAGCTATTGCTAAAATTGCTAACCCTAAGTTATCACCTAAGTAGTGATAGAGAAGAATTACTGTATTTAATACTGGGTTAAAAAGGACTGTATTCCAAATTGTTGCTAGCATATTAATAAATGAATAATAATAAAAATCTTATGCATTATACATTAAACTCAATTATTTTTCAGGTACAGGATCATACTGACCTGCTTGAGTCCATGGGTTACATCTTAATACTCTCTTTATAGCTAAGTATGTACCTTTAAAAACACCGAACCTTTCTACTGCACTGTATCCATACTGTGAACAGGTAGGGGAGTACTTACATCCACTAGAGTTAGGATATATCTTTCCTAAATATCCATGATCAAGTGAGAGAGTTTTCTGATATATACGTATTAGTAGTAGTTCTGTATGTTTAGGAATTTGTAAAAGCCATTCTAATTTGTTTAGAGTATTCATCTTTGAGCTTTTCATAGGTATTACAATATTTAAAAGCAATATATTGGCATTTATATGGTTTATTTTCTAAACCATACTCTTTTAATGTTTCAATGGTAATCTGTCTTAATAGTCTAGTCATTGCATGTCTTTGTACAGCATTCCCTATCTTTTTACTTACTACGAATGCAAATTGACACGGTCCTTTATCAAATTCTTTTACAACAAGCATACCGAATTCTCCTCGATATTTCTCTCCGTCGTTATAGATACTTTTGAGATGTTTACTGTCTAATCTGTGTATATATGGAAGCATATCTAAGTATACACTACCTAATTCTTGATGTAGGCTTTTTTCTTAATGTCTTGTATTCTTCACTTGCACTTAACTCTTTTCTTCCTTTTCTTCTTCTTCTTTTAAGAACTTCTTTACCTGCAGATGTCTCACTTCTAGACATAAATCCGAATTTTCTGATTCTTTTTAAATTTTTTGGCTGATATGTTCTTTTCATAAGCGAGCTTATTATATATTAATACCTACATATATGGCAAATATTTAATGTATATAAATGTATCTAAGATTCTTAGACAAAATATAGTATCCTATTTTTACTTATTACAAGGAGCTTTCTAGTCATATTCATACCCTCTTATCCACATTTTAATAAAAATCAATATAATGGATTATCAGTCCCAATCGACTATAGCACTGCCCCCTAACTGCCTTATATATATTTATATACTTCTTGTTAAGTATGGATAAAATAGACTTTGAAAAATACAAAGGAGATCTTCCAAAGCCTGATTTAAAAGAGAGTACCTCTTTAGAGTCTAATATCGATACTGAAGATACATGGAAGATAGTGTCTGAGAATTTACGAATGGTACTGGAGAAAGTAGATTATAACTCTTGGTTTAGTGATACATATTTAGAAGATATTAGAAATGGAGTAGCTACATTCTCATGTAAGAATGATTTCCAAAAGTTAACTATTGAAAAAAATTTTAGAAGTCTTTTAAAGAGATGTTTACTACAAGCAACAGGACAAAACATGGAAATAGAGATACTTGTTAAAAGTATTGAACAGAAAGAAGAGAAACCAAAGGATAGGTATGCCTACTATGAAAGAGAGAATAGGGGAATGGATCTTTTTTCTGAAGCAGAGAGCTCAGAGAGAAAATATCAAGACGCTATTTCTAAAGCTAGGCTTAATCCAAAATATACATTTGATACTTTTGTAGTAGGTTCACACAATAGATTCGCTGAAGCTGTTGCACAGGCAGTTATTAATGAGCCTGGTAAAACATATAATCCTGTATTCTTTTATGGTAATACAGGTGTTGGTAAAACTCACCTTATGCAAGCAATTGGTAATGAAATATTAAAACAGGATAGTAGTAAGAGTGTAGTATATGTTTCCATTGAACAATTCCTAAACGAGATGATAGAAGCGATTAGAACGAAAAGGAATGAAGATTTTAGAAGTAAGTATAGAGAGGTAGATTTGTTGATAATAGATGATATTCAATTTGTAGAGACATATCCTAAAACACAAGAGGAGCTATTCCATACTTTTAATAGTTTGTACCAAGCAAATAAACAGATAATACTGGCTTCTGATAGACCTCCAAAAGAGATTAAAAATATTACAGACAGACTAAGATCTAGGTTTGAAGGAGGTATTGTTGCTGATATTCAAATTCCTGATTACGAGACTAGGGTTGCCATATTAAAGCAAGAGATGATAGAGAAAAACTTTAAAGTTTCAGATGAGTATATAGAGTTAATTGCTAAAAATATTGAGAGTAGTGTAAGAGAGTTAGAGGGAGCCTTTAATAAGGTAGTGACCTTAATGAAGCTAGGAGAAAATCCAACATATGAGGATGTAGCTAGAATTCTTCAAGTAGATATAGATAGTAAAAGATTAAAGATTACACCTCAGAAGGTAATAAAGTGTGTATCTAATGTCTTTGATGTACCAATATCTGATATTAAGGGTAGTGGTAGGACAGCATATGTTGCTCTTTCTAGGCAGGTAGTCATGTATATACTTCGTAAAGAGCTAGATTTACCTTTAGAAAGAGTAGCTAAAGAGGTTAATCGTAAAGATCATACAACTGTCATACATGCATTTAAACAGATTTCTGAAAAGATAGAGAGTGACAGTAGATTTGCTGAAAAGATAGAGGTTTGTAGAAGAGAATTGGCTAGTTAGTTCTGTATAACCTGTGGATATATGTGGATAACATAAGTATAAGGTCTGGGTATTCCACAAAATAGGATTTCTTTTAGATAGTAACTTTTAATTAAAAACCCTTTAATTAACTACACTTCTTAATCCACACTAAATACTCACTTATCCAAAGAAATACACATTTAAATCCACAGTAAAATATCTTAAGTTATAAACAGATTTATCAAAAAGGTAGTAAATAGGAGCTCACACTTTTCGACATTCTTTTGAAGATTAATAAATAGTGTAGGTAGTAGGTAATTAAAGAATTTATATACTAGTTATCAACTTATCTACACTCTCTACTACTAAGACTACTTATTTATATAAATATTAAAAGAGTAGAAAAGAGTCATAATATTGAGTAGAATATATTAGTTACTGCCTATATATAATATTTATATGTTAATACAATAATGCAATTTACATGTAATCAAGATACATTTTCTAAGTATCTGAATATTGTTAGTAGGGTAGTAAGCAGTAAACCAGGATTACCTATTCTTAATAACGTACAGTTTGAGAGTAGTAAGGGTAAGCTAATTATTACAGCTACTGATTTAGAGATAGGGTTAAACACATGGATAGGAGCTGATGTTAAATCAGAGGGCAAGATTACTGTACCTGCTAAACAGTTAACAGAGTTTGTTAATAGTGTACCTTCCGAAGTAATAGATGTGATACTAGATAATCAGAATTTTAATATCTCTAGTACAGGTAACTTTGCTAGTTTAAACACTATGCCTGCAGATGATTTCCCTGAAGTAGCTTCTGTGGGAGATCAGAAAGCATTACTAAAGATATCTAAAGACTCATTGATAAAGGCTGTTAACAGAGTTGCATTCGCTGCAGCCACTGATGATATTAAACCTGTATTAACAGGTATTCTTCTAGAAGTATCTGGTGAGAGTATTTCATTTGTTGGTACTGATGGTTTAAGACTTTCAAGACAGATTGTTAAATTAGAGTCTAATGCAGAGAAGGATATTAATATTTTAGTACCTGTAAAAGCTTTACTAGAACTAGCACATATTGCTACAGAGATAGGGGAGGAAAGTGATATTGAGTTATTCTTAATAGAAGATAGAAATCAGGTTCTCTTTAGATATGGTGATTTGGATTTGGTATCTAGATTAATAGATGGACAGTTCCCAGAGTACAGACAGATTATTCCTACTGGATACAAGACATTAGCAAAGATTAGTAAATCAGAATTTTTAAACTCTCTTAAAATTACCAACATTATTGCTAAGAGTGTACTTGGTAATAAGCTAATACTCGATATTGATTCTAAAGATAAAAGTATAACTCTTTCTGCTACACAAACAGACTTGGGTAGTAATAAGAGTACATTCAAAGGAAGTATAGAAGGGGATTCTGTTAAGATTGCATTTAGTTCAAGATTATTATCTGATGTTTTAAATCATCTGGACTCTGAAGATATTATCTTTGAGTGTAGTGAGACTGTAAAACCAGGAGTATTTAAGATTGAGGAGGATCCTGACTTTGTTCATCTTGTAATGCCGATGATGCTTTAGTAACTTTACGGTCTTTTACTCTATATCCTTGACCGTGTACTGTCTCTATTAGAGATTTATTCTCTATCTTGTCTCTAATCCTTTTAATATGTACATCTACGGTATTAGAACCTGTGTAGCTTCTGTAATCCCATACATGGTCGAGTAGTTCGCATCTACTTACTGTTCTATTTTTGTTCCTAAGTAAATACTCTAGTAGTTCGTACTCTTTCTTTCTTAAATCAACATCTTTATTCTCTACACATACACTCCTATTCCTAGTATCTAATACAACATTACCAATATACATCTGGCTATCTATATAGCTAGAAGGTCTTCTAAGTAGAGATTGTATCCTAGCTATTAACTCTTGCATTGGAAAAGGATATGAAAGAACATCATCACCACCATTGTTAAGAAAATTCACCTTATCTCTCCAATTACCAGTACTACATATGCCCAATACCTTACACTCTCTTTTCTTCTCATTACCAATCTTCTTTAATATATCCAAAGTAGAGTACTTCCCCGTTATATTAGTATCCAGTATTACAATCTCAAATATATTTCTACTAATTAAATTCTCACTATTAAAATCTCCGTTATCCTCACTCACGTTATATCCATATGCTATCAAAGTCTTTTTTATTATGTATGAAATAATCTTAGATTTCTCTATAATTAAGATATTCATAAGAAATAGAAAATAAAATTAATTTCTAAGGATAGTGGGTACTCAAATAGATGAGAAAACTTATAAAGATAGAAATATTAAATTTCTTTTTTCTTTGCTTTTTCTTAATATCTTCTGTGTTGCAATCCTGTTGTACTTATTCTCCTTAGGGAATTTCTTACCAATAGATATTAATGGTGATTACAATTACCTAAATATTTCAGTATTTGTAATACTTTCATTCATATTTCTTGCGTCCTTAATATCTTTAGTTATGTATGGATTCCTTTTACTTTTTTCTAAGAAAGAAAGTATTGAATATATACAGATATATGTAGTAAAGATGGGCTTTATCCTTACCTTTGGTCTTTACTTTGTAGTAATGCTTCACTTCTTCCATATCTTAAACATATATTGGGGAGTAGGGATATTGGTTCTTCTTTTAGTAATATCATTTGTTCTGTAATATAATAGAGAGATGAAGAAAAAGACTTTTAAAAACGAATTCTCCGATATCTTAGATATAATCTCTGGAGAGATGTCTTTGAGAGAGAAGGAAGAGAATATTCAACGGCTTAAGGAAGATGCTATTAAAAAGAAAAAAGCTGAGAAAAGAAAGAAGATAGCTCAAAAAGATATTGTACTTGAAGAAAGTGATATTCCTACTAAAAAGGTAGTTCAAAATATTAAGCTTTTTGAATGGGAAGCTCCTGAGAGACATGCTTTTAAGTTTGAGGAGAAAACCTTTTATATTGTTCTTGCTGTTTCGATGTTTTTCATTTTATTCCTTGCAATACTAGGTAACTATTTCCTTATGGCATGCGTAATAGCTCTTCTCTTCTTTATATATGTAGCTGGTACAAACAAGCCTACAAATATTAAGCATAGAATAACAGCGAGAGGTATTGATACAGGTAATCATTTGTATGAATGGTTTGTATTGGATAACTTTTGGTTCTCTATTAAAGAGGGTCAATATTTCTTAATAGTAGAGACCAAATTAAGATATCCTAGGGCTTTGATAATGCTTTTAGATGGTTCAGATAAAGATGCTATTTTTGTATTACTTCAGGAAAAGGTTATTTACAAGGATATTAGAGCGCAGGGTAGGATAGAGAGACTTACATATGGTGACTATATCCCCTTTGATCAGATTTAAGGCTTTTAGATTTCAATAAACCTTTTTACTACGATATATATTAAAGCTTAGCTTTGGTATAATTACATTACTGGAGAGGTGCTAGAGTGGTCGAATAGGGTACTCTCGAAAAGTGCTGTACGTTATGCGTACCGTGGGTTCGAATCCCACCCTCTCCGTTTTTCCTCATAAACAAATTACTCACAAAAATAGTTAGAGATGTGGATAACTGTAAAAATATTGTTAGTATGGTCTTTTTGATATACTAATTACTATATTTCTCTCACTATCACTCTATAGGTATATATCTAACCTCTGTAAACAAGTACTACTTTTATGTATTATGTATGGTATGAAAGATTCAGAAATTACAACTGAAACAGTAAACTTTGTACCATCTTTACCTGAAAAAGAAGGTAAAAAGGAGAATTTTAAAATATTAGAAATATTAGTTGTACTCTCTGCAGTAACAGTAGTAGGATTACTGGCTCTACTGGCTATTAATCCAAGTAAAGAGGCTGCACAGGCTAGAAATATGAAAAGATCTGCGGATATAGCTTCAGTATTGGCAGCTGTATCCTCGTGGAGTAATAAGAATGGGAAGCTACCTGAAGAGATACCTACTAGTCAAATATGTGTTGATTACGGTAGTGAGATATGTAAAACAGGACCATATGATTGTACTGATTTAGTAAATATGTCATTTCTTTCTAATGGTAATTCTGATGAACTAGTTCAGATGCCCCAAGACCCCCTGTACGTGTCTATAAATGGAACGGGGTATTACATCTCCCAGAATGGATTAGGATACGTTACAGTGTGTGCTCCTCATGCTGAGAGAAATGAAAAAATATCTTTTTCTAAAATGATGTACTAAAATATATGAATATGGAAAAAAGCTTTACAAAGGTCAATGTTATGAAGAAAGAGATAACCATCTTAATCTCCGTTATCATCTTCCTTGTATTTGGATATATTGCAGGTACTTTAAAATGGCTAGAAGATTTTCAATTGATATTAGATCTTTTTGCAGGTATATTTGCTTTCTTCATTGGAACTCTTTCCTTACTTCGTTTTTACACTAAAAAGAACTCCTTTAACTATTTACTCTTAGGTATTGGTTTTTTAGCAGTAGGTTTTCTAGATGTATTTCAGATATTTTTAACATTAAATACATTCTCAGATCTTTTTGTAGTACATAGCTCTGATATATTTCCAAACAGTATTGTATTTTCTAGACTCTTTCTTTCTTTAATATTTTTCCTTAGTTGGTTGTTTTTAATTGAGGAAAACAAAGAGAAGAAATTAAATGAAAAGCTTGTATTCTTAGGCTTCTTTGTAATACTTTCCATATTCATTGTGCTACTTAGTGTATTCTCAGAGATATTCTCTACACAGAGTGAATATATATTGGCGATAATAGTGCAGACGATATCAATGATGGTATATGTTCTAACATTAATTGGATATATGAGGAGTGGGGGAATATATTACAGAAACTTTGATTTTTGGTTAATATTCTCTCTTACATTTGCCATACTTTCACAGATATTCTTCTTACCTTTTCTTAATATTGAATATTACTTAATGCTTAATCTTTCTACTTTAGCTAAATTCTTTAGCTATTTAGTACTGCTGATTGGCTTTCTGCACAGTATATATGAGATGTACAAGAGTGAGGAGAATATACAAAAAGAATTACTCAAGAAGAATTTAATACTTACTGAAACAAAGAAAAAGGTAGAAGAAGCATATATGGTATTAAGGAGTGAGAAGTGGGAATTGGGTAAGAAGAAGGGGTCAGCTGATAAAATATTAAAGGATATTTTAAAGAGGTAATATGTATTCTCCTAAGATTAAAAAATATCAGAAGAAATTTGAATATACATATGCATTTGGTTCATTTCCTGTAATTGATTTATTACAGAAACACCCTGAGGTTGTTTACAAGGTACTTCTTAAAAACAATACAGATGATAGTGAGGGTATATCAGAGATTAAATCTTTGTGTGATGAGAAGAGTATCCCTTACGAGTATGCAGATAGGTTAATAGACAAGATTGCTGTTAAAGAGAATACATATGTAGTAGGGGTCTTTAAGAAGTATGAGTCAGAATTAGAGTCTGAGAGTAATCACTTACTTCTGGTTAATCCTAGTAATATGGGTAATGTAGGTACCATTATTCGGACAATGTTAGGTTTTAATTTTAAAAACCTTGCTATTATTAAACCTTCTGTAGATATCTTTGACCCTATGGTTGTTAGATCTACAATGGGAGCTCTTTTCAATATTAACTTTGAGATGTTTGAGAGTATAGAGGAATATATTAAAAAATATCCTAATCAAAATCTCTACCCTTTTATGTTAGATGGTGCTAAAGATATTGAAGAGGTTGAGTTTAAAGAGCCGTTTACAATTATTCATGGTAACGAATCAAAAGGATTAGATTCTAAATACAAAGATATCGGACAGAGTGTATATATTCCTCATTCGGACAGTATAGATTCTTTGAATCTTTCTGTTGCTACTTCCATTTCTTTATGGGAGGTATCCAAAAAATAGTAGGAAAATGGTATAATACAATGTTCTTTAAGAATATGGGGACGTAAGGCTTTCGACAGAAGTCATAGGGGCTGTTTGTCACAAATCGTTTTTTAGTTCGTAAAACTAAAACACAGATAAGTGTAGAAAACAAAATAAACGCTTTTGCAAGTAAGCTAAGAGCTGCATTCACTGCACCTGTATATGCTTACAACTTTGCTTAAGTCTAACTGATTAATTTTGGTTAGTGTCTAATACTTCTATCTCTAGTTAGTGTATTAGATAGTCGTTACTAGGGTATGTCTATTATCTCTTGTCGGTAGGGGGTATTAGATTAATCTAATTACTGAGCAAACAGGACTTTTTGTTAGATTTTTTAGTTTTGTTTGACTATATAAATCTAAATACATTTGTACATGACACAGTTCTTAACTTTTGGACGTGGGTTCAACTCCCACCGTCTCCACCATACTAGAATCTTCATTCTTGAATTGTTCTAACACCTGATAGGTAAGGCACAATTCTCTGGTTCGCAATCCTGATTCGGGATGATATTCTATTCCATCAGGAAAAAGCCATTTTTGATATTTATATTTCATAGTAGCATTTGAACTAATCCACATACCGTATGGATCTTTTAGGTACTTCACACCTTTTTCTATTACTGGTTTGCAATTCTTTTCAGATAGTTTTTCGTTTATGATTTCTATTTCTTCTTCATTACTGTTTATCTCTTTTTCAAGCTCTTCATACTTTCTTTCTAGTCCTTCTATGACTTTTGGATTGTTTAATCTAGATATCGCTTCTATGGTTGTTTTCTGTTCTCCCTGGAGGCTCTGTATTCGCTTCTGGAGTAGGGTACCTCTATGATTGTCTTTAGATGTGCCTTCGGATAAAGAGCTTCTTAGAATCTCCTCAAAGAGTCTAAGGAGCCCCTCATCGGGCTCCAACTGGCTAATGGTTTCTCCAAATTCTTGATGTACTACAGCTGTTGAAGTTGCTCTAAAACAACCTCTCGTAGGACAGTCATATACGTAGTATGTTCCTCCGTTTCCTCTTGCGGGATATCCTCTTAACTTCCTACCACAGTGAGAACAGTATGCTATTGATCGGAGAGGGAAGTCGGGATGATGTTTTTTATATGAGTTAGTCTGTCTTTTTCTACCATCTAACTTTTCTTGGATAAAGAACCAATCTTTCTTTGGTATTAATCTTTGATATACGTGTTCTCTGTAATCATTAATTGAGTTATCCCAAAACATACCTGCATAAAATGGAGTTCTTAAGATTCTCCCTGCAAGTTGGAAAGAGGTGTTCTTCTTTGGTTCAAATCCATTTATATCTAGATCTCTAGCTACTTCTCTGAGGGTTTCAACTTTTCCTGCAAGATAGTTTTGGAATGTTTTCTGTATTGCTCTTCCATCATCGTTTATGACAATATCCGCTTTGTTGTTAACTCTAATGTTGTCATATCCTTTTGGAGCTTTCCCCATAAAGTAGCCTTGCTCTCTTTTCTTCTGAAGAGAAACTTTAATCTTTGCTCCAAGACTGTCAGAATAGTACTCGTCGATAGAGGCTAACATCCTGAAAACAAGTCTTCCTTCGGGAGTGTCATCGAATTTCGCGGTTACGCAGACTAGCTCTATTTTGTTTTTCTGAAACTTTCTAACAACCTCAATAGCTTCCTGTGTGTTCCTTGCAAATCTAGAAGTGTCATATGTACAGAAGTATGTAACTTTATTCTTTAGAGCTTTCTCTACAGCTTTTTGAAAATCATCTCTTCCTTCTATACTTTTTCCACTTTTCCCTTCATCTTCGTACATAAAGATTTTAGTACAGTTGAGATCTTTTAACTTTTTCTCAACGTCTCTCCTTTGTACATCTAGGGAAACACCCTCATCAGCTTGCTTTTTTGTGGATACTCTTACATATCCGATTCCTATTATTTCATTACTCATTTTTTTAATATATACTAAATTAGTTAACTAAGGAATTGAGGGGATTACAGCCCCTCTTTTTTATGGTTCATTCATTTTCATTGTCATTAAAATTTAGGTAGTCTCCAATGTATATATTGGCTAATAGGGATAATTCTTTAAGGATGACTTCTAATTGCTCATCGGAGAGATGAGACCATTTAGCACCGAGTAGTTTTCGGGCTTTTATTGTTGTTATTATATTTTTCGATTGTGGATCACAAATCTGTTCTTCTATGGATTTTTCCATAGTAGATTCTTACACAAGAGAAAATGTCTTCTCAGTACAAAAAGGGGGAATTTGGGGGGATTAAAGTGGAGATTTTTTAACTATCTTAACTCCTACAAAATAAGCGTAACCGTCTTTGTTTATCAATTGTAATTTTGTAAGCTTTAATCTTCTCCTTATATTTTTTATAGACTCGTTTATAGAATCACTATTAACGGATGTAAGGTTAATATTTGTATATTTAATAGGAGCAATGTTCTCGCTCAAGGCTTTCAGTATTTTGAATTCTTCAGAATTCGAAGAGTATGAAAGAATTTTATTAGTACCAACTCTTACAAGGGAGTTCTTGATGTCGATGTAGAGGGTTAAGTCTTCTTGAGCTTGGTCTTTCAGAGATTTGTATAAAATTAACCAAGAAGTTTTTATTTTTTCTTCAGAATATTCTAAAAGTGTTCCAATAGAATATTCCTCCGGATCTAAAAGAGTGAAAAACTTAAGCAGTTTGTCAAAGTAGCTTACGGGAAATTTCGCTGTAAGTTGTTGTTCTGTATAGATTTGATAAATGTTTTTTAGGAACTCGTAGTTATACCAAGCAAGAAGACTTTCTCTTTTTGAAATCCTTTTTACCAAATTAAGATAGTTACGAATATTTTTATATTGTGAGCTCCAATAAAATTTGTAAGGAGGGTATTCTTCATCATAGAAATCGAACCTTCCGTGCATAAAAGCTTTTGTGAATGGGGAGTGATATTCAGTTCTTAGATTATTAGTCTCTATATACTTCTCTAGTATAAATCTTAAATTTGATTCTAGGGTAAAGGAATAAGCCAGATCAGTTTTTCTAAAGGAAGAGAGTGAATTCTCCATCCCAATTTCGTAATGGAAAAAAGCTCTTGTGCTATTTAATCCTTTGGTATATTTTGACAAATTCTTATATATTTTCTCTATTTCTTTCTTTGCCAATAGGTTTAACCGACCGAGCTCTTTCAAGTCTTTTTTTGTGTCCTCACTTAGTGTTTTGTATGCAATCTCTTTTAGAAAAGTATCTCCCAATACGCTCCAGATTTTTGAGAGGTTTTCATAAAGACTTTCCCCTGTACTTTTAATAAAAATTTCAGAGAGAGTATGAAGCTCCTCTGGTAGTTGATATTTGGTAGTTATGTTCCTCAAATTTTGAATATCGCCACACTCACGGCTATGAAAGTGCAGCGATATATAGCCGTTAAATTATGGCATATTATACACCACAAGCAAATGATACAGTTTTTAACGAGGTATGTTCACAGAGGATTCTATTATTTATGAAATTTAAGATATGAAAATGTGCGTATTTTAGTCCAAAGTGTTCTCTTGAACGTCCCTAAGACCTTAGTAAATAAAGAAATTTTGTCTGTCGAACTTTGGAATTTATTTTCTGAAGTTCTTTCGGATTTAATTGGAAGCCAAAAGATTTGAAGTCTACTTGAGTGCTTCATCAATTGTATATATATAACTCTCTACCATGAGTTGATCAGAATATATGTATGAACTGTATCGCTTGATACTATCTAGTGCACTGTATTGCTTTGATGTAGTAGAAGCCTCTGTATATTTAATAATCTCTTTTGCCATCAACTCGTTATACGAACAGAAAGAGTTAAGGTAGAAATCAAGGTTATTAATATCTTCTGCGTTAATAATAGAAGGGGGATTTTCAAGCATGGTTTTTACATTATTTCCACAGGTATATCTAAAGTAATCTTTGTAATTTTGTGCAATATTCCTTACAGAATACATATTTGTTTGATTCTCTACAGCATTGATCATATCTTCCGATTTTTTATATGCATCACTGATGTTCTCGTCCTTTACCTTCTTATATTGTTGTTTCCATAGCTCTAGCTTCTCTTTTTCTTTTTCAGCTCTTTCTAAATCTTGTTTTTCACGGTTAGCTTCTGTTTCCAACCTTTGTTTCTCTATGTTCTCGGTATAAGTTTTCTCGTCAAAAAATACCTTTATAGTAATCTCGTGCATATCGTCTGTACCTGTCTTTCTTCCAATAAAAGAATATATGTTTTCACCATCTTGGAAATCTAGTTTATATCCTGAAGTACCACAAGCTGTTTGAAATTCTTCTTTTGAAAGAATCGTGTCATTTAGTGTTATCTCTTGGATATTATTACATGTAAACATTACAGAATCAGAAGGTTTATCTGCTGTCCATTCTGTTGTAGTAGGGGATTTAAGAGTGAAGGAGCTTGTTGAGAAGATTGATACAAATGCAGCAACTACAGCAGATAGTATAAATAAGATAAAGAGAAGTAAGAAGAATGAAGGTATTGCAATAATCCAGAAGAGTGGCTTTTTCAGAAGAGGTTTTAATTTTTCTTCTCTGAATGTTTGTACTTTGCTAAGAAAATTTTTCATCTTTCCAGCGTAATAATTTATGTATTAGCTGGTATGAAAAGCACATACGGCCTCCCAGACCAGCGGCTACACCCTTTCGGGCTGCCCTACAAGAGTTTCCCCCTGCAGACGCGACGAACGATGCCGGCTGGAAAGCCATTAATACATTCGTCGCGATTTGTTAGCTTATATAAATCATGCTCATTACAAAGTATTGAGGTTAGATTTACTAAACTTATGAGAATATTATACTAGAAGGTTGAGGAAATATGAAACACAGTAATGAGGTTCATTTTCGGATACTTTTTGTTTAGGAGAATCGCCTATCTATCCATATTCTATTATTGCGTACCCAATTCTGCACCACAGTGGAGAGGAAGTATTTACTATGTCATATAGTTTGTGTTATAATGTCGTATGAAAAACAAAAACACAAAGTACCTTGGAGAGTTGATGTCTTCGTATCGTAAGGCATTGGGCTTGTCTCAAAGAGAATTTGCGAAAAAACTTGACCTTCCACATTCAACTATTGGTCGTATTGAAAATGGCGATACAGGTGTTAGCTCTAAAACTCTTATAGCATTTCTTAACAAGATGAATTTAGAAGTGGAGTTTGTTAACAAGAGGGAAGAGATGGAGGATGGTTTTCTTACTCCTTTGGTGACTGTACAATATCTTTTGACCTCCTTGGATGATTTCTTAAAGGAGAATTATGATGTTACTAACATGAAGTTGCAGAAACTTCTTTATTATTTACAAATGTATAGCATTGGTATTAATGGAATACCCTTTTTTGAAGGGGAATTGTTTGCTTGGGAACATGGACCAGTATCAAGAGAGGTTTATAAGGAGTTTAAGAGTTACAAAGCAGAAGTAATACCGGTTGAGTCTATTGGAAGGAAGGACAAGAATAATCTTCCACTTCAGTATAGGAGGGTTTTGGATTTAGTTGTGGAAACCTTTGGAACTATGTCGGCTTACCAACTGAGAAATAGAACACATCAGGAATTGCCATGGAAGAATGCTCAGCAAAAATCTTCCAATTATAGAAATCTGACCCACGAGGATATGTATAAAGAGTTTCAGATCCTCAATAAATTGTTTATTAATACTACCATGTAAAAGAAAAAGTCGTCTTGGGCGACGACTCTCACTTTCTAAGTAACAATGCACAGTTAATCTTAGACTTAAGTAAAGATATCAGTTTAGAGATGTACTCGTCAAGGATCTGTTATCCGTCCCCCAGTGATTTGTTTAGTAGAGTTTCCTTCTTATATATAAATTTTGTAGCAAATCTCATGAGAAGAGATGTAAATAAGCAGTATCGATATTTAATAAATACAGATCAGGATAATTTGGAAGTTCATGATTTGGATAACGAGCAAACTGGAGAAAACGAATGCCAGATCAACGATATCATAAAGTCAGGTAATGCTAAGTATTTACTGATTCCTGATAACATTTCCGCCCTAAAGGAATGGATAACAAGAAATCCTAGTTATGACGGATGTAAATATTGTCTTGAAAAAGAACACCGAAAGTAGGTGTCATAGAGGGGGTAACTCCCCTCTTGTTTTATATAAGTTGTGTTTTTATTTGAAATGTTTAATTTAAGAAAAGAGTTAAGAGAAATAACTTCTGTAGATATTGTTAATTTTTGTAAGGAGCAATATCCTGAAGGATCCCAGTTGGATTATAAGAAAGACACTTCTACAAAGGGTTTGGCAAAACACTTCGTTGCATTTTCTAATACTAGGGGAGGGGATATTATCATTGGTGTAGAAGAAAATTCTGACACAGGACTTCCCGAAAAGTGGGAGGGAGTAAAGAACAAGGACAAAGTGATAGAGAGTATAAATCAAAGTGTCCTCAATGTTGATCCTTTGCCTACTTATGAATATCATGTTACAGATACTTTGGAGAATGGAAATGTATTTGTTGTAATAAGGATTTTTGAGGGAGATGTGCCTCCATACTATGTACATAACGATAATAATATTTATGTAAGATCTCATAATGTTACTAAATTAATTGACTTGGCAAGTCCGGATTATACTAAAGTTCTATTTGAAAAGAAGTCTAAAGCGGAGGGGATACGAAAATTTAATAGGAAGTTTGTTAAGAATAGCTTTGAGAAGGCTCGATCTCTCGCAGAGAAAGAGAGAATTATCGGTTTAGAGAAAGGAATGGAGTACAGTCAAGATCCGATTGGAAGCTTAGCTTCAGACTTGGAGGTTTGTTTACAGCCGTTTTATCCTCAAAAGAACTATGTGTCAATGAAAGAAATTAAAGAGATTGTGAGAAATTCTGATACCCATAGGGTTTTTAATAATCTACAACCTTATCCAAGGGGTTTGTATAAGCATGATTATATTCTGCAGACAGGGGAGTATCAGTATATTGTGCTTCAAGGGAATGGTTTGTTCTATTGGGTAGAAGATGTACTAAGAGTGGACAAAGAGGGAAATAAGCATATTTGGACTGGGTGGATTCTTACTCGTTTGGTTCGGGGGCTAGAGTTTTTGCATAGTGTTTATGAGAAGATGGGCTATGTCGGAGTTATAGATGTAGAAATTGCACTCACGATTCCTGATGATGTTTTGATCATAGATTCTTCCGTAGCTGGTTCTTGGTTCCCGAGGGACCCCCAGAAGTCCTTTATGAATAAATATTCCTGGGATTTTCCTTTAGACACAGCAATATTAAATGATTTAGAAAAGAGAAAAGTTTTTATTGTAGATGTAATGAAACAAATAGAATGGGACCTAGGTTTTGATTCTACCGAGAAGGACAACGTTTTAATGAAAAATATAGAAGAGCACAGATAGGTTATATTCTTAACCAGTTAACAATACTCTTTGCTATAAAGCAAATACTATCAATGTGCGATAAAGTAGCTGGTTTAATGAAATTTTTAGTTTTGTAGTATAATCAATAGGTTGGAGAGTTCTTGAAATATAAGGTTCGCTTTCGATTTCAGGATCTCCACCATCTTATTAATATAAGGAAAACTATACTGCTTCTACTTTGGCATATGTTTCCTCAAAAGCATATTTTTCTATAATGTAAGGTTCTCCTCCGAGAGTTTTTGTATCGGGATTGTAAGTATCTGCGAACATACATTCGCTATCTCCCGTTTGAATCTCTCCCCATGATGCTTCAATCTGGATATCCTCTTGGAAAGGATTGGGGATTGCTTTGCAATAACCCTTCGCCTCATATACACCATTCTCTTGAGAAGGAGAATATCTTTTATTAAATGTCTCCGGTTTTACGATATATTTTTCCCCTCTAGGATTTGTAATTATGAAATCTCCTGCTTCTGCAGTATTGGTTGTTTCTTTTGTCCCATCTGCAAGAACTGTTTCTATTCTCTCTCCACCCTCTGCTGTTTGTGCTTTAACAGTTCCTTTCTTTTTATAAAGAGGGGCTTCTTTAATCCCTTCCATTATAACGGGGTCATGTCTGTTGACCTCCTTGTATATCTTTTCTGCTTCTACCATGCAATTTAATAATGAATTTAATTATGATTATATTTTAGCATAGATATTCAATACCAATGTAGTGTCCCTACTCATACTGATTATTCTTGTTATTTACGATATAATTAAGAGCAGGGGGGTTGTATTTAAAGAACTCTTCCCATTTAAGAATAAACGTTCTTAGTGAGTTCGAACTTTTAACTACGATGTTCACCATTGTAAAGATTATCGGAGTATAAAAACCTTTTTAAGATTCTTTCATATATTTTTTTAAGTCAACTAATCCTTTAATTAATACAAAAAGGATTACTATTTCAAAGATAGGTAAAGAAAAAGTTACTTCACTCTCTGTGGAGGTAGTTGTAGAGGAATACATTTCATTTCCAAGGAGACCTACTAGGAAGTTTAGGATGAATACTAAGGTGATAATTAATAAATTTCTTTGAGTTTTCTTTGGTGTCAGAAGAGTATCTTTTCTTAGTTTGTTTGCTAAAAATATTACTAATACTAGGATTGCTGTAGAAAGAAATCCAGTAACTATTAATAATGAATTTTGAGTATATTGATTAGTTAAGAAAAGGACATCTTCTTGAGATAATACATTTGTTTTAGATAGAATAATGGTAAATGCAATGGAGAAAACAATTCCTAATAGCATTGGGACAGAGATAATCATAACGATAAGACCTGTGTAATTAATAGATTTTTTAATTTTTTCAAGTGGTTGGGGGATAGGAATTTTAGATTCTTGTGGGGGAGGATTTTGAAGAGTTCTTGGTTGTTGTATTGGTGGAGTCATATTATTTTCTTGTCCTGCTTCCATATTATTGTTAATCAAATTATTTATATTATAAAAATAGTATCATAAAGTATATTCAATACCAACGGAGTGTATCTATTCATACGGACTATTCTTACTATTTAGAATATAATCAAGCACTGGAGGATTGTATTTAAAAAACTCAGCCCATTGGAGAATAAACGTTCTTAGTGAGTTCGAACTTTTAACTACGATGTCCACCATTTCTTTATTTCAACTCCATACTCTTAAGTATTTCATCTACTGTTTGTAGATCTTTCTCTGTAGCATCTGAAGATGCACCATAGAAGTATGCTTCACCCATAGTTCCATCTTCATGCATAAAGTTTAGACCCTCGAGTGTAAGTAAACCAGATACACACCCTGCTTCAAAGTAGTTATTACCCTCTTGTTCATCGTAGAAATATGATATTCCAACTCTTCTAAATGTTTTTCCTAACCAATCAAACTGTACATACTCTGTATCTGAGTAATCAGTAATATTCATTTCTTCTCCCATTTCATCTGCAATGGATTGGTTAGTTGTCATATGATCTGGATTGTAATCTGCAAACTGTACATACATTGGACATCCTACAAAACCAACTCCAGAAACTGCTCTTACTGTAAAGATTTCTGTCTCTCCTCTGTATATCTTTAATCCTGTTAAACCTTCATATGTTTGTCCCTCAGGTAGAGCTTCTGTACCCTCTCCATTGTAATATTCTTTAATACTCCACCCCTCTGGTACTGTTGCTTTAATAGTGTCTCCTTCAAAAGAGCTAAACTCTGTTTTCTTTTCTTCTCCTGTTGGATCTTCTGTATTTTGAGTGTTTATATTTTCTGTTTCTTGTTCGGTATTAGGAGTTTCTTTCTTTAAAAGAGTATCAAAATATCCATTCTGATATGCCAAAATACCTGCTGTTATTAACAGTAGTATGAAAAGAAAAGCTATTATTAAAAGTAATACCTTTTTACTAATTCCTTTCTTAGGTTCTTTTATTTCTGTTTGTTGTAATGGAGGCTGTGGAGTAGGTATTGGATTTGTATTTGGTACGTTTTCCATATATTTAAAATACAAAGTTTATATATCTAGAAATTACATTAGTAAGTGTAAAAAAGCAATTTTTAGAAATCTATTGGACATACAGAACCATCATCACAGTACTTAGTGGAGGTGTCTTCGCATGCTTTCTCTGTACATATGGTTTCTCCATTGCTACAGAAGCATACATTACAACCATCTATAGCATCATATGTTTCTTTGTCTGCATATGCCCAACCATTGTATTCACATCTTTTTGCTTCAACAAAGAGATTAGTATTTTCTGTATAGAAGATGTAACTAACAAGCCCTATGATAATGGTAGCTAGGGTTATTGCAACCCTTGTTAAGAAATTTATCTTTTTCTCTTTATCCATACTCTAAATATACAGTATTAAGAAGTATTGTACTAGAGTAAACTGTCGGGTAAAATCATCTCACCAGAAGTGGGAAAGATCTTCACTACTGGTATTTTTAGAATTTCCCTTTTAAAAAGTATATTTATTTTCAATATCTCTTTATCTGTAAACCCAGAGGTTGGTTCTGTAAATATGTTTTGCCATGCAATTATGTGCATATTTAATTCGCAATTAATATCCCTTTCTGAAGGAGTATATATATTGTGATAATAGTAGTTTGATGAAATACGGAGAGGGCGGGATTCGAACCCGCGGTAGGCTTTGACACCTACGACTCGTTAGCAGTGAGTTCCTTTCGACCACTCAGGCACCTCTCCTAAATCCCGTAATTATATCACATCTTTTAGGTAGATATAGATTGGAATTTCCTCTAAAATATTACTATGTACTTAGGAGCACATGTATCCTCCAGTGGAGGAATAGAAAATGCAATAAAAGAGGGGGACAAGTATGGGATCAATGCAATACAGATGATGCCTACTGCCCCTATGAGATGGGCAACAAAGAAAATACCAGATGAGAGTATTGAGAGTTTTGTTGAAGCAATGAAGGGTAGTGTTGTTAAGAAGATATTAATACATGGTATATATTTAACCAATTTAGCGAGAGAGGATAAGCAGATGTTCCATCTTGGGAAGATGGGTCTAGCTATATATTTAGATTTTGCTAATAGGGTGAGTGAGTTAATTAAAAAGAAGGATTTAGATGTAGAGATATTGGGAATATGTTTTCATCCAGGTTCTCAAAAAGAACTCAACTATGAAGATTCCTTAGAAAGAATCTCATACGGTATAGATTGGGTCTTAGATGAGGTAGGGGGAGATCAACTACTTTTGATTGAATCTACAGCAGGAACTGGTAGTAATATGGGTAGAAATTTTACAGAGCTTTTTCAAATGAGAGAGGGTTGTAAAGGTAAGGATAGGGTGGGGTATGTAATAGATACACAGCATACATATGCGGGAGGATATGATTGGGTTAATGATATAGATAGTGTGGTAGAGGAAATCGGAGAGACTCTCTCTTTTGAGAGAGTTAAAGCAATACATCTTAATGACTCTTTGATGGCTTTAGCTTCTAACAAAGATAGGCATGCTAATTTAGGAGAAGGTAAGTTAGGAAAGGATACAGTAAAGAATATATTACATAGGAAAGAATTTAAGAATATTCCTTTCATATTAGAAACGCCTGCACTTAAGAGTGCATCTACAATGGGCAAAGAGATAGACAATTTAAAAGAATTTGCTAAGTAATGAATATAAATCTAAATGAGAAACAAAAACTTGCAGTACAACATAAGAAGGGGGCACTGTTAATAATAGCAGGAGCAGGTACTGGTAAAACTGCAGTAATTACCCAAAGAATATTACATATAATAAATAGTAAATGGGCTAAACCAAATGAAATATTAGCTCTTACATTTACAGACAAAGCATCAGAAGAAATGCTTACTCGTGTAGATGAGAATCTCCCCCTTAGCTATGGAGATATATGGATATCAACATTCCATTCATTCTGTGATCGTATACTTAGACAAGAGGGTCAATATATTGGTTTAGATACTAACTACTCAATGATGTCCTCTGCCCAAAGCTATATATTTTTTAGAAAGAACCTTTTTAATTTCTCTTTAAAAAAATTTAGACCTTACGGTAATCCTACGAAATTCATTGATGACATACTTAAGCATTTCTCTAGATTGCAAGATGAGGATGTATCTCCTTCTGATTACATAGCTTTTGCTAAGAAATTACCTAAGAGAACTAAAGAACAGAAAGAAGAATATGAGGATATATTAGAGCTTGCTACTGTATATGACGAATATACTAAGTTAAAGATAGAGAATTCTAAGATTGATTTTGGTGATTTGATAATACTTACTATTAAATTGTTTAGAGAAAAACCTAACCTCTTAAAGAAGTATAAAGAGAGATTTAAATATATTTTGGTAGATGAATTCCAAGATACTAATTACACACAAAATGTATTAGTAAACATACTCTCTGGTTTAGATCCAAAGAATGAGCAGGAAAAAATCGGAAAGATAAATCCTAACTTAACTGTAGTAGGGGATGATGACCAAGCCATATACAAATTTAGAGGAGCTGCAATCTCTAATATTTTGGAATTTAAGAAACTTTACCCTAAAGCTAAAGAGATTGTATTAACAGAGAATTATAGATCAAGGCAAGAGATATTAGATTCCTCTTACTCTTTGATTCGGCATAATAATCCGTATAGGTTAGAAGTAACAGAAAAGATTGAAAAGAGACTTCTTGCAAGGGCTCCCTTTGAAGAAGATGATGACACTGTTTCTTTAGTTGTTGCCCAAGATGAGGATAGTGAAGCAGAGTGGGTAGCTAAAGAGATACTAGAGCTTACAGGTTATATAGATGAGAATGTTTCAGATAGGGCTCAGAAATTTGATAGGGAGGGTCAATCTACATTTGTTGAGCTAGTAGATGATAGGAAGTATAAGTTTTCAGATATTGCAATATTGGTTAGAGCAAATGCCCATGCTGATGTAATCATTAAGAATTTAAGATATCTTGGTATTCCTTACAAAGTAGGAGGCTCTAGAGGTCTGTATTCTAGAGAAGAGATTAAATATTTAATTGCTTTTCTTAAAACAGTTGTTAATTACAAAGATGAAATATCTGTTTACAAACTACTTACTCTTCCAATTTGGAATATTACAGCTAGAGAGTTTGTCGAGATAAATAGATTAGCTCGAGAGAATAGAATATCCGTATTAGAAGAGCTTGAAGAATTACTAAACATTAAAATTGGAGAAGTAGAGAGTATAGATATACATAGTAGTAATATATTGAATAGAATTCTCTCTGATGATGCAAAAGAAGGTCTTTTACTTTTGCTTAATATCTTAAATGACACCTTTAAAAAGATTGCAGAGGGTAAAAGTACAGGAGAAATACTCTATGATTTTGCTCAAGAGAGTGGGTATATAGCTTCTTTCTTAGAGGAGGAAAGTGAACAGAAAGAGTTTAAGATTTCTAATATCTCTAAATTCTTCAATTACTTACAAGAGTACGAAAAAGAGAACTCAGATTCTAATATATATGAATATGTAGATTTCCTTAATTACAGTATTGAAATAGGGGGTTCTCCTTTAGTAGATCAAATGGATATGTCAGAGTATGATGCGGTTAATATTTTAACTGTACATAGTGCAAAGGGATTAGAATTCCCATGTGTATTTTTAGTGAATCTGGTTTCTGATAGATTCCCATCTCAGAATAGGAGGGATACTATTCCAATTCCAGAGGGTTTAATAAAAGAATCACTGTCTGACTTAGATGAAAAAGAAGAGCATCTACACGAAGAAAGAAGATTATTCTATGTAGGTGCTACTAGAGCAAAAGAGAAACTTTTCTTAACTGCTGCTAACTTCTATGGTGGTGCTAAGAGGAGAAAAAAAGGTAGTGTATTTCTGTATGAACTACTTGATAGGGATATATCTGAGGAGTTTGAGAATCCTAAAGTATTAAAAAATGATAAAGTAAGAAGTATGTATGAACAGAAAGATGAGAGTATTATACCTAAAGATATAAAGATAGATGTAGGTAAGAGAGTTAGTTACTCTCAAATAAATATATATCAGGATTGTCCTAAGAAGTATGAGTATTCATATGTATTGCAATTACCATCTAGACCTAGTCCTGCGTTTTCTTTCGGGACTACAGTTCATAATGCACTAAAAGATTTCTACAATACTGTAAGAATGGCAAAAGAGGGTTTAGGTTTTTCTGAATTACCTACTAAAGAAGATTTACTTTCTCTTTTTGAAAAACATTGGGTATCTGTAGGATATGATAGTAAGAAGCATGAGAAGGAAAGGAAAGAGAGTGGTAAGGAGATGATGAATGCTTTCTATGAAAAATTGTATAGTGAAAAACAGAGACCTTACAGATTAGAAGAGTCATTTACTGTACATCTTAAGGAGAGTTCTTTTGTAGGTAAAATAGATAGGATGGACTTAATAGAGATGGTAGATGGTATTGTTCATGTTGAGATTATCGATTACAAAACGGGTAAGGAGAAGAGTAGTACCGATGTTAAGAAGGATTTACAACTACCTTTGTACTGTATATTTGCCGAACAAAGTTTAGGAGTTAAGGTTATTAAGGCTAAATACGTATTTGTTGAACATGGTAGTGAAGTGGAAGTAGATATATCACAAAAGAGAAAAGATGAGGCTTTAGAGAATATACATGAGGTAATTGCTAATATTAAAGCTAGAGAATTTGGTGCTACTCCTGATATGTTTAAGTGTAAATATTGTGATTTTAAACATATTTGTAAGGATGCTATTTTATAATAGGTTTTATATATTTAGTTTTTTTAGTATAATGAGCATGTTTATGATAAATAGTACAAAAATTTATGCAAATTCACTAAGTGAGGCACTTAATAGTGTCTCTAATATATCAGAGACTTCTTCTGTAGATTCTTTTATGGACTCTATTATTTCGTTAGCTATTCCATTAGCTGTTTTCTCTGTATTTATTCTACTATCTTTAGCAGCATACCAACTTATGACAAGTAGAGGTGATCCTGACAAACTAAAGCAGGGTAAAGAGGTTATTACTAACGCAGTTATTGGTTTTCTCTTTATATTGATGTCTGTAGCTATATTGCTACTATTAAGTAATTTGTTTGGGATAAATATAGGTGGGAGACAGTAAGAAGAACATTATTCCTTTGGGTGTTACTATCGGTGGGTATACTTTTGATACTCCTACTTTAAAGTGGGATATAACTTCTACAGATGGGGTAATTAATTTGGTAATAGTTATTTTTAACCTACTTGTTGGTCTTTCAGCACTGGTTGCAGTAGGTATGATTATTTATTCTGGTTATATGTTTATTACCTCAGCAGGTGATCCGGAAAAGGTTAAAAAGGGTGGGGATGCTTTAACTGCAGCAATTGTTGGTATGATTATTGTGTTCTTAGCAAGAACAATAATTTTGTTTATTTTAGAGAAAATACTGGTTTAAGGTGTTGCATTGACCTTAACAGTATAATATAATTAGTAGCTAAATATAAAATATTATATATACAAAATGAAGAATACGTTAGCAAAGATTTCAACTGGAGCTTTAGCAGCTTATGTAGCTTTTTCGGGATTTGTAGGACAAACTTTTGCACAACAACCCAAGAGTGCATCTGATTGGTTAGGTGGTATAGATGGTGTTGATAGTCAATTAGATTCATGGATAATAACAATGCTTAACTGGGCAATTGGTTTAGCAGCATTGGCAGCAGTAGCTATGTTAATTGCAGCAGGATATATGTATATTACTGCTAATGGTGATGAAGGGAAGGTAGAGAAAGCAACTAAGTCATTGACATTCGCTATTGTTGGTTTAGTAGTATGTTTTATTGCAGTAATGATAGTACAGTTTGTATTAGCTAACATCTTGAAGTAATTTTTTTGAATTTGAATAAAGGGCCCCGAGTGGGCCCTTATTTATTAATATGGATATAAATAGAATAGAGACAGTTAGTAGTAGTGATTTAGCAGCTTTTATTATTGAAATGCTCAATTGGGCTATTAATTTTGCAGCAGTTTTGGCTGTTATTATGATTATTGTTGCTGGTTTCCAATATATTACCTCTATGGGTGATGAAAAGAAGATAGCGAATGCTAATAGGTCATTGATATTTTCTTTAGTAGGTATGATACTGGTATTTATAGCACCATCTGTTATACAATTTGTAATAGATAACTTTTTGAATATTTAATGTGATAGAGGATTTTGTATTAATAATTAGCAAGTTAATAGCTACTCCTGTATTAGCTCAGTCGGACAACTGGCCTCCTAAACTGATAGATTTGGCAGAACCTTTCCAAGATATCTTTGATTTAATACTTCCTGTTGGGGCACTCATTGCAGTGGGTATGTTGATATATGGTGGGTATATGTGGATTATCTCTGGTGGAGATCCTTCTAAAAAACAGGTAGCACAGGGTACTCTTACTTGGTCAATAATTGGGTTGGTATTTCTTTTCTTAATTAAAGCTATCCTAACATTACTTTTAGACTTCCTCGGTGCTTAGCTTGGTCTTTTAACTACACATGCTATAATTTGTGTAATGTCCAAGTACAAAACTGCTCGACAATTTGTATTCCTCATAATATTTACAACCTTCTTTGGTTTTTTGGTTCTTAATAACTCTTTTCCTGTGTATTCCAATACAGCAGAGGAATTAGAGAGTGAGATTAATAGAAAGGCTGAAGAGTTAGAAAAGAATAAGTCTGTACTTTCTGAAATAGAGAAAAAGATTAAAGAGATTAGTGGTAGTACATATTCATTGTCTGAAAAAGTTAACCTACTTAATGCAGAGATTACTAAACTTCAAGAACAGATAGATATTAAGAATGCAGATATAGAAGAGAAGCTTAAGTTAATACAAGAGAAAGAGGATTTACTTAATAGAAAGAAGGAGCTATTTGATATGGTTTCTACAGAACTATATATGAAATCTAGGAATAATAATGCACAATTACTGTTTTCTTTTAATAATTTAGAGAATTTATTACAAAATCTCTTTATCAAAAAAACAGCTATTGGGATGTTAAGAGATGATATTGAAGATATTAATGGTGAATTTACATCCTTAAGTGAGATGAAAGAGGGTTTGGAATTAGAGAAGGTAGAACTAGATACACAGAAGAAAGATTTAGATGATTCATATGCTTTAGTTTTAGCAGAGAAGAATAAATTACAAGGGGAGCTTAATGCTCAGATGGCAGCTAAAAAGAGTGTAACTAGAACGATTAATGGTTTGAGTGCTACTCTTTCGGATTTACAGTATCAATTACTTATTGCAAGGCAGGGTGGTACACATGTTGACGTGAATTCTGTACCTGCATCTTCTTCTGATATTAATGGCTCTTTAGCTGGTTTCAATGTGAATGCTCCTGCAGGTTCCTTCGCGGTATTCTCTATTGGTGCATATACACACAGGAATGGTATGAGTCAGTGGGGAGCAAAGGCAAGGGCAGAGGCAGGTCAAAACTATCAACAGATACTTTCTGCTTACTATCCGGGCAAAAGTATTAGGACAGGTTCTGTAGTAATTAGTGGAACCTCTGAGGCTATTATGACGGATATTCCTACTACAACATATGGAACTTTAAATTTTGAAGATGATTATCTAATCCGTTTGTACGAGGTTCCTGAAACATGGCCTATGGAGGTCTTAAAGGCTCAGGCAATTGCGGCTAGAACATATGCTATCAACTATACCCAAAATGGAAGAAAAGCTATATGTACCTCTGAGAATTGTCAGGTAGTAGGGACTTCCCCAAAAGGTGCAAGATGGAGAGAGGCAGTTAGCTCTACGAGAGGAATGATTCTTACTGATGGAGGAGGAGCACCTTTCTCAACTCAGTATGCTGCTGTTCATGGAGGTTGGGGAAATCAGATTGGTTGGGATACTACCAATGGAACTGGTGGTGATAGCGGTTGGACAGGAAGAGCGTATGAAAGTATCTCTGGTGTATCGTGGTTTTACAAGACTTGGTACAGAAGTGGATATACATACGGTAATACTGTAAATGCTGATAGTTGCTATAGGAATCCTTGGCTAACCCAAGCTGAAATGGCTGATTTGGTTAATATATATCAAATATGGAAAGCTAGTGGAGGTAATGACCCTAGGGTATACCCCATTATCGACGCATGTCATGTTAACAAGGGGCAGTATTCTCATGCAGAAGCTAGAGCTCTTGCTTCTAAACCAGTAACATCAGTATCTTCTGTTGTTGTATCTAGTAGTAATGGTTATACAGGTACAGTTATCTTTGGTACTAATGCTGGTGTTATCACTATGACAGGAAACGAATTTAAGACAGTTTATAACTTGCGTGCACCGGGCTACTTAAGAATACCTCAGAGTGGTTTTGTTCATATTAATGTACATAAGAAGTAAAGATATATTGTTTAATAGTGTTTTTCTATGATATCCTTATCATATGAAAAACAGTGATAAAAGAATCCCCAAGAAATTCCAGAAGTCTAATAAAACATTCGTTGAGAGAGTCTTTCATCAGCAAGAAGATTTACATACTCCAGGGCTTTTAGCATTTCCTAAGAAAGTAAGTTTCTATGGTAAAGATAGCGATGAAGATATTGTCTTAATAGTAAGGAGACATTGGATAGCGTATATACCTGATATGTTTATAATTCTTCTTGTATTGTTAGTACCATTAATCTTACTTCTACTTTCTACGAAATTTGTATTTCTAGGATCTCCAGTTCTATACATAGGTATGTTTGCACTCTCTATAGCTTTGGGTAGTACTTTAATCCTTACTACAATATTAAAATGGTATTACACTATACATATTGTTACTGATCAAAGAATAGTGGTTGTTAAAATGAATAACGCATTCTATCACTCTTACTCTGAAGCACAGTTAGAAAAGATAGAGGATATTAATCATAAGCATGTGGGATTTTTAGGTACTTTCTTTGATGTAGGGAACTTAGATATTGATACAGCTGGTCATGGAGTAGACTTCACTTTAAGTATGCTTCCAAGGCCAAGGGAAATGCAGGATATACTGAATGATTTACTTGAGATGAAACAGAAAGGAGAAATTTAGTATGGAGAATTTAACAGAGAAAATATTTGAAGAGAGTTATAAAGTGAGTATTAGTATCGGGGATATATTAAAGATTCCTCTTATTGTGATATTAATAGGGAATATATTTTATGCTTTTATGCTTGTATTAAAGGTGAAGATACTAGTTGATACAGTAGAAGCGCAGGGTAATTCAAAAATTAAAAAGCTAGTGTATCTTAATCTGCTAATATCTATATTAATAGGTATTGTTGGTACAGTAATAATTATTTTAGCTTAAGAAGTATGTCTATATCTGCTGCTCAGTATTTAAACAATTCAAATACAGAAAAATCCTTTATCGGTGTTTTCCACTATACTCGTCCTGTTAGAAGTAAGAATGAGGAGTCTGTAGAGATATATGGATTACTTTCTGTTAGTAGTGAAGTAAATATCCCTGGTCAAAATATTGCTAAATTTGCATGGGATGGTTTAGTAGATGGTTTTGAATACTCCAATGAAGATTCTGTTAACAATGCACTTAAAGTAGGTTTAAATGAATCTACGAGAAGAGTTAAGCAATTGATTGTTAATGATAAAGAGATAGCTATGCACGGTGTTGATGTTAACTTCACAGTATTTGTTTCGACATCTTCTGGTTTGTATGTAGGATGTCTTGGAGAGGGAGATATCTATATCTACAAAAAAGATAGGATAGTGGATATTGCAGAAATGTTGAAGAAGAAGAATGCTAAAACTGCAGGCTTAGTTCTTGATGAGAATGATTTGCTTTTTACTTCTTCTGCTTCTTTCCTTAAAAACCACTTAGGTGATTTGACAGGCTTGTCTAACAGAGAGGGGATATTAGAGGTTTTAGATAGTATTGCTAATGAGCTTACTTCTGGTGAGGGACTCTTACTTTTTGTTAGAGAGTTAGGTGAATTAAAAGAAAAAGAGCCTGTATTAGAAGAGAAGGTAGAGAAAGAAGTAGGGGATATAGTGTCAGAGGATATTGCTCCTTTACCAAAGCAGGAGATATTAAAAACAAACAAGGAGAGAGATTTAAAGAGTGTGCTTACTTTGTGGTATACAACGGTAATCACTTTCTTTAAAGGTATTAAATTACCTAAGCTAGGAATTAGGAATTTTTTAGAGAGGGTATTAAGTGGTATTAAAAAAATATTTAAGAGTTTTGGTAGTAGGATAGTGGAGATATTTGGTAAGAAGAAATGGTTTAAGAGAATATCTGCAAAGGTTACACAAACTGGTAAAAGAAAAGAAGGGTTTAAAGGTTTTGCGGTAGATGGATACAAGGTGAGGAACAAGAAAAGAGAGAGATTTAAGGTAGTAGGTCTTGTTGTATTAGTAATTGTATTACTGGTAAGTGGTGTTAAATTTACTTTAGATCAAAAAGAAGCTAAAGAGATTAGTAATGAGGCTAATGGGATATTTACGCTTGTAGATGATTTGGTATCAAAGGCAGAACAGAAGGTCTCTACAGATAGGCAGAGTGCAGAGACTGCTATATTTAGAGCAAAAGAGGAGTTAGCTAAAGTACCCGAAGAGTTAAATAAAAAGGATTTAGTAAAGTATGAGCAGTTAGAGGGTAAGGTATTGGGTATACAGGATTCTCTTTACAAAATAGTGGGGCTTGCTGATTCAGATGGCTCTATAGAAACATATCTTGATACTAGGTTAGGTTTTGGTGAGGGTTCTAAACCTACTGATATTACAATATATCAAGATGATAATGGGAATGAGTATTTGCTTGTTGTTGATTCTGCCCTTAAGGGAGTATTTAGAATTTCTTTGTATGACAAAGAGGTAAAAAGACTACCTGATTCAGAGAGAATATTGCAAGATCCTCGTATGATATATATTGGTAAGTCTGGAGTGTTTGTACTTGATTTTAAAGTCGGAGTTGCTAGAGCAGAGTTTACGCAAGATGGTTGGTTTGGAAATTTCTCTAAATTAACAGGTCTTGGTATAGAGAATATTGGGGCTGATGATATTGCTGAGTTTGCTGTATTAACAGATACGGATAATGTATATGTACTAGACAGGGAGTCTGCTTCTCTTTATAAATCTTCTAATTTTGGTTCTGGATATGGGCTCTCTTATGCATATTTAAAGGAAGATTCATTTAAGGAAGCCAATGATATTCTTGCAGATTTAAGTGTATATATATTAACTTCTGGAGAGAATGGTTTACATAGGTATATATACAGTTTTTTTGAAAGTAAACAGATACCATCACCTTTAGAGGTATTAGGGTTAGATGGTACATTTAAGAATCTGACATATGGATATACTAGGGATAACCTAAACTACGATTTGTATCTTTTTGATAAGGAGGATAAGAGAGTAATGCGTTTTGAAAAGCCCATGGAAGGTGGTGGAGAAATTAGACATCCTAATCAAGTTGTCCTTATTAACCAATATCTTTATAGAGGTAGTAGGGATGGTGTATGGGAGAAGGTAAATGATTTTGTAGTTAACAGGGACCAGAAGTTTATGTACCTTCTAGATTCTTCTACCATCTGGAAGGTTAGATTGTAGGTTTGATGGTATAATAGGCGATGAGAATTGTTAATAAGAAAGCACTATTTAATTATGAAATACTAGAGAGATTTGAAGCTGGTATAGTTCTTGCTGGGGCAGAAGTTAAATCTATACGTGATAATAGGTGTAACTTAGGTGATGCATATGTAAAAGTTCTTGGTAGTGAGCTGTGGTTAGTAAATGCAGATATCCCTAAGTATAAATATGATGGTAGTGAAGACTATGATTCTGCTAAGTCTAGAAAGCTTTTAGTAAAAAAGAAAGAGATGGAGTATCTATTGAGTAAGATGAAGCAGGGTAATTTAACTTTGGTGCCTTTGAGTGTATATTCTAAGGGTGAAAGGATAAAAGTAGAGGTTGGATTAGCAAGGGGTAAGAAAAAGTATGAGAAGAAACTTAAAGAGAAAGAGAGAGATTTAGATAGAGAACTGCTTACAGAAAAGAGAAAATATATGATATAATGTTATAGGTTATGGCAGAGATTAAAGATATACAATTTGAGAAAGGAAATGTAGTAGAAGGCGCTGTGCCTCCTATTGAGAATCCTGTTGAAACAGTAGAGAGTTTTCCTGTTGTAAAGAATTCCGAGAGTGTTTCTTCTACGCCTGTAGAAAACACTGTAGTGGAGCATACTTTGAATGAAAAGAAAGAAACATATATTCCTGTTAATGAAATAGAATTGCCAGATACTTCTGCTTCTGTATCTGATGGTAATACATGGTTAGGCCTCTCTAATTACAAAGTAGCAAATAGAGGTTCAGAGATTAGAGAGTAATACTCGATTACAATTTCCAAGTATGATATCCTTTTTGTATAGAAACTGTTTAATCTGTCCATTCTTTTATGAAATCATACATATTAAGCCAAATTGGACCTACTCCCTCTAATCAAGAAAGAGATTTAATCATTGCTGATCCTAGGGAGTATCCTAAAGACTCATATGAGGAGTTTAATGGTTCTGGTATTGATATCCCTTGGGGTTGGATAATTCTCTTTCTTCTTTTTGTAGGTGTTGCTGTTTTTGGTGTTTTAAAGGTAAGAAAGAAGTTACTCAAAAAGGACAGAAATGAGAAAGCAAAGGATTGGATACTGTACGAAGTTAGAGTCCCTAGAGGTAATGAGACTGAGATAGGGGTTGCAGAGAAAATGTTTGCTAATCTTGTAGGCATTGGAGGAAAGGGTAAGGGTGTTGCAGAGAAATTTACTGTAAATAACAGTATTAGTTTCGAAATAATGGCACTTCCTGGAGAGATTAAATTCTTTGTATATACTCCTCATAAATTATCTGATTTAGTTGAAAAACAAATTCTTGGTTCATATCAAGATGCTGATGTAAAAAAGGTAGATGACTACAACATATTCTCGGAAGGTTCTAAGGTTGCATTCGCTAGGTTAAAGCTAGATGACGAGGATTACTGCCCAATTAGGGTGTTTGATGATTTTACTGGAGATCCTTTAGCCAATATCCTAAGCACATTAAGTAAGATGTCTGATGGAGAGGGTGCTATGGTTCAGATAGTGGTATCTCCAACTGACAGTAAGTGGCAAAAAAATGGTGTAAGTTTTGTTAAAAAAGTAGAGAACAACAACTCTGATCCTGAGAAGAAAAAGATGAATGTTAGCCAAGATAAATTGCAGGGTATAAATGAGAAAGTTTCTAAAAATGGATTTAATGTAGATATTAGAATAGTGACTACTGCAGCAGATGAGTCACTTGCTCAAATGCACTTAGAGAATATAGTAGGGGCTTTTGATCAGTTTAGTAATCCTGGGATAAATAGATTTAAGAAAGTTAGTATAAAGGGAAAAGAGAAAGAAAGAGAGTTTATGTTTGATGTTATGTACAGAAGAAGTATCTTAGAAGGAGGTAGTATATTAAACGTTGAGGAGCTTGCTACTTTGTATCATTTCCCCAATAAAGATATTACTACTCCTAATATTAACTGGTTACTTGCTAGAGAAATTCCTGCAGACAATACAATTAATTCAGATATTAAATCCAAGGATACAATATGGGTTGGTAATAACGTATTTAGGGATAAGGTAAAGGCAATATGTTTCCAAAGAGAGGATAGGAGGAGACATTCCTATATTTTGGGACAAACTGGTACTGGTAAGTCTTGGCTTATGACTAGAATGATTATCCAAGATATTTATAATGGTGATGGTGTTTGTTTTGTAGATCCTCATGGTCAAACAGCAGAGATGATTTTAGAGCGTATACCACCTGAGAGAGTAGAGGATGTTATATATTTCAATGCTGCTGATTTTGAAAGACCTTTTGGTCTTAATATTATGGAGTTCTATAATGAACAGCATATGCATCAGATTGTTAATAGCTTCATCGGTCTTTTAATTAGACTATTCGATCCTCATAACCAAGGTTATGTTGGGCCTATGATGCAACAGGCTGTTAGAAATGCCATGCTTACCGCTATGAGTGAGAAAGGTTCTACCTTAATAGAGGTAGTAAGAATACTGCAGGATGAGAAATGGGTACAAGAGAAATGGTTACCTTTAATTAAAGATGAATTAGTAAGGAGATATTGGGTAGATCAGGTAGCAAAGACAGATCAGAAAACTAAATCTGAGAGTTTAGGTTACTTTATTTCTAAGTTTGATAAGTTTACAACTAACTTAGCTATTAGAAATATCATTGGTCAATCGGAATCGTCCTTTGATTTAAGAGATGTTATGGATAACGGGAAGATATTAATCGTTAATTTGGGTAAAGGTTTACTGGGAGAAGAGAATATGTCTTTCTTGGGTCTTCTTTTAGTACAAAAGATTCTTGCTGCTGCACTAAGTAGAGAGAATGTTCCAGAAGATCAAAGAAAAGATTTCTTCTTCTATGCTGATGAGTTCCAGAACTTTGCTACAGATGAGTTCATGTCTATTCTTTCTGAAGCAAGAAAGTATAAGTTAAATCTTACTCTTGCGCATCAATATATTGGTCAATTACCAGACAATATTAAAGGGGCTGTATTTGGAAATGTAGGTTCTCTTTTTATAGGTAGGTGTGGTAGCGATGATGGTAATTTCTTAGAGCCTCAGTTTGAATCATATGTTAAATCTACTGATTTGATAAATCAGGGTATGGGTCATTACTATGTAAAAATGCTTAACAATGGTACATATCCAAGTCCGTTTTCATTAGATACAAGGTATGGTCCCAAATTCCCTAACAGTGGTTTTGATATGCAAAGTAACCCAGAGGTGTCTAGAATTATTAAAGAAATGTCCAGACTTAAATATGGTAGGGATGTGAATATTGTTAATTTGGATATTAATAGAAGGTCTGATTTAGACAAGAGGGAAGAAGAGAAGCCTGCTCCAAGTGGAGGTTTCCCTCCTATTAATTTTTAATTAGGGACTGCACAAATCCTTAAGTTTCTGGTAAAATCGCATGTACTTACTTTAAGGGAGTATAGCTCAGGTGGTTAGAGCGCGGTTCTTATAAAGCCGTGGTCGATGGTTCGAGTCCATCTACTCCCATTTCATTTATGTTTGGAAAGTGCATATTAGAGATCTTTAAGACTCTTCTCTGCTTCTGGTTTGTTGTTATCTATTAGTCCTAAGTACTTCTCTGTAGTAGAAAGTCTTTTGTGTCCTACTAGTTTAGAAACTGTAACTAGGCTTACTCCGTTAGCAAGGTGATGTGAGATAAAGGTGTTTCTTAAATCATTTACCTTTGCATTTTTAATACCTGCTCTTTCAAATGCCTTATCTATTGTAGTTCTAATATTTCTTACTAATAGAGGTCTACCATTCTTAGTGACATACAAAGTATCTTCTTCTGTCTCTGGTCTAATATCTAGATATTCGTCAATTGCTTTCTTTGCTGATTTGTTTATAGGGACCTTTCTTGCTGGATGACTACCTTGTGCTTTTATATATATGTAGTTAATCCCATCTTTTGTGTTTCTAACATCATCTAGTGTTAAAGTTGCAAGCTCTCCAATTCTAATACCTGTTTGTAAGAGAAGCTCTACAATGGAGTAAAGTCTAATATCTACTCTACTAACATCTCTTAATGCTCTATACTCCATCTCTGAAAGTACTCTTGGGGGTTTTGTTTCAAATTTAGGATGTGCTAATTTCTCTGCTGGATTATCCTTTATATATGAATTCTCAAGTAGGTATCTGTAGAAGGTTCTAGTACTATTTATCTTTCTTGAAATACTCTTGGGTGTGTAGTTATTATCCTGTAGATGTTTCTTATATGCTTCTAGGTCATCTATTGTAGTTTGTTGCAATCGGGAAATACCTCTAGAGGAAAAATAGTTGAGCAGTTGTTCTATATCTTTTGCATATGCTATTACTGTGGCTTCGGATCTGCCTTTACTTCTAAGCTCCTCAGTAAAGTTGCTTTGTTGTTTGGCAAATTCTGGGTTTGTTATCTTCTCCAATGTATCAAACAATCAATTTAATAGTGGCCTAGTATGTAAACTATGAGATTATAGCACCCCTTGGTAAACAATATCAATAATAAAAACTATGGATTACTTTTTGTAGCTTTTTTGTTATTCTGGTAATATTTTCATATGGGTAAAGAAATAAGGTTTAGAAAAGAAAGAGAGAAGAGTAGGAGTGAGAACTCTGATATTGTTCCTTTTCTGAATTCTTTACCAATGAAACTAATCCTTTTGGGTATCTCCATATTCATTCTTTACTCTGTATACAATTCTGTAAAGATTACTGTTCAAAAAGTAGAGATACATACTCAGGCGCAAAAGGAGGTTGCAGAATTAAGACTTCAAAATCTTTACCTTTCTTTAAGCATGAAGGAAATGTCTACAGATAGATACTTGGAGAAAGAGGCAAGGGATAGGTTAAATTTTGGTGCTAATGAAGAGATTGTGTTTGTAATACCAGAGAATGCCCTAGAGGGAGTTACAGATGAAGTTGCTAAAATAACAGGGGAGGGGGAGGCTTCTCCTCTTAGTGGTGAATTTACTCTGCCTGAGTGGATAGAGTTCGTAGAAAGAGGAATTTGAACTAATATCTTCATTGAGGTATAATACTAACTGTTATCGCGGGGTAGAGCAGTGGCAGCTCGTCAGGCTCATAACCTGAAGGTCGTTGGTTCGAATCCAACCCCCGCAACCAGTTTCTCCTTTTGTTAATGTGTTGGAAGATATCATATCTTTGTGATAAAATTAGCCTTGGTTATAACATTTTAAGGAAATAATATGCCACTAACAGATTCACCAGTAAAAGGTATGTACATTAAAGAAGATGGAAGGTTCTTCTTTTTACAAGATAGAAAATTAAAAACACAGGGTAGGCAAGGAGGCCTTATCATTATGCGTATGAAAGCGCTGGATAACGGTCAAATTATTAACAAAACTATTAAATCAGGAACTAAAGTAGAGTATGTTACCCCAGAAACTAAAGAGGTTCAATATCTTTACAATGATGCTTTGGGTGTATATTTCATGGATATGGAAACATATGAGAGTATTACTATTCCTAAGGATGTAATAGGGGAATATATTAATTACCTTAAAGAAGGAGAATCCATATTAATACTTGTACATGAGGGTAATATATTGAGTATTAAGGAGAATCCTTCAGTGATATTAGAAGTAATAGAGGCTGACGAGGCAGTTAAGGGTAATACTGCAAATGCTGCTACCAAATTGGTTACAGTTGAGACCGGTTATCAATTACATGTACCTCTTTTCATCAAAAAAGGAGAGAAGATAAAGATAAATACTGAGAGTGGAACGTACTCTAGTAAGGCAAATTAAGATAAGTTCTGGTATAATTAACGTACACTTTGTGGTGGGATAGCTCAGTCGGTTAGAGCATGGGATTCATAAACCCAAGGTCGGTGGTTCGATCCCACCTCCCACTACCAAATTTCTAAATTTTTTGATTTTAATATGGCTACTAACAAGAATAAACAGGCAAGCAATGTAATAAGAATTAAGCCTAGAAGAAAAGGTTTCTCATGGGCCAGTATTATAATTTTTGTTGTACTTTCTTTGCTTTTAACATTTTCTCTAAACACATTTCTTAATTTAGGAAGTAGGGGAGAGGAAGTATCTTTAAGTGAAATAGTAAGTAGTATTTCTGAGGGAGAATATGAAAAGGTAATACTAAAAGATGATATGGTTACCATAGAGATGGATGATGGTAATAGGTATGCATTGCTACCACAGGGTGCTGACTTTTACACAATTCTTTCTGATGCTGGTATAGATATTAAGACCTTAGAGAATGATTTCTACGAGCCTAAATTAGGTGTTACATTTGGAGATATTGTCTCTATGGTATTCTTGGGTGCAGGTTTAGTATTGCTTTACATATTGATAAAGAATATGCAGCAATCTGGCGGTAAGATTATGGATTTTGGACAGAGTAAGGCAAGGCTGCTTTTTGGTAAGAAAAGTGGTGTTACCTTTGAAGATGTAGCTGGTATTGAAGAGGTAAAAGAAGAGTTAACTGAAATTGTAGATTTTCTTAAGAGTCCAAAGAAGTATGCAAATATTGGAGCTAGAATTCCAAAGGGAGTTCTTTTAGCTGGTGCTCCTGGTACTGGTAAGACTTTGCTTGCAAAGGCTGTATCTGGAGAAGCAGGAGTTCCATTTTTCCATACCTCAGGTTCTGAATTTGAAGAGATGCTTGTTGGTGCCGGTGCATCTAGAGTAAGAGATCTTTTTACAAAGGCAAGGAGAGCAGCTCCATGTATCATCTTCATCGATGAGATAGATGCTGTTGCAAAAAAGAGAGGTACAGTTCTACATTCTGGAGCAGGAGAGCAAACATTAAATCAGATCCTTGTTGAAATGGATGGCCTAGAGGCTCGTGAGAATGTCATTATCCTTGCTGCTACAAACAGGCCTGATGTATTAGACCCTGCAATATTAAGACCGGGTAGATTTGATAGGACTGTCATTGTTCATATGCCTGATTACACTGGTAGAAAAGAGATAATAGCGGTGCATTCAAAGAATAAAAAATTCGAAGAGGGAGTAGATTTAGATACAATAGCAAAGAAAACAATAGGGTACTCAGGTGCTGACTTAGAGAACCTATTAAACGAAGCCGCTATAATGGCTGCAAAAGAAGATAGGAAGAAGATAGGGCAGGAGGATTTGTTAGAGTCTTACCTCAAGGTAAAGTTAGGTAGAAAGAAGAAAGGTCAGATTAGTGACGAAGATTTGAAAGTCACTGCATATCATGAGGCAGGACATGCAATTGTTGCTAAATTTACAGAGTATTCTACACCAGTAGAACAGGTCTCAATTATCCCAAGAGGTATGACAGGAGGAGTTACAGTGTACCTACCAGAAGATGACAAGAAACATACATACAAAGATGAGCTTTTAGCCAGTTTAGTGTCTGCAGTAGGTGGTAGGGCCGCAGAAGAGACCTTCATCGGTAGAGTAAGCACAGGAGCCTCTGCTGATATTGAACAGGCAACCTCTGTAGCAAGAGAGATGATTACTCAATACGGTATGTCCGAAAAATTAGGAATGGTTAAATATGGTGATATGGAAGAAACTAAACATCTTGGATATTCATATGGTGGAGGTAGAAACTTTAGTGAGAAATATGCAGAAATAATAGATAACGAGGTTAAGAATCTAATGGACGAATCTCTTAAAAAGGCTAAAAAGGTTCTTACAGAGAACAGACAATATGTTGAGAAATTAGTAGCTTTACTTTTAGAAAAAGAGGTTGTAAGTAAAGAGGAGTTTGATTCTATTTTCAAAACGGAGTAGATATCCTTTTCGGTCTTTAGTAAAATACAGTTATGACAATTGTTAATAACGAGAGGGAAACTTTCTTAGCTATCGATGCTAATGCCATTGTTCATAGGGCTTTTCATGCATATCCACCAACACTTCAAACATCAGAAGGAGTACAAGTTAATGCTGTATACGGTTTTACCGTAATGCTTCTTGAAGCTTTGGAAATGTTTGATCCTAAGTATGTTCTTTGTGCTATGGATACACACAAACCAACATTTAGGCATACCATATATTCTGAATACAAAGCTACTAGAAAACCAACAGATCTTTCTTTGGTTGATCAATTCCCTCTTGTTGAAGAAGTTCTTAAAGCATTCAATATTCCCGTTTTAAAAAGAGAAGGGTATGAAGCGGATGATATATTAGGTACAGTATCAAAATATATATCTGAAGGTCCTTGGAGTAGTGAAAATGTTGATCTTTACATACTAAGTGGAGACAGAGATTTACTACAGCTCATTAATTCTAAAACATATGTATGTTTACCTAACGGAAACTTTAAGAATATAGTTGTATATGATAAAGAAAAAACACACGAGAAATTTGGATATTACCCAGAACAAGTTGTAGATTACAAAGCAATAGCAGGAGACAATTCGGACAATATACCAGGTGTGAAAGGAGTTGGTGATAAAACAGTTTTAGATTTACTTAAAAGGTTCGAGAATTTAGATGGTATATATAAAAATATAGATAAGGTAGAGGGTAGATTCCAAAAGCTACTTGTAGAAGGTGTTGAACAAGCAGAATTTAGTAAACAGTTAGCTACAATAGAGAGGGATGTAGGTTTGGATATACATCTAACGGATTGTATATTAAGGGATTTGGATAGAAAGCTTTTAACATTTACTTTTAAAAAATACTCTTTTAAATCACTCCTTAAGAAGTTAGACGATATATTTGGTAAGGAGGAAGTAATATCTGATTACTCTCAGCTTGATATGTTTGGCTCATCTAAAAAAGAGCAAGAGTGGAGTAGTGAAGATGAAGTAAAATGGGCTTTAAAAGGTGCAGAGAAAATAGATGTAATATATATAAATGAACAAGAATCATATAACGGAGAGTCTTTTTTTGTTGTTAAAGTAGATAAAAAGAATTTTCTTACTAAGCCTTTTGATATATTTCCATTCTTGGATTCTAAAGAAGTAATTTTTTACAATTTTGAAGAGCTCTGTTCTCTTTACCCTGTAAGTATTAATATCCAATATTTTAAATTTTTTGATGTACTACTTGCTCAACACTTACTTAATTCAGAGAGAAGAGAATCTAAGTTAAAAGATTTAGCGTTTGATTACTCTACAAAGATATTAGAAGAGAAGGTCTTTCCTCATCAGATAGAGGATATTGTTGATATTGTGGAAGACACATATATTGTTGAGAAGGAAAAGATGGAGAACTTAGAGCTGTATGATTTTACAAGAGACAGGATAAAGAGATTCCTTGGTGTAAATGAAAATCTATTACTTTCAGTTCTTACTAATATAGAGATACCAATATCAATAATACTCTCTTCCATGGAAAGAAGGGGGATAGGATTGGAGATGCAAAAGCTTACTAAGCTAAAAGAGGATCTACAAAAAGATATAGATAGTACAGCAAAAGAGATATTTAATACGGTAGGTCATGAGTTTAATATTAATTCTCCTAAACAGCTCTCTGAAGTCCTTTACAAAGAGCTTAGTTTACCCAAGCAAAGCAAGGATACAACGAAAGAATCTGCACTTAGGAGTATGTTAGGAATGCACCCAATAATTGAACACCTTCTTTACTACAGAGAGATTACTAAAGTACAGAGCACATATGTTGAACCTTTGTATGAAAATACAGAGTCTAATGGGGGTGGTCAGTACTCTGTACATACTGATTTTAAACAGACTGGTACTACATCTGGGAGGTTCTCTTCCGTTAATCCTAACATGCAAAATCTTCCTTTAGATGGTAAGTGGGCAAAAAGGTTAAGAGAATGCTTTGTGCCTAGAAAAGGTTTTAAACTACTAGCCATGGATTACTCTCAAATGGAATTGAGAATAATGGCGGATATTGCTAATGACAAGCTCCTGATTCAAGACTTTGTAAATGGGTTAGATATTCATACAGCTACAGCAGCTAGAGTTTTGGAAAAGAAGCTTGCAGAGGTAACTTCTAAAGAGAGAAGCTTAGGTAAGACCGTTAACTTCGGAATGATATTTGGTCAAACTCCTTTCGGTTTAGCATCTCTTTTAGGAATAGATCGGGAGTTGGCAGCTAAATATATAAATGCATATTTTGAGCATTACAGTGGAGTAGAGGAATATATGAGGAGAATAGAGTTTGAGGCATTTGAAAAGGGGTATGTACAAACAATTTTTGGTACAACAAGAAATGTTGCAGGTATTAGATCTAGGAATAGGAGAGCTAGAGCAGCTTCTGCAAGGGAAGCTATTAATATGCCAATACAGGGTAGTGAAGCTGATATGATGAAGTATGTAATGGTTAAGATAGAGGAATATATTGAGAAAAAAGCTAAAGAAAAGGCATATATGATATTACAAATTCATGATGAGATAATATTTGAGGTAAGTGATGATACTGTAGAGGTATTCACTAAAGATGTCAGAGATTTAATGCTTAACTCCATACAGCTTTCTGTACCATTAGATGTACATGTTTCTGTTGGAGAGAGTTTGGCACAGTTAAAATAAGTTGGGAGTAATATGAAAAAATTCTTAGGTTTTCTTTTACCAATCGTTGGTATAGTGCTACTTCTCAAGTACGTTGGTAATCAAGAGCGATCAGTTAAAGAAAGAAAAACAGAGAAAAAGGAAAGGGTGAGTAGTAGTAGAAGAATAGTAGGGGATTTACCAAGGGTAGTTGCAGAGGATTTAAATAGTAGGCAGAGGGATATACTCAAGCTCTTTAATAAGAGGGAGATCTTGCTACCAACAGATATATATTCTGTCGCTCCTAATCTTTCAACAAGAACGCTTAGAAGAGATATGGATAAGTTAGAAGAGTTAGGTTTTGTTCTTAAAGAGGGTAGTACAAAAGATACTAAATATATATTGAAGAAGTAATATGAAATTCCTAGAGTTAGTACAATTCTTTGAAAAGATAGAGGGTATATCATCAAGAAACGATATGGCGTTAGAGATGTCTAAGTTTCTTAAATCATGTAATAAGCAGGAGGCGCAAATCCTTTCATATTTGATGCTTGGTAGGGTTGCACCTCTTTTTGTTAATGCAGAGTTCAATTATTCCGAAAAGAGTTTAACTAATCTTTTGTCAGAATATACAGGCAAAGACATTGCAAAAAGCAGAAAAGAAATAGGGGATATTGGAGATACTGTGCAAAAGATATGGGGAGAGTACTCTAAAAAGCCTTCAGGACAAGGTATTCTAGAGATATACCAAATTCTTTGGGATATTGTTAATACAAAAGGTGAAGGTTCAGTCCAGAAAAAGAACAAAATAGTATTGGAGTGTTTAAAAAAGTTGTCCCCTTTGGAGTCTAAATATTTTGTACGAATAATCTGTGGAGAACTGAGACTAGGTTTAAATGCTAAATCTCTCTTAGACGTCTTCTCTATATATTTAGTAGGAGACAAGGGAATGAAGGATATATTAGAACATGCATACGGAGTATGTGCGGACATCGGATATATAGCAGGCATTGTGGTGGGGGACAGTCCTAGGACAGACCTCTCAGAGATTAGCATAAGACTAGGGACACCAATCCTTTCTCGCTTGGTAGAGCGTGTAGGCTCTTTTGACGAGGTTTTTGATAGATTTAAAGGTAGTGTTATTGTACAGCCTAAGTTTGACGGTTTAAGGTGTCAGATCCATAAGTGGAGTAAAAGTACTGCTAATTTATCAAGAGAGGATACTGTTTGGTTTGGATACATGGGAGAGAAAAAAGAGTTAGTTAGTTTATTCGAAAGTGAGAGTAAGTATGAAAGCGAAGTAAGGCTTTTTACTAGGAATTTAGAGGATGTAACGGAAATGTTTCCTGAAATAGTAGAAGCGGCAAGGAATATCTCTGTTGACTCTTTTATCCTAGATTCCGAAATTGTTGGTTGGGACTATAGGAAAAATACATTTTTGACCTACCAAGAGACAATGCAGAGAAGAAGAAAGTATTCTGTGGGTCAAAAGAGAGAAAGTATACCTGTAAAAGCATTCGTATTTGATATTCTCTCCTGTGAGGGTGAATCATTGATACTAAAGGACACGAAAGAGAGGGTGGAACTTTTAGAAAAGAAGTTAGCTAGTACCCCAGAGGGTATAGAATTGGCTGATTCTAAGGTATCTAATGGTAAAGAAGAGTTAATTAAATATTTTAAGAAATATGTAAATGAAGGTTTAGAGGGGGTTATAGTTAAGCAGTTCGAAGGTGGATATAAGCCGGGGAGGAGAAATTTTGAATGGATAAAGATAAAGAAATCGATAGATAAGGAGCTTGTAGATACTGTAGATATGGTAATAGTTGGCTATTATTTTGGTTCGGGAAGGAGGACAGACCTAGGTCTGGGGGCAATTTTTTGTGGGATTTTAAATGAACAAGAGGATAGAGTTGATGCGATATGCAAAGTGGGTACCGGTATAGATGATAAGACCTTGTTGAAAATGAGTAAGGATTTAGAGAAGATTAAACTTAAAGCTGCTCCAAAGAATGTAGGCTATGTAGAAAACCTTAAGCCTGATGTATGGGTAGAGCCTAAGTATGTTGTGACAATAGATGCAGATGAAATAACAAAGAATATTTCTAAGGGTAGTAAAGAGATTGGGGGAGGTCTCTCTTTGAGGTTTCCAAGGTTGATAGAATACGGTAGGGATAAGCTTTTAGAAGACATTACTACTGTAGAGGAATTAAAGGGTATGTACTCCTTGAGAAAAAGTATGTAAATACACTTGCATACTACCATTGTGTATGTTAAAATCACGCACGAGTTTGGGATAAACGAGTATTAGGTTTCCTCTTAGAGACTTCCTCTAATGAATACCATTTGAAAAATAGTGTGTATTAATGGGTCCAACTCAGCTCCTTAAAAGTTGAAGAGTGACAGGAAGTCAAAAATATATTCATTAATGACTTTCTAAAAGTGTGTGTGATTTTTTTTGGTCACACAATTCATTTAAGTCGATATACAAACAAATCCAATCCGGCGTTGATTGGTCTGTGTTTAGCAGCTTGCTGTTAAATATTGCAAAGTTAAACGTTTTTCAATGAGAGTTTGATCATAGCTCAGGATGAACGTTGGCTGTGTGCCTAAGGTATGCAAGTCGAACGATCCCTTTCTGATTTCTTGAAGCTTCGGCTGATAGTTTTCTATTTGGGATAGTGGCAAACGGGTGAGTAACACGTAGATAACTTGCCTCGAAGTCGGGGATAGCTCGTCGAAAGACGGGGTAATATCCGATAGACTCTATTCACTTTAAGTGTTTTAGAGTAAAGCTTTTGTGCTTCGAGAGAGGTCTGCGTCCTATCAGCTAGTTGGTAAGGTAATGGCTTACCAAGGCTAAGACGGGTAGCTGGTGTGAGAGCACGGTCAGCCACCATGGAACTGAGACACGGTCCATACTCCTACGGGAGGCAGCAATTAGGAATCTTGCGCAATGGGGGCAACCCTGACGCAGCGACACAGCGTGGAGGATGAAGGTCTTCGGATTGTAAACTCCTTTTATATGGGAAGAATAGATGACTGTACCATATGAATAAGGACCTGCTAACTACGTGCCAGAAGCATCGGTGATGCGTAGGGTCCGAACGTTATCCGGATTTATTGGGTGTATAGAGATGCGTAGGCGGTTTGATAAGTCTTGAGTTAAAGACCTCGGCTCAACCGAGGGAAAGCTTTCGATACTATCAGACTTGAGGCATAGAAGGGTGAACGGAACTCCGAGTGGAGTGGTGAAATACGTTGATATTCGGAGGAACATCAGTGGCGAAGGCGGTTCACTGGCTATTGCCTGACGCTCAGGCTCGAAAGCGTGGGTAGCAAAACGGATTAGATACCCGTGTAGTCCACGCTGTAAACTATGGATGCTAGGTGTTCGGTACAACTGTTTTTAATCTTCGGATTTTAAACGGGAGTGCTGAGTGCCGCAGCTAACGCGTTAAGCATCCCACCTGGGAAGTACGGCCGCAAGGCTAAAACTCAAATGAATTGGCGGGGACCCGCACAAGCGGAGGAGCGCGTGGTTTAATTCGATGGCAATCGAAGAACCTTACCAGGGTTTGACATGTATCTGCATATTCCCAGAAACGGGAATAGCCTTCGAGGGTGATACACAGGTGCTGCATGGCCGTCGTCAGCTCGTGTCGTGAGATGTAGGGTTAAGTCCCGAAACGAGCGCAACCCCTATCTCATGTTATATGTGTCTTGAGAAACTGCCTCGGTAAAACGGGGAGGAAGGTGGGGATGACGTCTGGTCCGCATAGCCCTTATGTCCTGGGCTACACACGCGCTACAATGGTAGGTACAATGGGCAGCCAAACCGCAAGGTGGAGCTAATCCTAAAAAACCTATCTCAGTTCGGATTGTGGGCTGAAACTCGCCCACATGAAGTTGGATTCGCTAGTAATCGTGGATCAGCCATGCCGCGGTGAATACGTTCTCGGGTCTTGCACACACCGCCCGTCAAGCCATGGAAGTAGGTGATACCCGAAGGTGCTCTGTTATTTATAATGGGGTGACGAAGGTAACGCTTATAACTGGGGTTAAGTCGTAACAAGGTAGCCGTAGGGGAATCTGCGGCTGAATTACCTCCTTTCAAGGAGATACCCGACTTTCCTGTCACTTTTTAGCTCTTAAGGAAAATTTGCTCTTTAATGTTAGGACGATAATGGGCGTATAGCTCAGTTGGTTAGAGCACAGTCCTGATAAGACTGAGGTCCCAAGTTCGAGACTTGGTACGCCCACCAGTCAGTTCAGGGCCTGTAGTTCAGTTGGCTAGAACGCCTCATTTGCAATGAGGAGGTCAGGAGTTCGATTCTCCTCAGGTCCAAAGATATCGAAAAGAGAAGAGAAATCTTTAATTTTCGTGAATAGAGACAAAGTATTGTACCGTAAACAGTTATTGGGGTAGGTCCAATTTTTATAAATAACTGTTTCAACAATACTTGGTGTTGCACATTTAAAACTGAATAGTATAGTAATTTCAATGAAGCCAATTAAGGGCATACGGTGAATGCCTTGGCGCAAAAGACCGATGAAGGACGTAGTAGGCTGCGATAAGCCTCGGGGAGCTGTCAAACAAGCTTTGATCCGGGGGTTTCCGAATGGAGTAATCCAGCTAGGTTCAAACCTAGTTACCATACAGTAAATTCATAGCTGTATAGGAGGGCATGCAGGGAAGTGAAACCTCTCAGTACCTGCGAGAAAAGAGAACAATAGTTTATTTCCTGAGTAGTGGCGAGCGAAAAGGAAAGAGCCCAAACTAATACTGTGTAAGGAAGATCCAAGTTATGATTCGCGTTGCGATGATTAAGGAGGTGAATCCGTAGTCTGCCGATTGTGCAGTATTAGCGTAGTAAGAGTTAGTTGATTAAACGGCAGTTTAATCGAGAAGTTACAAAATTCAACTTTAGAAGAACATATCTGGAAAGGTAGACCATAGGGAGTGAAAGTCTCGTATTTTAAAAGGTTGAGTCTTCTTTCTAACATCTTGAGTACCACGGGGCACGAGAAATCTTGTGGGAATCAGCCAAGACCACTTGGCAAGGCTAAATATCTTTTGCGACCGATAGTGGAGTAGTTCCGTGAGGGAAAGGTGAAAAACACCCCTGTTAGGGGAGTGAAATAGATCTGAAACCGTATGCTTACAAACAGTCGGAGCCGGTATATCCGGTGACGGCGTGCCTATTGAAGAATGACCCGGTGAGTTAGTTGTGTGCGGCAAGGTTAACCATGTTTATTGGGGAGCCGAAGCGAAAGCGAGTCTGAATAGGGCGAAATTCAGTCGCATGCACTAGACCCGAAACCAGGTGATCTAACCATGAGCAGGGTGAAGGAATGAGAAATCATTTTGAAGGCCCGAACTCTTTAATGTTACAAAATTATGAGATGACTTGTGGTTAGCGGTAACATGCCAAACGAACCTGGTAATAGCTGGTTCTCCCCGAAATAGCTTTAGGGCTAGCGTTGTAATTTAATCATTGGGGGTAGAGCACTGATTGGGTTTGGGGCTCGAAAGAGTACCCAATCCACTCAAACTCCGAATACCAGTGTGAATATTACAGCAGTCAGAACTAGGGAGCTAAGTTCCTACGTTCAAGAGGGAAACAGCCCAGATTGTCAGATAAGGACCCTAAATTACATCTTAGTGGGAAAGGAAGTGGAGTTTCTCAGACAGCTAGGAGGTTGGCTCAGAGGCAGCCATCCTTTAAAAAGTGCGTAAAAGCTTACTAGTCAAGAGATTCTGCACCGAAGATTCAACGGGGCTGAAGATGTATTCCGAAGCTGCAAATTTATCTATCACTTTGTGATTTGATGAGTGGTAGGGGAGCGTTCTATACATGATCAACTTAGCAGTTGATACATCGCGGTGAAGGTGACCTGAAAAGAGTTGCTGGAGCGTATAGAAGTGAGAATGCCGGGATGAGTAACGTAAAGCAGGTGAAAACCCTGCTCGCCGAATGTCTAAGGTTTCCATGGCTATGGCAGTCATCCATGGGTTAGTCGGTCCTAAGATCAGGCCGAAAGGCGTAATCGATGGACAACAGGTTAATATTCCTGTACTACTAATATCTGCGACGGAGATCGGGAATTGAGAAAGCAAGCCCCTTATTGGTTTGGGGTGTAAGCAGTAAGTTAGTTTCCTCAGGTAAATCCGGGGAAATGTTTCTACTTCGGTAGATGCAAACGAACTGCGATGCAAAGGTGACCTTCGGGAAGCCGATTTGTTGTATTAATTCTCCAGGAAAAACTTCTAGCGTGTCTACCTTCGGGTGGACTAAATGATATTTGTAACCGTACCGCAAACCGACACTGGTGGACTGGTATAAAAGTACCAAGGCGTACGAGTGATGCGTTGTTAAGGAACTCGGCAAATTAACCCCGTACGTTCGCAAGAAGGGGGGCCTTCCATTATAGATATTTATATTTGTGGTGATGAAGGCGGCACAGAATAGGGAGGAGCGACTAGTTACCAAAACTACAGGCGCTTGCAAATTCGTAAGAAGATGTATAAGTGCTGACACCTGCCCAATGCCAGAAGGTTAAGGAAGTTTGTCAATCGTCTGTCAGATGCACTTCGGTGCTCTGATGGTGAGGAAGCGGACGACTGAAGCCCTGGTCAATGGCGGCTGTAACTATGAACCAATATCGGAGTTTTCCGGTATCTTGTAGTTGTAAAATTTGGCTATATGCTGGAATATCTGAGTATTTTTAATTACTCGTTAAAGATTATTTAATCTTTTTCAGTGAAAATATTAAAATGCAGACAATCAGCAGGAAAGATCCAAAACCTATATCTTTAGATGATGCTTCATACATAGTTGGATTTGTAGATGGAGAAGGTAGCTTTAACATCTCGTTTAAAATTCGCAAAGATTACACTAATAGAATACAAGTATATCCAAGCTTTAATATATCTCAAAAGGAGAAAAATATTCTAGTCTGGATTCAGAGTCAGCTAAGATGCGGTACTATCCGTAATCGAGGAGATGATGTTTATTACTATGAAGTGCATAATCTGAGCAATT
>JACDJA010000403.1_pt1 | contig 51525 bp, 53 predicted proteins | sample 7449241 | NCBI WGS metagenome assembly JACDJA01 (sample SAMN14253289, study PRJNA609438) | sludge metagenome | isolation source: initial anaerobic sludge | collected 2018-12-20 | reverse complement strand
CTCACCTCGCTTTGGTGCACACGAGTATTGAGCATAGTCGAGATTGGTGCAGATCACTTCTGATATTGAACTGTCAGGAGCTGGCTGCACAACAGCCATTACGCCCAATCAACTGGTGCAGTCGTCTTCTGAAAATGACAATCACGTACAAAAAACTATGATTAGAAAAGGTGCGTTTAATGATCATAGGCTATGCGCGTGTCAGTACCCAGGATCAGAATCCTGAGTTCCAGGTGGATGCCCTGGAAAAAGCTGGGTGTGAGCAAATCTTTCAGGAAAAGTTTACCGGTAAGCTGCGTGAGCGACCTGAATTGTCGCAGTGCCTTCGTACCCTCCGAAAAGGGGACATTCTCGTCGTCTGGAAGCTGGATCGGCTGGCACGCTCACTGAAGGACCTGGTTGAGATCGTTCAGGATCTGAATGATCGAGAAGTTGGCTTCAAATCGCTTACCGAAGCAATCGACACAACCAGCTCAGGCGGACGCCTGGTGTTCCATATCTTCGGCGCATTGGCTGAGTTCGAGCATGATCTGATTAGAGAGCGCACAAAGGCTGGTCTTGAGGCAGCTAGGGCAAGGGGGCGCAAAGGCGGCCGGAAACCATCTATGTCTGATTCGGACGTCCGTAAAGCAGCGGCCATGCTCTCCGACCCTCAAATCACGAAAACAGAAGTTGCGGCTCACTTCGGTGTGACTCGAACGACGTTGAACGCCTCACTTAAAAGAATTGGATTGGCTGCCTGAGATAGTCGCAGCCCGACAACATGCTGTAATGGAGCTCCACGGATGACCGACGACCAAACCAACCACTCCCAAACCGCCGCTTTTATCTGGTCGGTTGCCGACCTTCTGCGCGGTGATTTCAAGCAGAGCCAGTATGGGCGCGTGATTCTGCCGTTTACCCTACTGCGCCGCCTGGAGTGCGTATTGGAGCCAACCAAAGCTCAGGTATTGTCAGCAGCCCAAGAACATCAGGCCAAGCCGGATGCGGTTCGCGAGAAACTCTTGCTTCGAGCCGCTGGCCAGCAGTTCTTCAATGCTTCTCCGTTAAGCCTGGCTACCCTGTCTGACAGCCAAACCGCTGACGACCTGATGAGCTATGTTCAGTCGTTCAGTCAGGATGCCCGGGAGATTTTCGAGCACTTCCATTTCGAAGACTTCGTACAACAACTCAGTGTCAACAACTTGCTCTACCAGGTGGTGCAGCGGTTTGCCAGCATTGACCTGAGCCCGGCAACCATCAGCAATTTCGGTATGGGGATCATCTTTGAGGAGTTGATCCGGAAATTTGCGGAGAGCTCTAATGAAACGGCCGGGGAACACTTCACGCCACGGGATATCGTGCACCTGACCACCTCCCTTGTCCTGACCGGACAGGAGGGCCGGCTGACGCCTAACAGCATTGTGACTATCTACGACCCTACAGCTGGAACGGGCGGGTTTTTGTCCGAAGGCGACGAGTACATTCAACAGATCAGCGAGAGTGTTACCGTCTCGCTTCACGGCCAAGAATTGAACCCGGAGTCCTACGCCATCTGTAAGGCCGACATGCTGATCAAAGGACAGGAAGTCAGCAACATCAAGCTAGGCAACACTCTGTCGGATGATCAGCTGGCTACTAATAAGTTTGACCTGATGCTCAGTAACCCGCCGTTTGGCGTGGAATGGAAAAAGGTGCAGAAGCAGGTCACTGATGAGCACAAACATCGGGGTTTCGATGGCCGTTTCGGGCCAGGGCTTCCTCGTGTGTCTGATGGCTCCCTGCTGTTCCTGATGCACCTGGTCAGCAAAATGCGGGATGCCCGTGAAGGCGGTTCCCGGATCGGCATCATTCTCAATGGTAGCCCGCTGTTTACGGGTGGTGCTGGCAGTGGCGAATCTGAAATCCGGCGCTATCTGCTGCAGAACGACATGGTCGAGGCCATCGTGGCCCTGCCCACGGATATGTTCTACAACACCGGCATCTCCACCTATGTGTGGGTGCTCTCCAACAACAAACCGGCCGAACGCAGAGGCAAGGTCCAACTGATCGATGCAACTGACCGGGCGACCAAAATGCGTAAGTCCCTTGGCAGTAAGCGCCAATTTGTCAGCGAGTCCGACCAGGACGAGATCGTGCGGATGTATGGGGACTTCCAGGAAACCAAGAAAAGTAAAATCTTCTCCATCGAAGCCTTCGGTTACCGACGTATCACGGTTGAACGTCCGCTGCAGCTGAACTTCCAGACTTCAGAAGAGCGAATCGCTCGGATTGCGGATGAGAAAGCCATCCAGAAGATGGATCAGGAAGACCAAGACAAGATCTTCGCTGCCTGTCGTGCCATGGATGCCGAGACGGTCTACCGGAATCGCAAACAGTTCCAGAAAGCCCTGAAGGCCTCACTCACTGACCATCAGGTGTATCTGAGTACGCCACAACTGAAGTCGTTGCTGAATGCCCTGAGTGAGCGCGATCCAGAAGCGGATATCTGCACAGACAGCAAAGGCAATCCAGAAGCCGATACCGGCCTTCGGGACTATGAGAACGTGCCCCTCTCAGAATCCGTGTACGACTACTTTGAACGGGAAGTGAAGCCGCATGTGCCGGATGCCTGGATCGATGAATCCAAACGGGATGAGAAGGATGGTGAGGTCGGTATTGTTGGTTTCGAGATACCGTTCAACCGCCACTTTTATGAGTTTACGCCGCCTCGGCCTCTGGAAGAGATCGATGCTGACTTGAAGCAATGCACAGACCGGATCAAGCAGATGATCGAGGAGTTGTCTGCATGACGCTGGCAGCATACGGAGACTACAAGTATTCAGGGGATAAGTGGTTAGGAGATGTTCCTTCTCACTGGCAAATCCTGCCGTTAAAGCATATGGCTGAAGTCGATAACAGTGGTACTTATGGTAAGGATCCCGAAGAGGGCCAAAACCTGTTGCCTGTCGCAACAACAGCACAGATTGATGCTCTAGGTAATTTTGTGACCTCGAAAATGTCGCTGCGGAGCTTTACAAATGAAGAGCTCAGACGCTACGCCTGTAGCTCTGGGGATATTCTAGTTGTCAAATCGAGTGGCTCGGCGGAGAACATAATTTCAGGTAAAGCTGGCATTGTAAGAGCAGACACTCCGAGATTCGTCTTCAGTAACTTTCTCATGAGATTACGTTGCAACGCCAACAGGTGTCTCAGCCCCTACCTTTACTCCTTAATTGTTTCGCATATTACCCGGGAACGGGTAAAGCAGATGTGTTCAACGACAACCTACCCCAACTTACAAGTGCCGCTGTATGTTGGAGCAAAGCTGCCCTGTCCTCCAATGGCTGAGCAGAAGAAGATTGTTCTCTTCCTAGACCACGAAACCGCCAAAATCGACGCCCTGATCCGCGAGCAGGAGCGCCTGATAGAACTGCTTCAGGAAAAGCGCCAGGCGGTGATTTCTCATGCGGTGACCAAGGGGCTGGATCCGGATGTGCCGATGAAGGACTCCGGGGTGGAGTGGCTTGGGGAGGTGCCGGCGCATTGGAGAGTCGGAAAGTTAAGGTGGTATGCAACCATTCAAGGGGGAATTGCGAAAGGAAAGGACTATCAGGATCAGAAAACGGTTTCTCTTCCCTATTTGCGAGTGGCAAATGTCCAAGCAGGCTACGTGGACCTGACGGAATTGAAGGAGATAGCGGTCCTGGAGTCTGAGATTGAAAGGTACAGCTTGAGGCAAGGTGACGTCCTCATGAATGAGGGGGGAGACAACGATAAATTAGGGAGAGGAACAGTATGGAGAGCCGAAATAGAACCTTGCCTGCATCAGAATCATGTTTTCGCCATTCGCCCAAATGGGCATTTGACGCCTGAGTGGCTGGCAATGTTTACCCAATCAAGCCGGGCTCGTTCGTATTTCTTCCTTAACTCAAAGCAAAGTACGAATTTGGCATCAATATCATCCAGCAACGTGATGAACCTAGATTTGCCGATGCCTTCAGTGGATGAGCAGGAACGAATACTCCAATTTCTCGAGTCTGAACTTCAGCAATTCACTGATTTACAAAAACAAGCAGATAAAGGAATCCAACTACTTTTGGAGCGCCGGTCAGCCCTAATTTCAGCCGCTGTCACCGGAAAAATCGATGTCCGTAACTGGCAGCCACCAGTCGACGAAAGCGCTTTTGATGAAGATGTACGTCAAGCCGGGATGGAGGTTACCGCATGAGCCACGGACGCGGCATCCGTCTGTTCCTGGTTGATGGCACCCCGAACGGTCTTCTGACTGCCGAAATCATGAACTGGACCGGCCATGCATTGACTGGCCCGCGCACCAAGCTGACGGAGCTCGTACAACGGCCCGAATGCGGTCGTACCGGTGTGTATTTCCTGGTTGGCCCGGATCCAGACAACGCCATGCGCCCGTTGGTCTACATCGGCGAATCCGATGATGTGGCCAAACGCCTGAAACAGCACAACCGCCCTGAGCCCCAAGGTGGCAAGGATTTTTGGGAACGGGTGTGCCTGATCACCAGCAAAGATCAGAATCTCACCAAAGCCCATGTGAAGTACCTGGAAAGTCAGCTCATCGCCATTGCCAAGCAATCTGGACGTTGTGGCTTGGTCAATGGCACTGCTCACGATTACACCGTGCTGCCAGAGTCCGATCAGGCCGATATGGCGTTCTTTATTGAACAAGTCCGCATCATATTGCCCGTGTTGGGGTTCGACTTTCTCCGTGATCGACAAAAAATTGCAGCGCAGATCAAGGGAGAGCCTGGTTCTGAGGGTGCGGCTCCGAATTTTTACATGGAGCTACCTAAATACGGCATTCGTGCCACCGCCCGCGAAGTCGATGGTGAGTTTGTGGTGCTTGAGGGAAGTCAGGCGCGAGATAAGTGGGTGAGCGGCAGTAGCTACACCAGTTATCGCCCCTTGTATGATCAGTTGACGGCAGATGGTGTGCTAGTGCCGGACGCTTCCGGCGCGGTGCGTTTCACGCAAGACCAGTCTTTCTCAAGTCCCAGCGCGGCAGCAGCAGTGAGTGGTATCAGGACGCTCGGCAAATGGCCGTATTGTCTGGATCGAAGAGAGTAGCAGGAAACCTTACGGAGATTGGCAAAGCTCTCTTGTCGAGGCTCAAAGTACCAGTGAAGAGCTCAAAGACTGAGCCAAAAATCACATAAAAAAGGCAGCACCTAATGAAATCACCGAATTGGTTGGGCTGTATTGCGGCCATTGGAAGCGTTTTCCTTGCCGGATGTCAGACGACTGGTGTCACGCAGAAACTTCATACGGAGATGCATCCACCTATCGGACAGGTCGTGAGCGCCGAGATTGGCGAATCGGTGTTGGAGCGCACCCGAGGATATGGAGCTCCCGGATTCAGAGTCAAAGACCTGGAATTCGAGCAAGGTGGCTATCGATTTTTCTTGCCCGGAGCTCTTTACCAGATCAACTACGAATCGCAGGACGGAAAGAGTACAGCCTATGGATACGGCAATATTCGATCCCTCAACGAGGGCATTTCCATCTCAGGTTCAAATTTTCAGCTTATTTCAGGCCCGACAGACTCTGGATGTACCCTGCAGGTTTCCAATCTGAATCTGATCGATCGAGACGGCAAGCTGATCACAAACTGGGTATCGGGAGATCAAAGTGAGCAGCAGGACGAGAATGCCATCGCGATAGGCGGTCGAACCATTTTGAGTGGTTCAATTCTTAGGGGCTCAAGTGCTCTATTTGCCGTTGATGTACCAGACGATCAGTGTACGAAGCGTTACAAATTCTCTGATTATGGCCAAACCTTCCGGCAAGAGTTGATTTATCTGGGACGCTCTGGCGACGAGCTGTCGTTTAAATACCGTGAGTTCTCGGGGAACCTTGCCAGACCAGCATTCTCTGCAGACCTGAAATATGATCTCTCGGAGAGCCAGACCATCGGTTATCGCGGAGCTCGCATTGACGTTATTGAAGCTGGCAACCAGGTCATCCGCTATCAAGTACAAAGCAATATTCAAGGTATTTAAGCGAAAATCGGGTACCAAGCGGGTCAAAGGATACAAGGAGTAGTCATGGCTGACAGCCGAGAGAGAGCGTTCCAGAACGACATCATCGCAGCCCTGCACGATCAGGGTTGGCTGGTCGGCAAGGCGTCTGAATACGACAAGGTGAATGCCGTGTACCCGGAAGACCTGATTGGTTACTTCCAGGAGGCCTGGCCAGACCGATGGGAAAAGTTCTGCAAGGGTAACCCTCAGAACCCGGAAAAGGTGCTCATCCAGAAAACCGTTCGGGAGCTGGAGAAAAAGGGCACCCTCGATGTGCTCCGTCATGGCTTCAAAGTACCGGGCGTAAAAATCGACCTGTGCAGCTTCAAGCCGGATCACGGCATGAATCCGGACACAGAGCGTCGATACAACGCCAACCGGTTACGTGTGGTCGAGGAAGTCTCCTATTCGCCCCATGCCCGCACCGGTGATTACAATCCACGGCTGGACCTGGTGCTCTTCGTGAATGGGATTCCGACGGCGACGCTGGAGCTCAAAAGCGAGTTCAAGCAAACCGTCGAACACGCCAAGCGCCAGTACAAAAAGGATCGCCCGGTAAAGGATCCGGTAACACGGAAGCCGGAGCCATTATTGACGTTCAAGCGTGGGGCATTGGTCCATTTTGCGGTCAGCCAGGACGAAGTGGCGATGACCACCCGGCTGAATGGAAAGGACACGTTCTTCCTCCCGTTTAACCGTGGCACGGCCGATGGTGGTGCCGGGAATCCCCGGGCCGAGCATGAGGGTAGCTACGCCACGGCTTACCTATGGGAGCAGCTGTTCCAGAAGGATGCCTGGCTCAAGGTCCTTGGCCGTTTCCTGCACTTGGAAAAGAAAACTGAAGAAGATTTCCACGGTAACCGGAAAACCAAGGAAACCCTGATTTTTCCCCGGTACCACCAGTGGGACGTGGTTAACCAGCTGATTCAGACAACCCGCGAAGAAGGGGCAGGCAAGCGTTACCTCATCCAGCACAGTGCGGGCTCTGGCAAGTCCAATTCGATTGCCTGGGCAGCCCATCAGCTGGCGCAGCTCTACGATAACGAGGGCAATAAGCTGTTCAGCTCGGTCATCGTCGTGACCGACCGAACGGTGCTGGATAGCCAGCTTCAGGACACCATCTACCAGTTTGAGCACGCTCAGGGCGTGGTTCGCCCTATCAACCGTGATTTGGGCAACCAGAGTAAATCAGAGCAGCTGGCTGAGGCTCTGGCCGAGCAGACCCGAATCATTATCGTGACTATCCAGACCTTCCCCGCGTTGTTCGATGCGCTGGAGAAGTATCCCAAGCTGGCTTCTGGACGGTACGCCGTGATCGCGGACGAGGCTCACTCGTCGCAAACCGGCTCCTCCGCAACCAAGCTGAAAGCCATCCTGGGTGGTGATTTACCCGAAGGGGAGGAAGTCAGTGCGGAAGAGCTGCTGGATGCCGCCGTCTCGGCTCGAAAGCCCAGTCAGGACATCAGCTACTACGCCTTTACCGCGACACCTAAGGCCAAGACCATTGAGCTGTTTGGCCGTGAGCCGGATCCGTCACAGCCTCGAAGTGAGTCCAATAAACCGGAGCCTTTCCATGTGTACTCCATGAGACAGGCCATCGAAGAGGGTTTCATCATCGATGTACTCCGGCGCTACACCACCTATGTCGTCGCCTGGAAGCTGGCTCACCCGGACGCAGAGGACGATGAGGTCGACTCCAAGAAGGCCCGAACCACCCTGGCCAAATGGGTGCGTCTGCACCCATACAACATCAGCCAGAAGGTTGAGGTGATCGTTGAGCACTTCCGGGAAAACGTCCGGCACCTGCTGGATGGCCAAGCCAAAGCCATGGTGGTGACGAGCAGCCGGCAGGAGGCCGTCCGGTACCAGCTCGCCATGCAGCAGTACATCCAGGACAAGGGCTATCAGGACGTTCATCCACTGGTGGCCTTTTCAGGCAGCCTGCCACCGGATGATGTGATTCCGGAAGAAGTCACCGAAACCAGCAGCCTTTTGAACCCAAGCCTGAATGGTCGCGATCATGCCAAGGCGTTCGATACGGACGAGTACAATGTGATGCTGGTGGCCAATAAATACCAGACGGGCTTTGACCAGCCGAAGCTCTGCGCCATGTACGTGGACAAGAAGCTCAAGGGGGTGGAGTGCGTTCAGACACTCTCACGGCTGAACCGGCTGTTTCCGGGCAAGGAAACCTTCATCCTGGATTTTATCAACGACGCTCAGGACATCCTCGATTCGTTTCTGCCGTACTACAACAAGGCGGAACTGACCGGGGTTTCTGACGCCCAGGTGGTCTATGACATCCAGGAAGCGCTGGATGCTGAGCAGGTGTACCACTGGGATGAGGTGGAGGCCTTTGCACGGGCATTCTTCGATCCGAAAGCGGAATCCTCCAAGCTCAGCTATTACTGCCAACCGGCCCGAGAGCGCTTCAACAAGCGGTACAAGCTGCTTCGCGATGAACGAGCACAGGCTCGAGCCGCCCGGAAACAGGCTGAGGCTGATGGGAATACCATTGGTCTGAAGCAGGCCGACGCATCTTTGAAGGAGATTGGTGAAGGCCTCGATCAACTAGACCTGTTCAAGAAGAACCTGGGCAGCTTTGTTCGGGCCTATGAGTTCCTGTCGCAGATTGTGTTCTTTGAGGATGCCGAGCTTGAGCAGTTGTGTGTTTTTGCCAAGCACCTCCTCCCTCTGCTGCGCCAGGAGGCCCTGGATGACGACGAAATCGACATCTCCGAGCTGGCCCTCTCACATTACCGGATCACCAAGCGAAAGGAGCATGAGCTCCGATTAGAGGGCGAGGACGACCCTGATGGGCTGGACCCGATTACCGGTGTCGGTACCGGAAAGCCCCATGATCCGGAGAAGAAGCGCCTGTCCGAAATCATTGAGAAGCTGAATGACATCTTCGGTGCTGAAGTCAGTGATGAAGACCAGCTGCACTTTGCCAATGGCATTGCTGATCGGGTTCGCCGGGATGAAGCAGTGATGGCCCAGGTTAACAGCCACTCAACGGATCAGGTCATGCATGGGCTGTTTCCGAAACGACTCACTGATTTAGTGCTGGACTCCATGACGGATCATGAGAAGTTGTCAATGGAGATCCTGGAAAGCGACGAGAGTCAGAAGAAGTTTGCGCTGCTGATCCTGCGGATTTTATCAAATCATCAACAATCAAATCTCTGAATGAAAAAGTGGGCTAAGTGAAGAAAAGCGTGCAGTTTGAAGAAGTTCACCTTCTCGGCCTTTGGGTTGATGAGATGGAAGCCAGAGGATCTAATCGAAACCTCGTGAGCATTTCTGTGAATGAGGAGCTCAAAGACCGTCTCTATTCAGAGTATGGAGTTTCTGTTGAGATGGACGAAATCTTCAGGATGGCCGATAAGTGTCTGGCTCACGAATGGCTCCAAAACAAATACCTTGGCAATAAATACCTCGATCTTTTCATAACAGCGGCTGGTGTCGGTGTCGTGCGCTCGAAGAGGCTCGCCGACTCCAGAAGGAAGAATCGCTCTAAGCCGAAAAAGGTATCGGATTGGGTTGAAGAACACAAAGGTCTGACAGCACTGATTGGGCTTATTCTTGGTCTTTTAACGTTGTGGTTCCGGTTTGGTTCTGGAGGGCATTGACGAGTGATCGATGATAATTTCGAAATTCCTTTAAGGTGTTTATTTTGCCGGGCGCCGCTACAAGCAGCGGAAGACTCTTCATTTCATGCTGGCGACTTAATTAAATGCCTTTCCTGTGGTGAGGATAGTGAGTACGAAAGCGTACTGGAGGTAGCGAAAGAAGAAGCTCAGGATTTTGCCCAACAGTTGCTCGACAAAGAAATGAGCAAGCTTGCTAAAAAGCTATTCAAGTAATGAGCACGCCACTGCGCATAATCTATCTTATGTTAAATCATTGTTTTTAAATGATAAATTAAGCATACTCTAAATTCATTGTGCCACTAAACGGAAATCTGATTATGAGCCAGGCAGTTCACCTTAAATTTTTCAATGGTGCCCGTGTAGCCTTAATGGAGCACCGAGGTCCAATCGAACAACTTCCGACTCGCTACGACCAGTTTCAATACGATGGCGGCCTTTACTGGGGCACGAAAGGTTCTGGCTCAATGGCTCTGGCAACTGCCATTGCCGGCTGGTACGCGGGCCATGTCGTCTGTGACACAGGAGATCACGTGGCCAAGTGGGGGGAAAAACTGGTACACAACCTGGTTTCGAAACTTGATCCAGACGCTGAGCATGTTATTTCCCCCGAGAGCGTAAAAACAGCTCTTGAAGCTGAAACTGATCTGTAAATAAGAATCAGAGCTGAGGCGCCGCCTTCAGCTCTCATAGATCGCATCTTCCAGAGTCCTGACTCCACCGACGACATCAATCATCTTTCGGGGCGACAGGCCACCGAACAGTGAATCAGGTGTATCAAACCAACGCTCAGCTTTCGTTCTGGAGCCAAATTTTTCCTCGGCCCCCAGGAGCAGATCCGCTTCAATCATCTGCCGGATTTTTCTCATCGGCAAATAGAGAGTTTCTTGACCATGGAACGAGCGCCCAATTTCCTGAAAATCGTATTTTCGGAAAAAGTCTTCACTTTTCTGGGTTAACGGGTCAACGACTACGGCAACACCTAGTTGAGTGTGGGTAAAAAGCTCCCAGGACTGAAGGAGTGCCTCTACTAGCAGTTCTTCACCAACGCGCATTGGAGTGCCCTGATATTCATTATGAACACCGAACCAGGCTAACTTAAAAGCGGGTAATGGGTAGTGGGGATAGTTTCCCTGGATGTCTGTATGAGCCACCGTACAACTGGTTAGAGTGTAAAACCCAACTATTGGCGCTGGATGGCGGTCCACCATTTCATCATCGAGAGCCACCCAGGTTCGATTGATGGATTGCTGGGCTTGCTGACTCGCCCGCTTTTTCAGGAACTCATTGACGTCAGCAAGCCCGCAATCAAACGTTTTACGGTCGTGAAGTTTCTTGTTCAGTTCTTCTATAAAAAGCACTTTCCTGTTTCCGTTTATGTCGGCGGCGCATGGCTGCTGACAACGCTTCATTTGCTGTCTCTGGTGACTCGCATGTCGCCTTAAAGGCAGCAAAGGCCTCGCTGTTCAACCGCACAACTTCTGCTTCCTCGATTGCTCGACTGGCCTTTTCGCGAATTGCTTGCACTACAAAATCGCTCAAAGTTTTCGAGCCCACTAAAGCAGAAGCCCGCGCCGCAAGGTTCTTGATGTCTGGATCCAATCGTAGGTCCAGCCTTGCGACTTTATGCTGCATTTTTTCATCTGCTGGGAATTTCTCTTTTAAAGAGTTTTCCTCAGCATCTCCCCGTTATTGTGTTAGACAATATTTCTCTCTTTCTCCCGTGCCTTTGAAAGACACACATGAATTGTACGGAAATTTACCGTACAGCGCAAGAAGCCATTTATTATTTGAATGATAGGCCCCGCTCCTGGCCCTATGTCACAAAAAGAGGGTAAGATTGTTATGTTGGGACTTCTTCACCGGTATTGACTCCATGCGAATAATCCGGGGATAATTTCCAAAGATGGAAGAGGTACACCCAAGCTCGATACTCGCAGAGTGATCGGGCTTTTTTGTGCCTGTTTCATTCTCACCAAGTCGCTTAATTGCGGCTTTTTTTATGCCCTCAGGAATCTATCGAACGCTATGTTCCGGTTCTCATGGCAGCGCCGGATCGAAACCAGGTCACGCAACAAACGCAAGATGGAAGAACGAAAGATATCAGTGGATATTTCCACTCGTTTGCTCATTCTTGTTATTGTCAGCCTCCACTCCTGGCCCTTGAGCTCAGTCGCACAATTTGCTGAGCTGTTGGAATCGATCCGCACCATCCTGCCCTACTAATTTTTTGAGACCAGCATCCAGCGTGAATTGTGTTCGCCGATAGTGTTGCAAAAACAGTTGTTTTCGCAACACTCAGAAAAAAACCTATGAAGTCGCGGGAAATTCGCCATCAAATGTTGCGAAACCCTATTGCAAAACATATGATGCAAAAACCATGTGGCTAAAGGTGCACCATGCTCATAGGCTATGCCCGAGTCAGTACAACTGACCAAAATCCAGAACTTCAGATTGATGAGCTTCAAGAGTCAGGGTGTCAGCAGATCTACCAAGACAAGTTCAGCGGATCGACCAGAGATCGTCCAGAACTGATTGCCTGCTTGAAAGCCCTTCGTGAAGGGGACACCCTTATTATTTGGAGACTGGACCGCCTTGCACGATCGCTTCGGGATCTAATCGAGATTGTCGAAGACCTAAAAACCCGCGGTGTCGGGGTTCGATCGCTACATGATCCTATTGATACAACCTCCGCCACGGGCAACCTGGTATTTCAAATTTTTGGAGCGCTTTCAGAATTCGAACGCCGCTTGGTTCAAGAGCGAGTAAAAGCCGGGCTAAAAGCTGCAAGAAAGCGAGGGAGAGTAGGCGGCCGACCACCAAAACTGACAAAAGACCAGGTCAGGCAGGCCCGCATCCTAATTGACGGAGGCGAGAGCCTTTCATCAGTAGCCAAACACTTCGATGTAGACCGCACTACGCTTTATAGACACCTGAAAAGATGACTGCACTCACCTGGCAAACTCCTACCCGCTACTACCGAATTAAAATTCAGAAGGACTTATTCGGGGATCTCGCCGTACTTTGTATCTGGGGTAGCCGGAACAGCAAACACGGTAATTACAAGCTCATTCGTTGTAGCGATATCTCAGAGGTGAAAGCAACCATCCGTGAAGCATCAAAGCTACGAAAGAGGCATGGATATAAGTTTGTCTCCAGGTCAACCGTAACCGAAACTGAAGTCGATCCGAGCCACACTACATTCTGACTCCTCCACCCCGGCACTTCGAAAGCACGCCATAACAGGTCTGTAAAAGATCCACCATCGTAAGCACTAACCATCGAACATCCCTAACCCGAACCACGTTCAGGCTCAAATTGGCGCCGAACCCAATTCAACCAGTCCACTATTCCAACCTCATCCCCTAATAAGGCAACCCTCAAACGCAGTGCAGATATCTGATAGACACCATAACTAACAAACACAGGTTTCAGGGACCGCAACGGCAAATGGAGTACTTTTGAGTCATCCGATTGAGTGCGTTGAGCCGATTCGTTTAGAACGTGCCTATATCGAGCGATGGTCTGCCGTGATACCCCGGCAACTTTTGCCACTCCCACCATCGTCAATGGCTGGCCATCACGTTTTAACTTTTCGCAAGCCTGCCTGATCGTTCGTTCCGTAACTGTTCGTCGAACCTGGTGCGTCCGTTTTGCGGCCAACCGCTGCTTTTCATCAAGCGGGAGGTCCCCATTGAGAGCCATGACGCCTCGGTGACAGTCGGACCGGCCGGTGTACCTCGTCCAGGTCCATCGTCCCACGCTTTTAACAGTTGCCCTCACCTGGCTTTGTCGAAGGTTCTCCTTGTGCCCTCGCAAACTGAAACAATTCTGCTGATTGGCAAACTGTCGAAGCTTCCGGCAAAACGATTGATAGGAGCCTTTATCGCGCTCTTCCCCCACAATGGAATAGGCAAAAAAACGTAGCTTTTCGAATAAGGTACAGTGGCGAGAATGAGCGACAGAATCTAAATTGGGTTCCTTGCTCCAGTAAGGCTTTACAGTCAGCTCTACGTGTTCTGCAAGTTCAGCAAGGTCATAAACGTGGTCATGGAATTCGGTAGTCTCCCACCACCGATGGCCAGGCGTTTTCGCTACGGGCCCGCTATAAGCCGCATCAGCATCCAGCCGCATTCGGAAGGCATCGTAGACCGCATTCATGAAAGCAATGGGTTTGGCGCGAGCATTCTCTCCAGTCAAAACCGGCTCTATTGCGTAGAACAGATGAGCCTTACCGTTTCGACGATTCCTCACAACCAGGTTCGGAGGGGGCAGATCCTGGTCTTGCCAGATTGTGGCGTTCGCATGATCAAGGTCAAAGATCAGCCATGAAACCACGTTAGCTCGGTTTACCTGGATGTAGGGATGTTTGACCGCGAATTCCCTGGGCCGAACCAACCCAGCGGTTTTGTTGTCCGAACAGCGCGCCAGATATGGCATTTCCTCAATTACACGGGAAAGAGGAGATCGCTGATTTCGATATTGATAGGGGGGCGTGTACGTCCGTGCTATCCGCTCAGCCATGCATAACCTCCCATTCTTTCAGGAGGTTATCGATACCCCGAGGGACACGACCGGATGTAGACGTATGGTTTCCAGTTGGTAGACCGAGCCGGCGGCACGAGACCCACGAACTGTTAGAGGCGTTGTTATTCTTCTTTGCCACGCTCTGATCCTCGATCCTTCGAGGGGGCGTGGCTCCACTGTAGCGCCATTTTTTGACCCCAAAAGTTGAACACAGGGGTGGGTCGCGCTACACTTACAACTGTTGAGGAGTTGTGTGTGCGTAGCGCCCACCTTCTACGGCACTCAAGTTGCAGCTTGGTGCCAAATATTTCGAAAAAAGGCCCGTTTACCAGACGGGCCTTTTTTTATGCCGATTAATTACAGCATGGCGAACTCCGCTTGAATTTGTTCGGGAACCATCCGCCGAATGCCTGTGACGTTGGCACTCTTGCGGGCTTTCCATAGGTCGTATTCGAGTTGCAGGCTCAACCAGTGATCGGCCGGGTATCCAAAGGCCGCCTCAAGCTTCAAAGCCAGCTCTACCGTAACGTCCAGCTCGCCATCGATGATGCGATACAGTGTCGTTCGAGCGATCTGAAGGTTCTCAGCAGTCGGTTTTTTAGGCAGCTGGAATCGCTTTAATTCCCGCTCTAAAAACTTACCTGGATGTTCTGGCTTAAATTTTTTCATGGCTGAACCCCTACGACTGACTATCGCAGTGTAGCGGCACAGGCAACATTGCGCAAGAACGTCGCCGAGTCCGCTACACTTGATCAACTAGCGCATTGATTCAACTCTGGAATCTGATTACAGGAAAGTCTCTCGTACGCCCATTCACGAACCACTTCTACTGGTAGGTTTCCGCCATTTTCGGGCATTGAGGATAGGATCTCAGCAACAAACGCCGGATACAGCAGCTTCGCATAATGCGAACACTGACCCTGTGCCATAGGCCATTCGCTACCAGGGAACAGATGCTGAAGCATATTCACTGCAAGGGAGGATAGTAGGTCTTCATCATTGGCGCACCGATCCCAGGCCAATGAAGCCTCCAACCACACGAGCTGCGGGAAATTTGTCTTCAACCGTCCATTCTGGCGAACACAAACAAACTCTGAACCCTGAAATACTGCGGTATCCATACCCCAAATTCCTATATAAGATTATATAGGTGCTAGTTTAAGTCCGGGTAAAATAAGCGTCTGTAGGAAAAATAAGACAAATGAAAAAATTACAATACATGCAACTCATCTTGGTGCCTCATCGCCAAGAAGACGCTTTCTTGCCGGGTTTCGACCTCAAGCTTCTCGCAGATCCGACTGACATAGGAGTGCACCGTTTGTGGACTAATCTCTAGTTTTGAGGCTATGTCGACCGATTTCAGGCCGTCGCACAACCCTCGCAAAACCTCCCGCTCCCGCTCCGATAGGCGATCAAAGACTGAGTTTGGCTGACCGTCCTCAGTTGGCCGGACCATCAACCCGCTTCCCCGACCCTGTACTATCTCTCGAACTCGTTGTGTTATTCCATGAAGCGACTGGTTTAGGTCAATGAAGGTATGAACGCCACGAGCCAGAAGAACCTGCGGCCGAGGATGAGAGCCCAACACCACAATTCGAGTGCCTGGATACCGTTTACGTAATGGCTCCAGGTTCCTGAATGCGACCCGACTCAATTGTTCTACTTCTATAATGATAATCTTGGGCTTCAGCTTAATCTGATCGGATCCCAGCACTGTCAGCTGAGTCTCCACCTCCAGATCAGGCAGTTGGTTTTGTAAACCAAGCTCTAACATATCCAAGATTAACCGGTGCTGGTGTATCACCAGAATATCGGTATCCATACCGCACTCCTTACTACCCACTACGTTGGGAATGTCACAGAGCCCATAAGGCGATCCTCCCTTGGATCCACCGTCAGGCTCCACCCAACCCTTTCCATTTCCGCCAACGCCAAAAGCAAGAGTGCATTCCGGAAAAGTGTTTCCTGATCCCTGGCAGATAGAGGGTCTAAATACGAATCTCCAAATGCGCCGCATGCATCAAAGTTTACAGACAGCCGGCCTTCCTCTTTCGTAACATCGAATGACGGGCCAGGCGGGCCACTGCACCGAGTTATGAGCTCCATGGAGCGGACCAGTGGAATGCTGTCTGTGTGGCGAGCATTCGAGTGGCGGGGCTCCTCAGCGCAAATCAATTGGCAAGCTCGCAGAAAATCCAAGGCAATGCGGTCATCATCGGATTCTGACAGCAACCCAACGTCTGTCCAGTGGGATGTGTGCGTGGATGCAACCTTGGTAACCACATCGAGGTACTTGTCAGCAACGGTCTCCGGAAGCTCCAAGACATTACAAATTGACCGGATATCTCCAATACGTCGTCCGCGAGTCTTTTCCTCCCAGGCTTTGATATGCGCTTGAGTGCGAGCGTTTTCCAATTCCTTCTGAAGTTGCTTTGCCCGCGCCTCTTCGACCATTTTTACGATCAAGTCGGGCTTCCATGGCTTCTCAATGTAACCATAAACACCCGCTTCGTTTACGCATCGCCGCAGGGGCTCAACGTCTGCGAAGGCCGTTGTAATCAATAATTGGATGTCCGGAAATCGTTGACGAATCGCTACTAAAACCGAATCCCCTGGCATTTTCGGCATTCGCTGGTCTGAAATAAGGACATCAATTACAAGACCGTCAGCAAGCGCGGCCAAGGCGTCCTCACCACTGATAAACGTATAAACCTCGAACTGTTCACCGAACTCCCACTGAAACATTTTCAGCGCCTGAGTTTCATCGTCGATCAGTCCAACTCGAGTTGGCGTCATTGGCTTTCTTGCTCCAGCGACAATATGGCCTGCTTGGCCCTGGCAGTCCAAAGCTGACTTCGCAGCCGCTCCACTTCGATGTAAATCGCGTCAATATCACAGATTACGTCCACGCCGAGGCGATTTAGGCCAACCCGGATATGCTGGGCAGTTGGCGAAGACATCGCCAATAGTGAGACCGCACCTGTAACCCTTTCCAGGTGAGTGCGCTCCAGCCAGTCAAGCGGCGGATCGACCAAGACTAAAAGATCGTAAGCCGGCAGGCGCGTCTCCGCGAAGGAGATGTGAATAACATCGCCGAGTCCGGAGAGCTCCGGAGCAGGGAATTTTCCATCAGGCCCCGCAAACACAATGCGGGTTTTCCAGTCGGTCATGCTAATCCTTGCAAGAATAAGGTGGCTTCAGTGCCAAATACTTCGAGCGCTTTTAAGTGTGCATTAACGCGATATGTGAAAAGGTGATCCGCGTCCAAAAACCGGCCCTTGAGCACGACCTTGGCTATCTACAAGCGGTAGTATGGCCAACTAGGATCGTTTAGTGAAAGGAATCCCGGTCATGAATCATGCGTTTGCCAATCATGGCATCCCGCGAACAGTGAATGTAGATGGATTAACCTGCCTGGCGTTCAACGAGCAAGCACCAGGCACGCCGGTCGTATTGATTCATGGTCTGCTCTGTTCAATCTACTTCTGGTATCCCAAGCATCTTAGTGTTTTTGGAGACCGTCCGGTTTACTCCATTGCGCTACCGGGACACTATCCCGCACCAGCCTTGAAATCGGGAGAACAGATTACTCCAGGTCGACTGGTGGAGGCAGTGTTCTCCCAGATCGAAGCTCTCATTGGTCAACGTAGGTGCGTTCTGGTGGGACATTCTACCGGAGCTCATGCGGCTTTGCTGGCAGCGGCAGCCCGCCCTGAAAAAGTAGAGGGTGTCGTTTCTATCGGCGGATCTTTGTCGGGAAAAGAAGAAGGAGGGATCTACGCAGCGTTCCAACGGCTGGCTAAATTTGGTCTCCCAGGGCGCTCATTGATTGCTCTCGGCCTGAAAGTTAATGCGGTCTCTTTGGGAGTCCATAAGATCTTCATGCGGGATGTTGTCGCTGAGCCAGATCGGTTTTTCGAGGATACCGATGCCAACCACTACGTTAGCTACTATTTCCCCGCGTTGAAGGCTATATCCGGTCTTTCGATGGCAAGTTACTTCCGCGACTTGGCAAGTCTTGACCTGAGACCCTATATGCCAAAGGTTACAGCTCCAGTGCTTGTTATGTCGGGCAACCAGGACCCCTACGTTCCTATCCCCAATACTGAAGCCCTCCATGCGGCCCTCACCAATAGCAAAATGACTCTGATCGACAGATCAGGCCACTTGCCAATGTTTGAGAACTGGCCTCTGTATCACGCAGCCATGACGTCTTTTATGGATCGAGTATCGAGCAAGGCCGATGTTGAAGAAACTGCACGCTAAGCTCGGACGATTCAGTCCGGCCTTTCGAGATCTTGGACATCTGGATGAATATCGCGCAGGCTTTCGTGAAAAAAACTGGGCAGATCGGGCGTATCTGAACCAGATCGGATGCCTAGTGAGCATTGTCATCGTGACACTGGGCATCCCGCTCGACTACATTGTTTACCCTGATCATTTCGCGCAATTTACAGCCCTCCGGCTTTTCGAGGTCGGGTTCCTCGCTTTGGTGTTCGGCCTAACAACCCTCCCCTCGATGCGCCCTCACCTCTTCAGGATTACTGCCATCTTTACTGGATCAGTCATCGCCACGGTGTGCGTGATTATTTATGTCACTGAGGGAGCCGTTTCACCCTACTATGCGGGTATCAACCTGGTGATGATCGGTATTGGTTTCATCATGGGTCTGACCTTTCGAGAGGCGGTTTTTTACACCACGTTTTCGGTGACGGCCTACCTATTCGTCAGCGTTTTGGCGGGCATTCCCGACGATGCTTGGCGGATTGTTATAAACAACGGTTACTTCATTTTCCTCACCGGCGTGATTGCGATTCTTGCAGCCTACTTTTCTTATCGGGTTCGTTTCTATTCCTACGCACAAGAAATGCAGCTACAGAAATCCAACGAAGCGCTCCAGGAAATGGACCGCAGAAAATCAGAGTTTATTGCTAACGTTTCCCATGAATTGCGAACACCCGTGGCCGTCATTGTAGGCCCGGCCAAACACCTTTTGCAGCAGCAGGCGAACCTACTCCCCGTACCCGCAAGGAAAGTCTTGGAACAAATCGTTCGCAATGGAGGGCGGCTGACCAAGCTGGTCAATGACCTACTCGAACTAATGGTGTTAGAAAATACCTCCCAAACAACCGTAAGCTACACCCGCCTCGATCTAGCTGAGGTTCTCAAGGTTTGTACCGATCAGCTTGCACCGCTTTTTGGCCGCGACAACCACCGTCAATTATCGACCAGTTGGCCCTCATATCCTGTCTGGGTGGAAGGCAACGAAAGTCAGTTAGAACGAGTTTGCTTCAACCTGATCCAGAACGCCTACAAATTTACCGACCCTGACGATGGCCGAATAAACGTTGAACTCTTCGTAGAGAATGACCAGGCCGTCCTGAGAGTTGAGGATAATGGCGTAGGAATTGGCACTGAGCACCACGAGATTATTTTCCAGCGATATCGGCAGGCCGACGGTTCAACTTCCAGACAGTCCCAAGGCACAGGCATAGGGCTTGCCCTGGTAAAGGAAATTGTAGAGGCCCACTTGGGCACCGTTTCCGTGCTTAGCCAGCCTGGCGACGGCGCCACATTTACTCTTCGGCTTCCCTTGACAGAAAATCAAGCCGGCGCCCCTGCCCAACAGCCAACGGATAATAAGGACCTTCGTAGGGAGGCCGAAAGCGATTACCTGCTCAATTTTGATACATGCTCGGCTCCAGAAACCACCGGTAAAGCCTATCGATCACCGGGAAAACCGTTGATCATTCTTGTAGAGGATGAGCCCGACATTGCTTCGATGATGCTGGATGCGCTGAAAGCCGACTATGACCTGGTGTGGCTGAACGAAGGGTCTACAGCCGATGAACACATAGCATCCCATCTTCCGCACGCCATCCTCCTCGACCACATGCTCCCGGGGAAAGATGGCTTGGAAGTCGCTCGAAAGCTTAAGCAGGACCCAGCGACATCTACAATTCCAATTCTATTGATTACCGCTAATGCCAGGGACACGCTCAAGCAGGATGCCTTAGATCTGGGCATTGACGAATTTATTGCCAAGCCTTTCAGTTGGGTAGAGCTCAAAGCCCGCGTGAGTAATCTGGTACGGCGGTCTGATCTGGAAAAAGCCCTTAGCGAACGAAACCAGGAACTGAGCCGCGCAATGGATGATCTACGCCGATCAGAAGCGCAACTGATTCAATCCGAGAGGTGGCGATCGATATCGCATTTATCAGGAGCTCTGATCCACGAGATTGGCAACCCCCTCAATGTGGCTTTAAGCGCCGTGAGGATTGCGAGTAAACACAAAAATCTAGATATCCGGAACGAAGCTTTGGAAGAGGCTCAAATCGGCCTCGAACGAATCGGCAATCTTGTTGGGGATCTCAAAGACTTCTTGACCCCTGAGAATACGCCTGTCGTGGAGTCAGTGCCGCTGCATAGTGCCGTCGCCCAAGCGAAAACCCTCCATGCTGAGCGCCTAGCCAAGATAACAATCACAGAAGAAGGGCTGCATGACACGTTGGTCTTTGGAAACAAGAATGCCCTGATCCAAACGATCGGCAATCTGATAGGGAATTCCCTCGACGCTTTTGATCGCTTCAAATCACAAAATCCTCAGATCAGCATTATCGCCAGTCGAGATACCGGCCCGGGAGGCCCGGTGAGCCGCCTTCAGATTTTGGACAATGGACCTGGACTACCCGGCCACTTAATACCAACGCTCTTTGAGCCGTTCAACCCAGGCCCCGATAGCTCGGGGCTCGGTATTGGCTTGTCTATTTGCCAAACGATGGTTACGCAAATGGGAGGTCAGATCCGTTTGGTTCCAAGCCATAAGGGTGCCGCATTCGAAATAACGCTATCAGCAGCTCCGGATCAGCTCTTAACGACCAACCCTGCGTCCACAAAGGATAAGCAGGCAACGTCATAAGTGGTCCGATTTTGGGCGCAGCGCCATTTTTAACCAATCTTGACGTATCGCCAGCTTTTTAGTCCCAGCTTCTTTGCCACTTGCTTCGCGTGAGGTTTATCTACACAGGTTGGAATAACAGACAAATCTAATACATCCACAACCTCAAACGCACCAGGTTCAATCTTGCTGCTATCGTACTTGTACCACCTGACCCTATCCTCAGTAGTGGCAAAAACATAATACCCTGACATTGCTTATACCCTTAGAAACGATCACCCGGGATGATAAGGCTTTCATTGTTGTTCGTGGGTTTATTGACATCGGTCGATACCGGGAACCAAGTCAGCTGGTCAATAGGCCGTCTCCGTACAAGGGCCTTTATGCTGTTGCGGTCCTGAATCTCAGGACTGATCCAGCTTTGGATGGTCTGGGCATCCAGTATCACCGGCTGCCGGTGGTGGACCTCATCGAATTCCCTGGCGGCCGGCTCTGTAATAATTGCGCAACAGGTGCTTACCCCCTGCCCTGTAGGCGTCCAGATGCCTGCAAAGAAAAGTAGAGGGTCCGACACGTCCTCTCTGGGCGTAACATAAAAAGGCTGTTTCCCAGAGGCAGTTTTTTGCCATTCATACCAGCCATTGGCCGGGATCAAACATCGGCGGTTAAGAAAGGAATGGGAGAAGTAACGCGAACTGGCCACGGTTTCAGCACGAGCGTTAATACTTAAAGGCGCATCCTCTCCAGCGCCCTTCGGCCTGAACCCCCAATATGACCGGTCAAAAATCAACCCTTCACCATCATCGCCACCACTGCCCATACGAATGGCTGCAATCTGCTGCCCGGGGGTCACATTGTAGTTGGCGAGCGTGTCTCCCACCGAAACCTGTACCCCAAAATAGTCTCTGGCGATGACGCTCAGAGGAGTATGAATGACGAATCGTCCGCACATAACTGAAACTTAGAACTCGTGGCTGTATTTGAGACAGTAATCCAGAAGTGGTCCGATTAAAAAGTGATATTGGCTGGTGGCCGACACAACGGATCAACAATAGCCTTTTGGCCGGAAATTACATAAAGAAACTTTCGGCGGAAGAGTGAGCTAACATAAGATAATATAGCAACATACAAAATTAGATCTCGCGGGTTCGCTCAGGCCCACCCGCAGACACTCACCGATCCAACAGGGTATGCCCGTGACAGTAAAAGCCGAACGGACGCTCCAGCAAGTCAAGATGTCCGACGACCTCCATAAAACCATCAAAATGATGGCGGTGCAGAAGAACACTTTCATGAACGACATCTACGACGAAGCAGTAACCGCCCTGCTCAACGCTCGAAAATTCACCGACCTTCAATACCTGGCATCCCCAAAGAACGGCAAGGCCAAGTCTCTCTGGCTTGCCGATGATGTCCACCAAAAGGCGAAAGCTCTGGCAGAGCGCGACCAGGTTCCTATGAATCGCGTCGTATATACCGCGATTGTGCACTACTGCAAGAGCGAAGGTCCGGCCTAAAAAAATAGACAAAAACATATAAAATTGTATACTGCTTTCTAAATTGGTTGTCGCGGACCAGGGACGGCGAGCCAGCAAACTTACAGGAAGCACCAAGTGGACGCGACCGAACACCTAAAACAACTAAAGCTCAGCCACGAAACCCGGACCGCTTTAAAAGAGTTCGCTGCCCACCAGGGCATCTTCCTGAAGCAACTCTATCGCGATGCTATCGACTGGTTCCTCACTGAAGGTTCTTCCTCGGCCGATTGGGACTACCTTTGTTCACCTCGCTCCGGTCAGTATACGTCTATCTGGCTCCCCACCCGCACCATTGCTCAGGTCAAATCCCGAGCCTCGTCAGACAACATCCCGGAAAATCGAGTGATCTACACGAGCCTTGTCCGCTACCTTGCCGCACACACCGAAACAAACATATAAAAATGTATACATTCATATAATTTTTAGCCTATACTCTCCAGAACGTTCAAAGGCTCTGGTGCAGGCTAATTTTATATGCGTACATATATTCATATAGCAGCCACAATTCTAGCTCTCGTCGCAGGTCAAGCTAAGGCCAGCCCTCTGTCCACGATCGTCTTCGACCGTGGCGGATTCCACATCGTTGATCATCACCGCCTCCCACAACCGAAAGTCGAGCAAATCGCCAAGGGCATCCACATCGATCCCCGATTGCTCCGTGAACTACAAACCACAGCTAAGAAAAAGGACCGCTAATGCGCCAGAACATTTCTCGCATCTCTGCACTTGTTGCTCTCTGCTTGATGCCATTCGTCACTTCCGCCATGACTTCTGAGCAAGCGCTGAAATCGCTCCAACAGAGCTTTACTAACTCCAAGATTCAAGATTTCCGCAAAGCGCCCATTGAAGGGCTTTACGAAGTGACCCTGGACGGAGCACAGGTTATCTATTTTGCGCCTGAGGATGATGTCCTGATCTTCGGGGAAATCTACTCGCGTGATGGTCGATCACTGACAGCGGAAGCGGTGGCCCGCGCAAATCAGCTTCGGATTGACGATCTCCCCTATGATCAAGCGTTAATCCTCGGGCCAGAAGATGGCATTCCGATCATTGAATTCACAGATCCCGATTGCCCTTACTGCCTGCGTTATGACGAATTTATCCGCAACTCGGAGGTGCCTGTGAAGAGGGTCATCTTCTTCATGACGCGGATTCACCCCAACACTGCCCCGGCCAAAGCACAGCACATTCTGTGCTCTGCCGATCCGGCCAAGGCATTTGACGATGTGTACCTCAAGCGAGCCAGCGCAACCGAGCGGTGTCCGGAAGCTGTGGAGAGACTGGAAGTACACGACACGGTATCAACCCAATGGCGTGTGAATGGCACACCAACATTGGTGCTTGATGGCAGCCCGGTAACGGGCTTCAGGAAAGAGGTAGTGGCTAACTTCCTCGCTAGTAAATCTAAGGAGAGTTTGAAATGAACCAAATGAAAAGTGCCTCAGAAGTCGCTCACTCAGAACTTCAGCGCCTGTCCGCAATTGCCAAAGCGCGTTTCGGGTCGTTCCGTGAAGCGGCTCCCGTAGCTGCTGTTCCGCTGCTTGTATTGGGGTCAATGTCTGCAAGCGCGATCACAGCACCCGCGGCCGGCACATTCGCCTACGATCTTTACGACGTAGCGGTAAACGACATGCTGAAAGGGCCGGTCGGCTTTGTGGGCGGCCTGGCAGCAATCGTTCTGTCAGCCGTCCAGATCACCAAGAACTGGATGCTGGCTGCCGGTGGTGTGCTCGGTGGTACCGCCATGATCAAGGCGGACAGCATCACCACCTCTCTGGGCATGGTGCTCTAAGAAACGATAGGTAAAGGAGGGCCGTCGTGGACCAGTCAAGATTACCGATCTACCTTCATCAGCCGCTTCAGGTTTTGTGGTTTGACGCGCATGAGATGGCGATCATCGTGATTTTTTATCTAGGTGCAACAATCTTCGGAGGTGTCGCCTACATAACCCTGTTCCTCGGTCCGGCCCTCCTTATTCCAATGAAACGCAGGCAAGCCCGTGGTTGGTTCGGTCACCTCGCCTATGCCAACGGATTTTTTGAGCTGAAGGGCTACCCCCTCCCAACAGCAACCAAATTCAACGAGTGACTGTATGAAAAGCCTCTTTCCCAATCTCTTTGTCCAGGACAGCAGCAACGTGTTCGCGGAAAACCGGTTGCTCAAGCTCGGTTTCATTTGCATGGTGCTTTTCTCTGCCTTCCAGGCCTTCTCCATCCATGGGGCACTTGAAAAACAGCAAACCCATATCGTGCCGATTGGTGGTCAGGGGGATTTCGTGATCTCCGGCTCCACAGCCTCTGATGATTATTTGCGCTCAATGGCCCGTTACATCGTGCACATGGCCGGCAACCTTTCCGCTGCAAGCGCGCGGCGTCAACTCAACGAATTATTAGTGCTTGTCCACCCCGACAAGTATTCAGAGTACCGGGATCTGTTTACCAAACTGGCCACCGGTATCGAGAAATACCCCACGGTGTCTTATGTCGTGAATTGGAAAGGAAACCGGGACATAAAAAAGATCGGAGAAAACACCCTGCGGATAGCTACGACGAAACGAAGGATCGTCGGGGACTCAGTTACCAGGACTGAGAATGTCACATACGAAATCACATACGCCATAACGCAAGGGCGGTTCTGGCTGCAAGGAATCAAGGAGGTTTCCGACGATGCGTAACCTATTTATCGGCTTGGCTATGGCGACCGCCATCATGCCAACCTTCGCGCACACGCAAACGGTTCGGCCAGATGTGGTGACACCGATTGAAATGTCCAACCGTGACATCAACCGTGTGACCTGCGTTGATGGGGCGATCAATGACGCTTTTTTCTCCCAGGAGAAGGGCATTGTCGTTGAAAACTCTGGAAACAACAGTTTCGTGAAGTTCCTGATCAACGATAACGGGCAAAGCATGGATTACGTCACCGCCCGGAGCGAATTCTATATTGTTTGCGCTGGTGACATTTACACGCTGATGGTCACCCCGAAAGACATCAGCGGACAGACTATCCGTCTATCAACTGGCGCGAAGGTCCGGATCGAAGAGAATCAAAAGCTCCTTTCACCGTTGCCCGACGAAGAGCGTGCGATTTTCCTGACGCTGGCAGCTCTCCGTGATGACATACCCGAGTCTTTTACGGTAACAGACGAACCGCAAGACCGTTGGCACGCCGACAAAACACCCTCGAAACCTGGCACAAAGCTTTCGCTGCGCCGTTCGATTCGGGTGGAAGGTATGGGCCTTACACTCAAGGAATTCTTGGTGAAAACCCAGTCTGGCACAACTTTCGAGGAAACTGATTTTCTGGCAACACAGATCGATGACTCGATCTTCGCCGTGACCATGGATCCCCTGCGCCTGGAGCCCGGGCAAATTGGTCGTCTCTTTGTGATCAGTAAGGAGGGATTCTAATGGGGAACTGGTGGAGTAGCCTGACTGCTGACAACAAACTCAAGTATCGTAAGTACGGCTTAATCGCAGGATTTCTCTCCCTGCTTCTCGTTGTCTACTACGCCTCTGGCCAAGATGAAAAAGAACCGGTGAAGGAAGTCGACACTACCGATCTTTCCCTGGGCTCTGATCTTCTTGAGGATGATATCCGGGCAAAAGTTGATCGAGACTTGAAACAGGTTGGCGAGACTTTGGCTGAAATGGAGCGAAGGCAGAGACAATACGACTCCGTTCTCGCTGCCCTGGAGAAAGGTCAGAAATCAGTTCCGGCGGAATCAGAGCCGGAGCCAGTGAACCCGTTGGCTGAAGTAGATGACGCGGAAATAAGCTACCCACCACCACCCTCGGGATATACCCCGCAGTTCGAAGAAATGGCAGCGCTTGATACTGTTCCAGTTCAAGCCAAAGTGATGGGCGGTATTTCAAGGGCTCCAGGTGCTGAGCTGTCGCCAGAAACCACGGCAAAAAAAAAGCCTTCGATCTACATGCCCCCGTCGTTCATGCCTGCAATTCTTCTGACGGGATTGAATGCCCTTACCTCGGAACTAGGTGATGCAAATCCGGAGCCGGTTATCCTTCGGGTCCAGGCTCCGGCCGTTCTCCCCAACTCTGTGAAAGCCAACCTTAAAGGTTGCTTCGTGGTCGCCAACGCTACTGGCAACCTGGCGCAAGAACGGGTCAACCTTCAACTCGTAAGCCTGTCTTGCATGTCGCTCAATGGCGATGCCGTTATCGACCAGCCAGTTCAGGGCTTTGTCGCCGATGCAGACGGAAAACGCGGGCTGACAGGGATAGTTGTCACGAAGATGGGTGCCCACGTCGCACGCACCATTGTTGCTGGCCTTTTTGAGGGCGCCGGTAACGGCATATCGGCCGCAGCCTCTACCACCTCAACATCCCCGCTCGGAACAACTCAGGTAATCGATACTGACAGCATGTTGCAGTCGGCAGGCGGACAAGGCCTGAAGTCTGGGGCCCAAGCCGTCCAAAAGCTGTTTCTGGACCTCGCGAAACAAACCACTCCCGTCATTGAAGTTGGTGCCGCCAAAAAGCTCACGGTGGTCATTCAGAAGGGCGTATCACTGGAAATTAGGGAGAACTAAATGAAAAAACTGAACCTCTGCATCGTTACACTAATGGTCTCCGGTTGCTCCTTGGTGCCTTATGAGAACGAGTTTTCGTGCCAGCTTGAAGACAACTACGGCAAGTGCATCAACGTCGAAAGCGCCTACGAAGAGGCCGTAACGGGTGTTGAACAGTACCCCCACATGCAAAAGGCCTCGGAACGCAATCGTCAGGCCCGGGATGAGCGGGCCGTTAGTGGATCCTCTCGAGTGAAAGAGCAGCCGATTGGCGCCCGCCAAACAACTAAGACCCCAGAAACTGCCGTCCAAGTCATTGCCCCCGAACCATCTGCATACAGCGGTTACCGTGATGCGGTTTATGACCAGCTAGGCTCATTGGTGGCCCAGCCTCGGACGCCCATGATTAAACCTCCAAGGGCTGTACGCACCATGATCCTGCCCTATTCCAGTGAGCTGAAGAAGGATCGGCTCTACATGCCGCGCTTCATTTACTCAATTGTTGATGAGCCGCGTTTCGTGATGGGGCAATACCTCTACCGGAAACCTGAGCTAACGGAGTCCCTAATTGACAGCGTCCGGGAGAACAAGGAATGACAGCTCTTGAGAAGCCAGTGGGACCTCTCGCCAAAATGCGCCAGATCCTCCTCGGTGACGGTGGAGGCGTCACCCACAAAGACCTGGAGTCTGAGCTGGTGCGGGTGAAAATGTCCGATTATCTCCCGTGGGTATCTTTTGACCAGGATCGTCAGGCTTTCCAGACGCTGGATAACAGGCACGGTTACATTTGGGAGATAACCCCTCTGACCTTCCTGGGAGGTCGCGACCTTAAGCAACTTGAGACGTTTCTATCGATTGCTTGGCCGAAACGGACCATCATGCAATTCATCCTGTACCCGGACCATAATATTGATGGCTTCCTCGAAGACTACAAAAACACGAAAACACGCAAGGATCCGCTGAGCCAGAAAAGTGTTCAGGAGTACGCAAAATTTCTGAAAGAAGGTACCAAGGGAGTAAAGGCCTTCCACGGCATCCCGGTCAGGAACTTCCGGGGTTTTCTCTGCATAAAAACAAAAGAACCTTTGCCCGATGACGTAATTTCGATTGCCGAAGAGACATTGCAGGGGGCACATTTGGCCCCTCGCCGATGGGGCCAGGGCGACCTTGTTGCTTGGGCTCGCCAGTTCTTCAACGACCCGTATGCGCCACCAAATGGGCGCTGTGACAGCTTGATCCCGCTTCGCAAACAGATCATCAATGCTGAAACGAAAATCGAATTCCATGGCCATAACGGACCTTTTGAATTGGGTCGTCGTTACGGTCGAGTCCTGACCCCCAAGGTTAATGCTAAAACCATCGATGCATTCACCTCAAACACGCTCATTGGTGGGGTAATGGGGCCTTCTGAAGACAATGACCAAATAACCTCCCCCTTTCTTTTGTCACTCAATATCGTCTACGAGGACATCAAAACGAGCATTCACCAAAAGGCCTCCGCAACCATGGCTCAGAAGGCCACCGGATCCTTTGCCAAAGCAATTCAGCGCCGCACCGAAGAGTTCTCTTGGGCGTTGGATCAACTCGAACAAGAGCGCTTCATGACCATTATCCCGAGCCTGGTTGTGTTTGGTGACACGGAGGAGGACACCATCGATAACGTGTCGCGGGCCCGGCGGATATGGGAATCGAAAGAATTTCAGATGCAGGAGGAGTCCACGCTCGAAAAGCCGATGTTGATCGCGTCATTGCCATTCGGACTTTACGATATTGATAAGAACATCCAACTCCTCGACCGCCATTTCTATGCCCCCCAATCGACGGTAGCTCGGTTCCTTCCCGTTCAAGGTGACTTTCAGGGGGCTTCGCGGCCTGTTTTGGCCTTTGTAGGAAGAAAAGGGCAGGCGGTTGGAATCGATGTGTATGACAAACGGGCCCACAATCATAACTTTCTGATTGCGGCGGGTTCTGGCGCTGGGAAGTCATACAGCCTCAACAACATCTGCTCTAACTACTACTCAGCCGGCTCCCTGGTTCGAGTGGTTGATATTGGCTATTCGTTCGAAAAACTCGCGCGCACGGTGGGAGGCCGATTCATGGATTTTGGAAAAGAAAGGGTGGTAATCAACCCTTTTACTTCCCAATCCAAGGACGCGGATGATTTGGCTTCTGACCTGGTGGCCACGGCCAACATTATCGCGGAAATGGCCTACTCTGCCTCCCGTCAGCCGCTACACGAGACAGAATGGACCCTGATCAAAGAAGCCGTGAGATGGGCAGCTGAGACTGGCGATGTTGAAAACGGCATTGATACAGTTCAACGGTACCTGCGCCGCTATCCGGAAGATGCCGTCGATAAACCGGAGTTTTCCGGGGCGATCGACAAGGCACACGAGCTCGCGTTCAACCTTTATGACTTCACTTCCAAAGGTAACTTCGGGCAATACTTCAATGGCAAAAGCACCTTCAACATTGCGAATGATGATTTTGTCGTGCTGGAGCTGGAAAAACTCAACTCTCAGAAGGAGCTGTTCAACGTTGTCATCATGCAGGTGATGAACTCCGTGACACAGGACCTTTACTTGTCAGACCGCTCTCAGGAAAGGTTCATTCTATTCGAAGAAGCGTGGCAGTATTTCTCGGACACCTCCGGCACAGGGAATCGCCTGGGAGCCCTGATTGAAGAGGGGTACCGGCGGGCCCGAAAATACGGCGGCTCGTTTGGAATTGTCACCCAATCCCCCCTCGATCTTCTGAAGTTCGGCCCGGTCGGTACCGTCATCAAGAACAACGCAGCGTTCAAGTTTTTCCTCGAATGTGAGGACTACAAAAAAGCAGTGGATCAAGGTGTTCTGGACTACCAGGGCCTTGCCGTCGACCTGCTGACCTCTATCCGCGCCAATAAGCCCAAATACTCCGAAATCTTTTTCGAAACGCCTCTGGGGAAAGGCGTGGGGCGCCTTGCAGTTGATCCATGGAACCATTGGGTGGCCACCTCCAGCCACGAGGATGTAGCTGCTTTCAATGCCCTGATCAAACAGGGCATACCGCCTGTTGAGGCCATATCCAAGCTATCAGGGGTGCCGATTTGAGGTATTTCATCACGATCCTTGTTGCACTGCTCCCCTGCACCCTTCAGGCGGACCCCGCCTCGGTTGCAACTGCGGAGTCTACTGTCCAGGGTGCGATGGCCAATTATGGCTCGGCCGATGCGATCAAGGAAAACCTAACAGCACCACTTATGTCCGACGACGCCATGAAAACCTTTGATGGCACTCAGTTCTCAGCAAAACTGGGCTGCAACTCCAGCCAGCAATTCCTGGAGATGTTTATTGCACCCTCAGCCTCGGGCGATATCACTACCCTGCAAGCATCCCAGGATACCAACCTGGATGGCGTCGTTGATCATATTTACGCCCCCTCTTTGCCGATCTCCGGTGTCTGTGCGAACGGTGCAATTTCCTGTGACGCGGGCACGTGGAACAACTGCTCTGCATTGGCATGGACCCCGAGCGCCGCCGGAGAGCTCAGCCTGGCACCAACCGACCTCGAATCCCTGGGCGGCTGCTATTGCATTAACAATTCCTGTGGGTCGGGCTTGGTCATGGGAAATCTGGAAAAAATTCTTTCTGATCTGGGTGGTGGGGCCACGGGCTCGCTTACCGCGCAGTCTGAATATTTAACGATTTCTGAAGTTGGCGTGAGTGGCCCGATGATCAAATTCTACGCTCAAAAGGCGGGCGACTGTGCAACAGGTTCTCCACTCCTAAAAGCCTATAAAGGCAATCCAGGTCAGCTTTCCAGCGATGCGTTCGCCGCCACCAGCAGTGATCCCACGTACGATCTGATAACCAATTCTCCTGCCGCAAATGCCAATGCAGGAGACATCAAGCAATGCGTTATGCGTCGTACGATTACGGTGGCCGAAAATGTCACAGACCAGTTTGTGGACGTTCGCATAGCTGCTCAGGGACGCGTCTACCTGACCATCGAGTTCGACTTTAAAGACGGCTCCTGGCGGAAAGTGAGTCCAACAGATGGTGGTAACGTCCAGGCGATCGTTCCTACCCTTGACCACGGTGAGATCTGTGGCAATGGCCTGTCTGTCGCCGCCTCCAGCTTTCATCAATGGACCGGAGCCACCGGGATGTGGGGGAATTACGACACCACTGTGCATTTCCGCGTACTTCAGGAGCCAAGTTGTGCCAACAATCTGGTTGGCCGCGTCCAGATCCAAGACACCACAAGCGGCGGCAATGCCAAATACTGGCTTGGTGGCCGCTTCCGCTTCAAAACCCAGAAAGTCGAATGCACCCTTTCAAGTGATGCCATATACGATGGCTGCAACGCCTATCGAAACGATACGTCCTGTGTCCTGAAGGAAGAGGATGTAGACGGCGTAACAACTATGACCAATTACGTACCTACTAGCCTCACCCCCTTACCAACCGTGCAGCCGATCACCGGAAGTTACTGCAACATTCCGGTTACCCGGGATTGGTGGGAAAAGAAGCGCACCTATCTTTGCGAGACCAACACCACCTACAACTTTGATGACGCTCTGGCTCGCGCCGACCATGTGCAAACCACTACCACCGGTACCGGCTATGAAGACTATCTAAAACAATCGAACGGCTCTATCACCACACCAACAGGATCCTTGACCACCCTGTCCGAGGTCGCAGTACCAGCCTGCACCCAGGCCTGTAAGACACGCAAGCCACGGCGAGCAACCGACGCCACTCAATCCGGCGTGGTACTGGAAAACCGCACCGACCCGGATACCTACGATTATTTCTATAGAGAATGCAGCAGCAATGTTTGTCCTTTAGAGGCAGGAGAAACCATTGTCGAAGCCTGCGACTGCCTAAATGAATTCGGTGACGCTGCCGCCACCGTTCAAGCCATCCGCCAAGCATCGAGGGACACGATATGCACAACTGGCGCAAAGGCTCCGCTGTAATTCTTGGTCTGTTCTTGGCCACCGTTCAGCCCTCTTGGGCGGCTAATTGGGCATGTGGACAGGACATCAATGGCGACGGAGAAATATCCACATGGGGAGAAACCGGAACTTGCTTCGAGTCTCCAACCGGGGGCCAGCTTTGCCCCGTTTCTGCGGTTAGCTGCACCAGTAACCAGGTAATGGCCTGTGAGCCCGGGAGCGCCATGCCCCTCAACTTCTCCGTGAATTTTTCCCGACTGGGACCGGGCAATACGGAGGTCTCCTTCGATCTGGTCGCAGGCACCTTCAGTACTGCTCAAAGCGGCGTTACTGGATCTGTGCCAACACTGGACTATGACGCGATCTGCACGAATGGGCATCCTGTCGCATTCTCCTTGGCCCAGGTCTGGGATGCCCCTTCTTTTACGCAATCTCCGTCAACTAATGTGAATCGCGTTGTGGTCCAAGCGCCCAGTTGCTCTAACAACTTACAGGGTATCGTGAGGCTGGAAGACAACTCCGGCTCGGTCGTTGGTGGCTATCAGGTTTCTGGAAGTTTCGAGTTTGCTACCACACAAGAAACGTGTTCCCTGACAACCGAATATGGGTGCCCGTTAGGAGGCGGTTACAGCTGCATGGAAAACAGTACCGGTACCCAGCAATGCAGCCCGAACACTTGTGTCGATCTTGACTCACAGCCACCGGTTACGGAAGACATCAACACCGACATGTTCCAAGATGATGGCGCTCGCGCCTCTGACGGCACCTGCCTTGGTCAAATGCTCATATTCAGTGGCCGTTCTATGAGATGCGATAAGGCGGGAGTGTCGACCGCCTTTCAAAACTGCTGCAAAAATACAGGAAAGGTTCTTGCCGACGATACAGGGGACTCAGGCAGCCCCACCCAGACGATCACACAGCTATTTGACGCTCTGACACAGGGCAGATCCGAGTATGAAGCCGCACTTGCCGCCGGCGCACCAACACTGGTAGCCAGCAACCTTGCCGCTAACAAAGCGACTGACGTCATGGGCGACTACGGTGCGGTTATGAACCCTGTGGCCATGGCAGGCGCTGTTGTTGATTACTTCACTCAGTCCTGTGATCAGACCAGCACCGAAACAGGCGTTCTCAACGGCTCCGGGTTTTGCTACGAAATCGGCGAATACTGCCGAGAGAAATGGGAGTTTGTTGGCTGTGTTCAGAAATCAAAATCCTACTGCTGCTTCAATAGCAAAATGGCTCGCATCATCCATCAACAGGGCCGATCTCAGCTCAATACTATCGGCGGCTTCGGTTCTCCCGAAAATCCCGATTGCCGTGGTTTGACGCCGGAGGAGTTCCAATCCATCGATTTTTCAAAGATAGACTTTTCTGAGTACTACGGCGACCTGGTGCCAGACACTCAAGCACAAATGACGGATAAGGTGAATGATGGGATTACGGACTTTTTTAATAGCGCTCAGTAGTTTGCTCGCCATGCCATTATTGGCGGCCGAAAGCCATGTGATAGGCCGGGTATACGACATCGCGGAACCCGATGCATTGCAGGAGATTCAGTCTCGCGTCAGCCAGATTGATTGGCAAAAAGTGATGTCTGAAGGGGTCGAGCGCAACACAGCAGCCCAACCGGTACCCCTGCCCGGCGCAAAAGAGAATCGCAGTCGCTACCACATTCCCTGGTACACGGCAGAATTTGACGTAAAGGATCAAACTGGTGCGGTTATCTACCCCAAAGGATACCGCTTCAACCCCTTAGAACATGTCCGGCTTCCACAACGATTGGTATTTATTGCCGAACAAGACGTGCCCTGGGCAAAAAACCACCTCAATACAACGGATATGGTGATGATCACCAGCGGCGACTACCGGGAAATAGCAGTCGAGCTCGAACGTCCCGTATTCATCCTTACCGAAGAAGTTCGCGATCGAATGGCCCTGCAATCAGTACCCGCTATCGTGACCCAAGAAGGCCCAACGCTTCGCATTGAGGAGCACCAGAGAAAGCTATAATTTTATATACTTTCATATATAACTAGGCTAGACTTTGATTACTGAATAACTCGGGTCTGGCCACCAATGAAACTACTGCTACTCCTGAAGATCTGCGCTTTGGTTGGGCTCTTTACGATCCCAACCGCCCATGCCTCCAAATGCGATAGCGGGGTCATCAACCCCATTTCAGACATTTCCTGGCAATGCATTTTCCCAATTCGAATCGGCGGCCTGTCCATTGGTAAGGGGGACAGCGGCATGCCGGATCCTGGTGCAGACACTCCCGACACTGTTTGCAGCTGTAACACCGGCGCGATAAATCGGTATGGATTGGGTATCTCAATGTGGGAGCCCGCCCGGATAATCGACACAGTGTCAGACCCTTACTGCATCATGCCTCTTGGTGTGAAACTCATGAATACCGGTGGAAAACTTGGGGGCTCCCACTTCCGAAACGATGGGCAAGCAAAAACCTTCCAGCAAATGCACTATTACATGTTCCCAGCATTCAGCATTCTGGGATTCTTCTACGACATTCCTTGCATAGCTGAACGCCAATTCGACGTAGCAATGCTGACAGAGATAGTGCCTACCTGGAACAACGAAATCCTGGCCCTCGTCATTAATCCCGAGGCTCTTCTTTTCGCCAATCCCGTTGCGAACCTTGCTTGTGCAGCCGATTCTGCCGGCGCTTTGGCAGGACGTCCTGTCAATTCCCTCTTTTGGTGCATGGGATCTTGGGGGAATGCTTACCCACTTGCCGGATCAATTACAGGCACTGACTACGTAACCGCAAATGCAGGCATTGCCGCCCGGGGCATCTACTTCATGGCCCGCCTCGGCTTGCTCAAAGAATCGTCCTCTGACGGCTGTTACACCGCTCCAGTTCCGATTTGGTCCAAGGACAAGTACAAGCTGCAACTCATGAAGCCTGTTCGCGACAACAGTTGCCGCCCCATTGGGCAGACTGGATTGCTTTGGAGCCATTACAAACATCCCCCCGTTGGCGGCGATAACTTTTCATGGATGGTTTTCAGGAGGTTGAACTGCTGTGTCTCCTATTAAATTCTGCACTTCAACCACGATTTTGCTGGCCCTGCTCTCGGGCAAGGCCATGGGTGAATCTCCTGAGGACATCCCGACACTCCAGGACCAGGTGAGGATCCCTTCTGAAATCATGGAAGCTGCGCATAGGGCTAAGACTGCTGCTACCGTGAAACCCGACATTCAGGCGCGGGCCGCTGCCGTGATGGAGCAAGTAAATAGCGAGGCCTGGCAGCGGCAAAAAAACCAGTTTCTGGCTGCGATCAAAAATCAACACGGCATCCCCGAAGAGGAGCAGAGTAAAACACCCTCCACTCGTGCCCGCCCGTTACTTTTCATTTCTTCCTCAATGCCCGAAATCACCCTGAGGAACTACGCCCGGGACCTTGAAAAGGTAAAGGGTGTAATGGTCCTGCGCGGAATGATTGGGGGTATGGAAACGACTCAGGCAACCATGAAGTTCGTTGCCGGGTTGCTAAAGAAAAACCCTCTCTGTGAGGGACCAAAATGCGCTCTCCGCGACATAGAGGTGGTGGTCGACCCAATTCAGTTTCAAAAGCATGGAATCCATCAGGTGCCAGCTTTGGTCGTAGAGCCTTCATTTGATTTCCAGAGCTATTGCGAGAGTGGCGCCAACGAAATGACCACCCCACGGCCCGTGGTTTACGGGGATGCCAGCCTGAGAAGTCTACTTAACTCTCTTACCAATATGAGCGATGGCACATCGGCAAAGGCACTGCTCGCTGCAATGGAGATGCCCAATGACTAAGGACAAACTCAAGAACATAATCCTGACCTTCGTGGTCGGGATCCCTGCGGCCTGGGGAGTCAGCTACTTGTACAAGCACGTCAACATCACGACGTCGCAGTCCCTCGATCATCGAGTGTTCTGGATGACGGATGAGGTACCGGGACCGGGCGACTACGCAACGTTCGAATTATCACACCCGTTAGCCGGTCCCGAACCAGTCCTTATTAGTAAACAGCTCAAGTGCTGGCCCGGCGAAACACTGAAAGTCGAAGGCCGCGATTTTTGGTGCGGAGGTCATTACTTGGGTCGCGCCAAAACCAAAACCCTGACTGGCAAGCCCCTCCCCCTCTTTTCATTCAGCGGTCCGATACCTGAAGGCAAAGCATTTGCCTTTGGAAGCCACCCCGACTCCTTCGATAGTCGTTACTGGGGGTTTGTGGAAATTGCCACTGCCAAACGGCTTGAAGCAATCTTCTAGGGGATCTAAATGAACAAATTAATCCTGTCGCTTTGCCTGTGTATCGCTACCGCTTGCGCCTTTGCCGCTCAAAACACCGACAAACAGACCTTTGGGTACCACTGGTATGAAGAGCCTGTGAAACCCTCTAAGGAGTCTGAGAAACAAGAGCGCCAACCCTTGCCACCCCCTCCGCCGGCCGAAGAAATGCTGGATATGCACCCGGACGATCTTAAGGCGATGTTGGAAACCTATCTGAAAGAGGCCGTTTGGCTCCGGACGCCTGAAAGCGTCCTGGCTTATTACCAGATTCAGGATGTTGTCAGGCGGAAGGCCGCTGGCTTCACAGCCGTTAGCCAGATGGTAATGCTCCAAAACCCGAAACTGAACGGGGCGTCCCAATACCCGACAAACAATCCTGGGCGAAAGGCTGAGCTTCAACAGCGGGCTGCCGATCAGAGTGACTATCTAGGTCAATATCGCGGCAAATATGCCCTGGCGATGTTCTCCACCCCACAATGTCCATACTGCTCGCCCCAGCGCAACATCCTGAAATTGGTTGCAGACAAAACAGGATTAGAAGTTACGGAAGTAGATATCACTCGAAACCCCGATGCTCAGGCACGATTCGATGTTCAGGTTACGCCGGCGATCATCCTCATCGAGCGTAATAGCGAACGCTGGATGCCGATTTCAGTAGGGGTTGAGAGCGCCTCAAAAATACAAACGAACACCTACCGGGCGATTCGCTACTTACGAGGCGAGATCTCGCCCGAGCAATTCCTTACTCCAAGACACCGTGAAGGTGGCTTCTTCGATCCGCGCATTTAATCAAGGATGGATCCCATGAAAAGAGCCCTTTTCCTCAGCGCGATATGCTTGAACCTTACGACTCCCTTCGCCCATGCAGATTGGACGGACGACTGGTTTGCATCGAGCACTTCATCTGGCGCATCCAGTTACAAAAACCAGCAGCGAGGCTTCTACTCTGCCGGTTCCTATTCAGCCCGTTTGAACGTGTCTACGGATCCACTTGTAACGATTGCACCCCCGCGCATTGAGGCCGGTTGCGGCGGCGTAGATCTGTTTCTGGGTGGTGTCTCAATGCTCGATGCTGACTACCTGGTGGACAAAATGCAGAACATGATTGCAGCCGCCCCGGCCATTGCCTTCGACACAGCCATGAAAGTGATGTCAAAAGAGCTGTCTGAAACAATGAAGTCCTTCGAGCAGATCATTAACGAGTTGAATGGGCTACAAATCAATGACTGTCAGTTTGCGAAGAAGCTAGGCGCCCCGATTGGCAATGCAATTGGGCAAGCAGCGGCTCCCCATTTAGGTTACCTCGATTCCAAAGTGGCTGCCCTAACGGGGTCAACGGATAGCTGGCAGGAATCCAAGGAAAATCAGAGCGCCGCGAACAATGAGCCCACCGAAGATGTTAAGCAGCTTGTCGCGGACTGCCCCACACAGTTCAAAAACATCTTTACCAGCGGGTCATTGTTGCAGAACGCCGCTGACGAGTTCGGGTTTCAATACGTCGATACCATGCGAGGCTTCTTGGGGGATGTTTTCATCAACGCAGGGCCTGGGGTTAAAGCACCCATCATAGAACCGGTGAGCTCCTGCCCGGAGAACGATGAATCCAGCATTGAAGACTTTGTGCATGGCACTGCCATGAAAAAAGTTCAGGTGGCCGCAGGTACCAACTGCATCCAGGATTCGGCAACGCCCAATGGCCTCCTTGGATTGGTAAATGCTCAGATGACTGGCATTGCCAACAAACTCGAAACGAAATCCGCTCTCACCCCGGCGGAAGAGGCATTCCTTGAGGCCTCACCGGTCCCTGTGCTGCCTATCCTCGTCGATTCAATCGCGCTTGGTGACAAGGACATGGCGATTGCTCTTACCGAAGAGGTGGTGGCGTACGCCTACGCCTTCTACATGATCGACGACCTTTATAACACGGCCGACAACATGCTCAGGGAAACCTCTGCGGTAATGAGCAATACGATGGCTCCCGGACCTACCTGCGACCGCAGCGTTTATGCAGAAGCCTATGCGCACCTGGATGCTATCAAGCGGGATGCCTATCAGTTCCGAATGGCTGCGCGAGACAGCTACCTTAAGAAAACCGAGGAGCAGCTGGCTCATATAGCATTCACCAAGGCTCAGTCAGAGAGACAAAAAGAGGTATTGAAACGCAACTCAGAGGATATGACCCAATGAGGCGCTTGAATTGGGTCGTTGCATTCCTCTTGCTTTTGACCCTGCCAGCTCAGGCATTCGCCTTGGATATGGATTTCTATACCTACGACGGCTTCTCGGAGACGGTGAACGCCTTCAAGCGGGTATCCCTGGTCTTCGCTAACAACGAATACACGACCCTGTTCTTCGTTGCCGTAGTCTTCGGACTGCTTTTCGGCGGCATGTTCACCTACGCCAGGGGCATTATGAATTTCCAGAACTCAGCCTCTGGCTTGAGTCTGGCCTGGCTTATGACCACGCTCATTGGCGTGCTCATCTTTAAAGCCCTGATCACACCAAAAGGCACCATCCATGTTTACGACCCTGTGCGGAATGCCTATGAGGCCGTCGCTGATGTTCCGGACCTGATTGTTCTACTTGCAGGTGTTACGAACAAAGCTGAGCGAGCGGTCCAACGCATCGTCGATGCCTCAGCCGCACATCCATACGAAAATGAAGCCGGCGGCGTGAGTTTTGAACTGCTCCTCAACGCGACCACCGACCGGACCTTTTCCAGCAACTACTATCTCCAAAAATCAATCCGTCAGTATTTTAAGGATTGCTCCAAACTCGCTCTGGTATTGCCATCCTACAACGTCGATCTGGAAGACATAAAAAGTGGCACAGATGACCTCCTCACCACTCTGGCCGAGATGCGCTCCGCATCCATGTTTACAACCTACTACTCTTCCGGTGCGAATAAGGGAGGCACGGTTCTGAGCTGCAATGACGCCTACGACAATTTTTTAGCGCCGCAGCTCAACGCAACCGCCACGTACGATGAATTCTTGGATACTGTCTGCGTAAAAAGCGGCTTCGACATAGCAAATCTGCCTCAGAAAACAGCGTGTGAAACGAAAATCCAAACGATGAACGCCAACGTTTTCGGGGCCCCGGGCGCCCCATCTGCCCAACTCCTGAGAAACGTCGTTATAAGTAATGCAATGTCACAGGTGATGCTCGATGAGAACCCCGACGCTGGAATTCGAGCTTTAACCAACCGCTCAATGATGACTAACGGGTTGGGTATTGCCGTAGCGGCCAACGAGTGGATGCCAAAAATTCGAGCCAGCGTAACTGCTATCGTTCTTGGCCTAATCCCCGTCCTGGTTCTCTTCATCGTTACCCCAATGTTTCCGACCGCCTTGAAGCTGATCATTGCGCTTCTCGGCTGGATCACAATTTGGGGAGTCCTTGATGTGATCATCTCGCAGATTGCAATGGACCAAGCATATGACGCTATCCGGGAGATCCAACGCCATCAGATGGGCCTCTCTGCAATGTTTCTGGCACCTGAATCAGCAACCCAGGCGCTCTCTCTGTTCGGCAAAGCCCGCGGTATGGGAATCGGGATATCGGCCTTTATCGCCGCGATGCTTTTTAAAATGTCGCCCTATGGTCTTACAAGCCTAGCAGGAAACTGGTCAGGTCAGGTGGATCAGCAAGGCTCGTCAGCCGCTGACCAAAATCAATCCCCAGTCTCCAGCGCAAAGGCCTTGGACGATCTCGCAAGTGCCCGTGCTACCTCGAATCTGATTGCGGAAAGTGGTTGGGACAACGTTTCCAACACTACTGAGTACAACCGCGCAACTGATGTGAGCCAGGCCACCATGGAAATGGATGGCCTTTCTGGCATGGGATATGGAGGAGGCCCGGCCAGCCAGGGCGCAATCAAGGGGGCACAACGTGCTGGGCAAACACTCGGTGGAGTGGAAGCACGAAATACAGTTAGCGGTGCTACCAATGGCCCCGAAGAAATGAAAAATCTGGATGCCGGGGTTTCGAACATTGAGACGCAAAATCGCTTTGGACAAGCTGCTGGGCGTATGGACTCATCAAATGAAATGGGCTTTAGAAATGTATTCTCACAATCTGAATACCTGACTGCGGCGAGCATTAATAGAAGTTCAGGCGATGCTGCCACTATTGGATCAATGGTTGACAGAATCCAGGACGCACATCCGGACATGGATCGGGGCGACGCTTGGAGAGTTCAAGCAATGGCCTCTAATGCCGATCTCATGGGCAAGCTTCAAGCAACAGGATGGCATGCCGACGAAGTTGTTCAGATGTCCGAGTTTATGGCGACCGCAACGCAGCAGCAACAAACGGGCATATTGGATTACATGGCTGCCAATAACCTGACCCCTGAAGAAATTTTCCAAGCCCGTGGTGTCGCATCAGCGGCAAACGACCATGGCACTTCAATGGCTTTACAGAATATTCCGCCTGAGCAATTGGCGATTGCTCAAAGCATCCACGCTATTCGTAATGGAGCCGACGCTAACGCCGTCATAAGTGCCTCTGCACAGCGTGGCGGTGGTGTTGTGGACTACGTTCAAAACGTTGCGACAATGGCACAAAGCGGGACCGCCGCAGATCTTTCGAAATTCGAGCTTTTTGCCGATGCATCTGGAATGGACCTGGCTGGCGCTGTGCTCAGAAATCGACTTGCTGAAGCGGGCTCGTTTTCCATGACCAAGGACGAAATGGTCAGGGCGCATGAAGATCATGGTTGGTTCACAGATAAACAGCTCGACTCCGTAGCCGATAGCAGTCGAGTTACTTTTGCCCTCAATGGCAACGGCGAAATTGTCTACAGCTCCACTCTTTCCGGAAACTCTACGGCCATAAATAACGGAACGAATATCGATAACAGCCACACCGAAACTGACACAACCCGCGTCGAAACCGGTGGCCGTCAAGAATTCCCGAACGCGGCAATGTGGGCCTTGAGCGATGATCCTAGCCATCAACAAGAGCTTGCGACGGCTATGCAGAATCTACAGGGCGGGGCGAATGCCGGTAATCGTTTGGCATTTATCAACTCTCTAACCTCAATGCTAAATACCGTACGCGATCAGTCTCTGTCCACAGACGAGAGCATTGGATGGGAATTCCGCGCCGGACTTAAAGCACCTGACTGGACTCCACTTGATGTTGGTGGAGCAACAACTTCCACAGGCTCTGTAGCAGAGAACGAGCGATCCAGCATGAATCGGGAAGCGGTGAAACGAACTCTCAATGAGGCGTTCGATGTCGTGGAGCGCACCGAAGTTTCAGCATCCTCGCTCAACCCCGAGCAAGACAGATATCTGGCTGGAGCGGCATACCTTCAAGAGAAAATACAAGCGATTCGCGCAGACTCCGAATACTGGTCATCGACAACCTACGACCATTTATCCGATCACTCAGGAAAAGATTTTACAGGAAGCGACAAAAATGAAACTGACGATAATGGCCGGTCTCTTGGCCGCCGCGGTTATCGCTAACCCCGCCTCGGCTTCTGATTGGGAGCATTGTTATTTGGACGCCTCGAAAAGGTACCAGATACCTGCTCGGCTTCTCCGTGCCATCGCCCGCGTAGAGTCAGGCGAGAAATCAGGCGCAATCAATGAAGCTAACCGTAACGGAACTACAGACTACGGTTTAATGCAGATCAACTCTCAACACTTACAACGACTAAAGCGCTACAACATTTCAGAATCCGTTCTATTGAACAATCCATGCGCCAACATTCACGTGGGGGCCTGGATATTGGCAGAAAACATGGTAACCGCCAAGGGCAAGCCTTGGTTGGCTATCGGTGCATATAACGCGGGCTTCCGAGAATCAACGAGCGCTGAGAAAGCAAGAAACCGGTACATCGGCAAGGTACGCCGGGCCCTGGCATCAATCACGGAGGAAGAAAATGGAATCCCCAAAGAAGTCTACTGAGCAAACACTTATCGACGCATTCACCAGGCAGCAAACCGCATTCGCTGACGCAATCATGGTGGAAACCCGAAAAACGAGGCGCAGCGCGAATTTCCGCTCAATCGGTTTAATCCTGGTTATTGTGACCATTTTCGTGTTCAACATCCTTTACTCGCAAGGTATTGTTGGTGGCATCACGATTCCAAAAGGCGAATCCTACGTCTCCCTCGTTCGGTTAAATGGCCCTATTGAAGCGGGGAAGCCAACTGCGCTGCAACAACTCGAAAACCATCTTTATCAGGCTTTCCATGACGAAAAGGCGAAGGGGGTCTTGTTAGTTATTAATTCACCAGGAGGGACGCCAGTCCAATCCCATAAGCTTCACCAATACTTAACGCAGTTGAAGAAGGAGACCGGGAAGAAATTGGTGGTCTTAGGAGACGATATGCTGACTTCTGGGGCGTATATGGTCGCGGTAGCCGCCGATAAAATCCTTGTTAATCCGGCAACCCTGACGGGCTCTATTGGAGTTTTTCAGCAATCTTTCGGCATCAAAGAGCTTGCAGACAAAGCAGGCATTTCGGCACGTACCATTGTAGCCGGCGACAACAAACGCCGACTAGACCCCTTTACAGACGCGACCTCAGACGATTTAAAGAAGGTTCAAACAGTACTTAATCAAATTCACCAGCAGTTTATTACCGTGGTAAAGCATGGTCGCTCGGAAAAATTGGCCAAACATCAAGATCTCTTCAGCGGGGATTATTGGACCGGGGAAGAAGCGGTAACTCTCGGTCTCGTAGATGGCCTTTCCACCTACCACGAAATACTAGAAGTCGAGTTTGGATCTCAACATGCTTTGGATTACAGCCAAAAGCCAGGCTTTTTTGGCCAATTACCCAGAGTGGCAGAATCCTTAACCAGCTCCATCACTTCTGAAATTTGGAGCCGATTAAGCCAGTACCCAGGACCAAGGTTATAGTCAACCTGGCCAGTCACAGGCCTCAACCAGTTGGGGCCTGGTTCTGCGCATAGCTTCTGTTCCCTTCCAGTCACGGCCATACAGAATGTTCTGCTCTACTTCCCAGTATTCTCTGTATGAGATCGAATCCATCAGCTCAAGAATGACACAGTCACAGACTCTGAAATCTTTCTGCGTCACTACACCAGTCTTGGCCTCTATGTCCTCCAGGCAAACCTGAGCAATTTTAGTAGCACTCGTTACTTCCTTGATGGTTTGAACATCATAAGTGCCGTTTCTTTTCTCCACCAGTTGCTGGGCCCAAGAATCCGAGGCACACAGAACTAGTGCCAGACCTAGCAAGGTATTTGACCACCAAAATTCCATTTGTCTATCTCCCATTTCGATCCGTTTCTCTCAGAGCCTCCACAGCAACACCGGATAGTACAGATCCGCCAATTGATAGTACTTCCCTTGGGTATAAACACACCCATGCAACAAAGCCAAAGAATATAAATCCAAAAGGAAACCAGAAAACATCAAACGTGAAGATTTCGCCATTGGGGAGCGGCCAATCACAGCGGCCATCTCCATTAACGACAGCCATTCCAAATATATAAGCCATCACCAGAACAAATCCCAGCGCGCGAATCCAGCCACGCGTGTAATGGAAAAACAGGCCAAAAAAGACCCCAGCCAGAATGCTGATTGCTCCAAAAATAAAGGTAACGTCCCATATAGTCATATCGCGCAACCACGGCGATACAATTAATCCTGCGAACACCATGCTTGTGAAAAGCGGAGCAATGATGCATTTCATAACGCCTACCATGTAGTACATAGCACTCTCCCTCTGCTACAGGGACATCTCCTTAGAAGGGCCGCCCCGAATCTTCTCAACCGCTTTGTTAACGGCCTCTTTGACCACATTGGTCGCTTTCTCCAGTCGAGTTTCTTTAATAAGGCCATCACTCGCGAAGAGCTTTTCAACGCTAATCCGGCGGCCCTCTAGGGCGCTGGTCTTTTCTCCGGTTCTCTCCTCAATCCCCCGAATTAGCTTTGACTTGTCATCGGTATACACATAGGCGTTCTCTTTTGCCCGCGACAACGCCACATAAAACGTTTTCTGGTTTATCAGATTCCGGCGCCAGCTCTCTGCTAGAACAATGGCGTCCCGATATGTCTGACCTTGAGCCGAGAAAATAGTAGACGCGTAGCCATGATCCCAGTGCCTCTGATCCTTCATGTTCAAATCAATGACGCGCCCATCCTTGAAACGGACCGTAGCCGTGTCGCCCTCAATTTTAAGCACTTCGCCTTTCAGCCCGTTTTTCAAGTCGAGGTCTTTATCGGTTTTCCGCCACTGTATCTGATCACCCTCAGCCAGCTTCTTCTCATCCTCACGGTAAACTTCAACGCCGTGCTTTGCCCTGCCCGCTACTTTATCGGGTCTCCAATCAACTACCTGGCCATTCTCTCGTTCAAATACTACTTTCTGGCCATCTACACGCAGGATCTTCACCCGTTCATTTTTTTCCACTCCAAGCGTCTTAAAGGCTTTAGAAAATTCAACATAATCTCCGGCCGTATAGCCTCGCACACTCCCTTTTTCGACCCTGGTGAGCCCACGACTGACCATCACCGAAAACGAAGCTGAATCGGCGTTCAGCTCACCCCTCTGTTGCAGGCCTTCCCGGATCCTCTGGTTCACCTCACCTCTTGTTTCATTGTCTGGGATCATCAAGAGGGTATCTGCACGGTCGCCCTGAGATCGAGCAACATACTGATCGACTATCTTATTTAAACGCTGTGCTTTATCGGCCTCTTCAACTACTCGGCCATCAATTTTTTTGAGCGCCTTCGCCGCATCACCAACCACACTATCCTTCACAGCGCTGAGCAAAACCGGGTTCCCCTTCTGGCGCTGAATTTCGTTCATGACGGCGGTTTTCATTCCGCCTCGCTGAAGCTGATTGAACGGCTTACCCCACTCAATGGCTCCAATTTGCGCCTTGTCCCCAACCAGGGCCACTCTGGCACCGGTCTTCCTGCTGAAGGTAAGAAGGTCTGCCATTTGAGATGAATTTATCAATGAGGCCTCATCGATCACCCAGATCTCTTTGTTATTTTTGCCGATACCGCCTTGGGAGTCCTTTTCACCATTTGCCAAGGCGTAGAGGTGACTGGCAATGGTCTGGCTCTGAATGCCTGCCCCCTTTTGCAGTTCTTCGGCGGCCGCCCCAGTCATCGCAAAACCTCGCACCTTATATCCCCGGTGCTCACCAATATCTTTCACAGCCTGGAGCATGTAGGTTTTGCCGGTACCAGCGTAGCCTTGTACCCCAACCACCCGATCTCTAGTCCCAACGATCGTCTGAACTCCGTCAAGCTGGCCTTTCGTCATGCCCAACTTTGCAGTGAAGTCCTTGATCGCCGACTTTCCAGCAATAGGCCTCAGCTCACCCTGCCCGGTCTTCACCAGGTCTACGATGTAACGTTCCTTTTTTAACGCCTGAGGGGTCGTGAGATAATCAGCCTCCTTATCATTAACCCCCACCGCCGGCAGTAAGATCTTGGCCTCTTTCAAGCCAGAAATAGCGCTATTTACTGCTTGAAAGCTGTGCCGTCCAACTGCTGTACTCATCGTCGTCTTCAGCAATTCTTTCTCAGAGAACACGGCCTCTCTCTCCGCGAGTTTCCTGTAGGCAAATATCACATCATCTCTCGCGGACTCGCCTTTAAACACCTTTTCGCCGCGACCTTCCCCTTGAGGCGAGTTTCGATCCTGTGGCCCTGTCTCCCTCCCATCGACTGCCCCCCCAGGCGCCGTGTCGTTCCGTGGTTGAACTTCCGGATCAATCTTTACCCGATCTGGACCAGGTGTCGTTGAATCCTTGCCTTTGGGCTGGGCTGGTTGAGACTTGCCGGAATCAGCATTCTCGTGCTCTTTGTCCCGCTCAATCCGCTTCAACGGGATAGCCGGGAGTGTTAATCCGGCCTCTTTCAACTCCCTAGACCAGCGCTCCAAGAGAACCTCTTTCGTCGCCGTTTTCTTGCTATCGCGGGTCATCAACGACGCTCGATCCATCGCCTTAGCGCCTTCTAACCCGCGCTCCTTTGCGGCAGCTTCAATGTCTTTTCGGCGCTTCGAGAACAAGCCCCGGAGCTCCTGGCTAACCTCTTTAAGCTCGAACGTGCCTTTTTTACCCGGAACCACGGTATAACCTAACTCGGTCGCTTTCATCGCCAGTTCTGAACGGTAAATCTGACCAATAAGCATGGAGTTATCGTACATGCGACCGCTTTCGATAGAGCGCCACTGTGCGTCGTCCCGGAGGGTCGCATTAAGAATGACGCTATGAGTGTGCAACTGAGGGTCCAATGCCCGTGAAGTCGAATGGGTAAACATGGCCGCAGCCATGTTTTCAGTGCGAACAAACCGCGTCACGCCATTCTCACTTTTCCGGCCGCCCACCAGGTTCTTCTCCAGGTAACCCAGCGCTGCTTTAACTGATTCCTGATGAGCCTTAATCAACCGCTCGTCGCCACCGGCCAACGCCATGATTGATACCGACTTGGGAGCAGAAAGCGTAAAGTCCCAGCCCTTCTTATGCTCAATACCGCCTTTGCCGTTAGCCCTGCCCAGGGTATCCCCTGTAGGCAATCGGCCTTCTAGCGCATTCTCAAATACCTTCATGTCCACGGGACCACTCAGGCCCATCAAGGCCGCTCCATTTCCAAACCACTGGGTCGGAATTGACTCTTTCTCCCCGTTTTCATCGCGGCTATAGTAATCCGCATCCTTGTAGTAGCTGCTCGCCACCTTCGCGCTACCAATCGCTTTGATGCTGATCATAGAATGGCTCCATCCCGGTACTTCAACGCCATTTGATCAGGGGTTTGCTCCACCTCGGTTTTTCCATCAATGGAAACGTCGGCATCGCCGTGAAGATCTTCATCGACAATCACTTTTTCCACGTTCAGTTTCCGATCAACAAAACCCTCCACCCGCCGCTTCAGTTCTTTTCGTTTGAGCACAAACTTAGCCACAGGAAAACTTCGCCCTAACTTCAAATAGCCATGCAGGTCAGGGAGGAATAAAATTTCCGTCGGCAACACAATGGGTCTTAGCTGCCGCTGGCGCGAAAGGGATACACCGTCTCGGATATCGTTTACGCCATAAGATATGCCTTCATTCGTTTCAAGCTGCTCCGTGGCCCCCAGCCCGTTACTCGCCCACTTTGCAGAACGGTCCTCATTGAACCGAAATACTGCCCAGGTGGAGCACATGCCCACCAGGGCATCGGCATCGTCCCGACCATAAATACCAACCAATTGAGGGTATGACTGAACCCCTAAAACACCGCAGCCGCCAAACTTCCTGGATTGAGCCAAGGTATCGGTCAGCGAGGGCAGCCGGTTCAAACTGGGCAACTCATCGATCATCAGCCAGATACGCCTGTCTCGGCAGGGTTTCATTGACATAATGGCCGAGGACGCCGTGTCCAACCATGCCGTAATCAGGGGACGAACAACCTCTTTTTGGTCGTCTTTCCTGGTAATGAAGATCCACTGATCGACGCCGTCATTCTTTACCCAGTCTTTGATCGAAAAGGGATCGTCAGAGTCTTGCAGGTACTTCAGAGATCGCACATACGTTGCCAGAACCGCCCTTACCGACGCGGCCATTTTTTCTGCGCCCTCCGCGAGTATGGCCGCCCCTTCAGTACCCTTAAGATACCCAATGATCTCTTCCAGAGAAGCATTGAGGATTTTGTCTACAAACAGCCGATTAGAGCGTTGCGGGTGATCCGCAAGCTTCCTTGCCATTGCCGAAAATACCAATCTTGCGGCCTGCGTCCAGAACGGGTCGTTGGACTTTTGCTCGGGAATGAAGGATGCAGCCAGCTGATCGAACTCATACTCTTCTTTGCACTCGCCCCACAGATCCCAGGACCGACCACGCGCATCAAAAGGACTCAGGATCACATCCTGGCCTTCACGAAAGAAGTGGGAAACCATATCCCCCGCCGGGTCATAAACAACCGCCCGCTCACCGCGCCGTCTGAACTCACTCAGCATTTCTTTATACGTCTCTGACTTGCCGGTACCTGGAGCCCCAACTACCAAGAAATGAGCAGGCTCTGAATCCTTCGGAATTGGTATACCCGCCATCTTCAGCCCTGCGGTTTTCGTGGTGCGTTTCACGGTCTTACCAAGCTCCTTTGCATCAACCAGTTTGCCTCCCCGGACAAACTCCTCATCTGAGAAGCCTTTACCGGTCGAGTTGAGAAATCGGAAAACCAGCGCGCTAAAGATCACCAGTGACACCAAACCAGTCACCACGCCAAACAACAGTGCGGTATAGCTCCTACCAACAATCTCCTGTACCCCGGAATTCCTCAGATACCCCGCCGCCGGGATAACCCGATCGCGCCCATCCGGGTAAGTAATAGAAACAGTTGAATCCTCCAGTTTCAGACCTTCGTGTTTGACGTAGGCCTCGGCATATCCGATAGCTATGGATCTCTCAATCGGGTCCGTCTTGATCCAATAAGTGATCGCAACCGCTGCAATAAATAAAACCAGACAGGCTCTTGAGAACTGAACGACTACCTGCCAAATCATTCGGAAATAATGGATGGTGGTTTGACCACCACGAGTGAAATTACCTACTCCTGAACCCCGGAAAATGCTCATCTACAACACCCCCATCTTTTCCAGGATGGCTATCGAATCCTCCCGGGCCGCATTAATAAGTGATTCTTCGTGAACACCAGCAACGCGCTGGGAGAGGCACAGCGTCTGCACTCCTATCTTTAGAAGGGCATCCAATTTCCCGTTGGCCCCTTCCGTGGCGGCAATGCCACGCTCAATGATGATTCGCCACATTTCAGACTCGGTGCTGATACCCCGACGCCGAGCTTCCTGCTTAACAAAGGTAATGGTGTCCTCGGACACTCGAATGGATACCGCCCTCATCCTTGCCGCTCCATATAGATTTATTTGTTTTCATATAATAATATGTTTTCCGTATGCGCGCTAGGCCTTGCGCCAATTGGTGAGGGCAAGAGGTGTGTATACCGTATGCGCTGCATAGCGCATACGCTGAAGGCCTTGTGTCACAAGGCCTGAAGCATTGCAGCGTAAGCTGCGTAGGGTGTGAGAAAAACCGGGCGGCAGCAGGCCGCTGAGGTCCAGGCAGCCCCCCCAACCGCCGGCTTTTACGGCCTGGCCGTTTTCCTTCGGGACCGGGGCGCTATCTGGTAAACCATTGGTAAACAAAAGAGGCTAGATATGGCTTTGAAAGGATCCGTGTTTGCAAAAACCAGGGAAGACTCTGTAACCGTCTCGGCCAAGGTTCCCCGCTCTCTGAAAAATCGGGCAGATCACCTGCGGGATCAAATCCAGGAAATTGACCAGGAACTGAGTTTTGACTTGAGTCTGATCATCCGAGACGCAATCGAAGAGGCTGTGCAGAAGGGTGAAAAGGAAATTTCGAAAATGAAACGGGCGCAGCCGAAATTCTCTGGCGACACCCAACCAGCAACTGGGCAACCAGCAACAGGGGAAATGGAAAGAGCCTGATCAGTTGACCAGGGAGGCCGCCGGCCTCCCCTCGGTCAACCCGTCAAGCTTCATAGGTATGCAGAATTTTTAGGACGCGAAAGCAGCGATCCGGATGCACCTGGTTCACAGGGATCCTTTCCCCACTGCCCTTCTCCCGGTATTCAATCCTGAAAACATATTGATCCCGGTCCAGGTGAACAACACCGACATCGTGATAATCAACAGCGGCCGCCACAGAAAAACTGTGCTCCCCTCGTATCAGGTTAAACAGCTCCCTTTTCCGGTCTGCGGGTAAAACTCGCACCCTACGGCTTATGGCTACCACACCCAGGCGGCGCGCCAGGGTCTTCCGAAAAATATCGTTGGTTCTAGAGACAAGCTCAAAATGTTTCATGATCTTTGCTCCCTTTAACTCGCCACGGTTTACCGGCGAACATGAAAAAGGGCCCCGGCGGGGCCCTGTGATCTATGCGGCTTGATCCTGCTGTGCGTCCTCCAGGCGAGCCAACATATAGTTATGGGCTTTTTGAGCCAGAGACGCGGCTTTAAACAGCGCTTTCTTGTCGAAGTCCAGAATCCGAATCCAGTGTGCCAGGTAACTTTTGTGCTGCATCTCCCCTTCCAGACCGATACGGCTGCAAACCATCCAGGACGTAAACTCGGCTACCAGTTCTTCAAAGGCATAGGCGTCTGATCCGAACTTGCCGATCAGCTCCCGATTCAGTCGTGATTTATGCCCGGTCGCGTGCGCCATTTCATGCAGACGTGTGGCGTAATAATCCTCGCCCTTAGCGAACTGCTCGCGTTCTGGCATGTGGATACGATCCACTGACGGGATGTAATGGGCGCTATCACCTCCATGAACTGTCACACAGTCAAATGCTTCGCATAGGGCTTCCGCATCTGCGATAGGCGCCCAGGTAGGTTCTACAGCCGGCTTTTCGATACCGTCGAGTTGATCCCGATTGAATACCGTAAACGAGTTAATCACTGTATAGGCTTCGGTTTCCGTCTCGCCGTTTTCATTGACCACGTTTTTCTCTACTGGCTTGAAGAACACACAACGCGTTCCCTTCTCCCCTTTTCGAACCGTTGCGCCACTGGCTTTAGCCTGCTTGAAGGTCACCCACTCGTTACTGGTAAACCCGGCCTGGTAGCTTCGCATCGCCAACAACAGCACATTGATTCCGCTGTAGGGATTCCCTGTAGTCATGTTGACCGGAAGCGCCAGCATCCCGCGTTTTTCCCACGGGCAAACCCAAGGCTTAACGCCTTCTTTCAGAGCGACCAAAAATTCAGAGGTGATTTCTGCGTAAAGATCTTTTTTCATGATGAGAGTCTCCTAACTCGCCTCGATACACCGGCGAACGTGATGGCTGACCTAACGTCTAAACCATGAGTAAATAATAGCAAAAATAAACATTTGGGTAAACATTTAAGTAAATAAATAAGGCTCTTTTTTTAAACACCAAAGGCTTGATTTACCACCTCTGATCCTGAATGTCCGGATTCCGCCGGGTCCGGGCAGCGCCCGGCATAAACACCAGCCGGGCCAACGGCCCGCGCCTTATTGGTGATGCGACCAGACCCCCGCTTGCCTGGTAGATCCCGACCGCCCTTCATCCGCACCCGTCGAAGCAGACGCCGGGCCGGCCCTGGCAAGGTGGAACGCAGCGCAGCGAGTAGACCTTGCCAGGGCCGGCCCGG
>JACDJA010000402.1_pt1 | contig 51570 bp, 34 predicted proteins | sample 7449241 | NCBI WGS metagenome assembly JACDJA01 (sample SAMN14253289, study PRJNA609438) | sludge metagenome | isolation source: initial anaerobic sludge | collected 2018-12-20 | reverse complement strand
TTTGATTGCTTCTGTTTTCACAAACCCACTTTCAAGAATAGCAGCATCGGTAATTATTGCACCACACGTTAATTCTGCGTTGTACCAATTACCCTTTGGCGATTTAAACCTGATAAATGAGTGATTTGGCGAATAAGTTAAATAAGATTCTGTTTCAAGTTCTTGTGCAAGGATTAAATAAAACAATGGCATAGAATGACATTGTCCTGAATTTGTTGCCATGAGTTTGGCAACAAACATATTGCTCCAATTTTCAACACCATTATAATCGTTAAAGTCATATTTTATCGGATAATGGGTCAGCGTTTTTTCTTGCGCTGATAACTTAACTTTTACTGTATCGGACATGTAGTTAAAGATTGTCAGGTTTTTAGCAAAATTATCGTTCGGGTCAATTTTGTTTTCAAGCATTGTCAGTTCACAGATTCTTACTGCCTGCTGAATTGAATTTTTAAATTGTTGATAATCCAGTTTGTTCTCAAAATAGGCGTTTTCAACAGCAAAGACTGCTTTTTTCAAATCAAGGGGAGCTTCTCCATTCAGCATTTTTTTCAAATCGTTCAAAGCGGTATGGAAAAATTCTGTTCCTCTCAAAGAACTCAAATCCGGTAATTTGTAGTTAATCGTATTTTGGTTCAGGTCTGCATTTATTTCCTGTAAATTGTAATTTAAATTTCGTCTTTGCTCTGTTTCAATCTGTCGGATTAAATTTTGATTCTGTTGTTGAATCTTTGTCATTCCGTCAAAATGGTTGGTTGTCGGAATATGATTTGTCTGATTTGGTGAATTCTCAATCTGAACTTGGTTATATGTCGCTGGTTTTGGTATTTCAATAACGGGAATTTGTCCGTATGCACTAACTGTTAATCCGAAGGCGATGAGCGTTGGCAAAAAAGCATGTGTGAGGCAAGCGAAGGATTTGCCTGTGTGTCGGGCTTGCCTTACTCTTGCTTTGTGTGTTAGCTTCTTCATTTCTTTATTTCTGATTCTATTTTGCACTGCTGTTTCTTTTTTTAGCATGAATGGTAACGGATGGCGGTATGGTTAGTTGCCGATTTCGAAGCTCTTCACTATCAAATTACAACTACTTTTGATACGAGCTGTGCCGCTCGAATACCCACTGCACCGGCAATTAACTATACCGCGTGTTGGCAACTGGTGTTCATTCATATTCATCTGTTTGTCATTTATTTAGCTTTATTTTCTTGTCACTTTCTATCTGTACCAACCTATCCACGAAGCACAAATTTATTTTGTTTTTTTGAGCGGGGCAATCCTAAAACCGTCCTGAAAGGCGGTTACGTGGGCTGGAAAGGCGGAAGCTCTTTTGCAAGCCTTTGGTTTAAGCGTTGGCTTGTGTGGGCTTGCAAATGTGCTTACGACTGTGGGTTGGCTATATGTTTCTAATAATCCCATTCTCCGTGACTTACTGGTAATCTATTTAGTTCTTCTTTAAAAAATTTCCATTGCGGAATATATTTATCCATTAAAGCCATAAATCTATCGTTGTGATGCCTTTCAATAAAATGAATCATTTCGTGAACTATGATGTATTCTAAACAATGAATTGGTTTTTTCGCTAATTCAAGGTTTATCCAAATCCGTTTTTTCTCAATATTGCAAGTACCCCATTTAGTTTTCATTTGTTTTACCTGCCATTCCGCTACACTTACACCGATTTTCTTTTCCCATTTCTCAATGATTTCAGGAATAAGCTTTTTTAATTCTAAACGATACCATTCATTAATAGCAATTTGCTTTTGTTCTATGGTACTGTTTGGTCTGATAAATAAATCAATATACGTTTTCGTTTTTAATTCAACTCTGGCGGGGGCTTCATGTTCTGTTATTCTCAGTAAAAACCGTTTGCCTTGAAAATAATGACTTTCACGTTGTATAAATTCTCTGGGTGATTGTCTGTCCTGAGCTTTAAAATGTCGTTGGTGTTTCCGTATCCACGCAATTTTTGAAATAGCAAAAAGTCTTACAGCTTCGTCGTTTACATTTAAAGGTGTTGCAATACGAACCCTGCCAGTTGGCGGATAAACAGCCAAATGCATATTCTTGATGTCTTTTCGAACTACATCAATGGATAAATTTGAAGTAATATGTAAAACTTTAACTTCTTCCATTACTATTTGTACTCGTTTTGCTGTTTGATAATCTCGAAAATTGGGTCTAAAACTTCTACTTTGTTGTAATCTTCTAAAACAGGTTTCACCACTTTGTTTTTAAGATGTTTTTCCTTGGCAAAATTGCCTTCCCAGTTATCGTATTTACCATAAGTTACAGCAATATCCAAAGCAACAGTTAAAGGTTCGTCTTTTTCCAAATTATCATACAAAGCCCTTTTTGCCTGAGTGTTTACACTTGATGGATATTCGCTACTCGTTTCAGGTTTTTTAATTTTTACAGCCAGTTCAACAATTTTCTTTAAATATTCTTCGTAGCGTTCTGCTTCTTCATTACGCATTTTTATCAGTTCATCAAGCAAGACACTCATTTTTTCATAATAAATCGGATTGGTTGGACTTTCTTCAATAATCACTTTTCGCATATTATTCTCGATGGTTTCTGCCATTGCATCCTTATTCTTCCTGATATTCTCAGGGATTTTATCCAATGCTTCTTCTCCATCTTTAACAAGCAGTTCAACAAGACTAAAATCATCAAAAGCAGAAATCTTTTGGCTTTCCTCTGCACCAATGTAACTGTCAATCAAATGGCGCATCGCTGGTTCGTATTGTTTTAAATCCACATAGTCGCCACTTGCCAGTTGTATTTCTTTACGGACGTTCTCGTAATGTTTGATTTCAGTTTTAATTTTTTCAATTTCGTTTGGTTTGTAACCTGCTTCTTCTAATTCGTCTGCAATATTTGCATAGGCACGAATTACGGAAATTACTGCTTTGTAAAGTGCATGCCTGCGAGGTTCAGTATCTTTTAAGTCGGCTTCAATTTGTGGATTACCACAGAAATACTGAATGTATTCTTTTGTGCCTTTTGGTGGAACAACTGGCTCGCATAATGCCCGAATTGTTTCAAGTGCATCGTCTAATCGCTCTTTGCCTTTGTTTAAGCGGTCAGAAAGCAATCCTTCCACATCTTCTTTATCGTAATCCTCAAATGCTTTTGAAGTGAAGTCATTGTATGCAGTTTCAAGACTTCCGAAAAGGTCTTTGTAATCAATGATGTAACCGTATTCCTTATCTTCACCATCCAAACGGTTTACACGACAAATTGCCTGAAATAAGCCGTGGTCGCGCATGCTTTTGTCGATGTACAAATAGGTTGCACTTGGGGCATCAAAACCTGTAAGCAATTTATCTACAACAATCAATAGTTTCATTTGTGCAGGTTCGTCAATGAAGCGTTTCTTAACTTCATCTTCAAAATCTTCAGTTGATTTACCATTGAGCATTTTTTGGTAAATCTCGTATTGCATGATTTTCTCGGTATAATTTTCGCCTTCTCCTTTAATGTCGGCATGCGATGGGGCAAATGATGTAACAATGGCACAACGTGTAAAACCCGAATCCTGAAACAATTGATAATAACGACAAGCATTGTAAATACTGTCGGAAACCAAAAGTGCATTTCCCCTGCCGTTTTGCAAACGCTCACGGGTTTCCATGTCAAGTAAAATGTCGGCAACAATTTTTTGCAAACGCCCAACTGAACTGAAGACTTTTTTCATGGTTCCCCATTTTTGTTTTAGTTCTGTTTTTGCAAAATCGGTTAATCCTTTGGTTTTGGTTTCAAACCATGTATCAATTTTATCGAGTGAGGTAATTTTTTGCTCAATATCCCGTGCCTCGTAACGTAAATCGAGTACAACACCATCTTTAACTGCTTCGTCGAATTTGTAAGTGTGGATGTATTTGCCAAAAACCTCAATGCTTTTTTGCTTGTCCTTTTTCATTAAAGGCGTACCAGTGAAACCGATAAAAATGGCTTTTTCGCCCAAAATCTGTTTCATGGCCTTGTGCAAGTCGCCACTTTGCGAACGGTGGCACTCATCTACAAAAACATAAAAATCGCCTTTGGGTGAAAAATCCTTTGGTAAGCTGTTTTTCAGTTCGGTGAGGTAACTATCGTAATCGGCTTCTTCTTTGTTGCCAAATTTATGGATAAGTGAACATAAAAGCCAGGGTTCGGCATCGTTGAGTTTATCAATGAGAATTGCCCCGCCACTTTTACCATTTCGGGGTTTGCACCGGTAAATGTCTTCGCTTACGCCTTTGTAAACTTTTTCAATTTGTTTGTCGAGTTCGTCACGGTCGGTAACGATTAGGACACGGGCATTGGGGTTGTATTCTTTTATCCATTTGGTAAGCCAAACCATGGTTAAGCTTTTTCCGCTTCCCTGCGTGTGCCAAATGATTCCGCCTTCTTTGTTTCGTAAGTTTTCCTGTGCGGCTTTAATTCCGAAAAACTGGTTTGGTCGGCAGAATTTCTTTTGTCCACGGTCGTAAACCACAAAATCGTGGATAATTTCAATCAAACGCTCCTTGTTGAGCATTTCAATGATGTTTTTATCCAACAGGTTTTGGGCTTTGGCAGCCTGTTCCCGTAAAGATTTTGTAAGTTCGAGCAAGTAAGTATCGTTGGGGTTAAATTCTTCGCTTACTTCCTTCCATTTTTGATAATATTTTTCTGATGTATCAATACCTGCATAACGCAAACCTTCCACATCCTGACCAGCCATAACCAATTGAATGGTGGTGAAAAACGGTTTTATGAAAATATGTTTTTGGTTGTCGTTGCTTTGGCGGATTCCTTCGGAAACTGAAACCGTACTACGTTTCAACTCTAATGCACCTAAAGCAATTCCGTTTACATAAATAACAATGTCGGGGCGTTTGTTGTGAACGCCTTTTATAGTAACTTCTTCGGCAATGGCAAAGTCGTTTTCGAGCGGATTTTTCCAGTCAATCAGGTAAACTGTTTCCTTATTTTCTCCGGCTTCTTCTTTTACTTTTATTCCATAACGAAGCTGTGAATACACCTCTTTATTTGCCTGATACAAGTCGTCATGGGTGTTGATGTTTACCGCTTTGTAAAACTCATACAGTGCTTTACTGATTTGGTTTTTGGTATATCCTTTTTTAGTAAGAAAAGCCGTGAGCAAGGTTTCGTCTACATTGCTGTTGTTTTCCTCTTTCTCTAAGTTTCCCAAATAACGATATTTCAGTTCATCCTGAAACAGTTTCACCACACGGTTTTGGGCTATTCGTTCTATATCGCCGACTTTGCTCATACTATTAATCCTTTTAATGACTCTCCTAAATCATTGATTTTTTTCAATACTTCGCTTTCTTCTAAATAAATCACATACGATTCATTTACTGCCGAAAAACCCAGGTTTGTTAAAATAGCAACTAAGTCATTTCTGTAATTGCCAATATCCCTGTAGAAAAAGCGAAGCTTAAATTTATTCTGATTGTAGGAGTATAAAATATCTATTGCATATTTATTGTTGTTAAACTGCCAATTATCAATATAAGCACAAGGGCGTTCTTCTCTGTCATCGCCTGCTGCGAAGTAGTAATTTGCTTTTGAATGAAATGGGGCAAATTCTTTTCCTTCCAAATTATCAAGAAAAAATGAATACGAATACAATTCAGCATGTGCCCCGCTCATACGCTCACCACTAAATAAGACAAATCCGTGTGCAGAATTTTGTCTTACATATCGTTTTCCTCCTAAATAACTAAAAAGCTTTGGAGTTTGAATAAACCTGTTACGCCAGTCTGCGCCTGTATAACTGTTTTTAATTGTTTCAAGAGATGATGTTAGATTGTTTGCATCAAGCTGATTAAATATTTGCTTGATGATGTCGCTATGTAATACGTGGTTTTTGTCTCTTTTCAAAAAGCGCTTCCAGCTAATATCACGGTCGAAATTGATTAAGAAACTTTGGTTACTGCCTTCTGTAATCAAGTAATCGCCTTTTGCTAACAAGGCTCTTTCCCATACAAAATCAGGGAAAGGATTTATTCCTTTATCACTGAATATCTTTATTGCTATATCCCTATATTTTATAAACTGTGCTTTAAAGTCATTATCTTCCTGTTCGCTCCAATTACAATGATTATTTGTGTTGAAATATTCTTCGATTCCGCTTAAAAACAGTATAAACCCGATTTGACCTTTAAAATACCCATGCTTTTCAACAGAATAAAGTAGTTCATCCCACTTGTTTAGTTTTAATATTAAATGGGCCTTTATTTTTTCTTCTCTGAATTGGATTTCATCGAAACCGCTTATTTTATCAAGGATTGAAATGTTTTTTAAAATGTCGTTGCTTTGCGAAATAAGTTGATTTATGCCTTGAATAGAATTTGAATATTCCTTTTCATTGTTATACGGTGCTGTATTCTCGGTTAAGTTGTAAATAACCCGCAACCAGTTTTGCAAACCTTCAATATCTTCAAAACCCTTATCGGTTTTCCATTGAATTAAGTATTGACAATAGGCATGAAGTTTAATCCTTTCAACATAGCCAGCCTGAACAAATGCATTGTTAACAACAATATCAAACTGTTCCGCTTCATTGTAATGAAATGAATCGGACAAATAACTCTTTACTTTTTGGTTACCGTTCTTTATTAAATCAAGAATGGTTATGAGGTCAAGTACAGCTTTCTCGTTTAAACAAGCATTTTTTGAATACTGCTGAAACGAAATATCTTCGTTTCGTTTATCTATTAAATGTTTGATAAACTGGGAATTGCCGGAATCTGCTGCATAATTGTTTACCACAATAGCCCTGATAAAATTCATTATCAGTTTGTCAAATTTCTTTTTGTCTGGCAGGGTATGGTTCCAAAATAAGTTTGCCCAATCTGTATCAATTTTATGAGAAAAATAAGTTTTAACATCAACCTTATTCGGCTTTCCATCAAAGGTTAATGTGAAAGAATGCATTGCATTGAAATCCGATTTCTTTAAATGCTGTTCAAATTTTGCTTTAAAGTTTTCGTAAGGTGAAAGCGGAATGCCCCTTGCATTCATTTTTATGTACAAATCATCGGTAAGGTTAAATTCCTTCAAGTCAAGAAACTGGAAGGTTATTACTGGATTATCAAGGCTTATCAACCTTTGAAAGTAACCATCTGTATTTTCGAACTTAGCGTGAATATCATCAAGCATTATCAGCATGGATTGAATCGTAGGGTCGGTTTCCCACGAAAGAAAATACCAGCTACTGTCTTTGATGGTTTTTGATAGGCTGTTGTTTTTACCTTCATCGGGTTTTAAAAGCTTTTGCAAATCTACATCCGCTAATAGCAACGAATCGCAAAATTCCCTTGAACTGGTGCGTGTTTCATACGAAAACTTTGATTTTTGGCTTTCACCCTGCCTGCTAAATACCAAATGCTTTCTGAGTTCATTAATTGCGGCAGTACCATCTTTTATTGCCAGATACCAATGCAATAAAAACAAGGTTGTTAAACGCTGCTGACCGTCTAAGGGGATGAATTTTGTTTCGTCGTCAATGGCTTCGTTCGACTGGTTTCCATACACAAAATCCAAATCCCTGTGCTTTTTATTCTCTTCAAGGTATGCCAATAGGGCATCTAAAAAGGAATCACGAATTTCGTGGGCTGTAATTCTTCCTTGGGCGTAATCTCTTTGGATTATTGGAATCTGGATATGATATTCCTGTATTAACTGGAAAAAAGTTAATCGTTTACCCGAAATATGTTCGTTATTATTCATTGTCATTGCTCACTTGTTTTTGGGGTAAATAATCAACGAGCGTTTCCTCAATAGCTTTTAAGTAAAAATCTGCATCGTGTTTATTCCAGTACATTACTTCATCAAACTTCTTGCTGTAGGCTTTCATAAATACATTTTTTGTACAGATAGGGATAAATGTCCCCCGCTTATCGTTCTGCAAAATAATACCCCGTTTAATGGGGAAAAATGCGTTTTTATAACTTCTATTGGTGGCTGAATCCAAGAGGGCTAAGTTTGATATGGCACATTTGCTCGGTTCGTTATCTTCCCTAAATTCAATTCTTATTGTATTGTAAACGGAGTTAAACCGGGCATCGTCAATTTTATCGGCATAGGCAACGTGATATAAGTCTGACAATGTGTTTTTGCTTTGCTCTTTTTCTGAAATGGTTCTGAAAACTTCAACATCGGTATTTTCAATAGTGTCTATATATTGTTTTTGTTCCGCTTCATTAGCAAAACCTATAAAATATTCGAGCATATCTTTTGCCCATTCTTTACGGTCGGTGCCTGTAATGTTTTTATCGGTTTGGGAACGGACATGCTCTATATCCCAATCTTCATTTTTGTATAGATTGAAAGGGAAACGCATATTCGATTTTTCGTTGGAAAGTATGGTTTGAATGTTGAAAAGCAACAGAACGGTTTTAATTCTATCATCGCCATAATTCAAGTTGCTGATGTCGAATTTCACCTTTTGACAGATTTCATCTTTTAAAAATGATTTAAACTCGGTTTTAGATGTGATGCTGATTTTCTCATTATTCTTTTTCGGTTCAAGAATATCTTGTAACCTGTAGTTTATCGAAATTAAAAAGCCAATTAAATGATATAACTCCCTGTCTTTGTACCATTCCTCAATGGTTAGAAAGTATTTTTTTACACTTAACCAAAGAGCGTCGGTGTCGGGAATTTTGTATTTGTTCTTATTTTTGCTTGTTTCAAAGTCTTCGTAAAACTTGTAGAAAGTGTATTTTTCATCTTCGCCATCGGGTTTGTTCTTCATCAGGTCGAAAATGTATTCGATGCGATTGGCGTATTTGGGATTCTTCGATTCGGGCTTGTTGTAAATGAAATACCAAAATGAGTTGTCTTGCAATGTGTTTTCAATTCTGTCCCATTCAGTGGCTATTTGCAGTTGTTTTAACCTGAGTTTATCCACCGCTTCGGCATTGTTCCATTTTTTAAGGAACAGGGCTTTTATCAGTTCTGCATTGGTTAATTGAATCTTGCCTATGTTTAAACGGGTGAAAATATCGTAGGAATCGGAACCATCGTTTATTACATACCAGATAACTTTTGTATCGGTTAGGAAAGTAGGGGCAAACTTCGCTTCAGGTGTTACATACTCATTTACTTCATCAGTTGCATTTGCTTTTTTGTCAAACCAATTCTGAATGGCCTTGTTTGCCTGAGCGATGTGGTAAAAGTCGATATTCTTTTCAGCATCATCTTCTTTTATTTCAGTTAAGAATTTCTCGCTTTCTTCCCTTGTTTCATAAAAGACACGCTTAATATTCTTTTTTCTTATCTGCGATTCGAGGTTTTTCAATATCAAAAAAACGGTTGTAAGGCGTTGCTGACCGTCAATTACTTCCCATTCATCGGCTATGCCGTTTTTCTGTTTTACCACAATGGGCTGCAGGCAATAAAAAGGACGCATTTTACCTTCTTCTTGTTTCGGCGGATTGATGGCAAATGCCCAAATATCTTCCAATAGTTCTTCTACCTGCTTTTCAGTCCATCGATAGCCACGCTGATACGAGGGAATAAAAAAGCTGTAATCCATCAATTGGTTTATCGATTTTAAAACTAATTCGTTCTCGTTCATACCAATCGTATTTTCCCTGTTAATAAATTCTGCATCATCCCCAGCTTTATTTTGCGGTATTTCTCCAGTTTGGTTTCCAATGCCTGTATTTCGGCATCCATATCGGAAAGGATGGTGGCTATTTCATTTTGTTCTTCTGGGGTTGAAGGTACTTTTATTTCAATCTTACTGTATTCACCAATCCAATGTCGTTTATGGTCTGCAACTTGATATTTTATTTGCAACATTATTTCATAAATAAATCTCAGATTAACCTTTTCATTTTTAGGCAAAAGCATTTTCATTGCCGATGATTTTGCTTTAAATGGAAAGTCAACATATTTAATTGCCGTGGTAAAATCATCAAATATTATCACAGGGAGTTTTTTGAAAATACCATATTCTTCATTTGTATAGCCAAGAATGAATGTTTTACCAGCAGTTAAAACTGGTATTTGATTATTGTCATTGTATTCTGTATCTGTTACCAGATATTCCGTTGGTTGTTCATAATCTAAGAAATCCCCCAACTTTTTCACTTCCCAACCCTCTTTCGGTTGCAGCAATTGTTGCATTGCCCCTTGTTTGATGTTGCGTTTTTTGGCAATGAGTGTTGAGAGGCTGTTTATCAGGGCATCGGCATCGCTTAGGGCGGTGGCTATGGCGGTTTGTTCTGCTTTGGTGGGTACAATAAAATTGAAAGTGGAAAAATCTTTTTGATACAAGTGAGTTATAGTTGAACCAGCTGTAATTTTTGATAAAAAATTATCAAAATAGAAAGACATTAATAAGTAATAGAAAAATTGATTATCAATATTTTCATTTTTTGGTCTAATTACAAATACCCCACTATTTAACGTTGTTGGGTTTGGTAATTTATCTATGAATGCAACTTTACCTATTGTTCCATCTTTTGTTACTAAGACATCATTTATTCTTAGTTGTATGTTTTTATCTTGTACATATCTGCTTTTCTCGACATAAACACAATTATCCCAATCTATATAGCCATTTTTAAAATCAGTACCAGTCACCAATCCAAAATCACCTGTTTCAAGGTACTCTGCCGTGGTTAATCCTTGCCATCCAATTCTGGCTTTTAAGGTGAAATTATCTAAAATGTTTTTCACCACCCAATCCTCAGGAATAACGCCAACATCCGTATTTTTATACCCCTCTCTTAATTCCATACAAACCCCATTTTTTGAAGGTAATTATTCACTTTGCTTTCAAGGTTGGTAACCTCTGTAGTTTGCTGTGGTAAAGTTGTTTCGTAGCGTTCTGCCAATTCTTTTATGCGTTGGGTAAGGCGCTGGCTAATGCGTTCCATTTCGGTTTTTACATCTCGCTCCAAAACGGTCATCCATTTATCGTCCACTACCAATTGTTTTATTTCTTCCTCGGTTAGGGTTTTATAGCGTTCAATTACCTTTTTATCGAGGTCGGCAAGGGCTTTCTTTATCTTTTTGTTTAAAGCTGTTTGGTCGTCAATCAATTTTAAATAAGCCTTTAAAACCTTTATTTCCTCGGCATTTTCAGTTTTTAACTTTGGAGTATCAATGGCTTTTAATCGCTTTTGCACATTCCCTTTGTTTACCTTATCGGGAACATCGGCCAATAAACCTTCTTCGGTATTGTGTTCTTCTTCCAGTTCGGTAATTTCAGTTGCAATGGCTTCTTTATCGACTTCAAGCTTTTCAATGGCTTGTTTTTCGGTTAAGAAATATCGGTCAATTACCAAGGCTTTTGGCACCAGGTCGCAATCCCATTCGGTTACGGTTTTGGTCTGTTTGGTAATGGTCAGTTCCGCTTTCCAACCTTCAACTGCAAGGTAGTAGCAGTCGTCCTGCATAATGTCGTTCCAATAGTCCATCAGGTGCTGATACACATCGTATTTGTTCATCAGGGCATGGCCTGTGTAAGTTGCCAGAATATCTTCCGAAATTCGGAAAACAAGTTCTTTGGGCTTAAAACCTTTTTCGAGTGCTTTCAGTATTTGGGTGTTTTTGGTTTTCCATGTTTCAAATACCTCGTCCATTTCTTTTGAAAAGCTTGTAAATTCTGAATGGTTGAAAATGGTTTGTTTCACCACTTCTTTATCAATTTTTAAATCGCTGTAATTATCACGCTTGCTTGCATTAAAAAGTTCCGCTTTTAGCGATGGATACACTTTCCAATATTCATGTAAAGCATCAATGTTGGTATTTGGTATTCCACCCAATAGGTGTGCTTCAATATCCTGTATGTCTTCAGTTTCCTGACTGTCAATATATCGGGGAATATTCAGGTTATAATCGTTTTTCGGGTCGCTTATTTCTTCAATGCTCACCAAACGGCTGTATTTGGATACATCGGTTTGTTTGGTAAACACATCTACAATTTTATGAATGTCCTGTTCTCGCAAACGGTTTTTGTTGCCGTCTTTTATGAAGCCCTTGCTGGCATCAACCATGAAAATGTGTTTGCGTTCCTCGGCACCTTCCTTGTCGAGCACAATCACACAGGCTGGAATACCCGTTCCAAAAAACAAATTGGCAGGAAAACCAATAATGCCTTTAATATATCCTCTTTGTATTAAGCTTTTACGGATTTCGGCTTCGGCATTTCCACGAAACAATACACCATGTGGCAAAATGCAAGCCCCTTTTCCTGTGCTTTTTAGCGATTTAAGAATATGCAACAAGAAAGCATAATCGCCGTTTTTCTCGGGTGGCGTTTTGTAAATGGTTTTACCGGTTTTCGCACTTTCTTCTTCATCTTTTTCAAAGCGTCCGTAAAGGTCGTTTTGCGGGTCGAAACCATTCACCCAGTTTTTAGATGAAAACGGTGGATTGGCTACCACATAGTCGAAGGTTCTCAAAAAGCCATCTTTATCTTTGAAAAACGGGTCGGACAGTGTACTTTGACCTCGATGGATTTCGTGTCCTTCTATTCCGTGTAGAATCATGTTCATGCGAGCCAATGCAGCAGTAGCCACATCTTTTTCCTGTCCGTAAATAGAACCTTTGCCATCGGCTTCGTCAATCACTTTTAACAGCAGCGAACCTGAACCACAGGTAGGGTCATAAAACGTTGTTGAGTTTTTTGGTTCTTTTATTTCCAGCACCTTTGCCAAAACACGGCTTACCTCGCTGGGGGTGTAGAATTGTCCTTTGCTTTTTCCACTTTCGGTGGCAAAGTTCTTCATCAGGTATTCAAAAGCATCGCCCAGAATATCGTCGCCGCCTGCACGGTTTTTACTGAAATCAAGTGCTGGTTTTTCAAAAATGGCAATCAACTTGGTCAGTCGGTCAACCATTTCCTGCCCTTTTCCAAGTTTTTCATCATCGTTAAAGTCGGCTACATCAATAACCCCGACAAGGTCGTTGGCTTTTGCCAATGCCCCTATGATGGTATTCATCTTGTCGCCAATCTCTTTGTTGTGTTTCAAAGCAATCATGTCTTTGAAACTTCCGTCCTCGGGTATCTCAATCAATCCGTCGGGGTCGTTCTCGTATTTGTCCGAAACGTATTTTACAAACAACAAAGTCAATACATAATCCTTGTACTGACTGGCATCCATTCCGCCTCTTAGCTCATCGCAACTGGCCCATATTGAGCTGTATAATTCTGATTTCTTTATTGCCATATTTTAATTTCCAATTCATTTTTATTTAAAGCTCAAAAGTAACAATTTAGCACGGGTGCGTAAGCAAAATTGCAGCTCTTTTGTAAGCCTTTGGTTTGAGCGTTGGCTCGTGGGGGCTTGCAAATGTGCTGCAATGTGGGTGGGGTTTCTTTCTTCTTTTTTTTTGGGGGGGGGGAGAAAAAAAACAAAATAAATTTCCATCAAATTTGCACTGTCCTGTCAAAAAGCTAAATCATTTCTTTCGTTATTATTTATTACTATCGTATCTGTCTGGTCGTCTGTCTTTTTACACTTGTTGCCAACGTATGGCGGTATGTTTTTGTTGCCGATTTCGAAGCACTGTCCTGTCAAGCTACACGAAACTTTATTAGATGCAGAAACGTTGAAACCTGCACTAACTCGGCAATAAAATATACCGCGTGTTACCGCCTGGTGTTCATTCTTTTCAGTCATTTTATTTTCAATTTGCTACTTTGTTTCTGTCTGCCGTGCGTTGGGCAGGCACACTCTTTGACAAGTTTTGGCTTGTGCGTCGGCTTGTGCGACTTGGCAATGTGTGTGACTGCTGCGTTGGCTATTTTTGATTTAAATTTTCTATCCTTTGGTTTATTGTTTCAGCTTCAAATCCAATTAAATTTCGTTTAAGACCTTTTTTTAATCCCGTAATAATCCATCTCGAAAAACCTTTTTCTTTTGCAAAATTGTCTGCTGCAAATTCACCTTCTAATTTTTGTTTATCTGGATTAAATGCATGGCCAATTTCATGAAGAAGAATTCCTGTCACCTCTTCTGTTATAAACATTTTTAAGTACGACATTTCAATAGTTACCAATTTCATGAGCGTACAAGCAGGAACATTGTTTAACTGCATTATTGCAGAAGGACTGCATGTTTGAGAGAAAAAAACATTTTCTTCAACAAGATTGTCAATATCTTCATCAGTTAAAGTTTCAAGCAACAGCTGATATACTCCCATGGTTATCAAAAATTGACCAAGGCTTTTTTGTAAAAACCTACTTCTGAAATTTTCTTCTTTTTGACTCATTATTGTCTGTTTTTCTTGAAGTTTTCCGCTTGTTCAAAAATCTCTACATACACTTCGTCTCTCTCCACAGGTGGATAGCCAAACTCGTCTAAAATTAAAATCAATTCAACTTTCAAAGCTGATTTTATATCGTCTCGTCTATTCCAGTCTGGGAATTTGGCTTGGCTGTCAACCACTATTTTAACTGCTTTTGATAAGTCAATTAATTTGTCGTCTGGATAAGTGAAGTCATATTTTTTACAAAGCTCTTTCAGAATGTCGTAAAAGGCTTTTTCTTCAAAATCAATTCCTAATTCGTCTCCTGCTTTAAATTCCTTTTGAACATCCCAAATCAGATTTGTCAAGGCTTCTGCCATTTCTTCGTAAACTTCACTTCTCAAAATATCGTTTGCATCCCGATTGTTGTATCTGTCAACAATAGCTTGCATTTTCCTCGAAAAGTCAATTCCTTTTACTCTGTTTACTTTTCTGATTTCTCCGATGACTTTCGCTAAAAGTTGTTGCAGTAATTTGATTTTTGTATTCGGCAGTTTTATTTTATCAATCTTAGCCAAATAATCTTCATCAAAAAGGTCCTGTTCAGTTTCGACTTCATCACCGAGTTTGAAGATTTCTTCTACGCCGTCACTTTGCAGAGCATCTTTTATCATTTCCCGAACTTTGGCATTCATTTGTGCTGTGTCGGGTGCATTGCCTTTGGTGAGTTTGAAAACGATGGAACGAACAGCCAAATAAAAATGCGTGTAATCTCTATCTGTTTGTGTTAGTTTTTCGCTTCCTGCACAAATATCATAAGCAGCTTTCAGACGTTGAACCAAACCCATAAATCGGGTTTCTATTTCTTTGGTTTGCTGCACAAATTCAGCAGCAAGGTTAAGTGTGTGTAATTGCTCAATGGTGCTGCCATTAAAATACTTTGAATTGTCAAACTTATGCATCAGTTTAGCCAACAAATCCAAATGGTCACGAACAACAACTAATGATTGCTCTATTTCTTCAAAATTGTCCTTGTCGCCTTTATTGTATTTGGCAAGTGCCAGATTCATTTGTTTTTTGATTCCGATATAATCCACTGCCAAACCTTTGTTTTTCCCTTCAAACTTGCGGTTAACCCTTGAAATAGTTTGAATTAAATTGTGTTGCTGAATCGGTTTGTCAATGTAAATGCTGTCCAAGAAAGGAACATCAAAACCAGTGAGCCACATATCAACCACTATTGCAATTTTGAAATTTGATTTCGGGTTTTTGAATTGGCGGTCAAGTTCTTTTCGGTCATCTGAAGTGCCTAACATATCCCAAAGTTCTTTCGGGTCGTCTTTACCTCTTGTCATTACCAACTTAATGCGTTCAATCGGTTTTAATTCCCGCTTGTCTTTGTCGGAAAGTTCTGCTCCTTCTTCGGCTTCTCTGATTTTATTCCATTCAGGACGAAGTGCAATAATATTTTTGTAAAGTTCATAAGCAATTTCACGGCTGCTACTCACGAACATTGCTTTTCCTTTTACCGTTGCACCTTCTGCAACTCTATTGGTGTAATGGCTAACAAAATCTTCTGCAACGGCTTGCAAACGGTCGGGGTCGCCAAGAATAGCATACATATTTGCCGTTTCCTGTTTGCTCTTGTCTATCTGATATTCATTGGCTCCTAATTCGGCTGCTTCTTCATAGTATTTTTCAATCTTCTCTAACTCACCATTTTTCAAAGCAACTTTTGCGGCTCTGCCTTCATATACAATACGAACGGTAATTTCATCTCTAACCGATTCTGTCATTGTGTAGGCATCAACCACTTTCCCAAATACATCAAGCGTTGCATCAATAGGCGTTCCAGTGAAACCAACATAAGTGGCGTTTGGTAAAGAATCGTGCAAGTATTTGGCAAATCCAAATGTCTTTTTTACACCTTGTTCCGTAACTTTAATTTTTTGGTCAAGGTTTACCTGACTGCGGTGAGCTTCGTCCGAAATGCAAATTACATTGGTTCGTTCTGTAAGCAGTTCAGTATCTTCGGTAAACTTGTGAATGGTTGTAAGAAAAACGCCTCCACTTTGTCTGCCTTGCAGTTTGGTTCTTAGGTCGGCTCGGCTTTCAACGCTTTCTACTGCATTGTCTCCGATAAAACCTTTTGCATTGATGAATTGTGTCGAAAGTTGGTCGTCTAAATCGGTGCGGTCGGTAATTAATACAATGGTCGGACTTTCAAAGTATTCGCTTTTCATCAGCAAGCGAGTAAGGTAAAGCATCGTGTAGCTTTTGCCACTACCAGTTGCTCCAAAATAAGTTCCGCCTTTTCCGTCTCCTTCGGGTTTTTGAGCTTTCTTGATAGTATCAAATAAAGTTCTTGCTGCGTAATATTGCGGATAGCGACAAACTATTTTTTCTTCTTTCTTGCTCTTATCAGGTATGTAAATGAAGTTGCGAATTATATCGCGTAAACGGTTTTTATTAAACATTCCCTGAATGAGTGTAAACATAGAATCTATTCCATCAACATCTTTTGCCAAACCTGCGACTCTACGCCAGGCATAGAAAAAATCGTAAGGGGCAAAAAATGAACCTGCTTTATTGTTTACGCCATCGCTGATAACGCAAAATGTATTGTATTTAAAAAGTTCGGGAATGTCTCTTTGGTAACGAACCGTTAATTGTTTGAACGCATCAAAAATTGTAGCTTCTTCACGAATTGCACTTTTAAACTCAAACACCACTAAAGGCAAACCGTTGATGTAAATAATGCCGTCAGGAATGCGCTTTTCCGTCCCATAAATTTCCAATTGATTTACGAACTTGTAAATATTGGTGTCAGGCGGATATTGTTTTTCGGGTTCGGCTGCAATTGAAAGTAGTTGTTCTGCATCGGGTTGACGGTGTTTATTTAACCCAGCGTAATTGATTAGCTGAATGTAAATGTCTTTTTGCTTGCGGTCTTCTCTTTTGAGTATAAAACCGTCGGAAAGCATTTTTAAAAATGTTTTGTTGCTATTGTAAAGGTCGGATGCTGGAAGCGTTTTGAGTTGAAGAATAATAGATTTGACTTCATTGGTTGTAATACCTTGTGAAGCGTATTGAGTTAAAAGAAAATTACGCAAATCTTCCTCAATCAAAACTTCATCGGGTTTGCGAGAAATCGTAATTCCCAAGTGGTGGGGAAATCCTTCTTGTCCCAACAACTCAGCAAATGCCTTTTCTAATTTTTCTTCGGTGAATTTCATTTAGTCCAACTCATTTATTTCAATTAAGTACTGTCGCATTTTTTCTATGGAAGCCTTTAAATTTTCGTATTCTGCTTTACCATTATCAGCTCGATGATGAATTTGATTTCTTATAAAAGTATGAATAGAAACTTCATTTTGATGTCCTAACCAAGGTGAATTTTTTGGCTCTCCTTTCTCAGTTTGAAAAAATGAAACATCAAAATCTTTAATTATATTACTTGTAGCTTTTAATTGCATAAGCCTTTCGTATAGTTCATTATGATATTCTTCCGTAGCAAGTTTAAAAGCAATAAAATTCACTTCATTAGCAGACACATACGGCAATAACGCTAAATCAGGATTTGCAACTACTACAGTATTTTCTGTTTTTGTTAAAATTCTAACCTGAACATTACTGTTACTCATTGATTGTTTAATAAATAAAGGTGAATGAGTAGTAAGAATAATTTGCGAATCTTTTGAGAATTCTAATAGTAGTTCCACAAAATCAGATTGCAATTTTGGATGAAGATGAAGTTCAGGTTCATCAATCAACACAATCAGTTTTTTGTTTCCTTTTTTTGAAAGAAAATATGAGTAGATAAGTGAGAAAATCATTTCGTAACCCGAACCTAATTGATTCAGTGGAATTGATTGCAAGTTCTCTTTATCTGTTCCAAAAAAAGCATTTGAAAAAGGTCTCCAGTTATCAATTAATTTAAGCTTCAATTGATTTCCACTTAACTCAATGAATTTAGCTATGGCTTCACTAATACTACTAATAACGCCTTTGTTTTCAAGGTTTTTTACATCTTTCAAAATTTCGTTACAATCAATAGGGTTATCTTTTTTTTGGATATACTGATAGTTTAAATCCTCCATAATTCTATCAAATCGGGTGTCGTTATACGTTCCCTTTCTTGTTTGAAAAGTTCGATTTTTGTCAAGGATTAAATATTCAATATCGTTGAATCTTGAACCACTCCAAGGATTGTTTACCGATAGCCGTAAATCTGGTGTATTGTCTTTTGGTTGTGTTTCTCCATCTGCTCGAATGTATTGTTGGTCTGTGACTACAATTGATGATAAAAAGTCTTTATTCCCTCTATTGCGAACTCCACCTTTGAAAGCAAATCCCTTTCCTCTAAGATTAGACTTTGGCATTGTTCCTTTGTATGTATAAACTTCATTAGTCAGGATATTAATCTCAACTTTTTCATTTGGATTATTAATGTCAGATAAGGAAAAAGAATCTGTTTTGTATGAAACGTAAGGCATTGCGAAGGCATCCAAAAGTGTTGATTTTCCACAACCATTTTCACCTACAAAAATTGTCAGACCCGAACCGTTGCTTTGTCCATCAGGAATGTTTAAATCACTAATTTCAAAAAACTCATTGGGTGAGAATAACTTGTAGTTCTTTATTTGAATGCTTTTTATAAACATAATTTCAGGTCTTTATTCAACTGTCGCTAATTTCGAAAGAAGCAATTCTTTCAGTTCAGAAAGCTTGTAGTTCTCTTTTATTATATTTAATATGTTTTCAATAATTGGTTTGCCGATTCTATTAAACTCATCAATTAATAAATTATTAGGATAAATCATTTCAATGTCTTCAATTTGACCATTGCTGATATTTGCCTGTGCACTATCCCCTCCAACATTCTTAATTTCATTCTGAACAAAATCATTTAACAAATTGAAGTATAGGTAAGCAGCCTTTTCGGTTGGTTTATTACCTAAATCAAACATACCAACACGTTGATTTACTAAAATCGTATTATTTAGTTCGGGAACTAATCCAACCTTTCCTATAGTAGCACCCGTCATTGCTATTACAATATCGCCCACCTGAACCTTATAGTTTTTTGCTTTTTCAACTTTGCTGGAACTAACAAAATCCAAAGAATTTTTATCAATTGTATTATTGCTAATACTACCAATTTTTATTACAGGTATTCCAGTAGTTTGCCACCATTCACTTTTAAAAGCAAAACCCGATTTAACTTTTGAATATCTACCAATAGATGCAAACTCCCACCCCTTCGGAATCTCTTTCTCCAATTCCTCCCACCAAACCATTTCCCCGCCACTACTTTTATAAGGCTTGCCATCCTCATCAGGAAATTCAAACTCCACAAACCACTCCCTATAAATTGCCTGTGCGGTTTCTTCTAATTTTTGTATCAGTTGGTTGTTAAGGTTAATGCGGTTTTGTATGGTGTTATATTCTTTTACGATTTCCCGTTGTTTGTCGATGTGGGGAACTGGTAAAAGTGTGTTGCACATTTCTTCCCAATCAAAAATCTCTCTTGCACTTCCATGGCTCTTAAACCTTGCGTAACGGTCAAACTCAGGTCTGCGAAACCACATCATCAAATATTCAGGTTCAAGTTCATTAGTGTCTTTAACTTCAAAAGGAATGTAAGCCTGTGAAATTAAAGCTTCGTCATAATCATCAAATAAGGCAATCGTAATTTTATCTCCGTTTCTGGAAGTTACAGGACCGTAAGCAAATTGATTTCGTTTAACAATTCGGTAAGTTGCCATATTTGTTCCGATTGTATTGGCAATCGAAGGAATAAAAACCTTGTTGATGCTTAAACCCATTAAAGGAATATCTCGCAATTCATCGTTCCGTCCTTCAACAGGTTGAATGTATTTGCCAAGCGGTTTATAATTTGATTGCATAACCCAACTCTTTAAACACGGTTAGTAAATCATTTTTGCTTTGGGCTTCTGCTTTCAGCAAGTCGACAAACTCGCTTTGCAAGGTTCGCATTTTTTCGTCAAAGTCAATGTTCTCATCACGATTTACAAACTCAATGTATTTGCTCGGAACAAGTGAGAAATCTTTTTTGGCTACTTCTTCAAACGAAGCGGAATAACAAAATTCTGGAATGTTTTCAATTTCCTTGCTTTGCCATTGATGATAAGTGCTTACTACTTTTTGAATATCGTCATCAGAAAATTGGGTGTATTTCTTTTCAAATGGAATACCCATTTGCCGCAAATCCATAAATAGGATTTCTTTTTCACGATTACGGAAGTTACGGGTTTCATCACCAACTTTTTTGCTTTGAGCTTTTTTGTTTTTGTTTACTATCCAAAGTGTAACGCTAATATCGGTTGTATAAAACAAATTGCGTGGTAATACCAAAATAGCTTCCACCAAATTGTTTTCAATGAGTTTCCGGCGTATTTTGTATTCATCGCCACCGCCACTCAATGCCCCGTTTGCCAAAATAAAACCTGCTACTCCGTTGTCGCTGAGTTTGCTCACCATATTCAAAATCCAACCGTAATTGGCGTTGCTTTTGGGTGGTACATCGTAACCTCGCCAGCGCGGGTCGTCCATCAATTCGTTTTCGGCTCGCCAGTCTTTTTGGTTAAACGGCGGATTTGCCATTATAAAGTCGGCTTTCAGGTCTTTGTGCTGGTCGTCCAAAAAAGTATTGGCGGCTTTTTCTCCCAAATTGCCAGAAATACCACGAATGGCAAGATTCATCTTTGCCAGTTTGTAGGTGGTGTTGGTATATTCCTGCCCGTAAATGGAAACTTCTTTTTTGTTTCCGTGGTGTGCCTCAATAAACTTTACCGATTGCACAAACATACCGCCCGAACCACAGGCAGGGTCATAAATAATGCCTTTGTAAGGTTCAATCATTTCGGCAATCAAGTTTACAATGCTTTTTGGCGTGTAAAATTCTCCTTTGCCTTTTCCTTCTGCCAACGCAAATTTTGAAAGAAAGTATTCATACACTTTGCCAACCACATCTTGTTTAGGGTCTTTGGTCGTGTCGATGTCGTTAATGGTGTCGAGCAAAGAAGCCAGTTTGGTAACATCCAGTCCCAAACGTGAAAAGTAGTTATCGGGCAAAGCGCCTTTCAAGGCTTTGTTGTTTTTCTCAATGGTGTGCAAAGCCGTGTCGATGAGCAGGGCAATGTCGTTTTGCTTCGATTTCTTGATGAGGTAACTCCAACGGCTTGTTTCTTCCAAAAAGAACACATTGTTCATATTGTAAAAGTCAGCCATTTCAATGTACTTTTCTTTACCATCGGCAATAAGTTTAGCTCGGTGTTCTTCAAACTTGTCACTTGCAAACTTTAAGAAAATCAGTCCTAAAACTACGTGTTTGTATTCGGCAGGTTCTACACTTCCTCTCAATTTATTCGCAGCATCCCAAAGGGTTACTTCTATCGGTTTATCGTTTTCGTTCTTTTTAGCCATTCTATATTTTCGTCTGTTAATTAATAATCCCAAAGATACTTATATCGTCGGGTGCGTCGGCAAGAAAACAGCTCTTTTGCAAACCTTGGTCGTGGGTTGGCTTGTGCGGTTTGCAAATGTGTTGTTTTGTGCGTTGGTTGTTCATTATTTGATTTTTATTCTTTTGTCTTTTTAGTAGCAAATTGTCTGTCAGTTTTCTGTCTTTTTACACTTGGCGGTAACGTAGTAGTAAAAGTATTACTTATATATCAATTATCTCACACGAAAACATGAACATATACCGCCAAAAACAGGGTATATGTTCACTTCTTCACTTCTTACCTTTTGGTAAAAAAAGTACTTATAGCGTTAAATACGGAACATTTCCACCTTAGGTTACAAAAAACCGGTAATGAATCAAATTTCACTACCGGTTGTCTGGAGTCATAGTTGGAAATAGAAAATGGCCGATGGGTGTACGACAAAATTCCCTGTTTTACCCCCTGCTTGCCTGTTGGTAGCCAGGGATAAAACGGAGAAAATAACATTTAGGATGTCGGGAATTTCGTCGCACACCCTGACCTGGTATATACTTCCTGCGTTGGATTTCTCCCAATACACCATTAGAAGTATTTCTTAAAAGACAATCTGAAGCAATCCTCGTCTAAAACTCTTCCAAAGTTTTGCGGATGATAAAGAGGGCTTCCCTCAGTTGCGCTTCGGTAATCACCAGTGGTGGGGCAAAGCGGATGATGTGCTGGTGGGTGGGTTTGGCAATGAGGCCATTCTCCTTCATGGCCAGACAAACATCCCATGCTTCCTTGCCATTTCTGGGTTTTATTACGATGGCATTGAGCAGCCCTTTGCCGCGCACCAGTTCTATCATACCGGAGTCTATTTTCTCTAATTCCGCTCTGAAGATAGCCCCCAATCGTTCGGCATTCTCCGCGAGCTTCTCATCCTTTATTACCGCGAGGGCTTCTATGGCCACCTTACAGGCCAGCGGGTTGCCACCGTAGGTTGAGCCATGCTCGCCGGGCTTTATCACCAGCATAATGTCGTCGTCGGCCAGCACTGCCGAAACCGGATAGATGCCACCGGAGAGAGCTTTCCCCAGGATAAGCACATCGGGGCGAACATCTTCGTGGTGGCAGGCCAGCATCTTGCCGGTACGGGCCAGCCCCGTTTGAACCTCGTCGGCTATGAAGAGCACATTTTTGGCCTTGCACAGGTCATAGGCTTTTTTCAGGAATCCTTCATCGGGAACATAAACTCCCGCTTCACCCTGAATGGGTTCTACCAGAAAGCCTGCCACATTGGGGTCTTCCAGTTCCCGTGCCAGTGCTTCGGTATCGTTGTAGGGAATCTTGATAAAGCCCGGCGTATAGGGCCCGAATCCCGTGTAGCTGTCCGGATCGGTTGACATAGAGATGATGGTGATGGTGCGGCCGTGGAAGTTGCCTTCGCAGACGATGATTTTTGCCTCATTCTCCGGGATACCTTTTTTCTCATAACCCCATTTCCGACAGAGCTTAAGGGCGGTTTCGTCGGCTTCGGCACCGGTATTCATCATAAGTACCTTATCGTAGCCGAAGTATTTGGCGATATACTCTTCGGCTTCGCCCAGTACATTGTTGTAAAAGGCACGGGAGGTGAGGGTAAGTCGGATGGCCTGTTCGGTAAGTGCCTTCACAATGCGGGGGTGACAATGGCCCTGATTCACGGCAGAGTAGGCCGATAGGAAATCGAAGTAACGTTTGCCATCGGTGTCCCACACGTAAATGCCTTTGCCACGCTCCAGAACCACCGGCAGGGGGTGGTAATTGTGGGCACCATACTTTTCTTCGCGTGTCATGTAATCCTGGGCTTTCATTCGCGTACTCATAGCTTATCTTTTTAGGAGGTTTTAGATTTTTATCGCTGTACTAAAATACGGGGATTATTGTAAACAAAAGCTGAATTTTATCATTAATAGGAAAAGTTTGTCCGCAGATGCCGCAGATTAACGCAGAACAACGGTACTTGTTCCGCATTTTAATCGGGAGATTTTGATCTGCCTGTACTGGAGCGCGCTGTGTCTGCCGCAAACAGCAATTATTTTGAACCTTGTGGCGAAGATGAACATGACCGCACTGCGCAAAATCTGCGCCATCTGCGGACAAACCCGTCGTGTAAACAAACAAAACAGTTCCGGACAGTAATCCTAAAAAGCAACCGTTAGCGACAGGTTTACCCTTCGGCTGGTGAGGTAGTTGGGAACTGCGTATTGCCTGTTTTCCACATCGCTCACCCAGTAGTATGAAATGGTGTTATTGATGTCGAAGAGGTTGAATATTTCCAGGCTAACCCATAGGTCTTTAACGATACGATAATTGTGAGATTGCCGGTGCAGCCAGGGCAATAGGTCTTTTGAGAAGCCAATGTCCACTCTTCGGTATGCAGGCATGCGGTTGGTGGCCATATACCGGGGTGAGCGGGGCGGACCAAATGGCAGGCCTGAACCATACAGCAGGCTGAGGTGGACTTTGAAAGTAGGGTTGTTGGGCAGGTAGTCCTGAAAAAAGAGGGAGAAATTGACCCGCTGATCGGTGGGGCGGGGGATGTAGCCCGGTTCTCCGGGTTGCTCCGGGTCAATCCACGTGTCATCGTAGAGGTTCTCTTCGGTTTTGAGAAACGACAAGGTAGCCCAGGACTCCGTGCCCGGCACAAATTCTCCGTGCAGTTTAAAGTCAATGCCGGCTGCATATCCATCGGCTTCGTTACGTCCGCTGTATTGAATGCGCACATTGTCCACCTGATAGGGAATAAGGTCGCTGAAGTGTTTGTAATAGAGCTCGGTGGAGAATTTAAAAGGGCGCTCGAAAGCCTCAAAATAGTGATCGGCACCGGCCAGCACCTGCACCGACTTCTGTGCCGTTAATTGCGGCACACTGTCCGATTGAGGCGGACGGTACTCTTTGTAAAAGGGTGGTTGATAATACCAGCCGCCCGACAACCGGAAACGTGTGTGGCTTAGGTTGGTGGGAAACAACATCAGCTGGAACCGCGGAGTCATCATTAGCCTCTCCTCATCGGTGCCGTATAAAAAGCGGGTGCCATAGTTTAGGTTTACCCGGGCCCGGGAGATGGCAAAGTTGGCCTGATGTGCCACGTAGGCTGACAGTCTGGTGTTAGTCAATTTGTTGCGGGCGCTCCGGCTGTAGCTGAGCTGCAGACCCTCCGCGTTGCGGGGGATGGAGTATCCCGCCGAGTCGATCAGCTCCCACTCATTAATCCGGTCGGAGAAGTGCTCCCTTTGGGCCGTAACACCCCACTCCAGGCTGTTGGTTTGGTTGAGATGGTGCTCTCCCTTTACCGAGGTAGCCGTAACTGTTCCCAGCAGGTCGTTGCGGGCATGTTGCAGGAATTCCCCTACGCCAATGTTGGTTACCGACTCACTTTCGCCCATGCCCAATACCTCCTGAAGCCAGTAAGCCCCGGCTATGTCGTAGCTCTCCTCCTCAAAGGTGCGGTAGTGACTGGCCGCTAATTCCAGATGGTGCTCTTTGGCGGGATTGAAGTTGAGTTTTACAGCCCCCATTCCGGTCTCGAACCGGTCGCGCTCCTGGCCGTCGAAATAAATCTTCAGTCGCTTCACTTCGCTCCAGGTTCCAAAGGTGGTCTCCCGGTCGGTGGGCTCAAAACGATAACGGTTTAAAGCATAGTAGGCTAACCACTCCAGCGATACTTTCTCCGAAAATTGGTAGGTAAAGAAAGCCTGCGCATCCGAAAAGGTGGGGTTGTAGTCGCCTTTGGTATCGAGCGTGCCTAATAAATAGCGATTGGTTTTGTGGCGGTATCCGCCAATCCACGAAAGCTTTTGATTTCGGGTTTGACCCTGTAAATAGGCGTGGGCGCCCAGCAGGTTTATGTTGGCACCGGCACTGGCCGAGTCGGGTTTTTTATAGCGTATGTCCAGCACCGAGCTCATCTTATCGCCATATTGTACTCCAAACCCGCCGGCGGAGAAGAAGACCGATTCCACCAGATCGGGATTCACTATGCTGAGGCCCTCCTGTTGTCCGCTGCGTATCAGCATAGGGCGGTACACTTCTATGCCGTTGATGTACACCAGGTTTTCGTCGAAGTTGCCGCCGCGCACCCGATACTGGGTGCTGAGTTCATTGCTTGATGAGACACCCATTTGCGAACGTATCAGCCCTTCGATGGCATACCCCGAAGGCATGGGAAGTTTGCCCGAAATGGTGGGGTCAATTTTTTGAACGGATTGATCACTGTTGAGGGTGCCTTTCACCGTTACCTCTTTAAGCTGCCTTTCATGTACTTCCATCTGTATAAACAGGCTGTCGGCGGCTTCGGCAGCATTGTGAACGGTAAATTCCAGGGGTAAATACTCCACGCGCGAGAACTGAAGATGGATGGGATAATGGGCCCTGGCCACGACTTCAAACCCTCCGTTGACACCTGTCACCGCTCCCCGGTTTTGCCCCGCCACCAGCACGTTAACCATTTCGAGCGCCTTTCCCGACGCCGATTCTACACGTCCTCTTATGGTAATCTGTGTCTGGCCGGTAAGTGCTGAAGAAACACAGAAAAAGGCTAACAATAATAAGAGGCGCTGTAAAATCATATTGCAGGGGTGAAGTCTTTAATGGTGAAGTCTCTGTTTTGCAAAAGCAAAAATAGATAAAAAAAAATGATTCTATTCCCATTCAACCATTTGTGCAATTTTGGGTTTTAACTTATCAGGGATGGCTCTTTTCTCTGCAACGACTCCTATTGTGCCGGTTGCCGGACCTCTGCACGCATGAAGTCTCCGCCCGATTCGGGGATGATGCATCCTGGCTTTCGCTGTGTCCAGGATGCGAAATAGAAGAACCTGAAGGCCTGCAACAGTTCAACTTTTTCTATTATCTTTGAAAAGAATGATAGATTGGTTAGAGAAGAACTTGAAAAATAGAAGATAAAACTTTAAAATTGATTGACATTAAGCAATTTAGTAGTGCATTAGAGGTAACTATTCAACTAATGAATCTAAAATGAAGCGTAAAATTTTATTGTCGCACCGGTTGCCACACCAACCCTTTTCCGTTCTTGAGCGGGACTATGATCTCATCTGGCCCGGAGGAGATTCCTTTTCTGAAGAGGAGTTAATAGAACTGTTGCCATCGTGCGATGTGGTTGTGTCCGTTTACAGCAAACCTTTTGGTGCAGAAGCGATAAAGGCCGCCCCAAACCTTAAGCTGATTGCCAACTTTGGTGCAGGAACAAATAATATAGATGTAGAAACTGCTACCCAAAAGGGTATTGTGGTGACCAATACCCCCGACTCGGTTACCGAACCTACTGCCGAGGTGGCCATGGGGTTGATAGTGAGTATAGCACGCAGAATTCCGGAATTGGACCGGGCACTCCGGCAGGGGTTGGTTAAAAGCTGGGGCGTACTTGACAATATGAGTAACACTCTGGAAGGAAAAACGCTGGGCATAATTGGCATGGGAGCCATAGGCAGGTCTTTGGCCCGGCGTGCCTGCGCTTTTGGAATGCGCATTGTTTATCACAACCGCAACAGACTGGATACCGCCATGGAAGAGAAATATGAAGCACGCTATACCGATATGGAGAGTGTGCTTCGACATTCCGACTATGTTTCTCTAAATGTACCTCTCACGGCCGATACCGCCCGGCTTATAGGCGCGTCGGAGCTGAAACTGATGAAGTCCACAGCCTTTCTCATCAATACTGCCAGAGGAGCGGTGGTTGACCAAAAAGCTCTTATTGAGGCGCTTACGAAGAAGGAGATAGCCGGTGCAGCACTCGATGTATTTGAAAATGAGCCGGAGGTGCCAGCTGAGCTCCTCAAGATGAACAATGTGGTGTTGTCGCCCCATATGGGTGGTGCTACTCACGAAGCACGCGAGATGATGTCCAAACAGGTAGCAGGAATTATCAGGGATTTTTTCGAGGGCCGAAGAGAATTGCCAGTGGTGAATCCAGAGGTCTGGGATTCATCAGCGTTGAGGTTTAAAAAAGTAGAATAAGAAATCATTGACCATGATTAAACAAATTCAAATTACATTGCCCGAAATAGGGCGCGGATGTCATCTGATTACCAGTCATATTGTATCTCAACTTTCCGATTTGCCCAATCAGGGTCTGCTCAACGTTTTTCTGCAGCATACCTCCGCAGCTCTGTCACTCAACGAAAATGCCGATCCCGCAGTGCTTGACGATCTTGGTGCAGGGCTTGACAGGCTGGCACCGGAGGATCCATCCTATTATACGCATACTATGGAGGGGTCGGACGATATGCCGGCACATATAAAAAGTTCATTACTGGGTGTGTCGCTCACCATTCCCATTACCAATCACCGTTTGGCTATGGGCGTATGGCAGGGGATCTATCTATGCGAATTCAGAAATTATGGAGGCCCCCGAAGACTGGTGGTGACGATACAAAGTTAGAAGAGGGGAGGAAAAGCCTCAAAGCTGAAAGGTGGAAGCTCAAAGATGGAAGGTAAAAAGGGTGAAACCATCAATAGTCCTTTTTACATCAATTTTTTCCTTCAATCTCCTTTGTACTGTTTCCTGTCTCCTGTTTCCTGCTTTGACCTTTGAGCTTTCACCTTTCACCTTTCACCTATTTCACATTATAACACAAAAACTCATGAACTTCAACTGGACAACCTTAAAAGAATACAGCGACATTAAATTTGAATTTTGCCAGGGCGTTGGCAAGATCACCATCAACCGGCCGCAGGTTTACAATGCCTTCAGGCCGCAAACGGTGAAGGAGATGATTGATGCGGTGGATAACTGCCGCGAAAATCCCGATATTGGCGTGGTGGTACTCACCGGTGCAGGCGATAAGGCCTTTTGCTCGGGTGGTGACCAAAATGTGAAAGGTCACGGCGGCTACATGGATGAGGAGGGGGTGCCGAGACTCAACGTGCTGGACCTTCATAAACGCATCCGGTCGTTGCCGAAGCCGGTGGTGGCTATGGTGAATGGTTATGCCATTGGCGGCGGTCATGTGCTGCATGTGGTTTGCGATCTTACCGTGGCAAGCGATAATGCCATATTTGGGCAGAGTGGTCCCAAGGTGGGCAGTTTCGATGCCGGCTTTGGGTCATCATTTCTGGCCCGGCACGTAGGGCAGAAAAAAGCACGCGAAATATGGTTTTTGTGTAAGCAGTACAGTGCCGCCGAAGCCGAACGGATGGGAATGGTGAACAGGGTGGTGCCGTTTGATGAGCTGGAAGAGGCCACCATGGAGTGGTGCCGCATCATGCTTCAGCGCAGCCCCATGGCCCTTCGTATGATTAAACGCGGCCTTAATGCCGAGCTGGATGGACAAACTGGTATCATGGAGATGGCCGGTGATGCTACTCTGATGTTTTACATGATGGAAGAGGCGCAGGAAGGACGTAAAGCCTTTCTGGAAAAACGCGACCCCGATTTTAAACAGTTCCCGAAATTTCCCTGATTTGTGTAATTTGTATCATTTGTGTAGAGACACGATGCATCGCGTCCCTACACAAAAATCCAATTCATGACACAACCAAAGACGAAAGACGGTTTCTTCAAACGAATGTTAGACAAAGTAGAGGTGGTGGGCAATAAGCTGCCGATGCCGGTTACGTGGTACTAATCCCGCTGGGAGCCGCCATCTTTCATGGCATGGGCCGCCATCCCATTGCAGGGTTGGCAGCAGCTTTTGCCGGAGTGTCGGGTGGCTTTGGAGCCCATATTTGTACCCATGCTCATGTTGATGGGGTATTCGCCCGAAACCACCCAGGCGGCCTATCGTATTGGCGATTCCTACTCTAATATTCTTACGCCTTTACTTCCTTACTTTCCGCTGGTGATCACCTTTGCACAAAAGTCTGTAAAAGGCATTGGGCTGGGCACCATTATTTCAACTATGTTGCCTTTTGCTGTAGTTTTTGCACTGGAACGTATTCCTATGTTTGTGATTTGGATATGGTTGAAGCTGCCCCTGGGAATTGAAGGACCGCTATTTTATAGTCCGATGTAGACATGGCCATATGTGATAAACGAGAAATGCCCGTCTGGCAATTGGCAGGTCAAATGGCTGCCTGGCGTTCATATGTTCCTAAACTCTCTATCTTTTAAAGGCCTCCAGCCCACGCCTTAACCAGTTGGTATAATCCTGCACATCGGTGTCATAGCCGCGTTGTTCAGCCAGTTCATTTTCATTATAATCGAGAATTACATAATGGGGCTGGCTGTTGCGCTGATATCTGGAGATTTGAAAATCGCTCCATTTGTTGCCTACGGTGCGTATTTTTTTGCCGGTAGAGGGGGAGGTGTATTGCTCATCTTCGGACAGCGTTTTACGGTAATCCACATAGAGCGAGACCAGAACAAAATCATCTGTCAACATCTTTTTTACGATAGGGTCCGACCAAACGGCATCTTCCATACGCCGGCAGTTGGTACATCCCTTGCCGGTGAAGTCTAACAAAATCGGCTTATTGACTTTCCTGGCATATTTTAAGGCAGGTTCAAAATCATCGAAAGCGGGAATGCCTTGTGGGCCGTAAAACATATGTTCCTGTAAAACGGCAGTTGTGCTGCCTGCCGAACTACCTCCTCCGGGTGCTGTTTTACCTACCCCAAAGGGAGATTCGGCATAGTTGTTGGGTGGCGGAAAACCACTGATGAGGTTCACGGGAGCTCCCCATAAGCCGGGAATCATGTAGATGGTAAATGCAAACACCACCAGCCCCAGTATCAGCCGCGATACCGGCAGATACTCCATGGGTGAATCGTGCGGCAACCTGATCTTCCCCATAAGATAAAATCCAAGCGCTCCGAAAACGGCGATCCATATAGCGATAAACACTTCACGTTCAAGTATGTGCAGACCTAACACCATGTCGGTGATGGAGAGGAATTTAAAGGCAAAGGCGAGCTCCAGGAAGCCCAGCACCACTTTTACCGAATTGAGCCAGCCGCCCGATTTGGGCAATGAGTTAAGATAACCCGGGAAGGCTGCAAAAAATGCAAAAGGCAATGCCAGTGCCAGCGAAAAGCCCAGCATTCCGATGACGGGTGCCATGCCGCCCACCGAGGCTGCCTGCACAATAAGGGTGCCTACAATGGGGCCGGTGCATGAGAAGGAGACCATCGCCAGGGTAAAGGCCATGAAAAATATTCCTATTAATCCTCCCTTGTCTGAACCCCGGTCTGCCGCGTTGACCCATGAGCTGGGCAGCACAATTTCAAAAGCTCCGAAAAAGGAGATGGCAAAAACTATGAGCAGAGCAGCAAAAAAGAGGTTAAACCAGGGATCGGTGGAGAGTGCATTGAGGGCGTCGGCGCCAAAGATGGCTGTAACAACGGTTCCCAGAATAACGTAAATTATAATGATGGAGATGCCATAAAGGGTGGCATTGCGAAAGCCCGCTGCCTTGGTTTTACTTTGTTTGGTAAAGAAACTTACCGTCATGGGAATCATGGGAAAAACGCAGGGGGTGAGCAGCGCCGCAAACCCTCCAAGGAAGGCGACCCAGAAGATGCCCCAGTAATTTTCTTTTTCAGTATCTCCGGAGGAGGCTCCCCGGGTACTCGCATCTTCATCTCCCTGTACCAGCTTATGGGTGCCGGGGTCGGTGGGAATAACCACATCTTCAGGTGTCACCTGGTCGGTAACACCAGCAACCGCTTCATCAATTACTTTACTTTCTGTTACGCCGGGAACAGCTGCCCCGGGAGCGCCTTTAACCTGAAGCTCAAAATCAACACGGTCGGGCGGCAGGCATTGCTGGTCGTCGCATACCATAAATTCCACGTAACCTTTAAGAGTGGTGGTTGTGGCCGGTGAATTCAGCTTTACTGTTTGTATCAGCCGTGCCTTGTTGGAGAACCAGGCCAGCTCCATGTCAAAGGCTGAATCGTACTGCCTGGAAGGCTTGGGCTCCTCCCGTATTTCACCGGTTGGAGTGTAGGCCTCCGAATTTTCTAAAACTAAAGAGGTGGCGATGGGACCGCCCTCGGGCAGATTTACCGAATAGAGGTGCCAGCTCTTATCAATTTTGGCGTCGGCGATAACCTCCGCCTCGGTATCGGAGAGTTTATTAATTGAGAATTTCCATTTTACAGGCTCCAGAATTTGGCCAAATGCAGGCAGGAGGGTTGCTAAAAGCACCAGGAGTAAGGAAATGCGCAACTTGTTCATTCTAATAAGTCTTGTTTGTTTTTGGACAAATGATTTGTCAGGGCAAAGTTGTAACAACTTTCAGGCCATAAAATCATCAGGGGATCCTGTACACAATAGCATTGATATTCATGCCGGCACCCACCGAGGTAAAGACAAAATGCTCGCCGCTGTGCAGGCGATGAGCCTGAAGCTCCTTCTTTGTGAGCAAATTGTAGAGTATCGGGATGGTAGCTACCGAGTTGTTGCCCAGTTTGGCAATGGTTAATGGCATAACATTATCGGGAACTTCTCTAATGCCATACAATTTGAATAAACGTGTCAGAATGGCATAATCCATCTTGGCATTGGCCTGGTGAATGAGCACCTTTTTTATATCCCGAATGTCAATACCCGCCTTCTCAATGCAGAGTTTAACTGTGGTGGGGACGTTAACAAGTGCATACTCATACACTTTTCGGCCTTCCATTTTTAAAAACAGTTTGCGGTTGTCTATAGCAGGATTGTACGAAGGCCCCATGTTGAGCAACCATGCATGATTAAGGGTGTCGCTGCGCGATATGTGCGATAAAACACCTATGGGATGGTCGCTTTCACGGGCTTCCACAATCGTCGCTCCTGCCCCGTCAGAGTAAATCATGCTGTCGATGTCGTAAGGATCGTAAATACGCGACAGGGTTTCGGCGCCAATGACCAATATCTTTTTTGCATCGCCCGACTTGATAAAATAGTCGGCCTGGATGAGTCCCTGTACCCAGCCGGGGCACCCGAAGGGAAGGTCGTAGGCCACCGTATAGGGATTCTTGATTTTGAGGTGGTGTTTCACTTTGGCCGCCAGAGTAGGAATCATCTCTCCACACATAGCATGGGCGCTGATGTCACCAAAGTTGTGTGCCACAATGATGTAATCGAGAGTTTCGGGATCAATGGCTGCCGATTCAATGGCTTCACGGGCAGCAAAAGTGGCGATATCGGAGGTAACATATTCCTTATCCACATATCGGCGTTCTTCTATCTCGGTTATCTCTTTGAATTTGGAAATAATTTCCTCATTCGACTTGGAATTAAGTTCCCCGGAAGCATTATAGAATTTGCTTTCCAGAAAATCTTCATTCTTAATGATAGCAGGGGGAACGTATGAACCACTTCCGGTGATTACGGAATAGATTTGTTTTGTCATTTGTAAACTAATTTGGCTAAAGAAAGATTAATCAGCAAAGAAATTAAAAATATTTGGAATGAGCTAAAAAAAAATCACTCCACCGAAAAGCGGTTGAGCACCCGGCGATACACAGAGAATATTTTCGATTTAGAGACAAACCCTTTGTAGCGGCCATTTTCTACCACGGGCAGGTTCCAGGCACCGCTTTCTTCAAATTTACGCATCACCTGTTCCATATTTTCACCCTCTTCGATAAACGCCGGTGGAATACTCATCTGCATCTCCACGGTTGTGGTTTGGTAGAGCTCACGGTTAAACATGATCTCGCGAATGTCGTCAAGAAGAACAATGCCTAACAGTTTCTCATCATCGTCCACCACCGGGAAGATGTTGCGGCGCGATTTGGCTATTGTTTTTACCAGTTCGCCCAATGTTTGTTTGGGGTGAACCGTTAAGAAATCGGTTTCCAGCACTCTATCCAGTCGCATGAGGGTGAGCACCGCCTTATCTTTATGGTGGGTCAATAGTTGTCCCTTTAGGGCCAGATGCTTTGTGTATATCGAGTGGGGCTCGAAATACATGATGGTGAGGTAGGAGATGGTAGAGGCGATGGTAAGAGGTATGAAAAGTGCGTATCCGTTGGTAATTTCGGCAATCAGGAAGATGGCCGTGAGGGGGGCATGCATCACGCCTGCCATCAAAGCCGCCATACCCACCAGGGTAAAGTGCGACTCGGCCAGGGTTATGCCACTAAAACTGTTGAGGGTACGCACCAAAAAGAAACCGGTCACACCACCCGTAAAGAGCGTAGGCGCAAAAATACCTCCCACACCGCCGCTGCTATTGGTGGCTGCTGTGGCAATTATCTTAAAAACAATCAGTAGCAGCAGGAAACCCAGTATCACAAAATTATTGTCTCTTAAACTGTAAAAGAAACTGTTTTCTACAATCATATCGGTATTGCCGCTCAACAGGGCGGTGATGGTGTTGTAGCCCTCGCCATAGAGGGGCGGGAACAGAAAGATGAGTAGGCTGAGCAGAAGACCACCCACAATCCATTTGAGCCAGGGATTAACCAGTTTAGCTATTTTTTTTTCCACATATATGTTGGCCCAGGTCATGTAGAGGGATATCAGACCGGCCACGATGCCCAGCAGCGCATACCAGGGGAGGGTGTTGAGCAAAAAGGGGATTTCCAGATGAAAGGCAAATTCAGCACCCTTTCCCAGAAAAAAATAGGCTACGGTGGTGGCTGTCACCGATGAGATGAGCAGCGGCACGATGGAAGCCATGGTAAGATCGAGCATCAACACTTCGAGTGTAAAAACCAAACCTGCAATGGGCGCTTTAAAGATGCCCGCGATGGCACCTGCCGAACCACAGCCGATGAGCAGGGTAATGGTTTTGTAGTCGAGGTGAAACAGCCGCCCCAGCGACGATCCAATGGAAGCACCGGTGAGCACGATGGGTGCCTCGGAGCCCACCGACCCCCCAAACCCTATGGTAAAGGTACTGGCCACGATTGAGCTGTAAGTGTTGTGTGTTTTCAGGTATCCTCCTCTGCGCGAAAAAGAATGAAGGATCTTGGTGATGCCATGCCCTACATCGTCCTTGATGAGGTAACGCACAAACAGCAGGGTTATCAATATACCCAATATGGGATATGCCAGAAAGAGCCAATTCTGGTCGTCGGGATTAAATCCTTTGGTGAGCAGGTGGTGAGTAAAGAGAATGGTGTTTTTGAGGATTATTGCCGCCAGACCACTGAAGAAGCCTACCACAAAGCTCAATATCAGTAAAAAGTGTTTTTCTTTGATGTTACGAACCCGCCAGGTTAAAAAACGACGTGTCAGTTGAGAGAAATGTTGCATGAAGTCGTGAAGTTTCAACGTGCAAAAATACTCTTTTTAGGCGGATTATCCAATAAAGTTTCAAAGGCCTGGGATAGTCTTAACTATTTAGCAGGCACGCTTTTAAGAGTCTCCACCAAATAGTCCCAGAATTTAGCCACCGATTCAATATTCACCTTTTCGTCGGGGGAGTGCGGAAACCGGATGGTAGGGCCAAAGGAGATCATATCCCAGTCGGGATAAGCACTTCCCAGTATGCCACATTCCAACCCGGCGTGTATGGCTTTGGTTTCAGGCGTTTTACCCCATTTTTTATGATATACCTGCTGCATGGTTTTGAGTATTTCCGAGTTCATGTCGGGCTTCCAGCCGGGATACTGACCATCGAACCATACCCTGGCACCGGCCAGTCTGAAGATGCTGTCGAAGGTGGACTCCACATCCTCTTTGGCACTGTCAACCGATGAGCGGATGAGTGCCCGCACAGAGATGTCCTTGTTTTGTGATTTAACCACGGCCAGGTTGATGGAAGTTTCCACCAGCCCTGCCATTTGAGTGCTCATGCGCACCACTCCGTTGGGGCACCCCTGAACGGCATTAATCAGGTCGTCCTGTGTCATGGTATCCATCACAAAAGCAGGTGTTTCTATTTTTTCAAATCTTAGCAAAAGCTCCGGTTCTACATCTCCTAATTCCGATTTGAAGGTAGCGGCAAAATTCTTCACGGCCGCTTCAAAACCGGTCATACTCCCCTGCGGAACCGATACCACAGCAAATGCTTCACGGGGTATTGCGTTTCGAAGGTTTCCGCCTTCAATGGATGAGAGCCTGACGCTCAGACTGGTCACTATTTCTTTCAAAACTCTGATGAGTAGTTTGTTGGCATTGCCTCTTCCCAGGACGATGTCCATGCCCGAATGCCCTCCTTTAAGTCCGGTAAGGCTTATCTTGTAAGCTGTTGCCCCGGCCGGAAACTCCTCCTCCAGATAGGTAAAGCTTGCATTGGCATCGGTGCCGCCGGCACAGCCCACATACAGCTCACCTTCGTCTTCCGAGTCCAGATTAATTAAAATATCGCCCTTTAACAGGCCTGGCTTCAGGTGATTGGCGCCGGTCATGCCACTCTCTTCATCCATGGTAAAGAGCGCTTCTACCGGGCCATGTTTTAGCGATTTGTCCTTTAGTACAGCCAGGGCAGCAGCCACCCCAATGCCATTGTCGGCGCCCAGGGTGGTTCCGTTGGCTTTTACCCAGCCCTCTTCAACGTAGGCTTCAATGGGGTCGGTGTTGAAATCGTGCTGCTTGTCGCTGTTCTTTTGAGGCACCATATCCACGTGGCCCTGCAGCACAACTCCTTTGCGATTCTCCATGCCCGGCGTGGCCGGTTTGCGGATGATCACATTGCCCACTTCGTCGCGGAGGGTTTCCAGTCCCAGGTCGTGGCCAAATGCTTCCACAAAGTCGATAGCGGCACCCTCATTTTTGGAGGGGCGGGGTATTTGAGTGAGGGAATAAAATAGTTCCCATAATTGTTTGGGCTCAAGGCTTTTGATTTTCTGGCTCATTTGACTGTTAATTATGTGTTTATGATGATATTTAATTTCCTGTCAGCACCTGCAGGAGTCCGCCCGTAGCGGGGTCTATAACCACAATAGTGCCGGGCGTGTTAAGCATTGATGAGGGCATGCGACGGAGTGCTCCAAATTGTCCCAGTTGCACCTCACGCTCGGTCAACAATAGGGTACGGTCTATTATCCTTACCCTGGCGGTGGCCGGTGTGCAGTAAACCAGACCGCGTTCGGGGTCGTTTTTGTCGGTGGCCTGCAGTGACAAAGTCTGCGGCAAGGCACCTTCTGATTTTAAATCGATATAAACCGGGGTGCCGCTCACGTCAAGTGGCTCCAGGAATCCATTTTGTGCCGAAAACCGAAAAAGAACCTGGTTGCCCTGGTTCAGTGTGTCGGGGATAAAGAAGTAGGTGCGGGTGATTTTGTGTGTGACTTTCTTCCCTTTGAACAGCGAGAGAAACTTTTTTTCCAGTTCATCCAGTTGGTTTAATACACTTTGATAGGCTCCCTCGTCGGGAGGCAGAAGTTGTGCATCACTTTCCAGAATGCGGCTCCTGCTTTGGCGCAGACGATATATCTCTTTGGCAACCTCTTCGGCCATTGCAGCTGTGGAAGTTTTCAGCAACTGCTCCTCGGTAAATGGCACATCGTCGAAGTTGAGTGTCTCACTGTCCGGTGGAAGGTGAGATACAGAAGTCTCGGCTTCAGGTTCAAAGGCCGGCTGCATAAACAGGTTGAGGCCTCTTAAAATACCGTTTGGGGTAAGTGAAACAGCTGCTGCCGAAGGTGTACCTTCTGCATTGATACGAAACCGCCGTTCGGGGTGGGGCACCCCGGTTGTGTTGATTCGTGCAGTGCCAATGCGCCACTCTTCACGGTCCTCGGTAATAACATCCGACAGGTTAAGGTATCGTTGCGAATAACGGTAGAAGGGGCCGGCCTTTTCAATGGTTTTTTCGGCAGTTACTTCCACGCGGATGGCGGTTTTAGGCAAATAATAATAGATGCCTTCTGTGGCAGCAGCACCGGGGCCTGTTTGATCGATGGTGGCTTTGAAAACCGGCTGTTGCACGTTGCAGGCGAAAAGAAAAAGTGCAGTGAATACAAATATTATATTTTTCATTCTTTTGCTGTTTTAAGTTCTCTTTTCCAAGTTAAAATAACTGTTTTAGAGTTTGGATACGAATATTTGTGCCTAAAAAGGGATGTATCTTTTTCAAGTAAAACGAACTCTATATCTGCAAATGTAGTAAAAAATGACTTGCAAAAGAAAATAAGGTAATAAGGTCGAAGGCAGAGGAGATCTGTCAGGCTACTGAGGTTAGAAAACAAGAATAGGGTTTTTATGTTGTGTGTTGAAATATATTCCTATATTATTACAACGTTCTTTATTTCAAAAATAAGGCAGTTACCCGACAGGCCCCGGGTATAAACTCTTATCCCAAAAAGTGAATAATGTGGCTAAAGAGCTTACCAACGCCAAAACGAAGAACCTTATTTTTGTTCTCTAACCTTAGTAGAATTACATGCCCAACACGCAATAAAGGCTCAAAAGGCCAACGAAAATTCAATCCTTAATTTGCATTATTTGCTTAAATGCTTTTCCCAGATGTGCAATAATATCGGAGGCGATAATACCTTCAGTCCCCTCTTTTTTCAGAGCGAGATCGCCGGCCAATCCGTGAACATAAACTCCCGTTAGTGCTGCATCCAGAGGTTGCATGCCTCTGGCCAGCAAAGCCAGAATAACTCCTGTGAGGGCATCTCCGCTTCCGGCGGTGGCCATGCCGGGGTTGCCGGTGGGGTTAAAAAACACCCGGCCTTCCGGCTCTACAATCATGCTCCAGGCGCCTTTCAGTACCAGTACAACCTTATAGTTGGCGGCAAAGTCAATGGCTTTTTGCATGCGTTGATAATCGCTGTTCCACTTGCCCGCCAGTCTTTCAAATTCCTTAGGATGAGGGGTGAGAATGGTTCCAGGAGACAGCCTTTTCAAATATCCGGGGTTGGCACTCAGTATGTTGAGGCCGTCGGCATCAATGACCATTGGCCTACCCTGAGCGGCTTCAATGAGCTCTGCTAATGCGCGCTGGGTGTTGTGACTGGTGCCCAGTCCGGGGCCAATGCCGATGGCCTGAAAGGGCTCCAGATCAGGAAATTGGGTAAACATCAGGTCGGAGCGATCAATGGCAGCCATGGCTTCCGGCAAAGCTGTTTGCAGGATGGGCAGGGCTTCGCGGGGTAGATGCGTGGTGAGCAAGCCTGTGCCCGACCTTAAACAGGCCGATGAAGACAAAATGGCTGCTCCCATTTTGCCATAACTGCCCGCGATGAGCAGTGCATGGCCCAGGGTTCCTTTGTGATCAAAAAGGCCCCGGGGTGGCATTCTCTTTTTTATCTCTTCGGGGGTGGTCAGCTGCCAGTTGGTTTGAGTGTTGGCCAGCTGGCCAGCATCCAGTCCAATGGGTAAAACCACCCAATGTCCCACATTTTTATTGTTTTCGGGAAAAAGAAATGCCAGCTTTGGAGCCTGAAAGGTGAGGGTGAAGGTGGCTTGCACTATGTTTTCGCGGAGGTTGTCTTCGTTGTTTTCACAAAACAGCCCCGAGGGAACGTCGATGGAAATCACCCAGGTGGCCCTATTATTTATAAAATGCACTATTGCAGCGGCTCTGTCGGTGAGTGGTCTGGTTAATCCCGATCCGAAGATTCCGTCAATGACAATGGCTTGTGGCGGTATTTCCCGAGGCAGGGAGTGCGTGGAGAGATCAATAATATCTGCCTGCCCGATATTTTTTAACCGTTCTAAGTTTATTTGTGCATTGGATGAAAGCTTTTGAGCGCTGTAAAGCAATATTTTTACGCCAAAACCTGCATGCAACAACATGCGGGCCACAGCCAGCGCATCACCGCCGTTGTTTCCGGGGCCTGCAAACACCCAAAAAGGGTGGTACGGGAAGCGCTGCTTTATCCACCCGAATATCTGTGCCGATGCTCTCTCCATCAGGTTAATGGAGGGAATGGGCTCGTGTTGGATGGTGTATTTGTCGATATCACCAATTTTATAGGAGGGGATGATTTTCATACACAATATGAGAAATATTTGGTGTTACTTTGGATACAATTTTTATTTTTGTGAAATATCTTAATATAACCTTTACAATAAAGTAATTCAATAAAGAGAAAAATCATATAAAAGGCAAGTAAATCAACATTAAAATTAACTAAATGAACACACCAGTAACTAAACACCCTTCCGGATTATGGGTTCTGTTTTTCACTGAAATGTGGGAACGGTTCAGCTATTATGGCATGCGTGCCCTATTGGTACTCTATCTTACCTCTAAGGTATTAAACGGCGGCTTTGGATTGGACGAACTGTCGGCCCTCGAACTTTACGGTATTTTCACCGGACTGGTGTATCTTACCCCAATACTGGGGGGAATGCTTGCCGATCGTTTTATGGGCCAGCGCAAGATGATTATTATTGGCGGATTGGTGATGGCACTGGGGCAGGCAGGCATGTCTTACTCCGAAATATCCAATGGCATGGAAGGCCGTACCTTTTGGTTATATTTAGGACTGGGTTTGTTGATTATTGGGAACGGTTTTTTCAAACCCAATATTTCTACTATGGTGGGTCGATTATATGCCGATGGTGACCCCCGAAAGGACAGCGCTTTTACCATTTTTTACATGGGGATTAACCTGGGGGCATTTGGAGCACCACTTATAGCCGGCTATCTGGGCCAAAAGATTGGCTGGTCATATGGTTTTGGCTCTGCTGCCGCAGGTATGTTGCTGGGTACGTTATGGTTTGTGCTCCAGGGGCACAAGCTGGGTACCGTTGGATTCCCTCCGGGGAGGACTTTTACCGTAGAAAAGCCGGATTTACTGCCTCGCGATTGGATAGATGTTTTGCTATGGACAGCAGGTAGTTTTGCTGTGGTTTTCCTCTTTGTAAAAACCTGGTGGACACTCCCCGAAGATGTTACGACCTGGGTTATTAGAATTGCGATAGGCCTCTCGGTGGCAGGGATTGCTTATGTTATTTTCAAAAACACCACCGGAAAAACCGAATGGAGTCGTGTAGGTGCCATCCTGATATTTTGTTTTTTCAACATCTTTTTCTGGTCAGGCTTCGAGCAGGCCGGCGGTACTTTTAATCTTTTTGCAGAAAAGCTTACCAATCGAATGGTTGGCGGCTTTGAGATTCCAGCTTCCTGGTTTCAATCCGTCAATGCCCTTGCTATTGTGACATTGGCCCCTGTTTTTTCAATGTTATGGATCCGGTTGGGTCGTCACAATCCCTCTACCCCCATAAAGTTTTCTTTGGGTTTGTTTTTACTCTCCATCGGATTTGTGGTTATGTTCTATGCAAGCACTATTGCCTCACCTCAAAACCTGGTGAGCCCTCTTTGGCTGGTGCTGGTTTATGTGTTGCACACCACTGGTGAACTTTGTCTAAGCCCTATCGGATTGAGTATGATAACGAAGCTATCCCCTCCAAAAATAACCTCCCTGATGATGGGCCTGTGGTTTGCCTCAACAGCTCTGGCCAATTATCTGGCAGGGATACTGAGGGGTGTGTTGGAAAAATATATGCCCGATATGAACCTGTTCCTTTTCCTGGTCATCTCATCAGCTTCTGCAGGATTGGTGCTACTTTTGATTTCACCTTTCCTGAAAAAAATGATGAAGGGAATTGATTAAATAAATAGGGACGCCCTTGCCTAATCTGGCAGCGGCGGGATATGGATATGTAGAGCCAGGGCATGCCCTGGCTCTACTGTTACCTAAATTTTTCATCCTCCTTTTGATGCATTATGAGCATGGGATGGAGTGGCTGTCGAATCATCTTTTTTGTGATGCTGGGGGTAAACATTCTTTCAAAGAAGTTGTAATGATGCCTTATCATTGTTAACAGGGTGGCATCGTGCTCTTCCATAAACTGAAGAATGCTTTTGGCTACATCGGTACTTTCTACAAAATGAAAACTAAGATTTATGTCCGGGAAGCATTCGGCAATTTTTTCCTGAGATATCAGCCGATCGGTAGTATCTTCCTGCAGAACATTTAAAAAGAGCAGCTCACTGTTGTAACTTTTCACCAGAGAGTTAATGGGTTCGGCCATCTTTGAAAGGTTTACATTTCTGAGGTCGGTGGCAAAAACAATCTTTTTGGGTGCTTTAAAGCGAGTGTTGCTGGGCACTACCAGCATGGGATGCTTAACATTTTTAATGATGTCGTAGGCATTGCTTCCCAAAAAAAAGTTTTCGATTGCCGTAGCTCCTTTACAGCCCAATACAATGAGGTAGGGATTTTGTTCTTTTATCTCTTTATTGGCTACCTCTACAATGGGGCCAAATCGCGAGGCTACGGTGATGCGGGCGTTGGGATAATTCACGTGCAGCATCGACAACTCCTTTCGGAGGCTCTTCATTGCTTCCCCCGCCATTTCCTCTTTCACCTGCACGATATAGGGGCTGCCGCTGAATTCAATGTCGAAAGCATGCAGTAATTGAAATCTTACATCTTGCGATTCGAACATCTTAAGAGCGTAGAAAGCTGCGCTTCTGGCAGTTTCTGAAAAGTCGGTAAAAATAATCACACGTTTCATAGGGAGGGGATTTAAGATGAGACAATATACTTTACTTTCAATAGCTGATGAGCAGACAAAAGCTTGCTCCTTAACCTGCTATAAGTTAATACATTTTGTTGAAAAAAAAAAAGGATGATGCCAATTTTTGTTTAAACAGGTTAAAGAGGTGAAGATATAATTATAACCCCAAAAACACAATGGCCATTCCCGAAGCCAGCACTACAGCTCCAGCCATAAAGTGGCTGAGGGGCTCCATTTTATTAAGCCTGATGCGCGACAAGCCAGTCGAGGCTATCCAGACAGTGGCCGTCATGGTGCCGATGGTAACTATGGAAAATACCGAGGCGACCATTACAATGGCGCTTATGCTCTCATGTGCAGCAGGATACATGAGAATGGGAATCAGCGGTTCGCAAGGGCCCAGAATAAAAATGATGACGAGCATCCAGGGTGTGATCGTTGTTTTATCATTGGGTCCGTGGTGGTGATGTGACTCTCCTCTTCGGTGTTGTATGTAGTGGCGCAGACCCCAAAGTGCGTAAATCAGCCCGAAAGCTATCAGAGCCCAGGCTGCCAGATTTCCTCTGATGCCTTCAATCCAGGTGAGTTTTTGAATCCGGGTGCCGATAACAATCCCTACTGCTCCAATAAGGATGCTGCTTAACACATGGCCGATGCCGCATACAACGGTAAGGCTCAGTGTGCGACTCATGCTCCAGCCCCGGGCTCTGGATATCATGATAAAAGGCAGATAGTGATCGGGGCCCAGCACGGTATGAACAAAGCCAATCCCTGCTGCAGTGTAGATGAGAATGAGGAGCTCGGAAGACATCTTTCTGTCAGGGATTACGGGTTTCTATATAATGCTTTATGATTTTTTTGATGGAGCCGCTTCCTACCTTGTTAAAATCAATGTCGGCAGGCTGAAAAAATTGATAACCAGCGACGTCATCGTTGATACGTATGGGATCCAATGCTTTTACTTTACAGCTGAAGCCAAAGTCCGTAGTGAAAACAGAATAGCCGGCGAAAACATACTCGTTGGGAAAACTGATTAAATAGATGCTTTCAGTGATGTCGAGATTCAGCTCCTCCTTTATCTCTCTTCGGAGCGCCTCTTCAGCCGCCTCCATTGGATCGACAAAACCACCGGGTAAATCGAGCATCCCAATTTGCGGCTCCTGGCCGCGTACGGTGAGTAGTATCTGGCCCTTACTGTCTTCTATTACAGCAGCTACTGCTGCTGCGGAATTTATGAAGAGCTGAAAACCGCAGCTTTCGCATTGAAACGATTTGTTGGTTTTGGGAGTGAATAAACCCGATCCGCAGCGGGGACAAAACTTTAATACTTTTTCTGGACGTGCCATATTCAGTGAGTTGTGTTTACTAAATAACCTTTTTTCAAGGAAAAACAGCAGACGAAGTTAATCAATAATTTTAAATGGATTGGTGAGGTAATTGTTATCTTTGCTGAAAAAATGGTACTTGGCATTGACGAGAAAGACCTGAGCAAATTTATCATTGTGGGCGATCGTGTGTTGATCAAGCCCAAAACTCCGGCCGATCGCACCAAGTCGGGGCTTCTTTTGCCGCCCAGTATTCAGGAGACAGAAAAGGTATTGTCGGGTTACGTGGTAAAAGTAGGGCCCGGCTTTCCCATTCCGGCTATTGCAGAGGCTGATGAGCCCTGGAAATCGAAGAGTGAAGCGGTGCGCTATGTGCCGCTGCAAGCTATGGAGGGCGATTTGGCCGTGTACCTTCAAAAGGGCGGATTTGAGATTGAGTTTAACGGTGAAAAATATATCATTGTGCCGCAATCGGCCATCCTGATGCTGATAAGGGATGAGGGACTTTTTGAATAGAAAAATTAGTACTCCTCCGAAAACTTCTTCACAAAATTCCGGTATGCCGTAAAGGCATTGCCTCTTGAGATGAATCCCAGGTATTTGCCTTTGTCGATAACAGCAATGTTAAAGCGGCCCGATTTACGGAACATCCCCACCAAATCCTCCATGGAATCGTCAGGGCTGATATAATATTCGGGCATATACATGATATCCTGTACTCTGGTTGTTTCATACAGGGTGGGATTAAAGATCATGTGCCGGATGTCGTCCATTTTAATCATCCCCTGCAGTTGACCTTCGCTATCGACCACCGGAAACAGGTTTCGGTGAGCGTCCGAGATGACCTTAACCAAATCACCCAGGGTCGCATCGGGCGGAATTACCGAGAAATCTGTTTCAATAAGCTTGGACACATCCATCAGCGCCAATGCTACCTGGTCTTTATCGTGGGTGAGTAGTTCCTTACGCTGGGCCAGTTGATGCGTGTAAACCGAGTTTTTTACAAAGGATTTTGCAGTGGCATAGGAGATGGCGGCTGTGATCATAAGAGGCACGAAAAGCTCATAGCTCCCCGAAATATCTGCGATGAGAAACAGCCCGGTGAGAGGTGCCTGCAAAACGCCGGCTATAAGTCCGGCCATACCCACCAGTGCAAAATTCTCCTGCGACAGTTGGTGGAACCCCATATGGTTGATCACCAGTGCGAAGAGGAGCCCTGTGTTGGCACCCATAAAGAGGGTAGGTGCAAAAATCCCGCCCACCCCTCCAGCTCCAAAGGTGAGCGAGGTGGCGATGACCTTAAATCCGATAATTACCAATAAAAGTACGACAACCACAATCCAGTAACCCTCCAGACCGGAAAATAGGGTATTATCAAAAAGGTAGGATATGTTGCCACTCAATGCATGGTTGATAACCATGTAACCTTCGCCATAAAGCGACGGGAAAAAGAAAAGTAAAATACCCAGGCCTATACCACCTGAGAGCAATCGTATGGTCGCGCTCTTCATCTTTACAAACAAACGCTCCACGTAAAGATATGCTTTGGTGAAATAAGTTGCTACCAGTCCTGTTACAACCCCTAACAAAATATAAAATATCAGGTCTTTTACTTCGAAAGATTGAATAATCTTAACGGGATAGAGCACCCCCCAGCCCAGAAAAAGATAGGAGGTCATCACCCCCGACGCGGAAGCCATGAGCAGTGGAACGATGGCCGAAAGGGTGAGGTCCAGCATAATCACTTCCAGGGCGAAGACAATACCAGCTATGGGAGCCTTAAAAATGGCCGACATGGCCCCCGCCGAGGCGCATCCCAACAATAGGGTAATCTGCCTGTAATTGAGATGAAAAAACTGGCCAATGTTGGAGCCAATGGCGGCTCCGGTGGAAACAGTGGGGCCCTCCAGCCCTACACTTCCGCCAAATCCTACGGTGAGTGCGCTTGTGATAATGCTCGAAATCATGTTGTGCCGCTGGATGTGCCCCCCCCTCTTCGAGATGGCATAGAGCACATTGGGGATACCGTGCCGCACAGGCTCTCGGAGTACATATTTCATGAATAGAATGGCGAGCAGAATCCCCACGAGAGGAGAGATGAAATAAACATATCCGGGACTGTTGCCTTGAATAAGATCGCGGACGATGTAATTGATGAAGTGAACGCTGTTTTTGATGGCCACCGCACCCAGGCCGGAAGCTATCCCGATAATGATACTTAGAAACATGATAAACTGGCGATTGCTGATGTGCCGCAAACGCCATTTCAAGAAACGGTTGAGTAGCCTCTCCGACCTTTTTTGCACTTCTGGAGCCATGCAGATAGCTTAATGTCTGTTTTGAGCCGGTAAGATAGTATAATTGTGACTAAAGGCTGCCAGTGGGGAGAAGTTTTTTTGTAAAAAGAGAAAGAGTATTGGCCAAAGCTAATTGAGCCGATCTCCTTTTAAATATACTTAATGGATTAGCGCAATTCAAACATAAAAGAGGTTGGTTCCTAACTGCCGGGAACCAACCTCTTTTCTTTATTGAACAAACGACTGATTCAATTTAATGCTTGCAATAAGTAATTACCAGCCAGGTGTTTGTGCGAGTGAATAGCCTTTGTCCTTATATTCATTAATTTGTGTTTCTCCCACGGGGGCAAGATAAACCCTATCGGTAAAAGCATCCCTGTTTTGGATGTTTTCAGGAATATAGTACCCAACCATGTCGGCATCATTATTTCCGTTATAAGTAACGATGGTGCCATCCTCCTTTTCAACTTTTAAAACATTTACTTTTTGAGGAATCAGCCACTCATCAAACTCAACCGGAAAGTTAACCCATGGACCACGCATGATATCGTGATTAGTATCACCATCCATATTTTGGATCTTGTTCCAACGCTTAATATCCAATAGGCGGGTATGCTCAAAAACAAATTCCATTCTGCGCTCCCGGCGAATTTCCCAAATAAGAGCCGGAATGTCTGCATCACGAGCCGGATCATCAGGAATGCTGGCCAACATTAGAGGAGCTGTCTGTCTGATTCCTTTATCAGTTGCAGTTTCATCTAAGGGCCGGTTTCTTATGGCATTAATCGACTGGTCAAGATCGTTCTGAGTTACCTGAGTTCCCCCCATTGTTGCCAATTCTGCCTTTGCTTCAATCCAGTCTAATACAACTTCTGCCAAACGAAGTACCGGGGCATCATTGGTGTTTGTGTTGGAGCCATACATTGGAGGATAGGTACTGCCAAAAAACTTAACCCCTTCTCTGTCTATAAACTTGCATGCATACAACATCGTTGCCGATTCCTTCCTCGGAGAATCCCAAAAAGTAGCCTCAAAACGGGGATCGCGCGAGGCAACCATACTCTCAATATCAAATTTATCAGCATCGGGTTCAACCGATGACTGGTAAGGTTGACCATCCACGCAAATAAATGATTTTGCCAGGCTTAGATTAGGTGCAGGGGTTTCTTCTTCCGTCAGGTTGGAATAAGATGCAATATGATGAGTTACGCTTAGCGCAGCATCATAGACCCGGTACATAATTACCTCCCTGTTGCCGGCCAGATTCTGCGAGCCGAATAAAGAACGGAAATCGCTGGAAAATTCATATTTCCCTGAAGCCATGACGAAATCTGAGGCCTGAACTGCCAATTCCAGATACTTTTTGGCCTTTTCGGAATTGTTCAGGTGATATTTTTGCCAGGTCCCTTCGAACAACATAAAACGGGAAATAAAACCTGCAGCAATGTATTTGTTGAGATATTGATCTCCGTCATCTGTACGCATATTTCCCAGAACGTAAACAAAATCATCATATACTTTGTCCATTACGGTGGTTCTGTCAGTGCGCTCTTTATACAACTCATCCAATTCGGTATCAGCAACCAGACGATCGTAATAGGGCACATCTCCAAAAACACTTACCAGCCTGCTGTATTCGTATCCCCTAAAAAACCGGGCCACAGCACTCCAATGGTTGTATGCTTCGTCATTCAATATGCCCCCGTGCATCTCTTCAACTCTTTCTAAAAGAAGGTTTGATTTACGCACCCAGGCGAAATTCCAGGTGGGACCGGCATAGTCCGATAACCAAACAACCGATTCCGAAGTACTTGCCCGGGAAGAGGGTGCCTGTGTTTCGAAGGAGGATTGCTTTCCGGCAGATGTCAGGTCGTCGCAGAATATATAACCACGTCTGGGGGCATACGCTGTTCCCCATCCGGAGTTATAGCCTACAAAATAGTTCTCATAAAAACCATTGCCAAACATCCGGAGATTATTCTCACTGGTCCAATAGTTGTTATCATCCATTACTGTTTTTGCCGGCTTATCTAAAAAATCGTCACATCCGGAAAAAACAATGGTTATTGCTATTGCTAAACTAAAAATTATATTTTTCATAAATGGTCAATGTTAGAAGTTTAACTGAATACCACACGAAGCAGATTTAAACGTGGGAACACCCTCACCTGTGCGGCCTAAATTGTAGTTACCATCTGTGTTCCACATCGAATACCCTGATACTTCTTCGGGATCGATAGGAAGCGTCCCAAGATTATCAAAAGTAAAAAAGTTCTCCAGCGAAATATAAACGCGAACATTGTCAAGGAACAAACGCCCCAAAACACTTTCGGGAAGTGTATAACCAACCGTTATATTTTTTATTCTGAGATAGGACATATCCAGCAGGTAACGGGTTTGAGGATGCATGTTGCCTCCGGTGCCGCCAGCTAAGTTGTAGGGGCGCGGATAAAAGGCATCAGTCCGGTCTTCTCTCCAAAAATCTCCAGCAAAAGCCTGTGGCATAGCACCATCGGCAGAGTTAAAGCCGGGAATTGCCAGGAAAGATTCGCCCCACATGTCACGTTTACCTACACCCTGGATGAAAATAGAGGCATCAAAACCTTTATAGTCCAGCCCTGCGCGGAAACCATATTCATAGCGAGGGGTGTAGTTGCCTATTACTGAAAGGTCGCCATGGTCGGGATTACCATCGGCATCAGTAATTAGACGGCTTCCGGGGCCAATGATTCCATCTCCGTTTAAATCTTTAAATTTAACATCACCCGGACCATAAACGAAGTTTCCACCCTGCAATCTACCCTGTGTAGCTGCATTGGGGTCTGAAAGCTTATTTACTGAATAGCCATCGGAGGAGGTAACGGTGATTAAATTACCGCTGCCGTTGTATTCAAAATCATCTTTCTGATACAACCGATCGGTTGTGTATCCCCATATCTCCCCATATTCTTTTCCTACATACCAGCTGTCAATGCTTTGGGTAGAGCCGTATTCGGTAATCTCGGTGAGGGCATCCGCGAAAGAAGCAAATAGGCTGACTCCTAAACCATTTGTAAAGCGGTGGCTGTAATCGACCTGAATTTCAACTCCAGTGGTACGCAATGACCCAAAATTGCTTTGAGCCGCAGCGGCACCATACGTAACTGGAATCCCTTCCTGCGGAACAATCATGTTTTCTGTATCGCGTCTGTACCAGTCAAATGTTACGCCAAACGAATTTTTAAACATACGCATATCCAGGCCTATATCCAGGGTGGTAATGTCCTGCCATGTTATAGACGCCGAAACAGCCGGCGGGGTTCCAAACTGATACAACTTTGAACCGCCCATTATCCAGTTATTCTCACTTCCTCTCATAGAGGGAATGTACAGCGAAGAGGGAACGGACTGGTCGCCAATAGAGCCCCAGGAGGCACGAACCTTTAACATATCCAGATAATTGGTAGTCCAATCCATCCACGACTCACTGGAGATTCTCCAGCCTGCCGAGAAGGAGGGGAACCATCGCCATTGAAGATCGGAGGGAAATTTGGAGGAGCCATCATAACGCAAGTTTGCTTCGAGCAAATACTTCTCCTTATAATTATAATTCACGCGTCCAAAAAAGCCAAGTTGAGATTCCCAACTTTCATCTCCGCCCGCATATTGTGTTCCTGTGGCCAAATTAAATTGTGGATTATTAATGTCAATCAGCTGATTTTTCTGACCCCAAACACCTCCACTTTCCACATCAACGCTGTTCATCCCCAGCATCAAATTTGTGGTATGGTCGGTGTTAAAAACAAACTTGTATTTGGTGTTAATATTATAGGTGTTCCACCTGGTATTGATACCCTCCCTATAGATTCTATCAGGATTTGCTCCGGGTGCAGTGTATGTGTAGGGTCCAATCAGCCTATATGCCGGCATTGCACCTGTGGAAGATGATGAGACAACCTCACCGGCATCGTTTACATAAACCTGATTGCCGCTTTCATCCAATCTGGCAGTTGGGGCGTCCCCCCATGATCCGCGGGCTTCAAACCTTGTACCCGGTCTGTTGTGAATATACTCCTGATTGGCATGGGTGTAATCAAAATTAATATTCCAGTCCTTTAATGGCGTATAGGTAAATCCTGCATTTATACTTGTGTAGTTGGTTTGCATAAATGCGGTATTGGCCTGCTGCATTTCTGTAACAGAGTTACGTAAAGGAAAGCCATCTTCTGTTGTTAACGGGAAGGTAGGGCCCCAGCGATAGAGGTAGAGCCAGGGATCTACTGTTGATGATGCTGTGGTAAAGGAGTATCTCTTTTTCCTTGTAGAATATAAGGCGCCGGCATGAACCTTGAGTTGATCATTCACGCTTGTACTTAATCGTATGGATGCATTGTAGCGCTTAAAATCATCATGTTTGGCAGGTTTGGTAATACCCTGTTGATCAACAGCACCCAAGCTGATGTTATAATTGGTGGGTCCGTTTTTGCCATATACTGAAACATTGTGAGTCTGGCTTGGAGTCCAATCTTCGATCATGTAATCATAAGGATCATAGGTTCTTAACCCTATTTTCCGGCCGTTGGCATCACGGTACCAGTCCCGGCCATACAACATGGGATCATTGGGTTTTACCACACCGCCCCATCTGTTTTCCCACTCTTTGGCTTTTTCGTATCCTTCGCGGGTTACATACCAAAAGGCACCGGTAACATCCTGTCCAACGCGCTCAGCGGCAAGAAGGGAATATTCCAGGGCATCCACCCCGCCCATCTCCATTTTTTTTGAAATGTCGGAAAAGGAGAGGTTGCCCGAATAGGAAACATATACCCCATCGGTGTTTGCCCCTTTTCTGGTGGTAAGCAATATCACCCCAAAAGCAGCTTTGGCACCATAGATGGAGGCAGAGGCCGCGTCTTTCAAAACGGTGATGGATTCAATATCGTCAGGGTTTACCATCTGGATAGAGGGTATCTCTACGTTATCCAATAAAATTAAGGGCGCTGTGCCACCTCGCAATGAAGCAAACTGACCGCGAATCCTCATTATGGGGTCCGAGCCGAGCTCGCCACTGGGTATGGTTACGCTTAGCCCCGGTGTTGTTCCCTGAAGCCCGCGTCCGATATCAACAACAGGTCTGGAGTCCAACACATCCATATCAATCGATGCGACAGCCCCGGTTAAATTGGCCTTTTTTTGTTCGGCATAACCCACCACTACAATTTCCTGCAGAGCGAGCATATCCTCCAGGGTCACGTTGATAGTAGTTGAATTAACTGTAACCTCTACGGTTTGCATTCCAACGAATGAGAACCGCAGGGTATGCCCCATTTGTGTTTCAATGGAATATTCACCATTGGGGTTGGTGATGGTACCATCTTTTGTTGCAACGTCAAGTACATTTACCCCGATTACTGCCAGTCCGTCAGACTTCGAGATAACCCGCCCCGAAACTCTTACGTCCTGAGCAAACAGAGCCGTCGTCAACATCATTAAGAAGAAAAAACCAAGCGTTTTTTTCATAGATAAAAGTATTGGTAATTGATAATTGCAAGCTCTTCTTTTACCCTGCCTGCATAGGGTTGATTTTAAATAGAAAGGATTAGAAAAATTTGTTTAAAATATTGCGTTTTATTCAGCAAAGACTTAAATTTATGCAAATTGACAAGTTTAACTTACAGTATTTGTTATATGGATACATATAGAGTGTTATTTTTTAACGGAACTGCAATACGTATGACATGTTATAATCCCGATGTTTTTAGTTTAAAAGTCACTATTGTCCGGTATAAACATAATTTTATATTGTAGATTCTACACTTCACTGCGTTCCGCTCTGAATGACAGGCTTTTGGATTTTGGGTTGGGGGCTTGGTTGGGGGGGGGGCCCCCACACACCCCCCCCAATGTCCCCAATTTATAAAAAATAAAATGGCCACCAAAATTAATTATA
>JACDJA010000398.1_pt1 | contig 51764 bp, 45 predicted proteins | sample 7449241 | NCBI WGS metagenome assembly JACDJA01 (sample SAMN14253289, study PRJNA609438) | sludge metagenome | isolation source: initial anaerobic sludge | collected 2018-12-20 | reverse complement strand
GTAGGCATGGGCCAGCACATAGTCACCAATTATCTGTGACTGCCGCAGCCCGCCACAATGACCGATCATCAGCCAGCAGTGCGGGCGCATTACGGCGAGGTGATCGGTGATGGTCTTGGCGTTGGAGGGGCCCACGCCGATGTTGACCAGGGTAATACCCTGCCCGGGTTCCGTCGCCTCCAGGTGATAGGCTGGCATCTGGAATCTGTGCCAGACCACAGAATCGACAATCGCCTGCATTTCTTCTTCGGTCATGCCCCGCTCAATCACCACGTTACCGGGCAATACCATGCTCTGAAAGCGTGAGTCGCCCTGCAACATGTCCAGCCCGTGGCGAATGAACTGGTCAACATAGCGATGGTAGTTCGTCAACAGTATCCACCGTTGCACATGCTGCCAGTCACTGCCGGTGTAGTGCACCAGCCGGCGCAATGAAAAATCCGTGCGCGCCGCATTGAACAGGGCTAAAGGCAACTGCTCAAGTTCCTGCCAGTCGTACAGGCCATCGGCGGTGCCATCGTCGATGGCGGAGAGGTCTGTACTGGGGAATATCCGCGCCAGCTCACTGGCCGTCACGCCTGAAGCGCCCAGTTCGTCACCCTGCTCAACAACATAAGGATAGGGGATGTTGACCTGGCTCCAGCCCACCTCCACGACGACGGTGAAATCCCTCATCATGTGCCCCAGCTGGCTCTCCAGATAACGCCTGAAGGCTTCTGGCTGAGTTACCGTAACAGTGTAAATACCGGGCACCTGCAGCCGTGCGTAGGCACGTATGCTGCTGGGCACCTCGCCCTGGGACTGATACGTCAGGCGCAGCTCCGGGTAACGGAAGGCGCATTGGGGATCCTGCGGCAGCCGGCGCTCAGCAAGATACTGTTTCAGCGCTGCGCGCAGAGCGCTGGTGGCTTGTTCATAAAGAGCCGCAAGACGATCAACCGCCGCTTCGGCGGTGGTCACTACAACAAAATCATCATCACAGGGTGTTGTCACTACAGGCCTCGGAATAATCTAACAGTCTCTATTGCTGAGCGGTCCGGAGCCGCTCAGGGCGTAACAGTAATCGGCAGGTTCAGTTCCGACAGCAGGACTTCCGCGCCCTGATCGGCAAACAGGCTGCAGGTGCGGCTGACTACCAACTGGGCGGCGCCCTCTTCCTGCATGGCTCGTACAGCAGCGCCGGCACTGGCCACCGGTATGCGCCTTACCCGGGCAGCAAGACCTTCACGCTGCAGGAAGGTTAGCATGTCCTCCGCCACCGACGGATCATCCTCAGGGCTGGTGCGCAGTAACACACTCAATGGCTGATTGCTGCGGCGGGCCAGCTCGGCCCCTACACGCAGTGCGCGGTGATTGGCACCCTGATCATGATTGAGCAGAACCACCACGCGATTCTGGCGCCGGGGCCGGGGTTCCGCCCACAGCAGAACATCGCCCGGTGCCTGTCGCAGCAGAGCCCGGGCGGTGGATCCCAGCCGGGTTCCGGGAATGCCGGACCAGCCGACCCGCCCGAGCACCACAAGGTCTTCCGGCTGCATCAGGTTCAATACCTCTTCCGCAACCCGCCCCCGGCAAAGCTTGAGGGTTTGTACCAGCCCCCTGCGAGCCATCGCGTGCTGCAGTGAACGCCGTGCCTGTTCTGCCAGAGCCTGCATGCGGGCCTGCAGCACTGTCGCCTCCAGCGGTCGGGCCAGGCCGGAACTGCCGCCGACTTCCCGGGCAAAGCCATAACCGGCCGTGCGCAGCAGGTTGAGCTCTTCCACGAAAATACCCAGAACTTCGGCGTTACGAGCCGAGGCAATCTCGGCGGCAGCTTCCAGCGCAGCAAGGCTCAGGCGTGAACCGTCCAGCAGAATCAGTACCCGGCCAGCCGGAATTGACACTGTCGGTTTGTCAGTCGTCGCTGTTGTTGTTACCACCATTGCCTCCGCTACCGTTCGCCCCGTCGTCGTCTTTTTTTCTGCTGACTTCCGCAAACTCCGCCAGCCGATCTGCTACCCGGCGGTTAAAGGTGTTTTCGGGGTAAACACCATCGGCACCTGCAACGCCGGCTTCCATGCCGGTCAAAAGCTCAATGGCCTGATCGATATGGCTGAGGGGGTAAATGCTGAACCGCGCGTCCTGCACGGCTTCCCGAACCTGCTCGTTGAGCATCAGGTGCTCAACGTTACTGGCCGGAAGCAGTGCCCCATGGCCATCCACGCCTGCAGACTGTGCGCACACATTGAAAAACCCCTCGATTTTCTCGTTTACACCACCCACGGCCTGAACCTCGCCGTGCTGGTTCATCGAACCGGTCACCGCCAGTGACTGTTTCAAAGGAACGCCGGTAATAGCGGATAACAACACGCAGGTTTCTGCCACCGAGGCGGAATCCCCTTCCACACCACCGTAGGACTGTTCAAACGCCAGGCTGGCAGACAGTGAAAGCTCCCCCATCGGGGCATAGCGGTGGGCCAGAAAGCGGGACAGAATCATCACCGCCTTGCTGTGAATCGGCCCACCCAGCTTGGCTTCCCGTTCGATATCCACCACTTGCCCTTTTCCGGGGCGCGCGGTAGCGGTGATGCGGGTTGGCTGGCCAAACCGGGTGGCGCCAATCTGGAATACGGAAAGGCCGTTTACCTGCCCCACCTGACTGCCCTCGGTGGCAATCATCATTACGCCCCGGCGGATCTGCTCCAGACTGCGCTCACGAATACGGCTGGCCCGGTACTCCCGCTCATCAATGGCCTGCTGCACGTGCTCCACACTGATGAGGTCTTCTCCAGCCTGACTGGCCCAATGATCGGCCTCGGCAAGCAGGTCTTTCAGCACCCTGTCGTGGGCTGTGAGCTTTTTCTGGTCACTGGCCAAACGGCTTGCATGCTCGATCACCCTGGCCACCGCAGCCCTGTCGAGCACCTTCAGCCCGGAAGCCCGGGCCATGGTGGCAATCATGCGGGCGTAGAGCGTGTAACTGCCATCATCCCGGTCCAGATCGTCTTCGAAATCTGCTTCCACCTTGAACAGGTCCAGAAAGTCCGGATCGTAATGGGAAAGCAGGTAATACAGCATACGGTCGCCCAGCAGAACCACTTTCACGTTCAGCGGAATCGGCTCTGGTTGCTGGCTGACCGTGGTCGCCAGCCCATACAGACGCTCCAGTGATTCAATGCGGATTTCGCCGGAGAACAAAACACGCTTCAGGCTTTCCCAGGCCAGAGGCTGGGTAAGAATGCGGCGGGCGTCCAGAATTAGGTAGCCACCGTTGGCCCGGTGAAGGGAACCGGCACGAACCAGGGTGAAATCGGTATACAGGTTGCCCTGGTGGGCTCTGTGTTCGATCTGCCCGGTCAGGTGCTGGTGGGTAGGCAGGTCTTCATAAACCACCGGAGCGCCCCGGGTTTCGGCATTATCCACCAGAAGATTGACCCGGTACCGGTTCAGCAAACCGCCGGGAGCGCCGGTTTCACTGTCCTGAAACGCCTCTGCGTGTTCAACCACATCGTTGCACACTGAATCCAGATGCGTCACCACCGCAGGCACATGCTCCCACTTCCCGCGCAACTCACCAATGGGGCCCCCCAGCGTAAGCTGCACCATTTCTTCATTCAGTTGGTGAATTCGCTCCCGCACCTCTTTACGCAAACGGGGGACCTGCTGAATAGCCTGCTGAAGCTTTTTCTGGAGATCTTCTACCTTGGCTTCAACCAGCTGTTTTTCCTCATCGGAGAAGGTTTCGTACTCCTCCGGCTCAATCACCTCACCGTTGCGCATAGGGGCAAAGGCAAACCCGGCGGGCGTGGTTATCATGGCAATGTTATTGGCGTTCGCCTCCTCCTTTATGGCAAACAGGCCTTTCTGCTGACGGCGGGTTACTTCTTCCTGCAGCTCCTGAATGCGGGACTGGTATTCCTCGCTTTCGAACGTGGCCGGAATCGCGGTTTTCAGCTCGCTGATCAGGTCGTTCATGTCGTCTCTGAATGTTCGACCGTCCCCCGGTGGCAACTCAATGGCGTTGGGTTTGCCTGAGTGCTGGAAATTGAACACATGGCACCAGTCAGACGGCACCGGCTTACCAGCGGCGTGATTGGCCAGGAACTGCTTGACCAGTTGATGCTTGCCCGCGCCCGTTGGCCCCAGCACAAACAGGTTGAATCCACTGACAGCCATGCTGGCCCCGAACTCCAGGGCCCGCAGCATGCGATCCTGCCCCAGAGGCAGTTCAAGATCTTCCAGGTTTTCGGTACTTTCAAAGTCCAGCTTCTCCGGCGGACAGCGATGGTAAATCTGATCCACGGTTAACGCCACAGGTACAGCCATTCTTGCTCCTCAAGATTTCTTGCTTTCGAGTTTACCCAGGGTGCCCGGCTCAAAGCCGCTGGCGATGCAATGGTTCCCCACCCACTGACGCTTCACTTCTTCATAGTGTAGCGCTTGATAGGGTAGTCGTACGTTTCCGGTGCGCAGGCGCAGATATACCAAGAACTGACGCCATTACGCGGGCTCCACTTCCAGCCTTTCGGCAGCATGCAGGCCAGTTACTCATTGGTTGGTTCTTTGCTTTGCGAGCAGAGCGTGTCGGTCCCGTAAGTCCTTAAAAGCCATGGTTAATGCTAACAGAGTAATCAGAGTGATCGTGAGCAACCCGATACTCACTGCGCTGTGCCATGAGCTGTAAGGCCGCACCGAGAACACAATGGCGGTGATAACCGCAATGCCCACCGAAGTGCCAATACGCTGCCCGGTTTGCATAATGGCCCCGGAGCTGCCGGCGTAGGCGAGCGGCACTTCGGCGAGAGTCAGGGTTTGGTTGGGGCTGATCACCGAGCCCTGGCCAAGCCCGAAAAAAGCCAGAGACAACATCAGCCACCAGATGCTCAGGCCGGTATACTCATGCAGTAGCACCACCGCGATACTGGACAGCAATCCGAACACCGCAAAAATCAGTCCCCCGATGACAACCTTCCGACCGTAATGGTTGACGCGTTTACCGGCCCAGTTGGACGACCAGGCAGAGAGCAGTGCCGAGGGAATACCGATCGTTCCTGCTTCAAATGCTGAAAAGCCAACCGCTTGCTGCACATACAGGGGAATCAGTACCCAGACACTGGTCATGCCCAAAAAATACAGAAACATTATGACGCTGCCATTTCGGTAGCTGGAGGTGGCAAAAATTTTCAGATCCACCATGGGGCTGTAGCCGCGCCGGGTGTACCAGCGTTCCCACCGCACCCAAAGGTAAAACAGCAGCAGTCCGGCGGGCAGCAACAGCCACATCAGTCCGGACGAACGTGATTCAACAAAGGGGTAGAGCACGGCCAGCACACCCAAACCCAGTAGCAGGGCGCCCACCGGGTCCAGAGAGCCCAGGCCTTTATCTGCCAGGAGTCTGGGCTTGTGTATCAGGGGGCGCGGAAACCACAGCAGCGCCAGCCCTATGGTTAACAGGCCTATGGGAACGTTAATAAGAAAGGTCAGGCGCCAGCCAATCTCCGGACCACCCAAATGAATTAGCAGCCCGCCAAGAACCGGCCCAACAGCGACTGAAACACCCACGGTGGTACCAAAAAAACCAAAGGCGCGAGCGCGATCCGGACCCTGAAAATACTGCTGGATCATGCCAATACCCTGGGGGTTGAGAAATCCCGAGCCGACCCCCTGAACAAAACGGGCGGCATTCAGCCAGTCCGCGTCCGGTGCCAGGCCCGCGGCAACTGATGCGAGGGTGAATATGGAAACCCCCAGAATAAAAAAACCGCCGCGCCCCATGAGATCGCCGGCACGGCCCGCACTGACCAGTACCACGCCAAAGGTGAGGGCATAACCGGATAACACCCACTGGATATCAGACTGGCTGGCATCCAGCCCTTCCTGGATCGATGCCAGAGCGACGTTAATCACACTCACACTCATCAGCGACATAAAAATCGCCATGAGCAATACCACAAGAACACGCCAGCGGTCGGAGTCGCTGATGGTATCAGTGGCTGTGTTGAGCTGTGTGGTCAGTTGGGTCATTTAGTAACCATAAAAGCTGCGCACAAGACTCGGTGCAACCAGCATCGGAGCATAACCAGAGACCTGGCTTGGGATTCATCGCGTGCGCAATTGTTTACGAGCTACTTACTTTGCGTGATTACGCTCAGATACTCAAAGGTTGCAGCTGTGTCGTTTGCCAGATCCGTTGCAGCTTTCGGAGTTGGCGAACGGTTTCCTTGCCGAGCGCGCTCGACTAAAGCCCGGCAAGTCTGCTGGACATGCTGTCGAGGGTGGCTGGCGGAATTCAACCCATCAGCTCATATTGATGGGTGGGTTTTCACCCATTTGTCGGCGTGCGTCTTGTGCTCCTTGCGGAAGGTTCTTGTTTTTGAAAGGGTATTTCATCTGGCCCGCTATTTGCTGTTTAAAGACCATCGCAGCCCCTCCGGGCTCCGTTGAGCACCCAATAAACAAAATGAACCAGGGAGCATTCTCTATGAAGACCCAAGCCGTTATGGCAGTGGCATTTGCCTCTACTCTTGTTGTTGCTGGTCCTGTTGTTGCCCAGGACCGTTCTGAATGGCCGGATAACTTTACCGTGGGAACGGCCAGCCAGGGCGGAACCTATTTTGCCTATGGTTCCGGTTGGGCCAACTTTGTTGCAGAAAATCTGGGTGTTTCCGGCGGTGCCGAGATCACTGGTGGTCCGATGCAGAACATGGCGCTGGTACATACCGGTGATCTCAAGTTCGGCCTCACCACCATGGGCCCGGCCCGGGAATCCATGGAAGGTAACAGCCCTCTGGCGCCGGGCATGAAGATGGACAACGTTTGCGCCATGTTCCCCATGTACGAGACGCCTTTCTCGGTGACGGCGCTCAGCAGTTCCGGAATCAAGTCTATTTCTGACATTCCGGATGGCGCCACCATCGGTTTCGGCCCCGCGGGCTCAACCTCTGACACCTATTTCCCCCGCATGATGGAAACCCTGGGTGTGAACTTCAAGCGTCGTAACGGCAGTTGGTCCGATCTTGGTGGCCAGCTTCAGGATGGCCTGATTGATGTTGTTGCCTTTGCCGCAGGCATCCCCATTCCGGCGGTGAGCCAGCTGGAAGTCCAGACCAATGTAAATATCATTGGCATGACCGATGCGGAAGCGAAGAAGATTACGGATAATTTCCCGGTTTCCGAATTCGTTATTCCAGCCAGCACCTATCAGTCACTGGATGAGCCGTCGCGGGTGGTTTCCATGTGGAACTTTGCCATGGTGAACTGCGATGTGCCGGAGACCTTCGTGTATGAAATCACCAAGCTGACTATGGAGAATAACGACAAGATGGTGTCCATTCACAAGGCAGCCCGCAATTCCATTCCCGAGAATTACAGCAAGAACAATGTTCTGCCCTGGCATCCGGGTGCTGCGCGCTGGTTCAACGAAAATGGCTATACCATCGAACAAAGCAAGATCAAATAACACGATTGATCTTCAGGCCTGAAACAGGGGGCTGCAAGGCCCCCGTATAACAGTCGGCAGCTTGCCGGCTCCGATTTGTCTGCTGGCAGGACTCCCGATGACACTCGAACGACACCCCAAAGACTTCTCTGACGTGGAGGTAACCGAAGACCACGTGCTTGCCCATAACGTGGATGAAGAGCCTGTAGAGGAGAACCGCAGGCTGTTTGAAGGCGGCATGCTGAAGTTTGTGACTCTGCTTGCCATTGTTTACTCCTCGTTTCACCTCTATTCGCTGAATATTGCGCCCCTGGAAACCTGGTCGTTCCGGATTGTGCACATTGCCGGGGCGCTTGTTCTGGGTTTTGTTCTGTTCGCCGGCGCCCGCTTTGTTTCTGCCGAAGAAGGCTCTGCACGCCACCGCTGGACCACCTGGATAGGCGCTGTAGCGCTTTTGCCAGCTTTTTATGTGCTGTATCAGACATTCTCCTTCTGGCAGATGGTTCAGAACGGCGCCATGCGCATTCCTGTTGATCTGGAAACCTGGCATTTTGGCTGGCCTCTGCTGGTGGCAACGGGCACAGGCATTGTAATGAGCTGGTTCCACCAGCGTGAGCGCTCGCGCTTCAGCGTTCCGGATCTGGTGCTGGTTGTGTGCTCCATTGCCGTGGCAGCCTATTTCCTTGTGGCTTATAACACGCCCATGCGTATGTCTACGGGCACCTCGTTTGCGCCTGTGGGCATATCCTTTGCGGCTGTGGCAGGCACGGTGCTGATTATGGAGCTGACACGCCGGGTGGCCGGCCTGGCGCTGGTGATTATCGGCCTGGTGTTTCTGGTGTATGTGTTTGCCGGGCCGTATTTGCCAGGCTTCCTTGGTTACCCCGGCCTGTCGGTGCAGCGGTTTTTCAGCCAGGTTTATACCGATGCCGGTATTCTCGGGCCCACCACGGCAGTTTCTTCTACCTATATTATTCTGTTCATTGTTTTTGCGGCGTTCTTGCAGTCGTCAAAAGTGGGCGACTATTTTGTAAATTTCGCCTTCGCGGCTGCCGGGCGCTCACGGGGTGGCCCTGCAAAGGTGTCCATTTTCGCTTCCGGGCTTATGGGCATGATCAACGGCACCAGTGCAGGTAACGTGGTGTCTACCGGGTCGCTGACTATCCCGTTGATGAAAAAAGTGGGTTACAGCAAGAAGTCGGCAGGTGCTGTAGAAGCGGCAGCCTCTACCGGTGGCCAGATCATGCCGCCGATCATGGGGGCAGGTGCCTTCATCATGGCTGAGATTACCGGCATTCCTTATACCGAAATCGCCATTGCGGCCATTATTCCCGCAATACTGTATTTTGCGTCCGTGTACTTCATGGTGGATTTCGAGGCGGCAAAAACCGGCATGCGGGGCATGCGGGAAGATGAGTTGCCAAAACTGCGGACCATGGTGAAGCAGAGCTACCTGTTCCTGCCGATTATTATTCTGATCATGGCACTGTTCATAGGCTACTCGGTGATTCGTGCCGGTACTCTGGCGATGGTGTCTGCGGCGGTGGTCAGTTGGTTCTCGCCCAACAAGATGGGTATCCGGCAGATTCTGCACGCGCTGGAAATTGCCTCCTACATGGCCATACAGATTATTGTGGTGTGTGCGGCGGCAGGCGTTATCGTGGGGGTTATTTCCCTGACCGGTGTCGGTGCCCGTTTCTCGGTGCTGCTGCTTGATGTGGCAGAAGCCAGCCAGCTTCTGGCACTGATTTTTGCCATGTTCATCTCCATTCTTCTGGGCATGGGCATGCCCACCACAGCCGCTTATGCCGTTGCCGCCTCGGTGGTTGCTCCGGGCCTTGTTCAGTTGGGTATTGAGCCACTGACGGCGCACTTTTTTGTGTTCTACTTTGCGGTGGTTTCGGCCATCACACCTCCGGTTGCACTGGCGTCTTACGCGGCAGCGGGGATTTCCGGTGCCAATGCCATGGAGACCTCTGTGGCGTCATTCCGCATCGGTATCGCGGCGTTCATTGTTCCTTTCATGTTTTTCTACAACGGCGCGCTGTTGATGGAAGCAGGCTGGTTCGATATAGGCCGTGCACTGGTTACCGCGCTCTTTGGTGTCTATTTGTTGTCTGGCGGTGTGTTGGGCTGGTTTGCCAATGTGTCGGCGTCCTGGATAGCCCGGCTGCTGCTGATAGGCGCTGCGCTGTTGATGATTGAGGGCGGTCTGGTATCCGACATGATGGGCATAGGGCTTGCGGTGGTTGCCTTCCTGATGCAGCGCCAGCGCAAGGTTCGCCTGGCTACCGCCTGAGCCTTGCCGGTCTCGCCCGCCCACCCTGTTCTTCCCTTGTCCTTCAGGGGGGTGGGCGATACTCTGGCGTCCTTTCAACGGTGTTTCAGGAACCGGGCTATGTCCTACCGGATAGGCGCTATTGCTGTTTTTGTGGCCACCCTCGTGGTGTCCTGGATGCTGGGTGGTTGGGTTGGCTACCGGGTGGTTGAACAGGACAGCCTGGAGGAATCTTTCCGTTACCGTCAGCTTGTTGGCAACGAGCTTAACCGGTACCTGCCCATTCCCGAGCTGATGGCGGAGCATCCATTGCTCGCAGCAGCCCTGAGCGCCCCGGATAACCCTGAGATCATTCACCAGGCCAACGAAGAAATGCAGCGTATGGCTACGATCGTGGGCAGTTCCGATGTGTATCTCATGGATACGACGGGGCTGACGATTGCCGCCAATAATTACCAGCAGGTGGACAGCTTTGTGGGGCGCAATTTTTCCTTCCGGCCGTATTTCTATGAAGCAATGGAGAGCGGTAATTCAGCGGTGTATTTTGCGCTCGGGCTTATGTCGGGTGTTCGGGGCCTCTATTTTTCCCATCCGGTGCGCGGTCAGAATTCTGAAATTCTGGGCATTGTTGCGGTAAAAGTGCTGGTGCATGAGCTGGAATCCCAGTGGCACAGACCCGCTTCCGTGCGGGAAGCAGAAATGGTGGTTCTGGATGAGGCTGGCGTGAGCTTTCTCGCCAGCAAGCCCGAATGGCTGTATCGCGACTTCACCGGAAGCCCTGAAAAAGCGCCGGGGGAGGCGTCTCGCCAACGTTATCCGGACCGGGATCTGAAACCGGTCGCCCTTGAGTATCTTGGCAGGCAATCCGGCCTGTCGGGCTCGTCCCGAACCCTGCGCATCCGGGAAAACGGTGGGGGCCGCGAGTACCTGAGTGTTCGAACACCGTTACCGAGACTGGACTGGACGCTGCAGGTGATGGTGAGTACCCGTTCGGTGGTATGGACACGGCTGGGATTTGTGGCAGGTGGCATCGCCGTTTATTTTGGCATTCTGCTGGCGTGGCTGTATGTGCGTGAACGCTATCGCCGTGAAGCGGAGCTGGCCCTGAGAGGGGAGCAGCTTGAGCTCCGGGTTGCTGAACGGACAGCCGATCTGGAGCGCTCCAATCGCAAATTGCTGGATGAAATACGGGAACGGGAGCGCACCCAGAGCGAGTTGCGGGAAACCCAGCAGGAGCTGATTCAGGCGGCCAAACTGGCGGTGCTGGGGCAGATGTCGGCTGGTCTTAACCACGAGATGAGCCAGCCACTGACCGCTATCCAGACCTACGCCAGAAACAGTAGGCGCTTTCTGGAAAAAGGTGCGGCCGACATGGTGGATGCGAACCTCAGTGAAATTGTACTCCTGTGCGACAAAATGGCGGAGCTTACCCGTCAGTTCAAGGTGTTCGCCCGCAAGTCTGAAGGGCCGCCAACCATTGTGGATTTGCGCCTGGCGGTGGACGCCTCCCTGAAGATTGTTGCGGCACAGAAAAGCAGCGCAGGTATTGATATCCGGTGGAACCGCCCTGTGCAGCCGGTGCTTTGCCATGGCGACCTGATTCGCATTGAACAGGTGATGGTGAACCTGCTGGCCAATGCCGTTCAGGCGGTGGAAAGCCGGGAGCAACCGGAAATCACCATAGATATTGAAGAGCAGGGTGAGTGCTGGCGTTGTTTTGTCCGGGATAACGGAACGGGGCTGCCGGCAAATACAGAACAGATTTTTGAGCCTTTCTTCACCACCAAGTCGGTTAAACAGGGGCTTGGGCTGGGATTGTCTATCTCAAGGCAGATTGCCGATGCCCTGGGTGGCCGGCTTACCGGGCGCAATCGCAGTGATGGGCCGGGTGCCGAATTTGAATTTAACCTGAAGAAGCGGGAGGCCATGGAATGACACAACCCTCGGTTATTTTTGTGGATGATGAGCCCCACATTCGCCAGTCCATAGCCCAGGCGTTGACTCTGGAAGATATGCCGGTGCGCTGTTACGGGAATGCAGAATCTGCCCTTGAAACCGTTACAGCTGAATACAACGGTGTGGTGCTGTGTGATTACAACATGCCGGGTATGGACGGGCTTGAGTTGCTGAGTGCAATTCAGGCTATCGACAATACCATCCCGGTTATCATTCTCACCGGCCAGGGTGACATCAGCACGGCGGTTTCCGCCATGCAGCAGGGCGCCTATGATTTTATCGAGAAGCCCTTTGATCACGACGAGCTTATTGAATTGCTCAGGCACGCGCTGGAAAAACGTCACCTCGCTCTGGAAAACCGGCGGCTCAAGGCGCAGTTACGCCATCTTGCGCGCCCGGGCCCGAGGATTCTCGGTGATACCCCGAGCATGCGGAAGGTGATGGACACCATCACGCCGATTCTGGATATTTCCGCCAATACACTGCTGTTTGGCGAAACAGGTTCCGGCAAGGACGCACTGGCCCGCTATATTCATGAGAACAGCCCCAGGCGTGCCTACAACTTTGTGGCGATCAACTGCGGTGCCGTGCCGGAAAACCTGATTGAGAGCGAGCTGTTTGGCCATGAGGCCGGGGCCTTTACCGGTGCCGACAAACGCCGAATCGGCAAGATAGAACACGCCCACAAGGGCACCCTGTTCCTGGATGAAGTGGAAAGCATGCCCATGCCGCTGCAGATCAAACTGCTGCGGGTGCTTGAAGAACAAAAGGTGGAGCGCCTGGGCAGCAACCAGGTGCAGGATGTGGATGTGCGCATTATTGCGGCCACCAAGGCAGATCTGAAGGCGCTCAGCGACGAGGGCAGTTTCCGCGCCGATCTCTATTACCGGCTGAATGTGGTGAAAGTGGATATCCCGCCCTTGCGCGAGCGCAAGGAAGATATCCCCATGCTGTTTCACCACTTTGTGCTGATTGCCGCTGCCCGTTATGACCGGGAAAGCATCCCCCTTGATGCCAGCCAGGCCGCACGGTTAATGCACCATAGCTGGCCCGGAAACGTCCGTGAATTGCGCAATCTGGCGGAGCGTTATGTGCTGCTTGGGCCGGCAGCACTGGATGAAAGCGAGTCCGCCGCAAGAGCAGATGTGAGTGGCCGGCGCACCCTGGCAGAAATGATGGACAGTTTTGAGCATTCGGTGCTTACCAGCGCTCTCAATGCCTGCCATGGCAGCATAAAGGACACCATGGTGCAGCTGGGCGTTGCCCGTAAAACGCTCTACGACAAAATGAAAAAGCACGGTCTGGACAAGGCCCAGTTCAAGGACTGAGGTTTGCCCACGCTTTTTCAAGCCAGCTCTTCTGTCATCAGGTGCGCGAAGTTTGAGAGCGCTTCAAGGCCACTGACATCGTCTTCCATCAGTGGCAGGCGCTTCTGTGGCAGGCCTTTCAGCAAGCTGTCGATTTCCTGCAGGTAGCGTCTCTGGCGTTCGATACGAGCCTGCCAGAACGAACTGCTGGCGGTATCCGGCATGATGCGGTTAACGATCACGCCGGCAACGGGTATGTTTGCGCTGGCCAGTGCTTCGATGGCTCTGCCGGTTTCAAGAATCGGCAGCTTCTCCGGGGTCATTACAAACACAAATGCTGTGTGCTCCGTATCGTTAAGACGGCGGCGTGTGCGCTGAAACAGGCGCTGGCGGCGCAGCAGGGTTTCGGTTAACTCCTGGCCTCGCTGGTCCATACCTTCCACCGGATTTTCTTCCGGGCTTTTCAGTGGATTGTCGACGCTGCGCCCGGGTGTCAGGTGCGCCAGCGCCTTGCCCAGTTTTTCAGAGCGTTTGTTGTGTTTCAGCAGGCCGTCGGTCCAGGCCGCCATGATTTCCGGCAGGGTCAGCAGCCGTAACGTGTGGCCTGTGGGGGCTGTGTCGAAGATCAGCAGGTCGTAGTTGTTTTCGCTGTCTTCAATCAGCGTGGCCATCCTCTCCAGAATGGCCGCTTCCTGGGCCCCCGGGGATTGGGCGCCCAGCCGGAGCTGTCGCTGCAGTTCGTTAATCTGGTCCGGCCCGGCGAACCGTCGCATTTGCTGCATAACCCGGTCCATATAGGCTTCCGCTTCTGTATCCGGGTCCAGCTCCAGGGCATCCAGGTTGGGGGCCATGCGTGTTATCCGGCCTCCAATGGTACGGTCAAAGGCATCTGCCAGGCTGTGGGCCGGGTCAGTGGATATCAACAATACCCGGCGCCCCTGGTTGGCTGCAGCAACGGCAATGGCAGAGGCTGTGGTGGTTTTGCCGACCCCGCCTTTCCCTCCCACCATGATCAGTTTGCGGCGGGTAATCAGTTGCAGAATGTCCAGATCGTGATCTTGCGGCATGATGTCCTCAGCAGCAGCGGAAATTATCGAGCGGTGATCGCTCCATACCCATGCGGGTATGCCAGTCGTGGAACCGTTCCAGCATCAGCGGCTGCAGTTCCATGCAGTACCAGCCTGCCGGGTTGGGTATGCCCATCATTTCGCTGAAAACCAGAAGCATGAAAAGATCATCCTCTTCGCGTCGGGCGCGGGCAATGGCGGCCCGGTAGGGTGCGTTGTAGTAGTCCGCACCAGCACGGCTGGCTTTCCGGTAAAGGTACTTCAGGCGGGAAAGGGTATTTTTCATCAAATACTCCCGGAATATGAAACTGGCCAGGGCTGGCCTGGCCAGTTTTGCAGGGGGTGCTCAGTCCGCCGCGGATGACAGGCGTGCTTCTGTTTTTGCCCGTTTCAGGGCCGCAACGCACTCCAGTGTCACAAAAATGGCTGCCACAAGAACCACCAGGTCCATGGTAAACAGGAACCAGTCTGCCTTCTCGTAGAAGCCTTTAAGCTGAATCAGCAACGCAAAGAGCGTCATGGCAAGTACAAAGATCAGTGGTGCCAGAGTAAAAAACGTAGGTGAACCACGGCGTACCAGCATAACGGTCACAACCAGCAATGTCAGGCCGGCCAGGAGCTGGTTGGTGGTGCCAAACAGGGGCCATATCAGCAGGCCACCGGAGCCATCTGCACCGCCGGCACCAAAAGCCAGTGCCAGGCATGTGCCTACAGACAGCAGGGTTGCCGGCAGCGGTTTGGCCATCCATTTGATGTTATAGATCTCGCCCCATTCCTGGAAAATATAGCGCTGCAGACGCAGGCCGGTATCCATGGTAGTGCCGGCAAAAAGCGCCGCCATAACAGTCAGCATGGTAGCGGCAACCGCAATATCGAGACCGGTGCCGGCGCTCAGAATTGCCGCGCCACCCTCTACGAATGCGAGTACACCGCCTTGGCCGAAGGAGTGATACACGGCTTGCCAGTCTGCCAGGGAGGCAAAGCCGGCGGTGGCGGCAATAATGGCGGCCAGCGCCAGTGCACCTTCACCGGTGGCACCAAAGTAGCCAACAAAACGAGCGTCGGTTTCTTTGGCCAGCTGTTTGGAGGTTGTGCCGGAAGAAACCAGGCCGTGAAAGCCGGATATCGCACCACAGGCGATGGTGACGAACAGCAATGGAATCATGGACGGTGTACCGGCAGGCACATCAACGTTGATCATGGGCGCGACCACTGTGGGGTTCGCAATCAGCACGGCAGCATACAGAGCCGCCAGCCCGACGAACAGCTGCAGGCCGTTAATGTAGTCCCGGGGCTGGAGCAGCACCCACACAGGAAGCAGCGAGGCAATGGCGGCATACACAAACAGAATGACGATCCATGCCGCACTGGGTGAAAGCCCGGCAACGGATTCGGGGAGAGAAACTGGCATGGATGGCCCGATGTAGATCAGGAAGTACAGGGCAACAACGCCGACCAGAGAAACCAGCGGCAGGCTCATTTTCGCCCGGTAGATGGCCTGGCCAATCACCAGTGCAACGGCTATGGCGCCCCATACAGGAACAACGGAGCCCGGGTTGTTGATCAGCAGCTTGGCGATAACGACGCCAAATACCGCGTTGACCATCAACAGAACCAGGAAGATGACGATGGAAAATATCGCTCTGGCACGGGTGCCAACAACTTCGCCGGTCAGGGTGCCCACAGATTTGGCTTTATTTTTTACACTGGCCCAGATGGCGCCAAAGTCGTGAACGCCTGCAAAGAAAATTGTCCCCAGGGTGACCCACAAGAAGGCTGGCAGCCAGCCCCAGATAACAGCGATTGCAGGTCCCACAATGGGAGCGGCACCGGCAACCGAGGTGAAGTGATGGCCCCAGAGTACAAACTTGTTAGTGGGGACAAAGTCGATGCCGTCTTCAAATTCTACGGCCGGAGTTTTGAATTGGTCACTCAGCTTGAAAACAACATGTGCGAGAAATTTCGAGTAAACGAAAAAGCCCAGCGCCATGCCACCAAGCCCGAGTACCATCAATATAATAGAGCTCATCGATGCCTACCTGTGTGTTTGTGTAGCGGTGTTTTCCGATAAAATATTGCGGAACATGGTTGATTATATTCTGAACGCTGCCAGGGTGGCAGATAACGTCAGTGTATCTAATTTGTGCCGGAACGAGAGTGTTCCGGCACAAACCTTAGACTAAAGACTAAGGGCTCTGCTCACAAATTGGCTTCCGCAAACTCTGCCAGTATCGAGCGTGGCACCCCTTGCAGATGAATGTGGCCGCCGTGGCTGAAGCTTTTGAAGCGTTCGGTCATGTAGGTCAGGCCGGAACTCAAGGCGCTCAGATAGGGCGTGTCTATCTGCGCCAGGTTGCCCAGGCAAATCACCTTGGAGCCATTGCCCGCGCGGGTGATGATCGTCTTGATCTGGTGCGGTGTCAGGTTCTGGGATTCATCAATAATGATGAGACTGTGCTGGAAGCTGCGGCCACGAATGTAGTTCATGGATTTGAAGTGCAGGGGCACCTTGCTGAGGATGTAATCCACACTGGCGGTCATGTTCTCATCGTCTTCGTGCAGGGCTTCCAGGTTGTCCACGATGGCCCCCAGCCAGGGCTCCATTTTTTCCGCCTCGGTACCGGGCAGAAAACCGATATCCTCGTCCAGGCCCTGGGTTGAGCGTGTGGCAATGATCCGCTTGTAGAGCTTGCTGGCAACGGTCATTTCGATGCAGGCGGCAAGCGCCAGAATGGTTTTGCCGGAGCCGGCTGAGCCGGTGAGATTGACCAGATGGATATCCGGATCAAGCAGCAGGTGCAGGGCCATGGCCTGATAGATATCCCGAGGCACCAGACCCCAGACTTCTTCGTTCATCAGATCGTGCTGGTGCAGATCCCGGATGACGACGTGGGTGTCGGTGATATCGACGGCTCTGCCGATAAACCCCTGCTCATCAAGCACAAATTCGTTGATGTTGAGTTTGGCCAGCTCGCCTTCGCGCTTGAGTATGTGCTCGGTTACCCCTTCCCGCTGCACAGTTTCCACCTTTGCAATTGTGTCCCAGAACGAGTTGGGGAACTCGATATAGCCTTTGGGCAGCAGATCAATGTCATCAACCAGCTGGTCGTTCTGGTAGTCCTGGGCTTCCACGCCGAAGCCCCTGGCTTTCAGCCGCATGTTGATGTCTTTGCTGACGAGAATGATATCCCGGGACTTGTGCCGTTCCTGAAGCGCGGCGAGGGTGTTGATAATCTTGTTGTCGTTCAGGTGCTCCGGCAGTGAGTGGCTACCTGTGTGCTCGGTGCTCATCAAAATGGACAGGGTGCCCAGAGGCTCTGCCATTTTCGCACGAACGATGGGGACACCTTTTTCGATATCCCCGGGGCTCGCATCGCCAAGCAGCCTGTCTATGGTGCGGATGGCCTGGCGACAATCCGCCGCCACACTCTGCTTGCCGGTTTTAAGGCCGTCGAGTTCTTCAAGGACCGTCATCGGAATGATGACATCGTGTTCTTCAAAGTTGAGAAGGGCGTTGGGATCGTGGATCAGGACATTGGTGTCGAGGACGTACATGGTTCTTCGAGCTTGCGGTGCTATTGCCGGTGCTCTTTCCGGTGTTCTGGGCATAGGGGGCGCTACCTCTGTTATGGTTCAGTTGTTACGGGCGCAGCGTTCGGTAAGCTCCTCATCTGAAATGACTTTCAGCATATCGTATGTCGTCACTATGCCGGTTATTTTTGCATCCCGGGTAACAAAAATTCGGTGCAGGTGTTCTTTCATCATGATGTTGGCAATGTCGCGCACCGGCGTGCGCTCGTCAACCGATAATACGATGGGAGTCATAATATCCCTTACTTCTACCGGTACCTTGCCCATCTCCTCGAAAAGCACCATGCGCAAGCGCCGGGCTTCCTGCTGTTCTTCGGTGGTGAGCTCCTTGCCGGCATCGGAGCGGGTGGCGTTCCAGCGAAATTCTGTAATGTCCTTCAGCGTGGCTATACCGACAATTTCGCCGGATTCGTCGGTAACAGGGCTGCCGGTGATTTCGTTGTCGGTCAGAAAGCGGGCCAGACGATCCATGGTCCATGACTGCGGTACCGCCTTTATGCTGGGTGTCATTATCTCGTAAGCGAGTACGGTCATCGGATGTCTTCCGCCTTTTTCAGTCCTTTGCCAGAGCTTAGCGTTTCATGCCCTGCCCGTCACCCCTCAGTTGCCGTCAGGTTGCCGCACATCAACCAGGCGACCGCTCTCATCATAAATCAGATTATAGCCCTGATAGTTGTCCTGGTCCGCCACCCGCTCCAGCTCTTGCATGGAGCTCACCGGTATATCAATCAGCAGCGTGTTGACCAGCCAGCCGGGCAGGGCGCCGTTGGGGTCGGTGTGTTGCAACCAGATCATCCGTGTTTTGTTGCCCTCGGGAATGAAGCGGTAAAAGGTGTCTGAACGATCTACCCTTATGCGGCTGCTATTCTCTGCCCGCAGGCCGGGTGTGGCGTTCATTTCCATGATGACCTCACCGGAGGCCTCGTTGCCCCGCGTGCGGATGGTCAGCACATAGTCGCGATCGGTTACCGGCCATGGCATGTCGTTTACCGAGTAAGCATAGCGTTCGTGAAAGCTGCCTTTACCTACCCCGTAGGACTCTGTGCAGTTAAGCAGCCATTCCATACAGGACGCAGGGTTCACCATAACCGCCATGATGGATTCTATGGGTGCGTCAAGCAGGGCCTCGGCTTTGAATGCCTGAAAGCTGGAATCACTCTGGTCCATGGTGTAGATGCGAATGTTGCCGGTCTCTTTGCGCAAGCTCCACGCCTCGCTGTCTTCAGCGGGCAAAGCCGCACGGGCCGTGGCAGCCGCCATGGCAGAAACCAGCAAGGCGCAGATCACACCGCTGATGACTGAGGCCCAGCCTTTGAAGCCATGGGCTCCGGTCTGTCTCATAAGCTACACTTCCTTGAAGATGGTGGGCCGAGTCTAACATGAGGCGTTGGACGTCAGGGCCTCGAAGAAGGGGATTGTGAACCAGGTAGCCACCTGGTGGAGCAGTTCGTTAAATTGGCCCGAATTGACGATGACCATGACCACAAAAAAGCTGATTGATGCAAAAGGACACATTGCACCCGGTGTGCTGGTGCAGCCGGTAGAAGAAATCAACTACCTCGATTACGACCTGCGAACAGTGATGGATCGCCCGCGCTCGAAACTGGCCCGGCGCTGGCGTTTTAACCAGTTCCAGTTTGTGAGTGCGACTGGCCCCGGCTGGGTATTCGGTATGGCGCTGGTCGATCTGAAGCTGCTGGGAAGCGGTTTTTTCTACCTCTATGATTTCGAATCCGGGCAAATGCTTGAACAAAGTTTTATGAGCCCGCTGGCACTAGGCACACGGATTGAACCCTACCCGGAGCACGGTTCCGCCTCGTTCAGCAAGGGTGATGTGGCCATGCGAATCCTGCCGGTTTCCGGTGGTCGCAATGTGTCTGTTCTGGCACCAGGCGGTATTCGTGTGGAGCTGACGCTGAAAGAGGATAACGACCCCCTGCGGCTGGTTTGCCCGGCGGGTTATAACGGTTGGGTGTTCACCCGCAAATCAGCGGGTCTGCCCGTGGAAGGTGAAATTTGCTGGGATCATCGTATCTGGCGGTGTGATGACAACACTCGCGGTGCCATTGACTGGAGTTGCGGTTTCATGCGCCGTGAAACCGCCTGGAACTGGGCGAGCCTGGCCGGGCCTCTGCCAGGCGGCCGGTCACTGGGGCTGAATCTGGCCGCCGGCGTTAACGAAACCGGCATGACTGAAAATGCATTATGGCTGGACGGGCAGTGCCAGAAACTCGCTGCAGCCCGCTTCCGCTTTGATCGGTATCATGAGGGCGGCGACTGGCACGTAACAACGGAGGATGGCCGGGTTGATCTGCACTTTGTACCGGCTGCGGTGCGCAAGGAAAAGCTCAACGCAGGCATACTGGCGTCCAATTTCCGGCAGTACGCAGGCACATTCAACGGAACCGTTACCGATGCGACCGGCAACCACATTGTTGTTAAGGACTTGCGGGGTTTGATGGAAGACCACTTCGCCCGATGGTAAAACGAAAATGCCTGCCCGCAGATCTTCCAGGTATCTGGCCGGGGCAGGCACTCTCTGGATAGCCCGGGATAGCCGGGCCGGCATCAGCGTTCCGGCAGGGTAACGTTCAGCTCCAGAACAGAGCAGCTTTCGTTGCGGTCCACCTCTACCTGAACCATGTCGTCACTGATTTGTACATATTTTCGTATCACCGCGAGCAGTTCCTGCTGCAACTGCGGCAAGTAGTCCGGCTGCTCACGCTGGCCACGTTCATGGGCCACGATGATCTGCAGACGCTCTTTTGCCACGCTGGCGGAAGAGCCCGATTTTTTGCCTCTGAAGTAATCGAGGAAACTCATCCGTCAGCCTCCCTTGAACATTCTGGAGAAAAAGCCTTTCTTCTGGACCGTCATGAAACGTTGTTCCCGTTCCTCGCCCAGAAGGCGCGCAACTGCATCATCGTAGGCCTGGCCGGCGTCGCTGTTTTCTTCGAGAATCACCGGCAGGCCCTGGTTCGATGCATTGAGGACAACCTGGCTTTCAGGGATCACGCCCAGCAGGGGAACCGCGAGAATTTCTTCGACATCCGCCACTGAAAGCATTTCGCCACGCTCAACCCGTTCCGGGTTGTATCGGGTCACCAGCAGGTGCTCCCTAGCAGGATCCTGGCCCATTTCCGCACGGCGGGATTTGCTTTGCAGAATGCCCAGAATCCGGTCGGAATCCCGTACCGATGAAACTTCGGGGTTGGTCACCACAATGGCTTCGTCGGCATAGTACAGGGCCATTAAAGCACCGTGTTCAATACCGGCAGGGGAATCGCAGATGATGTAGTCGAAGGTCTCAGACAGCTCGTTGATGACGCGTTCAACACCTTCTTTGGTAAGGGCTTCTTTCTCGCGGGTCTGGGAGGCGGGAAGTATATAAAGCGTATCAACCCGTTTGTCGCGAATCAGAGCCTGGGTCAGCGAAGCCTCTCCCTGGATGACGTTAACAAAGTCATACACCACCCGGCGTTCGCAGTTCATGATCAGGTCGAGGTTGCGCAGACCCACGTCAAAATCTACCACTACGGTTTTGTGGCCACGTTTGGCAAGGCCGGTGCTGATGGAAGCGCTGGTGGTGGTTTTACCAACGCCGCCTTTTCCTGAGGTAACGACAATGATTCTAGCCAAGGTATGTTTCCTGTGTCTTGATGGATTCGTCGTTTCTGCCGGGTTTGGCCCGGTCACATTATTCTGTTCGATTCCAGTATCAGGCCTTGTCCAGTGGTGCCACCACCAGCAGGTCGTCTCTGAGCTGAATCTGCACAGCGTTTTTCCAGCCGTTGTCCTGAAGATCCTCGGAGATTTTATAGTGTCCGGCGATGGACACAAGCTCTGCCTCAAGGGATTGACAGAAAATCCTTGCGGATTCGGCGCCATGTATACCGGCCAGTGCCCGGCCTCGCAGCGGCCCGTAGACATGAATGTTGCCTGCCGCCAGTACTTCTGCGCCTGCCTGAACCGGTGCCAGAATAATCAGATCACCTTCCGGTGCGTGAACTTGCTGGCCTGAGCGCACCGGCTGGCTGATGATTCTGGCCGGCGATGCTTCCGGTGCAGCCCGGGGCGCCGGAGCAGGGGCAGATTCTGCCTTCTCGCCAGGGTTTTCGGTTTCGTGGGCCCGGTCGCGCTGCCCGCTGCCGGGCATCAACGCCAGAGAGGCTCCACGGGCAAGGCGGCGCTGATCACTATTGCCACCGCGAACGCCAATAACGTGGATGTTGTTGCGCCGGCAAGCGCCGATAATCTTGAAAAAATCCAGTTCGCTGTCGAGGCCTTCGTATTTTTCCAGGCTGATTATAAGCGGAGTATCCCGGAAAAAACCGGGAGCCTGGCTGATCTTGTCCCGCAGGGCTTCTTCGAATTCGTCATTATCGAAATAGTACAGCTCCAGCGCGGTCATCGAGACGCTGGCACTTTTCAGTTGGAACACCTGTTGTATCCCCGGGGTTGCGATGTCGCTCATGAATGGATCTCTTCCCTGGCGCCGGCTTCAATTACATACATTATTTGTGGGCCTGCTTCGGGCCCGACTGATACAGGTTTTTCCATTCTTCATACGGCATGCCGTAGATTTCTTCCCGTGCTGCAGGGTCAGATATCTCGTGGCCTCGCTCGGCAGCTTCTGCACGATACCATTTTGAAAGGCAGTTGCGGCAGAACCCGGCCAGGTTCATCAGGTCAATATTCTGGACATCGGTATTGTCGCGCAAATGCCTGACCAGGCGCCGAAATGCAGCGGCTTCTATTTCGGTTCGTTCAGACTCCGGGATGGGGTTAGTCATGGTGCCTCGCAATGCTGTTCGATGGTTGTTATCAGGGTTCCTGACATTCTCAGCATCTTACTTTAAGATACAAGGCTGTATAAATGTACAGAAACCCGACGCGAGCGCAGTGATTATGCCTCAACGCAAGATCATCCACGTGGATTGTGACTGCTTTTATGCGGCAGTGGAGATGCGTGATGACCCGTCTCTGAGGGATGTGCCCCTGGCGGTTGGGGGTGCCGGAGGCCGTGGCGTTGTTACCACCTGCAATTACAAGGCGCGGGCATACGGTGTGCGGTCCGCCATGCCCGGCAGCGAGGCCCGGCGGCTGTGCCCGGGCCTGGTGACGGTACCCACGGATATCCCCCGCTACCGGGTGGTGTCGCAACAGGTCATGGGTATTCTCCGGGAGTTGACCGACCTTGTTGAGCCCCTCTCTCTGGATGAAGCGTTTCTGGATGTCTCCGATATTACCGACCACCGGGGCAGCGCTACGCTGATGGCCCGCTATTTGCGCGAGCGGGTAAAAAAAGAGGTGGGTATTACCATATCGGCGGGTGTGGCACCCAACAAGTTTCTTGCCAAGATTGCCAGCGACTGGAAGAAGCCCGATGGGCTGTTTGTAATCCGGCCGGACGACGTAGACAGCTTTGTCCGGTGTCTGAAAGTCGAGAAGCTGTTCGGGGTCGGGAAGGTAACAGCGGCCAGGCTGCATGCACTCGGAGCGCAGACCTGTGGCGACTTGCAGGAGCTGGGTGCCGATGTGCTGATTGAACATTTCGGCAAGCAGGGCTACCGGCTTTACGAAATGGCCCACGGCAGGGACGAACGGCCTGTTGTGGTGTCACGGATAGCCAAATCCGTGAGTGTAGAGCGCACGTTCTCCCAGGATCTGCCGGATCTGACAGCGTGTGAGACTGTTCTGGCATCGCTGGCGGCGGATCTTAATCTCCGGCTTTCCCGTAAGGCCCGGGACAAGCCCATTCATAAGCTGTTTATCAAGATACGCTACAGCGATTTTTCGACCCATACCCTGGAACGGGTCCGGGAAAATATAAAAGAGCCGGGGTTCGAGGATTACCTGCCTTTGCTCACCGAACTGGTAACCAACCGCCAGCGCCCGGTTCGCCTTCTGGGGCTGGGGGTGCGGTTTCGCAATGATGATGCGCCGGTTACCCAGCTGCGATTATTTGATTAACCCGGGCCGCCGCGCTGCAACCGGCTGCAGAATAACCTGGCATTTCTTAGGCCAAATCGATCTTGTTGTGCCTGCCCATATTTTTTGAAGTAATCAGCCGCCCCGTCTAATTTGAATTTGACGCTTTCCTGCTTTAGGCGTCTGGAGGTTTACTCCGGAAAATCAACAAGAAAAACGCAGGAGATGAGTGATGAGGAAGAACGGGTTTTATCGCTGCTTTCGGGCTGGCCTGGTTGCCGGCCTGCTGGTTTTTGCCTTGCCTGCAACGGCACTGGCCGAACTGGGGGATTATGGCTTCTGGCGCACGCTGGGCAACCTTTTTTCGCCACCGGGGCCGGACAATCCGGTAACCGACCAGCAACGCCAGGGCAACTATCCCTTGCTGTCGAATCCTCCGGGGTTTGGTGACGGCTTTTCCCCGGGTGAGTACTACACCTGGCAAACCGTGCCGCTGGCACCGGAAACAGGCGCCGTATGTGGCAACGGCTCAACCTACAAGTTTTTTGTAAACCGGGTGCCCAACTCCTCCAATACCGTGGTGTACTTTGAAGGCGGCGGAGCCTGCTGGGATTACGAAAGTTGCAGCGGGCAGTCGGGCATTCGCGGCGCCCGCAATCCGGATGGGATTCCGGACGATTATCTGAGCCTGCTCAATCCCGGCGCCAGCCTTGTCAGCCCCTTTGTGGTGCGCCTGCACCCCTGGAGCCGGGTGAAAACCCAGGACTGGAACATGGTGTATGTGCCCTATTGTACCGGTGATATCTATTCCGGCGATCGGGTGGCGGTTTATGAAGACCCCGAGGGCGCCGGGGAGCCGCTGGTGTGGCACCACAATGGCTTGCGCAATACCCGTGCGGTCATTTCCTGGCTGAAAGACAATCTCCAGCGGCCCGGCCAGATGCTGGCTACCGGTTGCAGTGCCGGCGGGATCGGCGGCCTTACGAATTATCATCCTGTGCGACGGGATATGGCACCAACCCGCAGCTTCCTGATCAACGACTCGGGTCCGGCGTTCAGTGCACCCACCGGGGCAGACCCGCAGCAGTACCCGTCGGTGCTTCTGCAAACCTATATCCGTGAAGCCTGGGGGCTTGACCAGCCTGGTGGTCCGCTGGCGTACCTCAAATCCGGCCTGCCGGCGCTGGATCTGAATGATCTGGGCAGTCTCTATGGTGCGCTTTCCGCAACCCTCCCGGGCGACCGTATGGGCCATACGCATTTCTGGCGGGATCTGAACTACTCATCGTACTCCTATGAGCGTTTCTATCCCGAGATTGCCAATGCACCTGATCAGGCCACAAAAGAATCCTTGCTGCACGACAAGTGGGCCACTGACACAACGCGCCTCAAGAACACGCTGGCGGGCCTGGACAACTTCGGGTATTACCTGCCGATGTTCCGCGATGTGAACGAAAGCCACTGCACTTCCATTATCGAGTTTGCCAATGCCGATATTCAGGAGCTGGGGCTTGAGCTGGACGACTTTATCGGCAACGTTCTGAATGGGCAGGGTGCCGTTATGCAGGCATCGGAAACCGATACGGTCGCGGATTACAATAAGCCATTCAACCTGCTTTACTGGTCACTGGACCAGCTGCTTTGAGAGCACAGGCAGGCGGAACCTGAGGAGCCTGCCGGTACCATGGGCCAGGGTTACTTCTGTTCACCCTGGCCCATGGTTTCTATCCGGGCCTCTTGCAGGCGCTGGCGCAGATACTGGTCACGGGTAAGGCCGTCGGGAAAACGCTCCATGGCCATCACTTCGGCCACAATGGCCTGTTCCCGGTCTTTATAACTCTCAAACTCCGGTTTCGGCCTGGATTTCCAGTCCGCCAGGCGAGCCTCCGAAGCGCTTCGGTACTCTTCGATCAAGGCCGCCGCTGCCGTTTTCGCCGACGCTTCATCGGGTTCCAGTAGTTGCACCATGGCCAGCCGGAGCACCAAGGCTTCCGGGGCACTGACTTGCCCGGTGTTTTCGTATTCATTCAGCCGGTTGCCAATGGCTGTGGCCTTGCGCCTGGTTTCATCGGGGGGCAGGGCAGCGGCATCGGAAAAGAAACCGCGCACCTCATCCTGGAAGTCCAGCCGCTTTGCAAACTCAATCACCCTGGGGTCATCAAGCATTGCCTGCTGTTCGGCGGTGAGCTGTGTGTCGTCTTCGGCCATAATTATTCCGCGCGCCGACAGGCCATTTACGCCTGCCTCCGGATCTGCCATTAAAGGGCGGGAGAGGGCTTTGTCGCTGGCATTCCGCAGGGGCTGTTTTGCAAGTTGCCACAAGAGCACAGTGGCGCCCGCTACAATCAGGACAAGCACTAAAGGGACCTTCCATATACGCATTGACCGCTCCGCACGCGTGAACCTCTACCACTACAAGTCTAGTCCAGATTCCGGCGCGGGAGAGCCTCTTCTGAAGTTGCCCACCCTGTTGATTTAATGAAGAAAGCGCAATGCGCAAATGTTAGAGTGACGACACATGAAGAATCTGGAGGTGGTATGCAAACGCGAAAACTTGGGAACACGGGTCTTGATGTCAGCCTGATCTGCCTCGGCACCATGACCTGGGGTGAGCAGAATACCGAGTCGGAAGCCTTCGAGCAGCTGGATTACGCCACCTCGGAGGGGGTGAATTTCATTGATGCTGCAGAAATGTATCCGGTGCCGCCGCGGGCAGAAACCCAGGGCCTGACCGAGTCCTACCTGGGTAACTGGCTGGCACAGCGCGGGCGCCGTGACGATCTGGTGATTGCATCCAAGGTTGCGGGGCCAGGCAACGGCTTGAGCTACCTGCGCAATGGCCCGCGCCTGACCCGCGATCACATTATCGAGGCCTGTGACGCCAGCCTGACGCGCCTGCAGACCGACTATATCGATCTGTACCAGGTGCACTGGCCCGACCGTACGACCAACTTTTTTGGCAAGCTGGGTTACCAGCACAATCCGAAAGAGACATTTACCCCCATTGAGGAAACCCTGGAGGCACTCGATGAGCTGGTCAGGGCCGGTAAGGTAAGACACATCGGGATATCCAACGAGACACCCTGGGGTGCCATGGAGTACCTGCGCCTGTCGGGTGAAAGGGGCTGGCCGCGGATTGCCAGTATCCAGAACCCTTACAATCTGCTGAACCGGTCTTTTGAGTTGGGTATGGCAGAAATTGCCCACCGGGAACAGACAGGGTTGCTGGCCTACTCACCCCTGGCCTTCGGTATGCTGTCGGGTAAATATCTGGGAGGCAAGTGGCCCGAAAAAGCACGCCTGACGTTATTCGAGCGATTCAGCCGCTACACCAGTGCAAGTGGTTTTGATGCTACCCGGGCCTATGTAGAGCTTGCCCGGCAAAATGATCTTTCCCCGGCGCAGATGGCACTGGCTTATGTGAACAGCCGTAGCTTTGTAACCAGCAACATAATTGGTGCAACAAGTATGGACCAGTTACGTGAAAACCTGGGATCACTCAGTGTGACGCTTAGCCCCGATACGCTGGAGGCCATTGAGGCAATTCATCAGGAATTTACCTATCCTTGCCCTTGAAGAAATTTGCAGGTTCTTTATTTGGCAAGATGTTGATGTCAAAGGGGGTTGGCATCGATGGGCGGATTTTTGGTTACATACGGAAATGAAGCGGATCATTTTTTGACAAAAAGTGGGCGGCCCGGTGACAAAAAAGCGGCGCCATTGTGTGCGATCTCACATTTTTTTGCCGTAAAGAAGTTAGACTTTAGCCTAGTGCATAAGTAAACTTTCGTTCCGGTTAAAAAGGTCGCTCCAAGTACCATGATTATTCGCATTTTCGTCGCATTGCTTGTTCTCAACGTTGCCGCGTTTGTGGTTCGCGCAGAGGCTTCTGAGCGCGCGTTCGATAATGCGGCGAGTGAAACCATGACCGTCGAGGGTATCTATGAACTGCAACAGCGCATGTCTGGTGACTTCGAAGAAGACGACGCTGATGCCTTTGCAGAAATCGGGTCTCGTCTGTTGAGCCTTTCACTGGTGCGTTCCAGGAATACCGGCAAGCACTATGCTTCCCAGCCTGCCCAGGCTGATCATGGTATAGCGCTTTTGAATGAAGGAGCCTGTCTCAATCTGAAATGGAACTTCTGATTTTCCCACCCCTGGTACTCATTCCCCCCCTTTCGTGTGTTTCCCGTCTTGCTCTCCCGTTCCCAGAAAAATTGTGTCCTGCGGCGTGTGTAGTTTGTACTGGCGTCGGTTAACACCGGATTCATGATCTCGTGCATTGTTTGCGTGAATTGGCCATGTGATGATTCCCCGATGATTTTACATGCTGAATGATCGATGGGGATCCTTGTATGGCAGTAAATAGCAGGCCGCGACTGAATGACATGGAACGTTGTGTAGATGAAGTTATCCGCCGGATAGGCAAGACAATTATCCTGGGTTTGCCTCTGGGCCTGGGAAAGCCGGTGCATTTTGTCAATGCGCTGTATCAGAGGGCGAAGGACGACCCTGAGATCAATCTGCATATTTTTACTGCGCTCTCACTGTTGGCGCCTCTGGGCGGTTCTTCTCTGGAAAGGCGCTTCATGGGCCCCGTTGCGGATCGCCTTTATGGCAGTATTCCGGAGTTGCAGTACGCCCGGGACGTCAACAACAACAGTTTGCCCCCCAACGTTCAGGTGTCAGAGTTTTTCTTCAAGGCAGGTAGTTACCTCAACAATCGCAATCAGCAACGGCGTTACGTGTCCAGCAATTATACCCATGCGGTTCGCGATCTTATGGATCTGGGGGTTAACCTTGTTGCCCAGATGGTGGCGCCTGGCGAGCTGCATGCTGCACCGGGCATGGTGAGTTTCAGCTGCAACCCGGACCTGAGTATTGATTTGCTGCCCTTGATACGTGAGCGAGAGGCCGCGGGCACCCCGGTGGCAATCGTGGGTGAAATCAATCGTCATTTGCCCTGGTTCGGTCGCGATGCTGCAGTTGCCGAAGCCGAGTTCGACATAATGTATGAGCATCAGGCCTCGGAGTACCCGCTGTTCTCTGCGCCCCAGACGGACATCACCCCGGAAGATCACCTGATCGGCTTTTACGCCAGCACCTTGCTGAAAGATGGCGGCACCTTGCAACTCGGTATCGGCTCCCTTGGTTCGGCACTGGTGCACAGCGCCATCCTGCGCCACAAGAATAACGATACATGGCGGGCGGTGTTTGACTATCTGAAGGTTGCTGAGCATTTCCCGATCGTAGAAAAAGAAGGTGGGACCGGGCCTTTTGAGAAGGGGCTCTACGGTTGCAGCGAGATGATGGTCGACGGCTTCCTGTATCTTATGGAAGCGGGGCTTCTCCGGCGTGAGGTATTTGATCATGCTGATCTTCAGACGTTGATTAATACTAATGAAATTGACCAGCAGGTTTCCCTGGCGACTCTTGATGTGCTGCGTCGCGAGGGGCTTATTGACTCACCCCTGCGGGCGAGGGACGTTGCCTGGCTGATTCGCTATGGAATCTTTCGTGATTCGGTTGAGTTCAAGGGTGGTCGACTTCGTATTGGTGAGCACTCTCTGGACGGTGATCTGGACGACCCTGAAGCGCGCGAGGCTATTGAAAAAAGAGTGCTTGGAGAACGGCTTGCAGGGGGAGTTGTCATACACGGAGGTTTTTACGTTGGCCCCCGGCAGTTCTATCAGTCGTTGCGCGAACTCCCGGACGAGGAGCGTGATCGTATCTGCATGACCAGTGTCAGGTTTATTAACCACCTGTACGATCATCGGTTTGGTAATCAGCGCCTCAAGGTTGCCCAACGCATACACGCCCGGTTCATTAACACAGCCATCATGTACACCCTTAACGGCGCCGCGGTTTCCGACGGGCTTGAGGATGGCAGGGTGCTCAGCGGTGTGGGTGGCCAGTACAACTTCGTATCCATGGCACACGAACTGCCAGGTGCCCGTTCAATTATCACTTTACGCAGCAACCGCACAAGCCATGGAAAGGTAGTGTCGAACATAGTGTTCAATTACGGACATTGCACCATTCCCCGTCACCTGCGGGACGTTGTGATTACCGAATACGGTATCGCAGACCTGCGCGGCCAGCGCGATGAGCAGGTGTACCTGCGCCTGATCCGTATCGCAGATTCCCGTTTTCAGCAGGACCTGCTTACCCAGGCGCAGAAAGCCGGTAAAGTGGACGCAAAGTTCCGGTTGCCGGACAGCTGGCTTAACAATACACCGGAAGCCATCGCCGAGGCCCTGGCAGTGGCCGGCGACAAAGACTGGTTTCCGGCATTTCCCTTTGGCGGGGACTTTACTGATCAGGAACTGGTTCTGGTCAAGGCGCTCAAAAGGCTCAAGTCTGAAACGGCGACCCGCCGTGGTAAACTTTCGACGCTGTTACGGGCTCTTCGGACCAAAGACGAGCAGGGCCGGTATACCGAATTGCTGCAGCGAATGGGCCTTCACCAGCCCCACGGGATGCGTGACAAACTGGATCAGCGCCTTCTGATTCATGGCCTGCAACTGACTGAAAACTCATCAGATACGGGGAACTCGAAAGCCTGATGCAAGATTTCCAGAAAAAACCTGACGTTTTTACGGTTCACTATGTGCTGAAGAACAAAATCGGCGAGCTGGTCGATACTTCGGAGGGCAGTGAGCCTCTGCACTTTCTGTACGGCAGCCCGGATATCATCAAAGGTATCCAGGAGGCGGTGAAAGACCGTAATGCGGGGGATTGCCTGGAAGTAACGGTTCCGCCCTCCATGGCTTATGGTGAGCACAGGGAGGATCTGGTCCGGAAAATTCCCCGATCGATGTTCGAAGGTGTTGAAAACCTGAAGGTGGGCATGAAATTCCAGACCAACACCGGCGAAAATGCCCAGATCGTCCAGGTCGTGGGCATTGACGGCAATCTCATACGGGTTGACGCCAATCACCCACTGGCCGGTTTTACCCTGTATTTTGATCTGGAAATCATTGATCGTCGTGAAGCGACCGATGAGGAAATTGCGCAGGGCCGGCCACTGTTTTGAGCGAGTGTTTGTTTGCCTGCGCAAGGGTATTCCGTACCCGGTCGTTGTGACCGGGTGTAAGCGCAGAGTGGTTCCATGTATATTTCTGAAAAGCATCTATAATTGCTGTTACATCAGGTTGCCTGTATCGTCGGAGGCAGGCAAAAATCGGAACCCGGAAAAACAAAATCAGAGATGGACCGCGTGGAACAGACAAACGAAAGTTGGCGAATTCTTATTGTCGAAGATGATGAGCGGCTGGCCGAGCTGACCCGTGAATACCTGGAAAGCAACGGCCTTGCCGTGTCACTCGAAACCCATGGAGGCCCCGCCGTCGAGCGAATCCGCAATGAACAGCCGGATCTTGTGGTACTGGATTTGATGCTGCCCGGTGAGGATGGTCTTTCCATTTGCCGCCGCGTACGCCCGTTCTATTCCGGCCCCATTATTATGCTCACGGCACGCACCGATGATCTGGATCAGGTGCTTGGCCTTGAAATGGGAGCCGACGATTACATCGGCAAACCGGTAAAACCCCGCGTGCTACTGGCCCGTATCCGCGCCATGCTGCGCCGTGTGACGGAAAATGCGCAAAGTGGCGCAGACGAAGCAGGCGGCGAGGAGCCTTCACGGCTGCAGTTCAATGATCTTGTGGTCGATCGCTCAATGCGTGAGGCCTGGCTGAACGAGGAAGGGATTGATCTGACCAGCGCCGAGTTCGATCTGCTCTGGCTGCTCGCCAGTAACGCGGGTCGTGTATTGAGCCGGGAAGAAATTTTCACGGCCTTACGGGGCATCGAATACGATGGTCAGGACCGATCCATTGATGTCAGGGTTTCCCGCATTCGTCCGAAAATTGGTGATGACCCAATCCATCCCCGCAGGATCAAGACCGTTCGAAGTAAAGGCTATCTTTTTGTGAAGGAAGCCTGACGATTCCGTCTTTGGCGTCGGCACGGGCTCTCCTGCCGACGTTTTCCTGCAGGGTTAATTGACATGCCCCTGAAGTTTTCCCTCAAATTGTATGCCCGCCTGGCTGGCCTCTCAGCATTGGTTGTTTTGCTCTGCATGGTTCTCTTTGTTGGTATCAACTCCGTGCGCTCCCAGTTCTGGCATGAGCGTGCTTCAGAGCCATTGATGCGTTGGCTTGCGTCGTCACCGGCGCCGGAACAACAGTACCACTGGCTGACACCCTGGCATGACTTTCGGGTTGCAAGTGCGCAAGAGCTGTCGCTTTCACCGGTTACCCGCGAGCGTCTGGGCTATGGCCAAGTGGTCGCTGTTGAAAACAGCCTGGGCTATCGCTTTCTGGTAACCGGTTTCCACGGTGAAACGCTGCAGTTCGGGCTGGCTCATCCGTACCGGGATATTGCGGTTGTCTCGGCACAGATTCTGCGCGTGCACCTCGATGGCACTGATCCGGAAGAGCGCACCAAGGCGGCGGAACGGCTGAGCGGAGGGTTGAATGTTGGGGTTATGTGGCTTGAGGATCCGTCAGCGCTGCCGGGTGATGAGGTGCTGGAGCGTGTTTCCAGCCAGGGTTTCGCCTTTTATCAGGATAACGGGGATGGGCGTGTACTGGTTCGGTTAGCAGACGGTGAGCTGGTGCAGCTTGTCATGCCGGCACCGTTCAATCCGTGGGCCTGGCCGGTCATCCTGTTATTACTGTTGGTGTCCGGGAGTGTTCTGGCGCTGGTGCTGATTCTTGTGCTCCGGGACCTGGACAGCAACCTGCGCAAGGTTGAGTCTGTTGCTGTGCGTATTGCGCGCGGAGAGATGGGCGCTCGGGTCGAGGCAGGCGAGGGTACGGTTGTATCCCGCCTGGCAGCCGCATTTAACGGTATGGCGGAACACATACAGCGCCTTGTGAACGTTCAGCGCGAGATGATTCATGCGGTCTCCCATGAACTAAGAACCCCCGTAGCCCGTATCCGTTTTGGCGTGCAGATGATTGAGGATTGCCAGGACCAGAAAGCACTGCAGAAGCAGCTTGACGGTATTGATGGTGATATCCAGGAACTGGATGAGTTGATTGACGAAATCCTGACCTACGCCCGGCTGGAGCAGGGCGGCCCGGTATTTTCGCTTGAGGAAACATCCGTAACCGACATTGTGAGACAGGTTGTGGATGAACAGCAGCTTGTGCGCCCGGCCCTGAGTATTGAAAGTGAAATTGATGAGGCCTCGGAGCGTTATGCCATGGCGGACGTGGAGCCCCGTTATATTCACCGTGCTATCCAGAATCTTGTCGGGAATGCCGGGCGTTACGCAGCGGGTAAGGTACTTGTCCGTTGCCATATAGATGAAGACCATTGCCGTATCGATGTGGAAGACGATGGCCCGGGTATTCCCGAAGATGAATGGGAGAAGGTGTTCACAGCCTTTGCCCGGCTGGACGACAGCCGCACCCGAACCTCCGGCGGGTACGGGCTTGGCCTCTCAATCGTGAGGCGAATCCTGTACTGGCACAACGGGCAGGCTTTTGTAAGCCGCAGTGACAGCCTGGGCGGGGCGCGTTTCAGTCTTGTGTGGCCCCGTAAAAAACCACTGGAGCCCGGGTTCTGAGTCGGTTTGAGAGCCAGGTCTCAGGTCATCACCAGATGTAACAAAGCGACTACACAAGCACTACTGAAAAACCGGCCACAGGTTTTGATAATAGGAACTGTAAGGGATGACTTTTGAGGTTGTGGTTCTTACGAACTTTCCTTGTTTCATTCGTCATTTGAGGGTCGGGTTTCCGGCCCTTTTTTTTTAGACACTTCTGTATCTTTTCTTCCGTATTTCCTGCTGAACCTGGCGCAATGCTCTTCTTCCTGCAAACCAGCTGTTAGAATCCGGTAAACAACCGGACATCAGGATTCATCATGACCCCTTACCTGCTTGCTATTGATCAGGGCACAACCAGTTCCCGGGCTATTGTGTTCGATCAGAAGGGTGCCAGTATTGCGACAGATCAGCGGGAGTTTACACAGCATTTCCCCAGTGACGGCAGGGTGGAGCACGATGCATCGGAAATCTGGGAAAGCACGCTGGCTGTGTGCCGTGGCGTCCTTGAAAAAGCCGGGCTTGATGCTTCCGATCTGGCCGGCATAGGTATTACCAACCAGCGCGAGACTACCGTTATCTGGGACCGGGCCACGGGCAAGCCGATACATCCTGCCATTGTGTGGCAGGACAGGCGTACAGCCTCCCTGTGTACCAAGCTGAAAACCGATGGCCATGAAGACACCGTGGTAGAGCGCACGGGCCTGCTGATCGATCCGTACTTCTCTGCTACAAAGATCGCCTGGATACTGGATCATGTGGAAGGCGCGCGCGCCCGTGCAGAAGCTGGTGAGCTGGCGTTTGGAACCGTAGACAGCTGGCTTTTATGGAATTTCACCGGTGGTCGTTCACACTTTACCGATGCCAGTAACGCCTCCAGAACAGCGGTGTTCAATATTCATGAACAGAACTGGGACAACGAGTTACTGAAGCTGTTCCGGGTGCCCCGGCCTTTATTGCCTGATGTGCTGGACAGTGCGGCCGATTATGGTGAGGCCGAAGCCCGGTGGCTGGGTGCACCGGTCAGGATCGCCGGCATTGCAGGGGATCAGCAGGCAGCGCTTATAGGACAGGCCTGTTTTAAGCCGGGCATGGCCAAGAGCACATACGGTACCGGCTGTTTTCTGATGGTCAATACGGGCAGCAAAGCCGTTCGGTCCGAGAACCGCCTGCTCACAACGGTAGCCTATCGCCTCAATGGCCAGCCCTGTTACGCCATAGAGGGCAGTATTTTTGTGGCGGGTGCGGCCATGCAGTGGCTACGTGATGGCCTCAAGCTGATTGGCGATGCAGCGGAGTCGTCCGCCCACGCACAGTCGGTAGGTGTGGATAATCAGGTTTATCTGGTGCCGGCGTTTACGGGGCTGGGTGCTCCTCATTGGGACCCCCATGCCCGGGGCGCCATCATGGGGCTGACACGGGATACGGGCATAGGCGAGATTGTTACGGCCGGGCTGCAGTCGGTGTGTTACCAGACCAAGGACCTGGTTCGCGCCATCCAGAATGACGGCGCTGCCCTGGCGTCCGTCCGCGTGGATGGCGGAATGGTGGTAAACGACTGGCTGATGCAGTTTTTGGCAGACATTCTTAACGTTACCGTTGATCGCCCCCGGATTACCGAAACCACGGCACTGGGCGCAGCGTACCTTGCCGGTCTGCAAACGGGTGTCTTTGACAGCCTGGAACAAATCTCGGAGCTTTGGGAGTGCGAGAGGCAGTTTCACACGGGCATGCCGCCGGCATTGCGTGAATCGCTGTATGCCGGTTGGCTGGATGCCGTGGAACGGGTCTGTAACAATTGAAGCTCAGAGACTTGCGGGCATTGACGCATCACTATGGCGTTCAAAGGCAATAAGATGGTCGGCCTCTACCCGCACCGGCACAGACTCGCCCAGATGAAAATCAAGGTGGCTGCGGAACAGCCCTTCAAACTCGGTGTCTTCGGAGCACCGGAAGCGGTAGAGCGTGGACGTGCCGGCAAAGGTTTTTTCCACTACCTTCGGGCGCAGATCTGATTCCGCATCGTAAACAATATCGTCCGGGCGTATAAGCACATCTACCAGGGTGCCGGAGGGCCATTTATAGGCCCTGTTGCCGTGAATAATGCCGAGCTCGGATTCTATGGTATCCGGCCCGATTGCCTTGCCGGGTATAAAGCCGCCTTGCCCCACAAAGCTGGCAACAAAACGGTTGGCCGGTTCGTGATACAGGTTGTAGGGCACATCCCACTGCTGGATTCTGCCCTTCTGGAGCACGGCCACCTGATCGCACATGGCAAAGGCTTCCTGCTGATCGTGGGTCACCAGAATGGCGCTGATGCCGAGCGTTTTCAGGATCTCACGAACATCAAGGCTGAGCCTGCGGCGCAAGTCGGCATCCAGATTGGAGAAAGGTTCATCGAGAAGGATCAGCGTGGGTTCCGGAGCCAGTGCCCGGGCCAGAGCAACCCGCTGTTGCTGCCCGCCGGAGAGTTCGTGCGGATAGTTGTCTGCCAGATCCTGCAGGTGGACCACATGCAGCAACTCCATGACTTTGCGCCGTTTCTCGGTTTTGTCGAGGCCCTGTAATCCGAAGCCTACGTTATCGGCTATGGTCAGGTGCGGGAACAGGGCATAATCCTGGAAAACCATTCCTATGCGGCGTTTTTCGGGCGCAAGTGTGCGGCCAGGCAGGCTGATTTGCCGGGATTGCAGGCGTATTTCCCCACTGGTAATCGGAAGGAACCCTGCGAGGGCTCGCAATATGGTGCTTTTCCCGCAACCGCTGGGCCCCAGCAGACAGCCGATATCACCGTGACTGAGCGCGAAGCTGACATCTTTTACAACGGCTTCGCCACCATAGCCGCAGGACAGGTTATTGACTTCAAGCAGCCAGTTGTGGGTGGTTGTTTCGGGCGTGCTCATAGGTGTCAGTCCAGGCGGTTGAGAATCAGGAATTCCAGCAGGGCTTTCTGGGCGTGGAGCCGGTTTTCGGCCTCGTCCCAGACGACCGAGCCCGGGTGCTCCATCATGTCTGCAGATATTTCCTCGCCCCTGTGGGCGGGCAGGCAATGCATGAACAGTGCATCTGGTGCAGCCAGTTCCATCAATGCCGGGTTGATCTGGTAGTGGCTGAACGATTTCTCACGGGCTTTCTGTTCATCTTCCTGGCCCATGGAGGCCCAGACATCGGTTACCAGGAGGTTTGCATCCCGGGCAGCCTCTGCCGGTTCGCGCATGAGAGTGACGCGGTCGCTATTGGCTTTCATCAGTTCCGCGTCTGGCTCGTAGCCCTCGGGCGTTGCAATGTTTAATTTGAAATCAAACTGCGCGGCCGCGTTGATGTACGAATGACACATGTTGTTGCCATCACCAATCCAGGCCACGGTAGCACCCTTGATGCTGCCACGATGTTCGCGGTAGGTCTGCATATCGGCTAACAGTTGGCAGGGGTGGAAATCGTCAGTGAGGGCATTGATCACAGGCGCACTTGAGGCCTTTGCAAAGGTTTCAACCGTTTTATGGGCAAAGGTACGGATCATCACTGCATCGACCATGCTGGAGATTACGATGGCAGAATCTTCTATGGGTTCCCCGCGGCCCAGTTGTGTATCCCGAGGGGAAAGAAACATGGCAGAGCCGCCCAGCTGGGTCATTCCGGCCTCAAAAGAAACCCGGGTTCGGGTCGAAGACTTTTCAAAAATCATCGCCAGCACGCGATTTTTAAGAGAGTCCCTGACTTTACCCTGACGCCGTTCTTTTTTGAGTCTGGTTCCATGGTCCGCCAGACTCTCAAGTTCAGCGGTGGTCATGTCATTCAGTGTCAGAAAATGCCTTGCTGCCATGGGATGGCCCTTACCTTGGTTAAGCCCTGGATGAGTATAAATACTGGTGATAAAAACGGGGGCATCAAGTCTAGCCGTTCACGCCAATGATGACAACGCTGCGGCTGGCAGGCTTGCGCTGTATCAAACTGCCATGTTTGTTGAGAAGCTTGTGCGACGTGTACAATGGTGCCCAGGCAAGACAGGTGCAACAGCTGAATGCTGTTCCTTTTTAACCAGAGGTAAATGTTCATGGACATTAACGAAACCATTAAGACCCAGCTTTCGGAAAATCCCATTATTCTTTACATGAAAGGATCGCCCCAGGCTCCGCAGTGTGGCTTCTCAGCCAAGACCTCTCAGGCTTTGATGGCCTGTGGAGAGCGCTTTGCGTTTGTGAACATTCTGGATAACCAGGAGTTGCGCGAAGCTCTGAAAGTCTACTCGAACTGGCCTACCTATCCACAGCTCTATGTGAATGGTGAGCTGGTGGGTGGTTGCGACATTATTATGGAAATGTCTGAAAATGGTGAGCTGGCCACTTTGGTAAAAGAAGCGGCCCGGCAAGCCGAGGCCTGATCCCTCCTTATGCCCGCCAGGAGGCCGGTTACAGCCGCGACGGAGCAAACACCAGTTTTACTTCAAAGTGGCTGTTATCCGGCTTGCCGGGTGGTGGCTGCGGATACGGGCTTGCCGCGAGTGCGGCCCTGTAGGCCGCACGATCTATCTGAGCAATGCCCGTTGACCTGATCACTCTTACTCTGGTCAGAGCTCCATTCGACAGTAACTGAAGCTCCAGTTCCATAGTGCTGGAATCCCTCAGATCCCGGATTGCCGGTATTCGCTGTGCGTCAAGTTGGTTGGCAAGGTGTATGGCCAGCTTGGCCAGGTAGGGGTCCTGTTCCGAGGGCGATTGCGTAATTCGGGTCAGCTCCCCGGTATTTTCCTTTTCTGCAACCTGGCCACGGGCCCCGCTTACCGGTGGCGAACTGGAAGCAGGTGACGCCAGGGCCGCCTCCGCTGGCCCTGTCTTTTCGGTCTGTTCGGAGGCTCGGGCGTTTTCACGGGTTTTGAAATCCTGGTGCCCGGTTTTCTGCTGAGATTGGCTTGCCAGGATATCCGGCTTTATGGGCTCCGGATTGCTGTTGTCGGGAACCGCGTTGGTCGCTGGATCGGGTTCAGGGTTTTGCCTGGACGAATCGGGGGCGGGCGTAGCCTGGGTAGTGGTTGTTGCCACCAGTTCCAGGGTGAGTTGCTCCCGGTGCCTGACAGGAGCGTCCTGCACAAGCGAAGGGATGCCGGATAACAGCAACGTATGAATCAGCAAAGCGGTTGATAAGGCGAGGGCGATCCGATACTTCGCCGGAAGGCTGTTGTTGCTGCCATGCTCCAGCATTAATTCCAGATCACTCCCTTAACTTGCCTTTACTGGCCCGGGGCCCACAGAAGCGGGGCCGGGCCAACTCAGGCAGTTTTGCTGCGAAGAGAACCGACTACGGCATCCAGTGCCCGATCAATAAATGCACCCTGCTCAAGCAGTGTCAGTCGCCCGCGTCGCATTTCATGGGCCAGTTCAAGGCGGGTCTTTTCGATAACCTTCAGGCCCATGCGGTTCACAAAAACAAAGCAGTCTGCTTCCTCAATGATTGCGGACAGCTTGCATCGGAAGCTTGCTCCATTCACCAGCCGGAATTCAACCCAGTTGCCTATTTCAATGCCATCAATCTGAACCATGAACCCGGCAACAGCTGCATCCTCTGGTTGAAGCTGGGCTTTGTTTCTTGCTTCATCCGGGTCCTCTTCCTGAACCGGTGGTTGTTCCGCAATCTCCAGGCTCGAGGTTGTGCGGAAGGCATCCGTCAATTCATGTTTGAGCTGGCTCATGGTTTCGTCAAGCTTTGACGCATTGTACGAAACTTCTTCCAGCCCTGCGCGCAGTGATTTGAGCAGGCCGGGAACCACACGTACCCACTGATCCCTTTCCGCATCTTCCTGATGCGGGTGCAGGCACCAGATCAGGTCATCGACAACTTTTACGCTCTCTTGCCAACGATGCTCCACGTCATCGCGGAGGTAGGCCAGGAACATTACCCGGCTCCAGCCATTGATCAGTATGTTGTGTACGGATTCCGGTAGCCGATAGCGTGCCACGCGCTCTTTGATGACCCTGTCGACCAGTTCCTGGGCTTTCTGGGATTTGATCCGCCCACGCTCTGATTCCCGGGTGCGTTGTTCCACCAGGGACGACTTCCGGTTTTCCTTGGCAAGGAATTCCTCGAATTCTTCGTTCAGGGTTTCAAACAGGGCAATGTCGCCATCGAACTCACTGAGAATCCTTTGCACAATGCCATGTATCTTTTCGTACAGTTTGTCCCGGGCCTTCTCGTCGCTGTTGCTCCAGCCAATGCCTGCGCGCGCCAGCGAGTTGAGTAGTTTGCGGGCCGGATGCGTGGTTTTGCTGAAAAAGCTCTTGTCCTTGATGACAACTTTCAGAATCGGAATCTGTAGCCGGCTGATCAGCACCTGAACCGGAGCGGAAAGGTTGTAATCGTCCAGAATAAACTCGAAGAGCATGGAGACGAGGTTGATCAGATCCTCGTCGATTTCCTTCAGGGCCGGCTTCTTGCCATCGCTGGTGTGGGCCTGTGCCAGGATCTGCTGCACCACCTCACGAAGGTCAATGGTAAGTGGTTCGCCCTCACTGAGATTGTGCCCGGAAGCTGCCTGGGTACTGAAAGGCAGGGATGCCAGCAGGTTGGCCAGCTCATGGCCACCGATGACGCGAATGTTGGGGTCGTGCTGTCGTGATGGTATGCCCGCATTGGCTCTCTGTCGCGCCAGCAGTTGATGAATCTGTTCAAATACGGCATTGCTGGCGGTGCCGCCATCCTGGCGTGCGCCCTCTGATACTGCCGGATCTTCCCGGCCATCGGCAGATCGCTGTCTTTCGCTGGCGCTATTCTGTTCGCCGGTTTTGCCGTGGTAACGGAAATTGGGAATGACACCAGCCTGAACAAGGATTCTGTTGGCCTCATCCAGAAGCATGCCGAGGTTTGAGACAACGTAACGGTCAAACTGTTTGAGCAGGATCAAACGTTCCCGGATCTGTATTTCCAGCGCCTGGATAGCCTCAGTGAAAGCGCTGCAAAGGTGCTCCGGTGCCATGGGATTAACGGGAGCATCGTCAGAGGCACCGTCGTAGACCTTGCTGAAGCGGGCCTGAAGTTGCAGAAGGGGACCCTGGAAATGCGCTTTGGCTTTAGTGACCATGGCATTAAGGGCAACCTGCTCTTCCAGATCGTCATCACCTACCAGCGCAAGGCTGTCTGCGTTTGCCTGTCGCCCCAGAGTGTCTTCCTGTATCGGGCCTGTGTGAGGAGGGTTGGCAAAAAACTGCGCAACGGTATTCTGGAAGTGGCGCTCCACACCCTTGCGCTTGATGCGGATTTCCCGCATGGCTTCAAAATAGCGGTTTTGTTCATTGTTGCTGCGGGCATTATTGGCCAGTTCGAACAGCGAATCATCAACGGCATCAAAGGCGCCCTGCAGCAGATCTCCGAGCCCGGCGACAACTGTGTCGCGAATACGGGTAACCTCCACAGGAACGGGTTTGCTGCTTCCCGCCTCTCTGTGCTCACGGAGGTAATGTATGCCGGACTGCTTGTTCATGGCCGACTCCTGTTTACGGCTCAACCGGGTACATGACCGAGCTAGACTTTCTGTTTTGATTATACTGTTTTTGGTTGCATTTCAAATTTACCGTATTTTTGACCGGGTTAACATGATTAAAATGGAACCAGGGCATCAAATTTAAAAATAAAGGGCGTTCCGCTGGAGCGCCCTTTGCTGGAGTGCGGTTTCAGAGTGTTTGCGTCAGGTTACGTAGACCGGTCCGATGCCCAGGCTCCAGATCACTACACTGATTGCGAGCAGTGCAACAAACATCACCAGACCCACGGTGAGTACTGCAGTCGCAAACATGAACCCGCGCTCTTCCGGAATTTTCATCAGGATGGGAAGTCCCTCATAGAGCAGGTAAACCGCGTAAGCTATGGCAACCAGGCCCGCCAGCATATTAATCCATATGTTCGGATAGGCAGCAATAACGCCGATCAGGAACATCGGGGTTGCCGTGTAAGCCGCCATGGCGACGCCCCGGGGTGTCGAATCAACCGCGTCGTAAGTTGCGGCAAAGAAATCAATGAATTTGCCCAGGATAAAAATACCGGCAAGCATGGCAGCATAAAACAGTACCGACAAGCTGAGACCGCTGCTTAGCGACAGGCGGGTTACCTGGCCATCACCTATTTGCCAGCCAATTTGAGTGGTTCCAAAAAAACCTGCCAGAGCCGGTATCAGCGCAAGTAGCAGAACGTGTCCTGTGTAGAGGCGGGTAACAGATTCGGATGCCTTCCGTATGGCTTCCCATTCCTGGTCCGGATTGGTCAGAAGGCCGAAAGAATGTGTAAGGCTCATGGACAAACTCCTACCAATTTATTGTTGTTTAACGTTCCCCCTCAGTGTTGGTCGCGGATTGATATGCGTCAAGGATATGGTTAAAGTTTGATCTTCCAAGAACCTGCTCCGCTATAACTGGACTATCTAAGGCGGAGTAAGAAGTGGCGGTTCAGACGATGGGCAAGGGTCGTTTTTTGCGTTTTTTCGGGTGCACTATGGCAGCTTTTACAACGTTGTCCTTGATCTGCAGAACCTCTACGCAATGACCGTCCACTTTCATGCAGACGTTGGTGTCAGGAATGTTCTCGAGGGTCTCGGTGATCAGGCCGTTGAGCGTTTTAGGGCCGTCGGTGGGTAGCCTCCACCCCAGGGTTTTGTTGATGGTGCGCACGGCAGCGGTGCCGTCGATAATGAACGTGCCGTCTTCCTGGGGGATTATGTCCGGGCTGGTGGCCGCGTAATCGGTGGTAAATTCGCCCACAATTTCCTCCAGGATATCCTCCAGGGTCGCCAGCCCCAGCACATCACCGTATTCGTCCACCACAATGCCAAACCGGCGCTTGCCTTTCTGGAAGTTGATCAGCTGTGTGTTCAGAGGCGTGCTTTCGGGGATGAAATAGGGTTCCTGGCAAAGCTGCAGGATCATGGCTTTATTGACTTCTTCCTGCTGCAGAAGTTTGGTAGCGCTGCGCAGGTGCAGGATGCCCTGGATGTCGTTGATGTCACCCTTGAATACCGGCAGACGCGTATGCTGGCTGTTCCTGAGTTGGCGCAGGATGGTGTCCGTATCGTCATCCAGGTCGATGCCGGAAACTTCGTTGCGGGGCACCATGATGTCGTTCACCGTGACCTTCTCAAGATCCAGAATGCTGACAAGCATATCCTTGTGCTTGGCAGGGATCAGGGCGCCGGCTTCGTTCACCAGAGTTCTGAGTTCTTCCCGGCTGAGGTGGTCGCTGGCAGCATCGCTTGGGGATACTCGCAGGATTCTGAGAATGGCGCCGGTAAACAGATTCACGGCCCATACAACCGGGTAGAGGATTTTAAGCAGCGGCCCGAGAATGTAGCTTGCCGGGAAAGCAATTTTTTCGGGAAAGAGGGCGGCCAGGGTTTTCGGGGTAACTTCGGCGAAGATCAGGATGACGATGGTCAACAGCAGCGTGGCTATGGCAATGCCCGCATCACCCCAGATCCGGATGGCTATAACCGTGGCTATGGACGACGCCAGGATATTGACGAAGTTGTTGCCGATCAGAATGATGCCAATCAGCTGATCGGTGCGCTGCAGCAACGCCTGCGCCCGTTTTGCACCTTTGTGGCCGGTTTTTGCCATGTGTTTGAGGCGATACCGGTTGAGCGACATCATTCCGGTTTCAGAGCTGGAAAAGAATGCCGAAAGCATGATCAGCCCGACGAGAATAATCGACAGCGCAGTGAGCGATGTACCGTCCAAACCAAGGGTGTCCTTATATTGCTGGCAAGTAGCGAAAATAGGTTGTGATCGCGCCTGGTGTCAAGGCGTTGCTCGTGGAGATTCAGCCGGCCTGTCTGAAGACAAATTCAAGGACGAATTTGCTGCCATAAAAGGCCAGCATAAGGAGTGCGCATCCGGCCAGTGTCCAGCGGCTGGCAGTTATACCGCGCCAGCCTTTGGTGTAGCGGCCGATGAGCAGTGCCACAAAAACCAGCAGTGCGAGCAGGGAAAAAACGGTTTTGTGGGCCAGGTTCTGAGCAAACAGGTTCTCTATAAACAGCGCCCCTGTCAAAATTGCGAGAATCAGCATCACAACACCGGCCCATACCATCTCGAAAAGCAGGGACTCCATGGTTTGCAGCGGCGGCAGATTACGCACCAGGGGGCTGTTATAATTTTGCTTCAGTTGGCGGTTCTGGAAATAAAGCAGGCTCGCCTGTATGGCCGCGAGGGTAAACAGGCTGTAGGCTGTTACCGATAACGCGATGTGGGAAAGCACACCATAACTGTCATCCGAAACCAGACGTGATGGTGTATGTGTGATCAGCGCCATGATGATGGTGAGTGCTGCCAGGGGGTAAGCGCCCAGAAACAGGCTTTGAACCGGTTTTTTAAGGTTAAGGCCCAGCAGAAGAAACACGATCAGCCAGGAAATCAGCACCGAGCTTTTGAAAAACCCGAAATCGACGCCACCATCATGGAGTACTGTCTGGGTTATCAGAAGGCCGTGGGCGGTAAGTGCGAGCATGCCCACAAGGGTTGTGATCGCAATGTTGCTGTGTACGCGCCCACGAACGTGAAGCGCCTGCAAAGCGGTGCCGACGCTGTACAGAAATAGAGAGGTGACCGCGAGAATCAGCGTTCCCATGACTTCCTTATTAACCACTGTGCTGGCTGGAGATCGGCATACACGGCTGCCGATTTGACCGGGCTGGTCGTTTCAGAGCGATAGTCTGGTTATAATGTCGCGATTATGCAACAGGAATCAAGGAGCCACTACTGGCTCCGGGGTTTGTGCACTCAATTTAACCGGGGTACGGAAGAGCAACATGTTTGAGAACCTCCAGGACCGACTTTCCGGCAGCCTGCGCAAGATATCCGGTCAGGCGCGGCTTACCGACGACAATATAAAGGACACTCTGCGGGAAGTGCGCATGGCGCTGCTGGAAGCAGACGTTGCACTTCCGGTAGTCAAGGACTTTGTGGAGGGTGTTCGTAAGCGGGCGATCGGGCAGGAAGTCCAGCGCAGCCTCACGCCCGGCCAGGTGTTTATCAAAGTGGTCCAGCAGGAGCTGGAGCGGGTAATGGGCGAGCGCAACGAAACCCTCAACCTCGCCGTTCAGCCACCCGCAGTCATTATGATGGCCGGCCTTCAGGGTGCCGGTAAAACCACCACGGTCGCGAAACTGTCGCGTTTCCTCAAAGAGCGGCAGAAAAAGTCCGTCATGGTAGTGAGTGCCGATGTGTATCGGCCGGCTGCCATCAAACAGCTGGAAACGCTTGCCGGTGAGGTGGGCGTTGAGTTCTTCCCCAGCAGTGCGGATCAGGATCCGGTTGCTATTGCAGAGGGTGCGGTTTCAGCTGCCCGCAAGAAGCATATCGATGTGGTGATTCTTGATACGGCTGGCCGGTTGCACGTTGATGAGCAGATGATGGGCGAGATTGGCCGCCTGCATAAAGCGGTCAAGCCGGTCGAAACCCTGTTTGTGGTCGACGCCATGACCGGGCAGGATGCCGCAAATACAGCCAAGGCCTTTAACGATGCCCTGCCGCTGACCGGTGTGGTTTTGACCAAGACCGACGGTGATGCCCGCGGTGGTGCTGCACTTTCTGTCAGGCACATTACCGGCAAGCCCATCAAGTTTCTCGGTGTTGGTGAAAAATCGGATGCCCTGGAGCCGTTTTACCCGGACAGGGTTGCGTCCCGGATCCTGGGTATGGGCGATGTGCTGTCCCTTATTGAGGAAGCTGAACGCAAGCTGGACCACAAGAAAGCCCAGAAGCTCACCAAAAAGATCAAAAAAGGTAAAAGTTTTGATCTGGAGGACTTCCGCGACCAGCTCCAGCAGATGAAGAGTATGGGGGGTATCGGCGGTTTGATGGACAAGTTGCCGGGCATGGGGCAGATGGCGCAGGTGGCGCAGCAGCAGGTCAATGACAAATCCATGGGGCAGATGGAAGCGATCATCTGCTCGATGACGCCGAAAGAGCGCCGCTATCCGGATGTGATCAATAACTCCCGTAAGCGTCGCATAGCAGCGGGTTCCGGAACACAGATACAGGATGTGAACCGTCTGCTCAAGCAGCATAAGCAGATGCAGAAGATGATGAAAAAATTTGGCAAAAAAGGCGGAATGGCGAATATGATGCGCGGCCTTGGTGGTATGATGCCGCCGGGCGGTGGTGGCGGTGGCATGCCGCCGTTTGGTCGTATGTAAAAAGCCTTACACGGAAAACCTGGAAACAGTGTGTTTGCCTGTTTTCTTTAGCGCGTTTTTAGCATAGAATGTCGCCCCTTTCGAGTATGGGTCATCGCGCCAGTCGTCTTTATGTGGCCGGCGTGAAACGTACAAAGTTCGTATAACAGAACAGGATATTGGTTAAATGGTAACAATCCGTTTGGCTCGTGGCGGTTCCAAGAAGCGCCCGTTCTATCATCTGACAGTCACTGACAGCCGTAATTCACGTGACGGCGCTTTCATTGAGCGCGTTGGCTTTTTCAACCCGATCGCCCGCGGTCAGGAAGAGCGCCTCCGTGTGGATCGCGACCGTATAAATTACTGGGTTGGCCAGGGTGCTCAGACCAGCAATCGTGTTGCGCAGCTGCTGAAGGCTGCCGAGTAAGCTTTACTGACCACCGGGGTGTTGCATGACGCAGGATTCGCAGGAAACTGTGGTCGGTCGGATTACCTCGGTATTTGGGGTTAAAGGGTGGCTTAAGGTTTATTCCTACACCGACCCTAAAGAAGGAATACTTGGCTATCCCAACTGGATTCTTGATCTGGACGGAAAGCGTATTCCTGTAAAGCTTGAGGAAGGTCGCCGCCAGGGGCAGGCGATTGTCATCAGGCTTAAAGGTATTAATGATCGTGAGCTGGCACGCACCTATTGTGGTGCCGAGGTCAGGGTTCCTACGGCTGATTTACCCGAACTCCCTGAAGGGGAGTACTACTGGCGCCAGCTGCAGGGGCTTGAGGTGTTCACGGTTGAAGGTGAATGCCTCGGTCAGGTGGATCACCTGATCGAAACAGGATCCAATGATGTCCTGGTCGTGCACGCGACAGCGGGCTCGATTGATCAGCGGGAGCGCCTTATCCCCTATCTCCCTGATCAGGTTGTCCGGGAGGTTGATCTTGTTGGGCATAAGCTGGTTGTAGACTGGGATCCGGAGTTCTGACAGGTGTGGATTGGCGCAGTCAGTCTGTTTCCGGAGATGTTTCAGGCGGTGACGGATTACGGGGTAACAGGCAGGGCAGTGCGTGATGGTCTTCTGACCTTCAATAGCTGGAACCCTCGCGACTTTACCCACGATCGTCATCGTACCGTCGACGATCGCCCTTATGGTGGTGGCCCGGGTATGCTGATGAAAATTCAGCCGCTCAGGGACGCCATTCATGCAGCGCGGGAAACGGCACCGGGAAAGGCCTGTGTTGTGTATCTTTCGCCCCAGGGTGAAACGCTGAATCAGGCAGTTGTCGAGTCTCTTGTTGCAGAAGATAGCCTGATTCTGGTTGCCGGGCGCTACGAAGGTGTTGATGAACGCCTGATAGCAACAGAGGTGGACCGGGAAATATCACTGGGGGACTTCGTGCTCTCTGGTGGTGAATTGGCGGCCATGGCTGTTATTGATGCGGTTACACGCCTCATCCCCGGAGCGCTGGGTCATGCGCAGTCAGCAGAGCAGGATTCCTTTGCTGACGGGTTGCTGGATTGTCCGCACTACACCCGGCCCGAGGTTTATGAAGGTCAGGCGGTGCCGGATATTTTGTTGGGCGGTCACCATGATCAGATCCGGCGTTGGCGGCTCAAGCAGTCGCTGAGGCGAACCCGGGAACGACGCCCCGACCTGCTCGAACAGCGGGTGCTTACGGACGAAGAGCGTGAGTTGCTGGGTGAGATTTTAAACGAACCGTGTGCCTCTGAATCATCAGGGCATTAAAAGATTGGGTATCAGGAGCATAGCGATGAGCGGCAAGAACAACATCATCAATCAACTTGAAGCAGAACAGATGACCAAGGAAATCCCCCCGTTTGCGCCGGGTGATACCGTGGTTATTCAGGTGCGTGTTACTGAGGGCAACCGTGAGCGCTTGCAGGCGTTCGAAGGCGTTGTAATCGGTAAGCGCAACCGTGGCATGAATTCCTCTTTCACCGTACGGAAGATTTCTTACGGTGTAGGCGTTGAGCGTACCTTCCAGACCTTCTCCAAGCTGATTGACAGCATTACTGTGAAGCGTCGTGGTGCCGTGCGCCAGGCGAAGCTTTACTACCTGCGCGAGCGCTCCGGTAAGGCAGCGCGTATCAAGGAAAAGCTGGGCTGAGCAGCACGCTGCTGAGCAACCTTGCAGTGAAAACGGCAGCCTGAGGGCTGCCGTTTTTGTTTCTGGCGGGCGACAATGCAATCATGAGATCAGAGGATGCCAGAGGGCGATGGTGTGAGACCGGATGATGAAGCTGTTATTGCGCGGTTTGTGGATGCAGTGTGGCTTGAGGATGGTTTGGGTGAGAAGACCCGCCAGGCTTACCGGAGCGATTTGCAGCGCCTTGCAGCATGGCTGGAATATCAGCCCGGCCAACCATTGCTGGCGCAAGCAAAGCGAACCGAGTTGCTGGCGTGGATGGCCAGCGGGCTTGCAGAAGGCATAAAAACCTCCACTGCGGCGCGACGTCTCTCGGGCATTCGTCGGTTTTACCGGTTTTTGCTCCGGGAGCGGCTGATTGCTGAAGATCCCACGTTGCGGATCGACAGCCCCCGGTTGCCACGGCGCTTACCGGATTCACTGACCGAAGAGGAAGTGGATGCACTTCTGGCAGAACCGGACCCCGGCCTGCCGATTGAGCTGAGAGACAAGGCCATGCTGGAAATTCTCTACGGTTGCGGTTTGCGGGTTTCCGAGCTTACCGGTTTGCGCGTTGATCAGGTGAATCTGCGGCAGGGGGTTATACGCGTTACCGGTAAAGGCGACAAAGAGCGACTGGTGCCGCTGGGTGAAGAAGCGGTGGATTGGCTCATCCGTTACATGAAAGAAGGGCGCCCCGAACTTTTGAAAGGTCGGGCCTGTGATGCGTTGTTTCCGGGCAACCGGGCCGCAGCCATGACCCGGCAGACGTTCTGGCATCGCATCCGGCATTATGCCGTGCGCACTGGTACCCGCAAGCACTTGTCGCCCCATACACTGCGCCACGCTTTTGCAACCCACCTGCTGAACCACGGTGCAGACCTGCGTGTTGTCCAGATGCTGCTGGGGCATTCGGATCTGTCAACAACCCAGATATACACTCACGTAGCGCAACAGCGCTTGCAGGCGCTGCATCGGGCCCATCATCCCCGTGGTTGAGGGTGGCGTTTTCAGGTAGTGTAGGGGGTTGAACTTTTGTGGCGGGCCGGTGTCGCACGGTTTGATTCAAAGCTCGTTTCACGGCTGGCGTGAGTGGTTCCGCAAGCTGAACAGGTCTCCGATTGAATAGGTGTGTTAGCCAGGATGGAAATAAAACGTTTTGTGATGGTGGCAGTAATGGTGGCCGGTATTCTGGGCTCGCCTTTCAGTGTGGCCGGGGAAGTTGAAGACAACATTTCCGAGCGCCTTACAAAAGCCGTGCCCGGGCTGAAAGTCTTGTCTGTTCGGGAATCCGAGGCGAAGGGGTTGTACGAGGTCCAGAGCAATAACGGAGATACAATTTATACCACCTCTGATGGCCAGTACCTGCTCACCGGGGATTTGCTGAAGATCACCAGCAATGGCATTGCCAACGTAACGGAAGAAGCCAGAGCTAAAGAGCGCCACAAAACCATGGCGAGTTATGGTGAAGAAGGCGTTATCAGTTACAGGGCCAGTGATGAAAAAGCCGTTATTGATGTCTTCACCGATATCGACTGCCCTTACTGCCGCAAGCTCCACGATGAAGTGCCGCAGCTTAATGATTACGGTATTACCGTGAACTATTACGCCTATCCGCGCTCCGGACCGGGCACGCCATCTTTTGCCAAGTACATTTCCGTCTGGTGCGCAGAAGACCAGCAGTCTGCGATGGATTCGGCCAAGGCCGGCAAAGTCGTGCCCTCCGCCACCTGCGATAATCCTGTTCTCGAACAGTTTCAGCTCGGTCAGCGTGTTGGCGTAACGGGCACGCCGGCGATCGTGCTTGAAGATGGTAATGTGGTGCGTGGTTATTTGCCTGCCAGGAACCTGGCCGAAGGCCTGGGGTTGCTTTAATGTCCGTTTCACTGGCCATGTAATTCCCGGCTGGCCCGGTTATGTGACAGGCTTTTGGTTCAGGGCTTATTCAATCGGCCCTGAACCGGTATACTGTGCGGCCTTTAAACGTCGCAACATCGCAATGCTGCAACATTACAATTCATCAGCACCCCTTCGGGATCAGAGGTGAGAGCTTGAAAGACGTCAATGTCGGAATCTGCGGACTGGGAACCGTTGGCGGCGGTACATTCAATGTACTGACTCGCAATGCTGAACTTATTGCCGGCCGCGCGGGTTGTAATATCCGGATTACCCGGGTAGCCAGCCGGCGCCACCGTGACGATATGGATCTTGGCAGTGTGCCCTTCAGCACCGAGATTTTTGATGTGGTAAACGATCCTTCGGTTGACGTGGTGGTAGAACTCATTGGTGGCTATGAGACCGCCAAAGAGCTTGTGCTGGCGGCAATCAGTAACGGCAAGCATGTTGTGACTGCCAATAAGGCTCTGGTTGCAGTTCACGGCAACGAGATTTTTGAAGCTGCAGAGAAAGCCGGCGTTGTGGTTGCCTACGAGGCGGCTGTCGCAGGCGGAATTCCGGTAATGAAGGCTATCCGTGAAGGAATGGCCGCCAACCGTATTGACTGGATTGCCGGCATCATTAATGGCACAGGCAACTACATTCTTACCGAAATGCGCGCGGGCCGGGCGTTTGCCGACGTTCTGAAAGAAGCCCAGGACCTTGGTTACGCAGAGGCCGATCCGACCTTTGATGTTGAAGGTATTGATGCGGCCCACAAGTTGACGATTCTCGCCTCGGCGGGCTTTGGTGTGCCCCTGCAGTTTGATAAAGCCTTCACCGAAGGCATTTCAGAGGTCACACCCTATGACATTGCCCACGCTGAGCAGCTTGGCTATCGCATCAAGCACCTGGGTATTGCCCGCCGCCGGGATGAAGGTATCGAACTGCGGGTGCATCCGACACTGGTTCCCAAAAGCCATCTGATTGCCCAGGTTGACGGCGTACTCAACGCTGTTCTTATGGACGGCGATGCCGTTGGCCAGACCATGTACTACGGGCCGGGCGCCGGCGCAGAAGCCACAGCCTCCGCCGTTATTGCCGATATTGTTGATGTTGCACGGATTTCCGCAAGTACAGGCGCGTTGCGAGTGCCTTATCTCGGATTCAGGCCGGAAGCCATGGAAAACCTGGACGTGCTCTCCATGGAGGAAGTCCAGTCTGCCTATTACCTGCGCATTACTGCTCTGGATCGCCCGGGTGTGCTGGCAAAAATTGCCTCAATTCTGAGTGAGCACGGCATTAATATCGAGTCCATCATGCAGAAGGAGTCCGAGCTCAAGGACGGCCGTATTCCGGTTATTATCCTGACCCATACTGTACAGGAGCGCCAGGTTAACCGGGCTATAGAAGAGATGGAATCCCTCTCCGATATTGATGGCAAGGTTGTTCGCATCCGCGCTGAAAATTTCAATTGAGAATACGATAACCGACAGGTATACACGTGAGATACATCAGTACGCGGGGTGAAGCTCCCGCACTGGGCTTTGAGGACGTTCTGCTCACTGGCCTGGCCCCCGACGGTGGCCTTTATGTTCCGGAATCGCTCCCGCACTTCAGTCTGGAAGAAATCCGCAGTTGGCGCGGGCTTCCGTACACCGAGCTTGCGTTCAATATTATGTATCCGTTCGTGGATGAAGCCATTCCCGAGGCGGACTTCCGGCAGATGCTTGACGAGACCTATGGTGTTTTTGCCCACAAGGCCATCGCGCCGCTGGTTCAGCTCGACACCAACGAATGGGTGATGGAGTTGTTCCGCGGGCCAACCCTGGCGTTCAAGGACTTCGCCCTGCAGTTGCTGGGCCGCCTGCTGGATTACGTGCTTGGAAAGCGCAAGCAGCACGCTGTAATCATGGGTGCCACTTCCGGAGATACAGGGTCTGCTGCCATTGAAGGCTGTCGCCGCTGTGAGCACGTGGATATCTTCATTCTGCACCCCCATGGGCGTGTTTCGGAAGTGCAGCGCCGCCAGATGACCACGGTTCAGGGTGATAACATCCACAACATTGCCGTTCGGGGCAATTTTGATGATTGTCAGCGCATGGTCAAAGAGAGTTTCGGCGACCAGTCGTTCCTGGGCGGCAAGGCCAGGCTGGCTGCGGTCAACTCCATCAACTGGGCCCGGATCATGGCCCAGATTGTTTATTACTTCCACGCATCGCTGGCGCTCGGTGGCCCGGATCGCAGCATGGCGTTCTCGGTGCCCACCGGTAATTTCGGGGATATCTTTGCCGGTTATCTGGCGAAGAAAATGGGCCTGCCGGTATCTCAGCTGGTTATCGCCACCAACCGGAACGATATTCTTCACCGCTTCATGAGTGGCAACAAATACGAGCAGCATCAGCTTGAGCATACCCTGTCGCCGAGCATGGATATAATGGTGTCCAGCAACTTCGAGCGCTTGCTGTTTGATCTCCATGGCCGTGATGG
>JACDJA010000397.1_pt1 | contig 51773 bp, 48 predicted proteins | sample 7449241 | NCBI WGS metagenome assembly JACDJA01 (sample SAMN14253289, study PRJNA609438) | sludge metagenome | isolation source: initial anaerobic sludge | collected 2018-12-20 | reverse complement strand
TTGTTTCCGTCCCCGATTCGCAGCCTGACAGGCCGCGTACAGATTCGATATACAACTTTAGTTGTAGGCGCGCATAAGACCTTGATTGTTTGAGTTATTTATTTTGAGAAGCGAATAAACAGGTGTGTCGACACCGCCTTCAATGAGGTCGTCACCCGCACCGCCTTCGATAACGTCGTCACCGGCACCGCCGTCCAGCGCGTCGTTGCCGGACAGACCGAGGATGCGATCGGCTCCAGCACCGCCGGTGAGGACGTCGCTGTAGCCGTTGGTGCCGGTGATGACGGCAGGCACGGATGGCGCGGCCGGGCCGCTCATGGCAAGACCCAGTTGTCCGACCTGCCAGCCCTGGACACGGAGGCCGTCCTGGCTGCCGTCCTTGCCGATGATGAGAACCTGGTTCGCGCCGCTGCCCTTGAGGGTATAGGTGATGCCCTGGGTGGGGTTTTTCCAGACGGTGCTGGTGCTGGTGCCGGTGACGAGGGCACCGCCGGTCAGGGTGAGGCCATCGAGGATGATGGCGCCGCTGCCGTCGGTGTCGAGGATGGTGTCGCTGCCGTCTCCGCTGTTGACGATGTAGGTGTCGTAACCCTGCCCGCCTTCGAGCCAGTCGTTGCCGGCGCCTCCGGTGACGTTGCACACTTGATCAGTGCGGGTGTGCTGGCGAGCGTGTGCCCACGGGCGTTGATCGAGGAGGTGCCGGCCGAGACGGGCAAGGCCAGACAGCGTGCAACCCCACGTTAAACGCCGCCCAAATCGGTGCGACCGTTTCGCTACGCGTTATACCTATCCAATTAGACGGAACTCTACGTTTTCGTCATCCGTTTATGCAAACTTGGAAAACAGCGGAGAGAGTTCAGGCAGCATTTCGACCCTATCACTACCCGAACACCACCGCCGCCACATCCCGATACCGCTTGGCGAAATGCACGGTCAGTCCGGCGCGGATGTGGTCGGGCAGTTTGTCGAAGTCGCGCCGGTTGGCGTCCGGCAGGACGAGTTCATGCAGGCCGATGCGACGGGCGGCGATGACTTTTTCGCGGATGCCGCCGACGGGCAGGACCTGGCCGGTGAGGGTGAGCTCGCCGGTCATGGCGAGCGGGCGGGGGATTTTTCTGTTCTTCGCCAGGGACAGAAGTGCGGTGGCCATGGTGATGCCGGCGCTGGGACCGTCCTTGGGAGTGGCGCCTTCGGGTACGTGCAGGTGGACGAAGCTCTTGTCGAAGAAGGTTTCGTCGGCACCGTAGGCCTTGAGGTGCGAGGCGACGTAGCTGTAGGCGATTTCGGCGGATTCCTTCATCACGTCGCCGAGCTTGCCGGTGAGCTTGAAGCCGCGGTTGAGGGTGTGGACGCGCGTGGCTTCGACGGGCAGCGTGGCGCCGCCCATCGCGGTCCAGGCGAGGCCGGTGACGACGCCGATGCCGGTGAGCGGTTTTTCCCTGGTGAACACGGGTTTGTCGAGGTAGGTCTCGATTTCCTTCGCACCGATCCGGATCGGTGTGGCGGCGCCGCCGAGGATCTTGACCACGGCCTTGCGCGCGACGCGGCCGAGCTGTTTTTCCAGGTTGCGCACGCCGGCCTCGCGGGCGTAGCCTTCGATGACGTGGCGGATCGCGCTTTCGGTGATGGTGAGCTGGTTCTTCTTGAGGCCCGAGCGCTCGAGTACGCGCGGCCACAGGTGATGCTTGGCGATGGCGACTTTCTCTTCCGTGATGTAGCCGGACAGGCGGATGACTTCCATGCGGTCGAGCAGCGCCGAGGGAATGGAAAAATCGTTCGCCGTGCAGATGAACAGCGCCTTGGACAGGTCGAAGCGCACGTCGAGGTAATGGTCGAGGAAATCGGCGTTCTGTTCAGGGTCGAGCACTTCGAGCAGGGCGCTCGCCGGATCGCCCTGGTAGCTGCTGCCGATCTTGTCGACTTCGTCGAGCATGATGACGGGATTGGCGGAGCCCGCCTCTTTCAGCGCCTGGACGAACTTGCCCGGCATGGCGCCGATGTAGGTGCGGCGGTGACCCTTGATTTCGGCCTCGTCGCGCATGCCGCCGACGGAGAAACGGTAGAACTTGCGTCCCAGCGCCTCGGCGATCGATCGGCCGATCGAGGTCTTGCCGACACCGGGCGGCCCCGTCAGGAGCAGGATCGAACCGGCCATTTCACCCTTCATCGCGCCGACGGCGAGAAATTCGATGATGCGTTCCTTCACGTCCTCGAGGCCATCGTGGTCGCGGTCGAGAATCCTGCGCGCACGCTCGAGGTCGACCTTGTCCTGGGTGTGGACGCCCCAGGGCAGCACGGTCAGCCAGTCGAGATAATTGCGGGTGACGTTGTATTCGGCCGAGCCGCTTTCCAGCATGGACAGCTTGTGCATTTCCTCGTCGATGCGCTTCTGCGCCTGCTCCGGCAGGGTCAGCCTGGCAAGCCGCTCGCGGAAGGTGTCGAGCTCGGCGGTTCGGTCGTCCTTGGCGATGCCGAGTTCTTTCTGGATCGCCTTCAACTGCTGGCGCAGAAAGAATTCGCGCTGCTGCTCGCTCATCTTCTCGTCGACTTTTTCGCGGATCTGCGATTGCAGGCGCGCGACGTCGAGCTCTTTCTTCAGGAGAACCAGCACTTTTTCCATGCGCTTCTTCAGCGTCAGCGCCTCCAGCACCTCCTGGAGCTCCTGCTTCGACGCGGTCGTGAGGCTGGCGGCGAAATCGGTGAGCTGCGAGGGTTCGCTGGGCCCGAAGCGGTTGAGGAAGAATTTCAGTTCTTCGGAATACAGCGGATTGAGCGGCAACAGTTCCTTGATGGTGTTGATGATGGCGATGGAATAGGCGCGGATTTCCTCTGAATCCACTTTTCCGGGCTCGCCGGGGTATTCCACGCGCACCCGGTAGGGAGCCTTGTCCGAAAGCCATTCCACGATGCGGAAACGGCGCACGCCCTCGGCGATGAACTGCATCTTGCCGTCGGCGCGCGCGGGATGGTGAATGCGCACCACGGTGCCGATGCTGCGAAAATCGCTACGCTTGATATCGTCGGTGCTGTCGGGCTTGACCACGACCAGGCCGACCATGTGATGCGGCGTCTCGCCGATGGCCTCGACGGTTGCGAGCCATGGCGCTTCGTTCATCAGCAGCGGCAGCGTCTGCGCGGGAAAAAAGGGTTTTTCGGTCAGCGGCAGCAGGTGCAGCTCGGTCGGCAGCGTCGGCGCCACCGGCAACTGGCGGTTTTCGGGAAGGACTTCGCCTTCGAGTGGGGTTTCGTTCGGCATGGGGACTCGGCTCTCGGGTTGGCTTGGTTGATATCGGGCCGGGCCCCGAAATTTTCAAGGCGCGCGTCGGACCGGCAGTTCTTCCACGGTGTCCGGCAGGCCGGACAGGATCATGAGTTCGACGCGGCGGTTGCGCGCGCGTCCTTCCGCCGTGTTGTTCGGTGCGACCGGACGGGTCGCCTCGCGGGCGATCGCCTGCATCCGTTCCGGCGCGATGCCGTTGGCGGCAAGCAGCCGCACCACGCTGGTGGCACGCACCGCCGACAGTTCCCAGTTCGATGCAAAGGACGAATTGCTGATCGGCAGCAGGTCGGTATGGCCGGTGATTTCCAGGTTGAACGGCTCATTGTGCAGGTGTTCCGCGACGGCACGCAACACTTCGAGCGAGGCCGGCTGAAGATCCGCCTTGCCGGGCTCAAACAGGACGTTGGCGTTGATCTCGATGCTGACGCCACGCCGGCCCTGGGTGATGCGCACCTTGCCTTCCCGCACCAGCGGTCCCAACACGTCGAGCAGACTGCTTGCCACCTCGTTCATATGCGCAGCCTCTTCCTGCACCAGGCGGTCGCGTTCCAGTTGCGCGCGGGCCTCGGGCGACAGCCCGGTGGCGGAACGCCCCGGCGGCGCCTGGCCGCCGACCGTGACCTTGCCGAAGGCGCCGCCGAGCGACTCGGCGACGACACGGTACTTCTGCTCGTTCACCGCCGAGACGGCGTACATGACGACGAAAAAGGCAAACAGCAGGGTGATGAAATCGGCGTAGGAAATCAGCCAGCGGTCGTGCTGTTCGTGATCGCTGCGGATGCGGCGGCGGCGGCGCATGGTGCTTAAACCTGGAAACCGCAGTCGGACGCGCCCGATGCTGCGTCGGATTGCGTGCCTGCCGCGAAGCAACGACACCGCGGGCCGGGGCCAGCAAGGAGGCGCGACAAAGGCGGGTACGTAGCGGACTCACCCGGCAGGTGAAGCTTCGAAAGGACGCAAAAACCGGTATTCATGCGATGTTGGCGGGAAGATGAGCGGTCAACTGCGGTTTTTGGGTTAAAGATAGCCCTTGAGGCGCGTTTCGATGATGCGCGGGTTGTCGCCCTGGGCGATGCCGATGAGGCCGTCACAGATCATTTCGCGTTCGGCGACGCGGCGGGCGATGGAAAACTTGATCTTGTTGGCGATGGGCAACAGTACCAGGTTGGCGAGCCCGACCCCGTAGATGGTGGCGACGAAGGCGACGGCGATGCCGGTGCCGAGCCTGGCCGGATCGGCAAGGTTTTCCATGACGTGGATGAGTCCGATCACCGCGCCGAGAATGCCGAGCGTCGGGGCATAGCCGCCCGCGACTTCCCACACGCGCGCGGCCTGGCGTTCCGCGGTTTCGAAACCGATGATCTGCACTTCGAGAACCTCGTGCAGGCGCTTGGCATCGGCGCCGTCGATGAGCAGCTTCAATCCATCGCGCAGATAGGGATCGTTGGTGAGATTGACGTGCCGTTCCAATGCCAGGATGCCATCCTGTCGCGCGGTGTGCGCCCATTGGACGATGCGGCGGATCAGCAGCATGCCCTCCGGCTGGGGCGGGCGGAAAGCCCATTTGCCCATGCGCACGCCCTGCACGAACACCGGGAACGGATAATGCAGCAGTACCGCGGCAAGCGTGCCCACCACGACGATGATGAATGCGGCCGGCTGCAGGAAAAGCCCGATTTGCCCACCTTCGATCGTCTGGCCGCCGAGAATGGCGACCGCGGCCAGGCCCAGGCCGATCAGGCTTGCGCGATCCATGCGTCGTCCCTGAGCTTGGCGCGCAGGCGCGCGATTGCCTGGCCGTGCAGCTGGCAGATGCGCGATTCGCTGACGCCGAATACCTCGCTGATCTCGCGCAGGTTGAAGTCCTGCTCGTAATAGAGCGACATCAGCAGCTGCTCCCGCTCCGGCAGGTTCTCTATGCCGGCGATGATGCAGGCACGCAGATTGGCGTCGAGCAGCTGCGGCAAGGGCATGCTGTCTTCGCTTGCGGCCTGCTTGTCGAGGAAGGACTCGTCCTCATCGCTTTCGCCGAAATCCTCGAAGTACAGCAGCTGGTGGCCGCGCGCATCGCCCAGCATGGTCTGGTACGCCGCCAGAGGCACATCCATGTGTTCGGCTATTTCGCTCTCACTGGGCTGGCGTCCCAGGCGATGCTGCAGGGTGTTGATCGCCTGTTCGATCTTGCGCATCGACTGGCGCGCGCTGCGCGGCATCCAGTCCAGCTGGCGCAGTTCGTCGATCATCGAGCCGCGGATGCGCTGGATGGCGTAGGCCTCGAACTGCGCACTCTGTTCTTCGTCGTAACGACTGACGGCATCGAGCAGGCCGATCATCCCCGCCTGCACGAGATCGTCCTCTTCCACGCTGGGAGGCAGACGGCCCATCATGTGGTGCGCGAGTCGCTTCACCATGGGCATGTATTGCTCCAGCAGTTCATTCTTTGCGCTTTTTGCGCTTTTGCCGGTTGCCGTATACATCGCTAGCCCCGTTTACAGGCATCCATCATTTGTGCCCCTTCCACCAGGCGCTGCATGAACCCCCCCACGCCGCCCAGGCTGCTGGCCGTCGGCCAGCGCAGCAGGCCATCGGCCAGCTTGCGGAACTGCGAGGTCGACGGCGCCGCCGTGAGCGCTTCGAGTGGCGCTGCGCGCAGGCGTCCCCCCAGGGCGATGCGCTCGTCGACAGGAATATAGCCGAGATAATCGACCACCACGCCCAGATAGCGCTCGGCGGTCGCGGCGAAATTCTGCGCGACGGCGTGTGCCTGCTGCGGCGAATTCATGCGGTTGAGCAGCAGGCGGAACTGGCGCTTGCCGAAATTCTGCGCCAGGCGCTTCACCAGCGCGTAATTCTGCGTGATCGCGGCGTTGCCGGGCGGCAGCACCACCATGATCTCGGAGGCGGCGAGCCCCAACGGCAGGGCGTCGGGATCGGTGGCTTCCTCCATGTCGACCAGCACCACGTCGACGCCGCACTGCAGGCGCTCGAAGGCCTGGGCGAGGCGCGCCTGATCGCGCGCCGGGAGCTGCCCGATGCGGTTCAGATCACCGCCGAGGGGCAGCACCTGGATGTTGTCGGGAGCGCTCAACAGGGTCGATTCGAGCGAGCAGCGCCCGGCCAGCACGTCCGCGACGCCGCCGCGCGGCTTCAGGCCGAGTGCCGCGGCGGCGCCACGCCCGTGGCGATCCTGGTCGACGATCAGCACATCGCGCCCGGAACGCGCGAGCGCCGCGGCAAGGTTGGCCGTGGCGGTGGTCTTGCCGGCGCCCTGCTGGCCCGACATCACGGTAATGACCTGGAAGCCGCCCTGCCCCAGCAGGCGGCGCAGGCCGGCGGCCTGGTCGGTGACGAACTTATCCAAGCGACACCGCGCTTTCTGCGCCGTCCCAGCGCGCGCCGGTCATGACGAAGGGCAGCTCGCAGTCCTCGAGCTGCCAGGGCGACGCCAGCGTGCGCGTCTTGAGCGCACGATGGACCAGGTACTGGCGGTTGGCCAGATGCAAATCTTCCGGGACGCGCTGGCCGGTGGCGAGGTAGTGCACCAGCAGCTGATGGCGGATCGCGCAGTCCAGGGCGGGCCCGAGGCTCGCCGCCTCGTCCACCTTGGTCAGGATACAGCCGTCGAGGCCGCGCGCCCGATACGCCTGCACCACTTCGTTCAGCGTCTCGCCGTGGCTGGTAGCGTTGAGCAGCAGCAGGCGCTTGATCGGCTTGCCCGCCTGGTAAAGCATTTCCACCTGCTCGGCGACCGCACGATCGCGCTGGCTCATCCCGACCGTGTCGATGAGCACGGTGTGCTTGCCGCGCAGCTCGGACAGTGCGAGGCGCAGATCGGCGGCGTCGCGCACGGCATGCACGGACACGCCCAGGATCTTGCCATAGATGCGCAATTGCTCATGGCCACCGATGCGATAGCCGTCGGTGGTGAGCAGCGCGAGCTTGTCGGCGCCGTGGCGCACCACGAAGCGCGCGGCGAGCTTCGCGGTGGTCGTGGTCTTGCCGGCGCCGGTCGGGCCCATCAACGCGAACACGCCGCCGCCATCGAGAAGCTCCGCCTCGCTCTGCATGACCTCCAGGCGCTTCATCAGCGTGTTGCGCATCCATGCCTGCGCCTGTTCGACGTCGCTTCTGGGCAGTTTTTCCATGAATTCGCGTGCGAGTGCGGCGCTGAATCCGGCCCCGAGCATGTCCCGCATCACCGCGGCCGCACCGGGATCGCGTCCAGGCAGATCGCGCCAGACGATGTCGGCGAGCTGATGCTCCAGCTTCGCCTGCATGGCCTTGATTTCACCGATGACGCTCTGCGCCAGTTGCGTGCTGTCGGGACTCGCGACGGCGACCCGCTCGATCAGCCGGCGCTTGAAGGCAACGGCGGGTTGCGCGTCGGGCTCGGTACGCGGCGTGGCGGGCGGGGGCGGATCCTTCGGCAGATCCGCCGCGGGCGGCGCCATCGAAGCGATCTCGTCGGCCGGCAGGGCCAGGACCTCGACCCCGCCTTCGATCTGCCGGTTGGAGAGAATCACCGCATCCGGGCCGAGTGTATCGCGCAATTGGCGCATGGCCTCGCGGGACGTCGTGGCAACGATACGCTTCACATTCATGCTGCTCCTCCTACCAGGGAAGTCACTTTGATCTGTTTGCCTTCAGGTACTTCAGCGTGCGAAAGCACCTTGAGTTGCGGCACGGTGCGCCGCAGGAAACGCGCCAGCAGCGGGCGCAGCACCGCAGGCGTCAGCAGTACCGGCGGGTGGCCGAGCGCTTCCTGGCGCTCGGCCGAAGCCCGGGTGCGCTCCAGCAGCGCGTCGGCGAGGCCGGGTTCGAGCGCGGCGCCGTCATGGTCGCCCTGCAGGGTCTGCAGCAGCAGCCGTTCGAGACCCTGTTCGAGCGCCATCACCGGCAATTCGCCGGTTGGACCGTAGATCTGCTGCACGATCGAACGGCTCAGGCCCACCCGCACCAGCGCGGTGAGCTCGCTGGGATCCTGCACCCGCCCCGCGTGTTCGAGCAGGACATCGAGAATCGTGCGCATGTCACGGATCGCGACGCCCTCGGTGAGCAAGGCCTGCAGCACCTTCTGCACCGTCGACACGGGCAGCATCTTCGGCACCAGGTCCTCCACCAGCTTGGGCGCGCTCCTGCCGAGATGGTCCAGCAGCGCCTGGGTTTCCTGGCGACCGAGGAGCTCGGCCGCATACAGGGTCACGAGATGGTTGAGATGGGTGGCAATCACGGTACCCGGGTCGACCACGGTATAGCCCATGGCGGCCGCCTGTTCCCGCATTGCGGCGTCGACCCACACCGCAGGCAGGCCGAACGCGGGATCGCGCGTCGCCACGCCCGGCAGCGTGGTGCTGACGTTGCCCGGATCGATGGCGAGCAGCATTCCCGTGCGCACTTCGCCGCTGCCGATTTCCACGCCCTTGAGCGTGATGCGGTAACTGTTCGGAGCGATCTCCAGATTGTCGCGAATGTGGACCGCCGGCGGCAGGAATCCGATCTCGCGCGCGAATTTTTTTCGGATCCCCTTGATGCGCCGCACCAGTTCGCCGTCCGCCGCGCTGTCGACCAGGGGAATGAGACGGTACCCGACTTCCAGGCCGAGCGTGTCGATGGGCGCGACGTCCTCCCAGGTCGCCTCCTGTGTCTCGATCGCCGCCGCAGGAGGTTCCTGGGCCACAGGTTCGGCCGGCTGCCGCTGTTTGCGGACGAGTGTCGTCGCCAGCCACACCAAGGCTGCCGCCAGGGCGAGAAAAGCGAAATTCGGCATGCCCGGAATCATTCCCATCAGGCCCAGGATGGCCGCGGTGATGTACAGCGCGTGCACTTTGCTGAATACATTGGACATCATCTGGCCGGTAATGTCCTCTTCCGTGCTGACGCGGCTGACGATGATGCCGGCGGCGATCGAGATGACCAGCGCGGGAATCTGCGCGACCAGGCCGTCGCCGATCGCCAGCAGCGTGTAGTTGTGCGCCGCCTCGTCCATCGAGAGATTGTGCTGCAGCAGGCCGACCAGCAGGCCGCCGACGATATTGATGACGAGAATGAGAATGCCGGCGATGGCGTCGCCGCGCACGAATTTCGAGGCGCCGTCCATCGAGCCGTAGAAATCCGATTCCTGCGCGATTTCCGTGCGGCGGCGGCGGGCCTCGTTTTCGTCTATGAGGCCGGCATTGAGATCGGCGTCGATGGCCATCTGCTTGCCCGGCATGGCGTCCAGGGTGAACCGTGCGCTGACCTCGGCGATGCGGCCGGCGCCCTTGGTGATGACGATGAAGTTGATCACCACCAGAATGAGGAAGACGATGATGCCGACCGTGTAATTGCCGCCGACGAGAAAATGTCCGAAGGCCTCGATCACCTTGCCCGCCGCGTCCGGCCCGGTATGGCCTTCCATCAGCACGACGCGGGTCGAGGCGACGTTGAGCGACAGGCGCAGCAGCGTGGCCAGCAGCAGGACGGTCGGAAAGGCGGCGAACTCCAGCGCCTTGCGCGTCGACAGGCTCACCAGTAGCACCATGATCGACAGCGCGATGTTGAACGTGAACAGCATGTCCAGCGCAATCGGCGGCAGCGGCAGCACCAGCATTGCCAGCACCAGCGTGATGAACACCGGTGCCGCCATGGCGCGCGCATTGGCGCCGCTAAAGAGGCTGGAGAGCGTCAAGGTGCCGTTCATGCGCTGGCCGGATCAAGTTCACGCGGCACGGGGAGCGCCGCCGGGGCCTCGGGATATGCGCCGCCCGTCGCCTGGTAGCGGCGCAACTGGAACACGTAGGCGAGCACCTCCGCCACCGCGGCGTACAGCGTGGCCGGAATTTCGTCGCCGAGTTCGGTGTGGCGGAACAGGGCACGCGCCAGCGGCGGCGCCTCCAGCAGCGGCACGTGATGTTCGGCGGCGATTTCGCGAATGCGCAGCGCCACCGCATCGGCGCCCTTCGCGACCACGCGGGGGGCGCCCATCTTGCCGTCCTCGTACTTGAGCGCCACGGCATAGTGCGTCGGGTTGGTCACCACCACGTCGGCGCTCGGGATTTCCGCCATCATGCGGCGCCGCGCCATCTCGCGCTGCTGCGCCCGGATGCGGGCCTTGACGTGCGGATCACCTTCGCTTTCCTTGGCTTCCTTGCGGAGTTCCTCCTTGGACATCCTGAGCTTCTTGTGATGACTCCAGAGCTGATAGGGCACGTCGAGCAGCACGATGAAGACCATCGTTCCCGCGATCAGAAGAAACACCTTGCCGATCAGGTCGCCCATGTGGCTGATGGCAGTGGCCGGCGCTTCGCTCACCAGGGAGAAGATCGCCTCGAGGTTGGACCAGATGAGCCAGACGGCGACCGCACCGAGCAGGCTCGCCTTGGCGATCGCCTTGAGCAGTTCCACCAGCCCCTGGTGAGAAAACACGCGCTTCAATCCGGAGAGCGGATTGAGCCGGTTGAATTTCGGCATCAGCGCCTTCGGGCTGAGCAGCCAGCCACGCAGCAGCAGGGGCGCCGAAAAAATCGCGATCAGCATCAGAACGAAAAAGGGAGAAAGGGCGAACGCCGCCTCGAGGAACTGTTGCGACAACTGCGTCATGACGCGTGCGGGTTCGCGCGCAGTCGCCGGTTCGAACTGCAGTGCGCCGCGCACGATGCCCGACAGAGCCTGGCCCAGATGGCCGGACATCACCCACAGGCTGGCGCCGCCCGTCAACAGCAGGACGAACGTCGTCAACTCGCGTGATTGCGGCACCTGGCCGTCTTCGCGCGCCTTCTCCAATCGCTGTGGCGATGGAGATTCCGTCTTTTCCTGATCGCTTTCCTCGGCCATTGCCCGGCTCCGTCCGTTGACGTCGATTCATTGCGCGTCCGCAACGAATCGCCTCTCAGGATGGATTATTGGCCAGCCGGCCGGCGACCGATCAAGGGAATAGACGCGGGTTTGGCCCGTTATTCCACGCCGGAAGCCGCTTCAGCCGGCGTGCCCTCGCCGGCCTTCTCGATCTCGATGCGCGCCTCGGCCTCGTCGGTGACGTTCACTCCCGAAGCCTGTCGCGTGATGGCATCTTCCGTCTCTTTGTTCATCACGATGATGCTGATGCGCCGGTTGACCGGATCAGTGGGGGCGGCATCCTGGAATGGGACCGACGACGCGAGGCCCACCACGCGCAACATCTTGTCCTCGTCCATCCCCCCCGCGACGAGCTCGCGGCGTGAAGCATTTGCCCGATCCGCCGACAGCTCCCAGTTGCTGTACCCGCGGCCTGCATTCGCGTACTGGATCGAATCGGTGTGGCCGGACAGGCTGATGCGATTGCGGACGTCATTGAGCATCGCGCCGATCTCGCGCAGGATGATTTTCGTGTAGGGCTGCAGTTCCGCGCTGGCCAGGTTGAACATCGGCCGGTTCTGCTCGTCGACGATCTGGATGCGCAAGCCTTCGCTGGTGATGTCGATCAACAGCTGGCGTTTGAACTGCCGCAGCGTGGCGTTGTTTTCGATGGTCATCTCGAGGCGTTTCTTCAGCGCCTTCAGCTTCTCCGCTTCGAGTCGCTCCAGTTCGGCCTGCGCGGCCTTGAGGTTGTATGTCTTCTTGGGCGCTTCAATCTTTCCCCGCTTGATCTGGCCCGTCTCGCGGGTAAGGTCCGCACCGCCGCCCTTGATCACGCTGGAACTGTCGCCGCTGCCGGAGCCGCCCTGCATGGCCACCTTGAGCGGAGTCTTGAAATACTCCGCAATGCCTTCGAGATCCGCTCGGGTCGTGGAACCCAACAGCCACATCAGGAGAAAAAACGCCATCATCGCGGTGACGAAGTCCGCGTAGGCGATCTTCCATGCGCCGCCGTGGCGGCCGCCGTTGAACTTCCGGATGCGCTTGACGATGATCGGCGGTTTCGGCTCGCTCATGCCCGAGGCATCTCCGAATCAGCGCGATTTCGCGCTCTTGACGTGCGTCTCGAGCTCACTGAAGGTCGGACGCTCGGTCGAATACAGCACCTTGCGTCCGAACTCCACGGCGATCGCGGGGGCGTAGCCATTCAGGCTGGCGAGCAGGGTCACCTTGATGCACTGCAGCATCTTCGTCGATTCGTTCGCCTTCTGTTCGAGCAGGCTCGCCAGCGGACTGACGAAGCCGTACGACAGCAGGATGCCGAGGAAGGTGCCAACCAGCGCATGGGCGATCAGGATGCCCAGTTCGGCAGGCGGCAGGCCGACCGACTCCATCGTGTGCACCACGCCCATCACCGCCGCGACGATGCCGAACGCCGGCAGGCCGTCTCCCACGCGGGACAGGCTGTGCGCGGGCACCTCGCTCTCGTGGTGGTGGGTTTCTATCTCGTTGTCCATGAGATTCTCGATCTCGAACGCATTCATGCTGCCGCTCACCATCAGGCGCAGATAGTCCGTGAGAAACTCGATGATGTGATGATCCGCGACGATGGCCGGATACTTGGTGAACAGCGGGCTGTCGTGCGGATAGTCGACGTCGGCCTCGATCGACATCAGGCCCTCCTTGCGGATCTTGGACAGCACTTCATACAGCAGTGCGAGCACATCCATGTACAACGCGCGCGTGTACTTCGATCCTTTCAATAGCGATGGCAGCGCCTGCAGCGTGGCCTTGAGCGTCTTGATGTTGTTGCCGACGACGAAGGCGCCCAACGCGCCGCCACCGATCATCAGCAGTTCCAGCGGCTGAAAAAGCGCCGCCAGGTGGCCGCCGGCGAGCGCGAAGCCGCCGAACACGCTCAGCACGACGACGATGTACCCGACGATGACTGGCACGTGTATCCGTTCCTTCTGCAATGCTGGGATGCGGTACCGGCAGACGCCGGCCCTCTTCATTGGAATTCGACCAAAACACGGGAAACTTGATGGCCGGGCACGTGGAAATAACCTGAACGCGTGCCGTTACATCCTCCAGGCATACAAAACGTGCCGCCTGGCATCGTCCGCGGGCCAGGCGCCGTCCGGTGGCTGGCCGGGCACGCTGAACGACAGGCTCAGCAACAGGCTGCCGGGGCGCATTTGCGCCCGCGCCTGCCGCCACAGGCGGGGCATTGCCGCGGGCGACAGAAACGCGAAGACCACGTCGAAACTTCCGAGATCCAGCGTTTCGTAGTCACGCCGCAGGAACGACACGCCGCCCCCATGCAGCCAGGCACGCACCCGGCTGATCAGCCAGGGCAGCGGCGCGATTTCGATGCCGATCCACTCGCCGTTCGCGCTCCGGGACGCGAGATACAGCGGCACACCCCCCAGGCCGCTGCCCAGGTCGACGAAGCGGAACGGCCGATCCACCGGCAGCTGCGCCTCGAGCACCTGCCATGCCTGGCGATTGGAGAGATACAGTGGCACGCGCGTACGGAAGCTGGTCCAGTACACCAGCAGCAGCAGCACGAACGCGGCCAGGTACACCCACGGCGGCACGCCCGCGCCGTGCGCGATCCAGGCCAGCGGAAGAAAGCCGAAGTGCAGCAGCTGCCACCACGCGGGCTGCCGCCAGACGCGGCTGAACACGGCGGCAAGGCTGCCCTGCGCAAGTGCGGGCAGCAGGAAATTCCCGGGTTGATGCGGATGCAGCACGACCGCCAGGGCGACCGCCAGGACCGCGCCGATCTGGATCAGCAGGGACTGGAAGGCGATCGGAAGCCGCATCGCCACCTCCCCGGGGCGCGAGGATCAGGCCACGGCTGCCGGTTCGGCCTCGGCGCGCTGCGCGGCCTTCGCCTTGCGGGTCTTGCCTGCGCGTGCCGGCATGTGGCAGAGGCCACAGACGTATTGCTCATGAAGATCGTCAGGATGCACCACGAAGTGCCCGCCGCATTCCTTGCACGCGGCAGTTTCCAGCATGCGCGTCTCGAAGAAGCGGACCAGCGTCCATGCGCGGGTGAAGCTCAGTACCGCCTCGATCTGGTTGGTCTCGATGTATTCCTGGTACAGGCGGTAGCTTTTCAGCAGGGCCTCGATGCCGCTGCAATCGCTGTTCCTGCTCAGATAGCGATGGATGTTGATGAACATCGATGAATGCACGTTCGGCAGCCAGGTCAGGAACCAGTCGGTGGAAAACGGCAGCATGCCCTTCGGTGGCGAGACGCCCTTCACCTCCTTGTAAAGCTTCAGCAGGCGCTCGCGCGACAGCGAAGTCTCGCATTCCAGCACCTGCGGGCGCGCACCGAGTTCGATCAGTTCGATCGCCAGCTGGGTGTCGCGCATCTCGTTCAGCAGACTCTTCTTGCCCATGGTTCACTCCGCTCCCGCCGCTGCCGCGTCAGGCAAAGGCTTCCGCCGCCTGGCCCGCCATGAGAATGGTGGCATGCGATTGCGCCAGGGCGCGGTCCTTCGTGTAGCTGGTGAGCAGATTGAGCACCATGCCGTCGTCGAAGCGGAAGCGCGACACGAGCATGCCGGAACTCGCAAGCTTGAGGATCTGGGCCGGCGTCAGGTTTTCCATGATGTCCGCGATTTCCTGGCTGACCCCCAGCCGGAACACCGCGGTCGCCTTGTCGTGCTTGATCATCTGCTGCGCCAGCAGCATGTAGCTGAGATTGATGTCGCGCATTTCGTCCAGCATTTCTTCGAGCCTCATTTCCCCATCCTTCCGCGAAGATTTAGTTCGAGACGGCGTTAAAGTTGCCGTGGTGAAAACGTTTTCGGACGGAACCGGGGAAAGTTGAGGCAGATGATGGCTGGATTGCAGGTCGGGAATGCGCTGTCGATGCTGTGGGTGTTTGTCCTACACGCGCGCCCGCGTAGCCGCGCGATCAGTCGCGCCGGTAAAGGTCCTCGAAGCGGACGATGTCGTCCTCGCCGAGATAGGTGCCCGATTGCACCTCGATCATGTGCAGATCGATCTTGCCGGGGTTTTCCAGGCGATGCGACGTTCCCAGCGGAATATAGGTCGACTGGTTCTCGCTGAGCAGTTCCACCGCGTCGCCGCGGGTGACCCGCGCCGTACCCGACACCACGACCCAGTGCTCGGCGCGATGATGGTGCATCTGCAGGCTGAGTTTCTCGCCCGGCTTGACCATGATGCGCTTGACCTGGAAACGCTCGCCGGCGTCGATGCCCTCGTACCAGCCCCACGGCCGGAACACCTGCTTGTGGACCAGATGCTCGCAGCGCCGCTCGGCCTTCATGCGATCGACCAGCCGCTTCACATCCTGCACCTGGTCGCGTGCCGCCACCAGCACGACGTCGGCGGTCTCCACCACCACCAGGTCCGTTACGCCAAGCAACGCAACCATGCGCGATTCGGCACGCACGAGACTGCCACGGGCGTTTTCCAGCATGACGTCGCCGCGCACCGCGTTGCCCTGCGCGTCCTTCTCCGCCACCGTCCACAATGCCGACCACGCGCCGATGTCGTTCCACGCCATGTCGGCCGGCACCACGGCGGCACGGCGCGTGTGTTCCATCACCGCATAGTCCACCGACTCGGCCGGACAGGCCGCGAACGCGGTCGGATCGAGGCGCACGAAATCGAGGTCCGGCCGTGCCGCATCGAGCGCGGCGCGGCTCGCTTCCAGAATGTCCGGCCGCAGGAGTTTCAGCTCATCGAGAAAATCCTGCGCGCGGAACAGGAACATGCCGCTGTTCCAGTAATAGTCGCCGGAAGCCAGATACCGTTCGGCGGCGGATACATCGGGTTTCTCGACGAAGGCCTCCACCCGATGGGCACCCGCCGCATCCGCCAGCGGCGCGCCCCGCCGGATGTAGCCATAGCCGGTCTCGGGCACGTCGGCCACGATGCCGAACGTGGCCAGGTATCCGCGCTGGGCCGCCTGCGCCGCGGTGCGGATTGCACCGTGAAATGCCACGACGTCACCGATCAGATGGTCAGCCGGCAGCACCAGCATCAGCGCCGCCGGATCGTCGCGTACCAGCATCAGCGCCGCCACCGCGATCGCCGGCGCCGTGTTGCGCCCTTCCGGTTCCAGCACGATGGCGCGCGGACGCACGTCGATCTGGCGCATCTGCTCGGCAATCATGAAGCGGTGTTCGACGTTGCACACCATCAGCGGGGGCGTGATCTCCGGAATCTCCCGCAAACGGGCGACCGTCTCCTGCAGCATGCTGCGTTCGCCGGCCAGCGGCAGCAGCTGCTTGGGCAGCGCCGCACGGGAAAGCGGCCACAGACGGGTACCTGAGCCCCCGGAAAGAATAACTGGATGAATGCTGGTCATGTGCGCGAGTCTGAAAAATTCTTCGTGTCGAGTATGCATGCGCGCCGCCGCGCCTCCGGGCCGGCCCCGCCGCCCGCATGACATGAGGGGCCGAACGTCCCGTTACCTTTCGCTGTCCGCCCGCCAGGACGTATCCCGGGAACGGACGAAGCCGCGCCCGTCGTCTTCCCCCGGCTTGCCACGACCGGCGGAATCCGGTGCCCGGCGCGCGCATGGCATATGGTGAAGCATCCTGCCAGGCGCGGCAAGCGCCGTCCCGCGCACCAATTCTTCCGGCCGATGCGAGACGTTCGTACCAGACGCATAAAGATCGCACGCACCGGGACGTAATATGAAATCACTAGTCGGAAATATGTTTGTGCCACTGTCATTTCGGTCGCGGCAGGCTATATTCGGCTTGTGGATTTCCCTTGTAGATATCCCGGTAGGGGTCAAGGCCCCAGGCGATCCTCCTCCTGCCACACCGGGTTTTTTCGCGGCGCCTCCCCGGCGCCGCTTTTGTTTTCCGCAGACCCGGCGAAGCCGGATTGACCGTTGCCGCCCCTGCGGCCCCATGGTCTCGTGGAAGCGCCGCATACGTCCTGGCGGCGATCATCGGGTGTGCAACAAACGTCACGCTATCGAGTGGGGACGCGCCCGGGGCGCATGGCCGGTCCGGGTCTATTCGTCGAACGCCCTCGGCCCCGTCGAGGCCCGTGCCGCCTTGAGCGCTTCCACGGCGCGCCGCTTGGCGTCCAGCTGCCGCTGCCGCTCCTGTTCAGCCTTTTCCACCAGCAGCCTTGCCGCGTGCGCTTCGCGTTCGGCCTGCAGGCGCTCGCGCTCCGCTTTTTCCGCCCTCGCGGCGGCCTCCTTGCGCGCCCGCGCCTCGGCGGCGGCCTGGCGCGCTTTCTCTTCCTCGGCCTTCTGGCGCGCGACTTCCGCAGCCCGTTTCTGCGCGGCTTCCTCCTGGGCCTTTTTCGCTTCGAGGCGGGCTCGCGCGGCCTGCAGATCGGCACGGATCTGTTCGCCGGTTTGGCGGATACGCTCGCCGGCGGCTGCGAGATCCTCGGCGGATGCGCCGACCGCATCGGCGGCCAGGCCCTGCAGCGGCATGAAGACGATCAATGCCGCGGCGAGCCGTCTGACGGGGTGTTTCATCATGGACAATCCTTACATCGGAAAGCGTTGCCGCCCTCCTGTTCTGCGCACGCCGGAGAAGGCCGCAAGGAATCCGGCCGTTCTACCTTTCATACAACGGCAGAACGGCCGGATTCTTGATGGGATTTTCAGGCCGGAACGGCTTCCTCGAACTCGAGCTGCGTGGCGCCCGCGGCGTCGACGTCGATGGTCACGCGTCCCCCGTTCGCCAGCCGGCCGAACAACAGCTCGTCGGCGAGGGCCTTGCGAATCGTGTCCTGGATCAGACGCGCCATCGGCCGCGCGCCCATCGACGGATCGAAGCCATGCCTGGCGAGATGCGCCTTCAGCGCATCGGTGAACACCGCCTCGACCTTCTTCTCATGCAACTGCTCTTCCAGCTGCATGAGGAACTTGTCGACCACCTGCAGGATGACCGGCTCGGACAGCGGCGCGAAGGGAATGATCGCGTCGATCCGGTTGCGGAACTCGGGGGTGAACATGCGCTTGATCTCGCTCATCTCGTCGCCCGCCTCGCGCGTGCCGGAGAAGCCGATCGTCGCCTTGTTGAGCATCTCGGCACCCGCGTTGGTCGTCATGATCAACACCACATTGCGGAAATCCGCCTTGCGGCCGTTGGTGTCGGTCAGCGTGCCATGGTCCATGACCTGCAACAGGACATTGAAGATGTCCGGGTGCGCCTTCTCTATTTCATCAAGCAGTACAACTGCATAGGGGTGTTTGTTGATGGCTTCGGTGAGAAGTCCGCCCTGGTCGAAACCGACGTAGCCGGGGGGTGCGCCAATCAGTCGGCTCACGGCGTGACGCTCCATGTATTCGGACATGTCGAAGCGAAGCAGTTCGACGCCCATGACGTAGGCGAGCTGGCGCGCCACTTCGGTCTTGCCGACACCGGTGGGTCCGGAAAACAGGAAATTGCCGATTGGCTTCTGCGGATTGCCCAGACCGCTGCGCGACAGCTTGATCGCCGCGGCGAGCGCGTCGATCGCCGCGTCCTGGCCGAACACCACCGCCTTGAGGTCACGGTCCAGCGTCCTGAGCGAGTTGCGATCGTCGGACGACACGGTCTTCGCCGGAATACGCGCGATCTTGGCGATGATGTCCTCGATTTCCTTCGGTGTGATGACGCGTTTCTGCTTCGATTTCGGCAGGATGCGCTGCGCCGCGCCGGCCTCGTCGATGACGTCGATGGCCTTGTCGGGAAGATGGCGGTCGTTGATGTAACGCGCCGACAACTGCGCCGCGGTGGACAGCGCCGCCGCCGTATAACGGACGCCATGATGGTCCTCGAAGCGGGATTTCAGCCCGCGCAGGATCGCCACGGTCTCGGGGATCGAGGGTTCGACCACGTCGATCTTCTGGAAGCGGCGGGATAGCGCGTGGTCCTTCTCGAAGATGCCGCGATATTCCGCATAGGTGGTTGCTCCGATGCAGCGCAGGTTGCCGGAGGACAGCGCCGGCTTCAACAGGTTGGAGGCGTCGAGCGTGCCGCCGGACGCCGCACCGGCACCGATCAGAGTATGGATCTCATCGATGAACAGGATCGCCTTGGGGTTCTCCGCCAGTTGCTTCAGCACACCCTTCAGCCGCTGCTCGAAGTCGCCGCGATATTTCGTCCCCGCCAGCAGCGCACCCATGTCGAGGGCGTACACCGTGCTCTGCGACAGGATGTCCGGCACCTCGGCCTCGACGATGCGCCGCGCGAGTCCCTCGGCGATCGCCGTCTTGCCCACCCCCGCCTCGCCCACCAGAAGGGGGTTGTTCTTGCGCCGCCGGCACAGCGTCTGGATCACGCGCTCGAGTTCCTGGTCGCGCCCGATCAGCGGATCGATCTTGCCCGCCAGGGCCTGCGTATTCAGGTTCTGCGCGAAGCTGTCGAGCGGCGAGCTGGCGGTCGCTTCGGCCACGGTTTCGGTGGATTCCTCCGGGCGAGCCGGTTCGCTCTGCGGCGCCTTGGCGATGCCGTGCGAGATGTAGTTGACGATGTCGAGCCGCGTCACGCCCTGCTGGGTGAGGAAATACACCGCGTGCGAATCCTTTTCGCCGAACACCGCCACCAGGACGTTCGCGCCGGTGACTTCCTTCTTGCCGGATGACTGCACGTGCAGGATCGCGCGCTGGATGACGCGCTGAAAGCCGAGCGTCGGCTGGGTATCCACGTCGGCGTCGCCGCCGACCTTGGGCGTATGCTCCTCGATGAAGCGCCGCACCTGCTCACGCAGTCCATCGAGGTTGGCGCCGCAGGCGCGCAGCACCTCCGATGCCGAGGGATTGTCCAGCATCGCCAGCAACAGATGCTCGACCGAGATGAACTCATGGCGCTTCTGCCGCGCATCCATGAAGGCCATGTGCAGCGTGACTTCGAGTTCCTGGGCAATCATCTCAAGCTTCCTCCATCGTACATTGCAGCGGGTGCTGGTGCTGGCGCGCGAAATCGACCACCTGTTCGACCTTGGTGTGGGCGATGTCCCGCGTGAACACCCCGCATACCCCCACGCCCTCAGTATGCACTTTGAGCATGATTTGTGTAGCACGTTCATGATCGATGGCGAAAAACTTCTGCAGCACATGGACCACGAAATCCATCGGCGTGTAATCGTCGTTGAGCAGCAGCACCTTGTAAAGCGGCGGCGGCTTTGCTCTTACCGCGGATGGTTCAAGTAGGGTAGTCCCTTCTCGCTTGCTTGCCATAACCGAAAAACGCTGATTTCACCGCTTTATTTTGAGGGGATGCGCAGATTTTTCAAGCCTGCGCCGCGTAGGGACAAGGCGTCTGCGGCCGCTCGGAGAGCGAATGGCGGAAGAGAGCAGGAGTCGAACCTACCAGGGACCGCCTGGCGGCCCCTCCCGGTTTTGAAGACCGGGCGCCCCACCGGGGAACGATCTCTTCCAGGAATCACGCCGGCACCCATTGCTGCACCGACGGGTCGCCGCGCAGCACATGTTCGTCCCGGACCCGGCGAGTGTAGCCGACCCGGTCGAAAAATTCGAGAATCTGGGTGGCCACCTTGCGCCCGCCGCCGCCGCTGCCGTCGGCGAGCACGTCGCGCAGGCTGGCGATGCGCGCCCCGCCTTCCGTCTCGTGCAGGCGCCGAACGATGGCGGCGAGTTCGGCCACCGCCTCGGCGGTGTAATAGTGATCGTGCGCCACGGGATAGAGCTCGCCGGCGCGCGCCATGTGCCTGAACAGGCGGCGCACGACGTCTTCGGGCGTGCCCGTGGCCTTGAACACGTCGCGGACCCGGGGTGGATTGTAGGGCCGGACATCCAGCAACGGCCTGAGCACCTGGAACAGATCGCGGTCGGCCGCGCTGACGCTCGCACGATGCTGCGGCAGGTGCAGCCAGGCGCGCGTGCGGGCGAGCACGCCGGCGGCAAGCAGTTCGGCGACCAGCGCGCCGAATACGGGGACCGGCAGGCGGGCGGCGGTCATGCGGCGCAGGCGCGCCGCTTCCACACCGATCATGTCGGGCGCCCGCTCATGTTCATGCGCCAGTGCGTCCAGCAGCCGCTGCCCGAGTTCGTTCCAGTTTCCTTCGGCGACACCGATCCCGGCGCCCGCGTCGCGGATGACGCGCAGGCCCGCCCGCTGCCAGAGTGCGGCGGCTTCGCTTTCGGCGAGATTCCACGCCAGCGCGAAACGGTCCAGGTCGACGCCGGCAGCAGACTGCTCGGCCAGCAGGGCGAGCGTCGCGCCCGGGTCGTCGCGCCGCAGGCTGTCGAGCAGCGCGAGCCGCTGCGGCGCGCGCTTGTACCGCGCGGGCGGGAATATGTCCAGCACCCGTCCTCCGGCGACCGTCCGCTGGGCTGCGGCGTCACGCAGGATGAAGCGGTCGCCGCGCAGGGCCAGCGTCTCCCGCTCCAGCAGGATTTCGGCCAGGCCCGCGGCGCCCGGAAGGAGCTGCTGGCGATCCAGCAAGGCCACGCGGCCCGGAATGTCCTCGGTACCCAGATGCACATGCACGGCCTGCATGGGCACGACGGCCTTCTGGCCGGCGGGCACGCACAGTTCCACCTGAAAGCGGGAAACGGGCAAGGCGAGTGCCGGATCCACCAGCCACATGCCGCGCCGGATGTCCTTTTTCTCGAAATCTCCTTTGAGCACGACCGCGCAACGCTCGCCCGCGTGGCCGCGTTCGGCGTCGCGATCCTGCACGCGCAGGCTGCGTACGCGCGCCCTGAACCCGGGCGGGGAAACCACCAGCGTGTCGCCCACGCCGAGTTCGCCGGCATGGGCGGTGCCGGTCACCACGGTGCCCGCGCCGGTAATGGTGAAGCAACGATCGATGGCAAGGCGGAAACGCCCCCCATCGCGCCGCGGCGGCAAGGCTGCCGCCTGCTCTCGCAGATGGTCGCGCAAGGCGTCCACCCCTTCGCCGCTTCGCCCCGAGACCGCGAAAACCGGGCTGCCGGCCAAGGCCGTGCCCTGCAGAAGCGCGGCCACCTCCGTGCGCGCCGCCTCGAGGCGCGCGGCCGGTACGGCATCGATCTTGGTCAGGGCCACCGCGCCCCGTACCAGCCCAAGGAGATCCAGAAGCTCCAGGTGCTCGCGCGTTTGAGGCATGGGGCCGTCGTCGGCGGCCACCACCAGCAGAACGAAATCGATGCCCGTGACCCCGGCCAGCATGTTGTGGACGAGCTTCTCGTGGCCGGGCACGTCGACGAACCCGAGCACCCCGCCGTCGGGCGAGGGCACGTAGGCGTAGCCCAGGTCCAGGGTGATGCCGCGCGCCTTCTCCTCCGGCAGGCGGTCACCCTCCGTTCCGGTGAGCGCCTTCACCAGGGTGGTCTTGCCATGGTCGATGTGGCCGGCGGTGCCTACGAGCATGACAACTGCTCCAGGTTCGCCGTGAAGGGCGCTTCTTCCATGGGCGTGAGGCAGCGCAGATCCAGGAGCAGCGCACCATCCTCGATGCGCCCGATCACCGGACGCCGCAGGCCCCGCAAGCCGGCCTCGATGCGGTGCAGCACGCCGCCCTTCCTGCCGCGCGGACGAATGGAGAATCCGGCGGACGGCAGGCGGTCCACCGGCAGCGAGCCGGAGCCGATCTGCGACCGCAGCGCAACGATGGCGACGTCGACCGGCAGCGACGCCAGGACCGTCCGCATGGCCGGCAGGAGACGCCGTGCGGCGGCCTCGATGTCCGCCTCCTTGCGGGTCAGCAGGCCGAGAGTCGTCAGGCGCCGGTCCAGCCGGTCCGGATCGCGATAGAGCCGCAGCACGGCCTCCAGCGCCGCCAGCGTGAGCTTGTCCACGCGCAATGCGCGCTTCAGCGGGTTTTTCTTGATCCGCGTGATGAGTTCCTTGCGTCCCACCAGCACGCCCGCCTGGGGGCCGCCCAGCAGTTTGTCGCCGGAGAAGGTAACCAGGTCGGCCCCGGCCGCGAAGCTTTCCTGCGGCGTGGGTTCGTGGGGCAGCCCCCAGAGTTCGAGGTTCACCAGCGTGCCCGAGCCCAGATCCACGACGAACGGCAACCCGTGCGCGTGGGCCAGATTGGCCAGGTCCGTCTCCGGCACGGCGTGGGTGAAGCCATGGATCGCGTAGTTGCTGGCATGCACCTTCATCAGCATGGCCGTGCGCGGCCCCAGCGCCGCGCTGAAATCCTGCAGATGCGTGCGGTTAGTGGTGCCGACTTCCACCAACCTGGCGCCCGCCCGCTTCATGATGTCCGGAACGCGGAAGGCGCCACCGATCTCCACCAGTTCGCCCCGCGAAACCACGACTTCCCTGCGTTGGGCAAGCGCGTTCAGCAACAGGAACACCGCCGCAGCGTTGTTGTTGACGATGGTGGCCGCCTCCGCCCCGGTGAGTTCGCACAGCAGGCCCTCGACCACGTCGTCGCGGTCGCCCCGGGCGCCCTTGTCGACGTCGTATTCCAGGGCACAGGGGTTGCGCGCTGCGGCGACCAGCGCCGTCACCGCCTCCTCGGGCAGCAGCGCACGCCCCAGGTTGGTATGCAGCACGGTACCGGTGAGGTTGTACACCGGACGCAAGCGGGAGCGCGCCGCCGCCTCGGCCCGGACGACCACCTGGGTGATCAGCGCTGGCACGTCCGGAACCGCAGCACCGGTCCGCGCCGCCGCCCGGGCGTCCGCCAGGGCGGCGCGTGCGAATCGGGTAACGGATGCGCGGCCGTGTTGCTCGACCAGCGGGACGAGGGCCGGATCGGTCAGCAGCCGATCCACGGACGGAAGCTGGGAAAGAGGATTCATGGCATCACCCGACCGGGCAGAAGTCATAGGGACCGAACCCGAAGGATAGCCGGCCGCCGTCCCCATCGGGTTCGCATGGCCCAAACAAAACCCCGCAAGCGCGCGGGGTTTTGTGGTGGACGAGCGGAGCGCCTACTCCATGGATGGGTTCCACTCTTTCCAGACATTGCCCACGAGATCGGGCCCTGGCTTGAGCGTCGGCTTGCCCGGCTCCCAGCCCGCCGGCATGGCCTCCTTGCCGCCCGTGGCGCGCACGTGCTGGAATGCGAGCACCTGCCGCACCGTTTCGGCGATCTTGCGTCCCACCGGGGGGGTGAGCACCTCCATGGCCTGGATCACGCCGTCCGGGTCGATGATGAACCGGCCGCGCATTTCCACGCCCTGGTTCTCGTCCCAGCAGCCATAGGCGCGCCCGACGTGGCCTGCCTGGTCGGCGGCCATATGGAAGGGAATGCCGCCCTCCACCATCTTGTTCAGCTCGTTGTCGTTCCACATCTTGTGGACGAAATGGCTGTCCACGCTGACCGAAACGACCTCCACGCCCATCTCCTGGAGAGCCGCATACTGTGCCGCGACCGCGGACACCTCAGTGGCTCAGACGAAAGTGAAATCGCCCGGATAGAAGCAGAGCAGAACCCACTTGCCGAGAAAATCCGACAGCTTGACGGTGGTAAATCCCCCCTTGTAATAGGCGGGTGCGTTGAAATCGGGTGCTTTCTGACCGACACGTGCAGTCATTTCAGTTGCCTCCTTGGCAGGGTTAGTCTCCGGTCCTGCCGCAGTTTCCTGCGACGTCTCACCGACCACCGAACTGCTCACACGGGCACAGCTGACAGATTCCTCGGACATCGTTTCTCCTTTTCAGTGCCGTTCGTCGATTGCGTGCAGCATGTTTCCAGTATAGGTCATTTTTCAACGACCACGCAACGCCGGATCGATACCGAGCGGGCGCAGCCGCGCTCCGGAGTTCCGCGCGGAAGACGGAGACGCGGCGACTGTCGCCGCGACACCTGCGCACCGTCGTCCAGCGCGTCGAGCCGCCGGGGGCAAAGAAGGGAGATGGGATCGAAGCCCCGGCTGCTGCCGGCGCTCATGGCGGGACGCGACGTAAATTCAGCCGGCGTCCGCTCAGGGATCGAGATGGCGGAGAGGGTGGGATTCGAACCCACGGTAGGCTTGCACCTACGCCTGATTTCGAGTCAGGTACATTCGACCACTCTGCCACCTCTCCGGCGGCGCGTATTGTACCCGAGGATGGCTTGTCCGGCGCGGCTGGACGAAATTTTCCGCGTAGGTCAGACTGTGGCGATGCCCGTTTGCAAGAAAATCGCCAGCCCGCTTCTTGCGGCCACAGTCGTGCTGGGTCTCATGCTGGGCGCATGCAGCCAGCCGGTTCCACCGCCGGAAGTCAGCGGGACGTTGAACGTGGGCGTGCGCAATGCGCCGGCAACCTATTTCACTGATCCGCGGGGTGAGCCGGCCGGCTTCGAACACGATCTGATTCGTGCGTTCGCCCAGGCGCAGGGCTGGTCCGTGGACTGGACCGAGGAAGAGCGTCGCGAAACGCTGTTCGAGATGCTCGACAGCCACCGCATCCATCTTGCCGCGGCCATCCTGCCCCGCACGGTCGTCAGGGACCGGCATCTGATCGCGGGGCCGACCCTGTTCGAGACGCCGACCCACGTCATCTGCCGCACGGCAGACCGCAAGCCGCGCAGCATGGCCGATCTGGCCGGCAAGCGGGTGGCGCTGCTGGCACGCTCGGGGCATCTCGCCGTCCTGATGCGCGAGAAGCGCAAGCACCCGCAGTTGACGTGGAGCGTTCTGGAGCGGACCTGGCCGGAAGCGCTCCTGGCGCAACTGGATGCGGGCGAATACGACGCCGTCGTGCTCAGCGGCCTGGACTTCGACGCGTTGCGCAATGCCTATCCACGTCTGGCCCTGGCATTCGATCTCGGCGAACCGCAGCAGATCGTGTGGGCCCTGGCGCCGCGCAGTTCACGGGCACTGCAGAACGCCCTGGCGCGCTTCGTCGAACAGGCACGCCAGGACGGCACGATCAAGCGCGTTCACGAACGGTATTTCGGCCATGTCCGGCGCCTGGGCTCGCAGGACATTCTCGGTTTTCTTCAGCGACGATCCCAGCGCCTGCGGAGCTTGCGGGTGCATTTTCACGAAGCGCAGACGCTGACCGGCATCGACTGGCGCCTGCTGGCGGCGATCGGCTATCAGGAATCGCAGTGGAACGCGAGCGCCACCTCGCCCACCGGGGTGCGCGGCCTGATGATGCTGACGTCGGAGACCGCCGATCGCCTGGGCGTGAACAACCGCCTCGACGCGCGCCAGAGCATCCTCGGCGGGGCGCGCTATCTGGCGCTCCTCAAGGACGCCCTCCCCGGCCGGATCGCCGAGCCGGACCGCACCTGGCTGGCGCTGGCCGCCTACAACCAGGGCCTGGGCCATCTCGAAGACGCGCGCCGTATCGCACAGGCGCGCGGCGGCGATCCCGACAGTTGGCTGGACGTGAAGGAAGCGTTGCCCCATCTCAGCCGCGGCACCTATGCCGCGGCAATGAAATATGGCTACGCACGCGGCTTCGAGGCGCTCGGTTTCGCCGAAAACATCCGCAACTACTACGACATCCTGGTACGGCTGGAGCCGGCCTACGACGCCCTGCTCAGGCTCGGCCGCGACGACGGGGAAAAACCACGGTCCGACTGAGCGATCATTCGCGCCGCAGAGACGTGCATCCGCCCATCCATGGATGCAGCACGTCGGGGACGGTGACGCTGCCGTCGGCGTTCTGGTAGTTTTCCAGGATCGCCACCAGCGTGCGGCCCACCGCCAGGCCGGAGCCGTTCAGCGTGTGCAGCAGTTCCGGCTTGCCCTGCGCGTTGCGCGTGCGCGCCTGCATGCGGCGCGCCTGGAAGGCCTCGAAGTTGGAGCACGAGGAAATCTCGCGATAGGTGTTCTGCGCCGGCAGCCACACTTCGAGATCGTAGGTCTTGGCCGACGAGAAGCCCATGTCGCCGGTGCAGAGCAGCATCTTGCGGTACGGCAGGCCGAGCTTCTGCAGGATCGCCTCGGCGTGGGCGGTCAGGTTTTCCAGCGCGGCATAGGAATCCTCCGGCTTCACCATCTGCACGATCTCGACCTTGTCGAACTGGTGCTGGCGGATCATGCCGCGCGTGTCGCGGCCGTAGGAACCCGCCTCGGAACGGAAGCACGGCGTGTGGGCGACGAATTTCAGCGGCAGCGCCTCGGGCGGCACGATTTCGTCGCGCACCAGATTGGTCACCGGGACTTCGGCGGTGGGGATGAGATAGAGCCGGTCCGCGTCGGCCTCGCTCTGTTTGGAGTCGCGGGGCACCTGGAACAGATCGGCCTCGAATTTCGGCAGCTGCCCGGTGCCGCGCAGCGAATCCGCGTTCACCAGATACGGCACGTAGACCTCGGTGTACCCATGCTCGCGGGTGTGCACGTCGAGCATGAACTGGGCAAGCGCGCGATGCAGGCGGGCCAGCGACCCCTGCATCACAGTGAAGCGGCTGCCGGCGAGTTTCACCGCCGCCTCGAAATCGAGCTGGCCCAGGCCCTCGCCCAGATCGACGTGGTCGCGTACCGCGAAATCGAAACTGCGCGGCGTGCCCCAGCGGCTCACCTCGACGTTGGCGGTCTCGTCGCGGCCGACCGCCACCGATTCGTGCGGCAGATTGGGCACACCCATGAGAAATTCGTTGAGTTCGCCCTGCAGCTCGGCCAGTCGCGTTTCCGAGGCCTTCAGGTCGTCGCCCAGGCCGGCCACTTCGGCCATCACGGCCGAGGCGTCCTCGCCCTTCCCTTTCAGCATGCCGATCTGCCTGGACAGCGCGTTGCGCCGCGCCTGTGCATCCTGGGTACGGGTCTGGAGCACCTTGCGTTCACTCTCCAGTGCCTCGAAACGCGCGATGTCGAAAGAAAAACCACGCCCGGCAAGGCGTTCGGCAACGAGGGCTGCGTCGCGGCGCAGCAGTTGGATATCAAGCATGGGGCGTCTGAAAGTCGGACCGAAGCCGGCATTCTCGCCGATCGGGTCGGCTTCTGCCTAGGGGCGCCGGCCTGTGCGACGCCATTGCGGCGGTGCCGGCTCAAGAAGTTTGGCGCGCCGTCGATTACACCTGGAGACGGCTTGGCCAGGGGCAGACGTCCGAAACAGCAGCCTTCCCGGAGAAAAGGAACGACCATGCGGGCACGGCGCCTATCCATGCAGTGGCTGTTGGGGCACATGCACGCGTTCATGACGATTCCGGCCGACAACCCGGAACTCCTCAAGGCGCGCTACCATGCTTTCGCCCGGCAGTTGCCGATGATGTATTTCATCCTCGTGTCGAGTTCGTGGGCCGTGTCCGCCACGCACATGGCGATTGCGCCGGCTTGGCTGACGATCGGAATACCGGCCCTGCTCACGCTCCTCTGCGCCATCCGCATGCTGCACTGGTGGCGATCGCGCAACGTCGATCCGACGCCGGACAATGCGCTGCGCGCGCTCAAGCACATCAACCATCTCGCCTTCGGCATCACCATCGGCTTCACGACGTGGTCGTTCCTGCTCTTTCCCTACGGCGACGCCTACACCCGCTCGCATCTGGCCTTCTACATGGCCATCACCGGAATTGCCTGCGTCTTCAGCCTGACCCACCTGCGCTCGGCCGCCCTGATCGTGACCGTGATCGTCAATGGTGCCTTCATCTTCTTTTTCGCGGCGACCGGACAGAGGACGTTCATCGCGACCACGATCAACATCGTCCTCGTCTCGATGGGCATGCTGGCCATTCTTGCGGTCAACTACCGGGATTTCGCCCAGATGGTGAACGGGCAGACCGAGGCGCTCAGGAGGGAGGCGGCGCAAAACCGCCTGTTGCGCATGATCGACAACATGCCGGTCGCGGTGATGACCATCGATCCGGACAACCTCGACATCACCTACGTCAACGAAACGTCGAGGCGCCTAGTCCGCAGCCTCGAGCACCTGCTGCCGCTCAAGGCCGACGATCTGGTCGGTGCATCGATGGACGTTTTCCTCGCCCATCCGGAGCACCGGCACCGCGTCCTCTCCGGTCCGGCCGGCCTGCCGTTCCACGATCGCATGAACCTCGGCCCCGAGGTGCTGGAGGTGAACGTGTCCGCCATCGTCGCCAACGATGGCAGCCATCTCGGATCGATGCTGACCTGGGCGCTCGTCACCAAGGAAGTCGAAGCCGAGAACCGCATTCGTCAGCTCGCCCTCTACGATCAGTTGACGGGGCTATCGAATCGCGCCACCTTCCGGGAAGAACTGACGAAGACCATCGCCACGCCCGGCACCCGGGCCGGGGTGCTCTATGTCGATCTGGACGGATTCAAGCTCATCAACGACACGCGCGGACATCCCGTCGGCGACGCGCTGCTCGGCCAGGTGGCCGCCCGCTTGCGCGCCGCCTGCGACCACCCGGCGATGACGGTCGGGCGTCTCGGCGGCGACGAGTTCGGTGTGCTCATCCCGCACGACGACCGGGAATCGGCAAGCGCCCTCGCCGTCCAGGTCATCGAAACCCTGAGCGCACCCTATGTCCTCGGCCACGGCCACACGTTCCAGATCGGCGCATCGATCGGCATCGCGCTCACGCCCGACCATGGCGAGAACGCCGACACGCTGCTTGCCCGTGCCGACCTGGCCCTCTATGCGGCCAAGGCCGCCGGCAAGGGAAAGGCGCACGTCTTCTCGCCGGACCTGGAAACCCGCGTCCAGGAGCGCGCGCGGCTCGAAACGAGGCTGCGCGACGCCCTCGCCGCCCGGGATGGCCTGTTCGTGTTCTATCAGCCGATCGTCAACATCGAAACGGACAGAGTGACGGCCCGCGAGGCGCTGATGCGCTGGCATGACCCGGAAAAGGGCTGGATTTCGCCGGGCGAGTTCATTCCGGTCGCGGAGCAGAGCGGCCTGATCGACGCGCTCGGCGCCTTCGTGCTCGAAGAGGCCTGCCAGGACGCGGCGCGACGGTGCGACGGCGCGCGCGTCGCCGTCAACGTCTCGGCGGCCCAGCTCGGCAAGGGCACGCTCGTTCCGGCCGTCATGACCGCCCTGTTCCGCTCCGGCCTGCCGCCCAGCCGGCTCGAGATCGAAGTGACGGAAACGGCGCTGCTGGGCATGGAAGCCTGCGTCATAGACGATCTGCACCGCCTGCGCGACATCGGCGTGCACGTCGCGCTCGACGATTTCGGAACCGGCTATTCGTCGCTCGCGCACCTGCGCACCTTCCCGTTCGACAAGATCAAGATCGACGGCTCATTCGTGAAAGAGGCCATCGACCGGCCGGAAAGCGCCGCAGTGGTCAAGGCGGTCGCCGATCTGGGCAAACGCCTCGGCGTGGCCATCGTTGCGGAAGGTGTCGAGACGAAGGCGCAGCTCGATCTCGTCCGCGAGGAAGGCTGCGTCGAGATTCAGGGATATCTTTACGGCCGCCCCGCGCCGAGCAGCCGGGATGCGGGAAAAATCGAGGAATTGAACATCATTCGACACAAGGCCGTCCCGGTCTGACCGCGCCGTCACCGCCGCGCCGGACGCCGGGCTTCGGATCAGGCCGCCTCGACCAGGCCGGCCGCTTCCTCCACGTCCACCGCGACGACACGCGACACGCCCGGCTCCTGCATGGTGACGCCGGCGAGATGCTGGGCCATTTCCATGGTGACGCGATTGTGGGTGATGAAAAGGAACTGCGTCTGCTCGGACATTGCCTTGACCAGGTTGCAGTAGCGTTCGGTGTTGGCGTCGTCGAGCGGGGCGTCGACTTCGTCGAGCAGGCAGAACGGCGCAGGGTTGAGCTTGAACATGGCGAACACCAGGGACAGCGCGGTGAGCGTTTTTTCGCCGCCGGAGAGCAGATGGATCGAGGTGTTCTTCTTGCCCGGCGGTTGTGCGAACACCTGCACGCCGGCATCGAGCAGTTCCTCGCCGGTGAGGATGAGACGCGCCTGCCCGCCGCCGAACAGCAGTGGAAACAACTCGCCCATGTGCCGATTGACGGCGTCGAAGGTTTCCTTGAGACGTGTGCGTGACTCCTGGTCGATGCGGCGGATCGCGTCTTCCAGGGTGGATACGGCCTCGACGAGGTCGGCGGCCTGGGCGGCGAGGTATTCACTGCGCGCCTGCGCCTGCGCCAGTTCTTCCAGCGCAGCGAGGTTGACGGCACCCAGGCCGGCGATGTCGCCCTGCAGGCGGTTGATCTCGGCCTGCAGCTGGGCGGGCTTGGGGCTGTCGGCCAGCCCGGCTTCGAGACTTGCCTCGTCGGCGGCGGCCTCGCGCAGTTGCAGCTCGAACTGCGCCTGTACGAGCATCGCCTCCTGGTCCTTCAGGCGCAGGTGTTCGATGGTGCGACGCAAGGGATCGAGCCCTTGTTCGCAGGCCAGGCGCGCTTCGTCATGGCCGCGCAACCGTGCGGTCAGATCTTCGAGGACATCGCGCGCGGCGGCGAGCGCAGCCTCGGCGGCGGTGCGCGCGGCGAGCGCCTGCTGCAGCGCAGCATCGAGGGCGTCGGCAGGCAGCTGTGCCAGTTCGTCACGCAGTTCGGCGAGCCGTGCGTCGTCGGCGGCGATTTCCTGCTCGGTGCGTGCGAGCGACTCGCTGTACTCCGCGACCTTGCCCAGGCAGGTGGCCAGTGCGAACCCGGCTTCCTGGTGACGGCGCTCGGCGGCGCGCTGCAGCTCGCGCGCCTCGAACACCGCGCGGTCGGCCTGGTCGCGCCGCTGGCGCGCGGCGTACAGCGCCTCGCGTGCCGCCTCGCCTTTGCCGCGGCCGGCGGCGAGCCGCTCCTCCAGCAGCGTGACGCCGGCGCGCGCCTCTTCCTGCTGCAGGCGGATTTCGTCGAGCTCCCGTGCGATCTGCGCGGCGCGCGACTGCACCCGCTCGACCGCCTGCTGCAGGCGCAGCAGTTCCATCTGGGCGGCATGGTGGCGATTTTGCGTATATCCGCTCTGCGCGCGCAGCACCTGGATTTCACGCTGTCGTTCGGCATGGCGCTGCTGGGTGGCGGCGGCGTCGGCTTCGAGGGCGGCGACGGTCTCGTGCAGGTGCGCGGCGGCGGCGGCCAGGCGCTCCAGTTCACGCCCGCGCGCGAGGACGCCCTCGACCACGGCGTGCGGGCCGTGGAAGGTGACGCCGTGACGGTGAAACAGGTGGCCCTCGGGGGTCACCAGGCATTCGCCCGGGCGCAGCGCGGTGCGGGCGGCTTCGGTGGCGGCCGTGTCGTCGGCGCCGCGCACGCCGGCCAGCCAGTCGGTGAGTACGGCGCGTACCGCGGGATCTGCGCACGTCACGCGGGCAGCAAGGCTGTCGGGTGGCGGTGCGGCACCCTCGCCGCCGGGGTGCCACACGCTCAGCCGTGCCGGCGGCGCATCGTCGAACCAATCCGGCCGTGCGGCGGCGGCGACCGCCTGCAGGCGGTCGCGCAACACGGCCTCGACCGCGGCCTCCCAGCCGGGCTCGACCACGAGTTGCTCCCACAGGCGCGGCGCGGAGCCCAGGCCACGATCACGCAGCCAGGCGTCGAGTTTTTCGTCGGTCTTGAGGCTTTCCTGCAATTTTTTCAGTGCGGCGAGCTCGGCCTCGGCGTGGTGCAGCGCCGAGCGTGCGCCATCCAGCTCGCGCTGGGCCTGCGCCCGCTCGGCGTCGAGCGCGGGCAGCGCGCTCTCCGCCTCGCGCAGCGCGCACTGGGCGGTGGCGAGCGCCTGGGCCAGTTCGTCGGCTTCCAACTGCCTGCTCGCGAGGCCGCCTGCATCCGGACGCGGCAACTGCGCCTGCTCCTGTTCCAGGCGGCGTTGACGCTGGTCGAGCTGCTCGATCTGGCGGCGCGTATGGCCCAGGCTGTTCTCGTCGACCTGGCGCGCCTGATCCAGTTGCGAGAGTGCCCGCTGCGCCTCGCCCACTGCCTGCTGCGCGGTGCGCAGCAGCGCCTCCTTCTGCGGCAGGGTGCGGTCGCTGGCCTCGCATGCCGCGGCAGCGGCTTCCTCGCGCGCGGCCTCGAGCGCCGGCTGTTGCGCGGTTGCCTCGTCGAGCACCGCATGCAGGTCGCTGCGCCGTGCCTGCTGCGAGGCGAGGCGTGCGCCGAATTCCTGCACCTGGCGGTACAGGCGTTCGCGGGTGGCATTCTGGTGCGCCATGGCCTGCTCGATGCGCGCGACCTCGGATTGCGCCTCGTAATACGTCGTCTGCGCGGTGTTCAACGCATCCTGACCGGCGAACTGCCCCTGCCGCGCCGTTTCCAATTCGGCCTCGACGTGGCGCAGGCGCGCAGTGTCCGCTTCCAGGCGATGCTGCGCCGTGCCGAGTTCGCGCTCGATGCGCGCGCGCTGCTGCGCGGCGTCGTGTTTTTTCGCGTACCACAGACGATGCTGCGCAAGGGTGAGAGCGGCCTGCAGCGCGCGGTAACGGCGGGCCGTCTCGGCCTGCGCGGCGAGTTTCTCGACCTGCGCGGCCAGTTCGCGGCGGATGTCCTCGACGCGGTTGAGGTTGTCGCGCGCGTCCCTCAGGCGCGCCTCGGTTTCCTTGCGGCGCTCCTTGTACTTCGACACGCCGGCGGCCTCTTCCAGGTAGCCGCGCAGTTCCTCGGGGCGGGCCTCGATCAGCTTGGCGATCATGCCCTGCTCGATGATCGCGTAAGCGCGCGCACCGACGCCGGTACCGAGGAAGAGATCGGCGACGTCGCGCCGCCGCACCCGCATGTTGTTGATGTAATAAGAGGAATCGCCGCTGCGGTCGAGCACGCGCTTGACCGCGATCTCGGCGTATTGCGACCACTGCCCGGCGGCGCGGCCGCGCTCGTTGTCGAAGTGCAGTTCGACCGAGGCGCGCGACGCGGGCCTGCGGCCGCCCGAGCCGTTGAAAATGACGTCCTGCATGGTTTCGCCGCGCAGATGCCTGGCCGACGATTCGCCGAGCACCCAGCGCACCGCGTCGATGACGTTGGACTTGCCGCAACCGTTCGGCCCGACCACGCCGGTCAACTGGGCGGGCACGGGGATCACGGTGGGATCGACGAAGCTCTTGAAGCCGGCGAGTTTGATGTGGGTGAGTCGCAAGACGGCACAACCTTATAATGATGCCTCCCGGCACCCCCCGCGCGGGGCGCCCCGATCGATCGTCCATTCTACACCGAGTGTCTTCCATGCCTTCCACGCCCAGCAAGACCCTGGAAACCTTCCCCAATCCGAAACCTGAGCGCGACTTCCACATTCACATGGAAGTGCCTGAATTCACGTGTCTTTGCCCCAAGACCGGGCAACCCGATTTCGCCACGCTGAGCATCGACTACATTCCCGACGAGACCTGCGTCGAGCTGAAAAGCCTGAAGCTCTACATGTGGAGCTTCCGCGAGGAAGGCCACTTTCACGAGGACGTCACCAATCGCATCCTCGACGACCTGGTGGCGGCGACCAGGCCGCGCTTCATGCGCCTGACCGCCCGGTTCTACGTACGTGGCGGCATCTTCACCAACGTCGTCGCCGAGCACCGCAAGAAGGGCTGGCAACCGGCACCGCGCGTCGACCTCACACAGTTCGAGCATCAATCGAATATTCGCGGCTAAGAAGCTGATTGGCCGTAGATTCACCTGACTTTTCGTATTCCGAATCTGCGCTCTCCCGGATGTTCCGGTCGAATCGTCGCGCTTGCCGCGCCGCGCCAGCCGGCTTGCCGCGGTTTCACCCACGCGGCAGACTGACGCGATGGCATCCTGTTTCCTCGGCATCGACTTCGGCACCTCCGGCGCGCGCGTCTGCGTCATCGATGCCGCAGGCGACGTCGTCGCCGAGGATTCACGCGACTTCGGCGCGCTGCGGGATCATGAAACGGCCGGCGTCTGGCGCGAGGCGCTGTGGGATCTGGCGGCTTCGCTGCCCGCCGCGCTGCGCAGCCGGCTGAACGCGGTCGCGGTCGACGGCACGTCGGGCACGGTCATCGCCTGCGACGAAACGCTCGCGCCGCGCCACCCGCCGCTCCTGTACAACGACGCCCGCGCGGTGGACGAGGCGGCGCGCATCGCGCACACGGCGAAGCCTGGGCATCCCGCGCGCGCGGCCACCTCGGGCCTGGCCAAGGTGCTGTGGCTGAAGCAGCGGCTCGACACGCACGGCGCCGGCGTCTATCTGAACCAGGCCGACTGGCTCGGCGGCCTGCTCGCCGGCCGCATCGGGTTTGCCGATTATCACAATGCCCTGAAGATGGGCCTCGACCTCGATACGCTGGCCTGGCCCGAATGGGTGAAACGCCTCGTCGATGCCGATTGCCTGCCGCAGCCGCTGGCCCCCGGCACCGTGCTCGGCCCGCTCGCGCCTCACCGCGCGCGCCGTCTCGGCATCGCCGGCGACTGCCTGGTGCGCGCCGGCACCACGGATTCCATTGCCGCCTTTCTCGCCGCCGGGATCAGCACACGCGGCGGCGCGGTCACCTCGCTCGGCAGTACGCTGGTGCTGAAGCTCCTCTCCGACACGCGAGTGGAATCGGCGGCCCACGGGGTATATTCGCACTGGTTCGGCACGCGCTGGCTCGCGGGCGGCGCGTCCAATGCGGGCGGCGCGGTGCTGCGGCAGTTTTTCGACGACCGCACGCTCGCCGCGCTGTCCGGGAAGATCGATCCCGCCATCGCCAGCCCGCTCGACTACCTGCCGCTGCCGAAGCCGGGCGAGCGCTTCCCGATCGACGATCCCGGCCTTTCCCCGCGCCTGACGCCGCGTCCGGCCGATGATGCGGAATTCCTCCACGGCCTGCTGGAAAGCCTGGCGCGCATCGAGGCGCAAGGCTATGCGCTGCTCGCCGACCTCGGCGCAAGTCCGCTGCGTCGCGTGGCAACCGCGGGCGGCGGCGCGGACAATCCGACCTGGACACGGATTCGCGCGCGCCATCTGGGCGTACCGGTGGCGCGCGCCGCGCACACCCAGGCCGCCTACGGCGCGGCGCTGCTGGCGCGCGATGGCCCGCGGCGCTTCGCGTCGCTTGCAATCCGGAACGAAGGTCTATAATCCCAAGGAAGCGCTTGCATGGGCGCATCTCGGGCGCGCAGCGGGTATGCGGCGCGCCCACCGGCAGGCAAAGGCCGGCGCGGACGCAAAAGCCTGCAGCTATGCAGCGTCGGGAGAGCATGAACAACCGACTGCAGCGTCCAGGATATCGAACCCTGAGCAGAACTGAACTCGCGTGTCGCCGTTCGACGGCAAGGAGTTTTCATGGCCATGACCCACGCAGCATCCGGCGAACTGATCGATGTCCGCCCACTCGGTGCGGCCTTGCGTCAAACCCGTTCACAGACGCTGGTCAGGGCGGAGCACCTCGAAATCTTCCGTTTCGTGCTGCCCACTGGACAGAGCGCCCCGAGCCACCGGACGCCCGGAACACTCACCCTCCAATGCCTGGAAGGCCTCGTGGAGCTGGCTGCGCATGGACGAGTGCAGATCCTTGCGGCGGGCGACATGGTCTACCTCGCCGAGGCCGAGCCACACGCCGTCAAGGCGCTGGAGGACGCTTCCCTTCTCGTCACGATACTGTTGAGGCGCTCTTGACCGTCACACACGCGGCGGATGCTTCCCGGCCGTCGCAGCAAGCACGCGGGCGATTCGCCCCAAGTTCAATTCAAGGAGAAATGGAATGAGCGAAACGACCCATGACGACTGGGATCCACGCGATGTTTCGATTCTGGAGAGCCAGCACCAGGCCTACGACGAAATGCGGGAGCGCTGCCCGGTCGCGCACAGCGAATTCATGGGCTGGTCGCTGTTCCGCCACGAGGACATCACCGCAGTGCTTGCCGATCCGGCGACATACAGCAACGTGTCACGCTTTCTGGCGATCCCCAACGGCATGGATGCGCCGGATCATGGCCGTTATCGCGAAGCGCTTGCGCCCAATTTCGATTCGCAGCCGATGGCGAAGCTGGAGCCGCACGCCCGTCAAATCGCCGCGCAGCTCCTGGCGTCGATGGCCGCGGGTGGAGAAGTGGATTTCGTCGAGGCCTTCGCCATGCCTTTTTCCCTGAAGACCCTGTGCGCGTTTCTCGGCTGGCCCGAACAGCAGTGGGAATCGCTGGGTGGCTGGGTGCATGGCAACCAGCAGGCCGCCTTCACCCGCGAGCCCGGCGCCGGCAGGGCGCTGGCCAACCTCTTCTCCGAGCACGTCAAGGCCAACCTGGCCATGCACCGCGCGTCGCCGAAGGGCGTGGCCGATGCCACCGACGCCCTGCTGGCGACCGAGGTCGACGGCGTCCGGCTCGACGATGAGCAGATCGTAAGCGTTCTGCGCAACTGGACCGCCGGGCACGGCACGGTTGCGGCGGGACTGGGCATCCTGGCCCTGCATCTGGCAGAGCAGCCCGAGCTGCAGGACCGGCTGCGGCGCGATCCATCGCTCATCCCCGCGGCGATCGAGGAAATTCTGCGGGCCGACGGTCCGCTCGTCGCCAATCCGCGCACGACGACGCGAGAGGTCGAGATCCAGGGCCGGACCATTCCCCAGGGTGCACGCCTGACGCTCATGTGGATCGCCGCCAATCGCGATCCGCGCGTGTTCGACGATGCGACCGCCGTCGAGCTCGAGCGCGACAACGGCGCAAGCCTGGTCTGGGGCCAGGGCATTCATTTTTGCCTGGGCGCTTCGCTGGCCAGGCTCGAGATGCGGGTCGCACTCGAGGAACTGCTCGCGCGGACGAAGCGTTTCGAACTCACCGACGCATCGCCGCGCCGTGCAGCCTACCCCAGCAACGGCCTCGCCACGCTTCCCTTGCGCATGCTTTGACGGCCCGCCCGCGGTGCGGGCTGCGCGCGAGACGCGGCGCGGCATGCTTCGGGAAGCATGCCGGCTCAGTGGTATTTTTCCATGCTGACGTGGCCCGGCTCGCGCCGGCGATGCCGTCTCATCCCGCGTTTTTCCAGAACGGCCAGGGCATCGTGCAGCATGCCGGCATTTCCGCACAGCATCACGTGGGCCGTTTCCGGCGTCAGCTCCAGATCGGCTCGCCGTTCCAGTGCGCCGCTTTCGATGCTGGCGGGAATCCGTTCATGCAATCCGTCGTTGCCGGGCTCGCGCGTCGTGAACGGAACGAACCGGAACTGCGCGGGATGCCGCTGCCGCATTTCACGGATGCTGTCCTGGTAGCTCAGCTCGCCGCGCGTACGAACCGAATGGCCGAGTATCACCTTGTCGAAGCGGGACCAGGGCGCGGCGGTTTTCAGAATGGACAGGAAGGGGCCGATGCCGCTTCCCGTGGCGAGCAGCCAGAGATGGCGAGCTTCCGGAATCTCGTCCAGAGTGAGAAACCCGTTCGGCGTGGGCATGACCCAGAAATGCTCGCCGGGCTGGAGCCGTGCCAGGCGGGGCGACAGTGGGCCGTCGTGGACGACGTTGAAATGGATTTCGTGCGGCCTTTCGTGAGGTGCGTTGACCATGGAATACGGCCGTCCGATGCGTTCGCCATCGACGTCCATCCCCACGCGAATGAACTGGCCCGCACTGAAGGATTCCAGCCCGGCTTCGAAGCGCAGTGAAACCAGCGCATCGTTCCAGTGTATGCGTTCGACCACGCACGCCTGTGCCCATTCGCTCATCGTCGGCTCCTCGCGGGACATTCGAAATTGCTTCGCACCCTCTCCCGCAAGCGGGCGCGGGGATGAACGCCACGTCCAGGCCGATGCGGCGCGAGAACACGTGCCTGCATCGCTTCTCGTGGCTCACCCGACGGGCGAACGGGAACGCGGCGAATGAATCCTTTTGCCGGACGCCCCTGCGTCGCCGTGAGGCGGGGTATGGGTTAGATGAGGCGTGCATGCGTGTTTTCAACCCCCGCAGCGGCCGGACGCGGAGCGTCATGTACGGCGGCGTGAAGAAGGCCGCACGTCGGCCCGATTGGATTCAGCTGGAACCGACGGACGTCGTCACGCCAAGCTGCACCGGCCAGCGCGCATAGATCAGTTGCAGGCCGGCGTCCTTGACCGCCTGCAGCAGGCGATCGGCAGCGGCGGCATCGAGAAGGAATTCCACGGCCACGGGCAATTCGCCCGCCAGTTCGAAGAAGCCGGCGTCGTGGCGGCCATGGCGGCCGAACCCGGCCAGCGCGCGAAACGCCGAACCGCCCGCCACCCCGAGCGCCTGGGCGGTGTCGAGCAGCCATTCGTAGGTCGGCATGCCGTGGTGGCGGCTGGACTCGGGAGCGAAAATTCGCAGACAGACCGTATTCATCGCAGCAGCCTCAGCGTGTAGAAACCCAGTCCCGTGGCGGCGAGGGAACCGCCGAGATGCGCCAGCGCGATCGCGCCTCCGGTGAGCCACAGGCCGCGCAGCAGCGCGCCGACGACCTCGGCGGAAAACGTGGAAAACGTCGTCAGGCCGCCGAGCACGCCGGTAATGAGAAACAAGCGTGCTTCCGGCGGCACGCCCGGATGCTCTGCGAACCAGGCCAGCGCGAGGCCGATGCAATAGCCGCCGGCCACGTTGGCGGCGAGCGTGCCCAGTGGCAGCGAGGGAAACATGGGATTGAGCCACAAGCCGAGCGCCCAGCGCAGCCACGCGCCGATGGCGGCGCCGACGCCGACGGCGAGGAACGCGGTCACGGCCGGCGCGGAACGCATGGGATCATCCATGCATTATAGGCCCCAACGACGCGCCTGGAGCATTTGTTACACTCGCTGCATGAGCATTTCACTCAAGGCCGACGGCCGCTTCTGGCTCACCCTCGATGGCCGCAATTTTCTCGGTCGCGGGCGTGTCGAACTGCTGCAGCGCATTCGTGAAACCGGTTCGATCACGCGCGCTGCGAAGGCGATGAGAATGAGCTACAAGGCGGCATGGGACGCTGTCGATGCGATGAACACGGCCTGGGATTTGCCGCTGGTGGAAAGCGGTCCCGCCGGCAGCCGTCTCACCGAGGAGGCGGAGCGGCTGATCGCCGCATTCCGACGGGCCGAGACACGGCATGCGGCCTGCCTGAAAAAACTTGCAAGGGACCTCCCGCAACGATCGGAATAAGCTCATTCATCCTGCGCCGCGGCCCGCATCGAGCGGAGTTTTCGCCATAGCGACGCGCGGTTGATGCCGAGAATCTGCGCGGCCGCCGTCTGATTGCCTTTTACTTCCTCCAGTACCCGGCTGATGTAGCGCTGCTCCTGCTCTTCCAGCGTAGGCAGGCGTCCGGCGACTTTCTGTACGGCGAGCGCACCCGCCTTCTGCAGATGCTCCGGCAGGTGCTCGAGTTCGATCGAATCGCCCTGGGCCAGCGCGGTTCCGCGTTCAATCAGGTTTTCCAGTTCACGCACGTTGCCACGGAACGGATGTTCCATCAGCAGCGCCATGACGTCGCGCGCGATGCGCGTCACCGGCTTGCCCATGCGGCTTGCGTACTTGCGCAGGAAATGCTGCGCCAGCAACGGGATGTCTCCTCGCCTGCGGGCGAGCGGCGGAATCTGCAGGTTGACCACGTTGAGCCGGAAGTGGAGATCGTCACGAAAACTGCCGTCCCGAACCGCCTCGGCGATGTCGCGGTTGGTGGCGGCGAGGATGCGCACGTCGCATTTCACCGGCCGCGTTGCACCGATCCGCAGCACTTCCCGCTCCTGCAGAACCCGCAGCAGCTTGACCTGCATCGACGTGCTCATCTCGGTCACCTCGTCGAGAAACAGCGTGCCGCCGGCACTCACCTCGACGAGCCCCTTTTTCAGGGCGGTGGCGCCGGTGAACGCACCTTTCTCGTGGCCGAACAGTTCGTTCGCGAGCAGTTGCTCGTCGAAGGCGCCGCAGTTGACCGCCACATACGGGCCCGCGCGGCGCTGGCTGTTGCGGTGCAGATAGCGGGCGAACAGTTCCTTGCCGGTGCCGCTGCCGCCGCTGACGAGCACGCTGCAATCCGTAGGCGCGATCTGGCGCGCAACGTCGAGCAGCCGCAGCATGCCCGCATCCTGCGTGATGATGTCGTCGCCGTCGCGGTACGCCTCGATCTCGCGGCGCAGGACCTCGTTCTCCCGCGCGAGCCGCACCTTGGCCAGCGCTTCGGCGACGACCTTGCGCACTTCGTCGAGGCGGAAGGGTTTGGCGATGTAATAGAACGCGCCCTGCTTGAGCGCCCGTACGGCGGAATCCGCGGTGGCATAACTGGTGATCAGGATCACCTCGGCCTGCGGCTGCAGGGCGCGGCTCTTTCCGAGAACGTCCATGCCGTCCACGCCCTCCATGCGCAGATCGGTCAGAACCACGTCGAAGCGCTGCTTGCCGAGCATTTTCACGGCTTCTGCGCCGCTGGCGCACAGCGTCACCGCATGGCCTTCCTTTTCCATGACATGCCCGAGGTTCTGCAGCGCGATCTCCTCGTCATCCACGATCAGCAGGTTTCCGTCCATCACCGTAGCTCCGTCGCGCTCATGACCGGCAGGCGAATGCGGAACGTGGCGCCCTGCCCCGGCACGCTCTGCACCGCGATGCAGCCACCGTGCTCATCGACGATCTCGTAGACCACGAACAAGCCGAGCCCCATGCCGTGTCCGACGTCCTTGGTGGTGAAGAAAGGATCGAAGATGCGCGGCAGGGTGTCTGCCGCAATGCCCGGCCCATCGTCGGCGACGGTGATCTCGACCATGGCGCCGGTCGCCCCGCATCCCGATCCCAGTGTGGTACCCTCCAGCGGCGCGGCCGCGTGCACCGTCCGTGCGGCGATCTCGACGTGGCCAGCGGGCCCCAGGCCGTGCAGTGCGTTGCGGATCAGGTTCACGAACACCTGCTGCAGGCGCCGCGCATCCGCGGACACGCCCAGATCCTCGGGAATCGACAGTTTCACGACCGACTTGGCGGATACTTCGCCGCGCACGAAGCCCACCGTCTGCGTCACCAGTTCCCGCAGCTTCACCGGCTCGCGGCGAAATGCGCGATCGTGGGAAAAATCCAGCAGGGCACGCACGATCCGGCGCGCACGCTCGGTCTGCTCGTCGATCCGCGCCAGATAGCGCCTTTGCGTCGCGGCGTCGCTCTCGTCCACCTCTTCCTGCAGAATCTGGCAGGAGGTGGAGATGTTCGACAGCGGATTGTTCAGTTCGTGCGCGACGCCGGAGAGCATCGTGCCGAGCGATGCCAGGCGCTCCGAGCGCATCATGGATTTTTGCCGCTGCTGCAGTTCTCTCAGCATCTGGTTGAAGGCATCGATGATGGCCACGATCTCGCGATCGTCCGACGGTGCCGTCAGCGACTCCCGCCGAGCGGACGACAGCGCGGCGACACGCGTCTCCATTTCCTCCAGCGGCCGCACCACGCGCAGCGACAGCGCCCGCCCGATCAGCACGATGAGCAGCACCATGCAGAGGATGACGCCGAGCAGCAGCGAACTGAACGTCGCCAGCGTGGCGCGAAGCTGATGCCGTTCCGCAGCCGCCATGTCCTCGGCCATGGCGACCGCCTCCTGGCCCAGCCGGCGCACCTGGGGTTCGGCCGCCTCCAGCGGCTGCGGGGCGGCGGACAGCTCCGACATGCGCATGCGATACGCATCGAGAACGCCGCGCAACGCGGCCAGCCGCGCCACGGTCGTGATCGCCGCGAAATCCGGGGCGTTGCGCGCAAGGAGCTGCTCCGCGAGCTGTACGTAGTGGATGCTCTCCCGCAAGTCCGCGCTCTGGCGGTGAAGGAAATAATTGCGTTCGAAGCGGCGGATTTCCAGCACCGCGTTGAACAGCTCCGTGGCACGCAATCCCTGAACCACCCGTGCCTCGAGATTGTGCAGCTCGCCGACGAAGAACAGCGAGGCAATCAGGATGGCCGCCGCCACCACGTAGTAGCCAAGCCTGATCTTTCCTTGCAATGAAGGATGCAAGCGTTTGTGTTTGACAGGGTTCACCCGGCGATACCCGTTGCGATCCATTGTGGATTGATGCAATTTTAAACACTCGAGCTTGATTTGCAAAAAAAGTCGTGGAAATTATTATTGATATTTATCAGTATCTTATTTGTTAATACTGCATACGGGGTGCATCAAAACGCAACACTATCGCTTTCATGAAGTATCGGCTTCACGGAAACATTCGTGTATTCAACGACATGCAAACCTGGCACACATGATGCTGAATGCGATGCATCTGAATGCACTCCAGGAGCCAGGCATGAGCACCATCCTCGAATCCGGCAGGCAGCTTCTCGACGCCCTGTCCTTTGCCAACGTCAGTACCCTGCATGAACTGCGTACCCGGCTCGGACGACTCGAGTGCGTGCCGGAGCCCCTGCCGCGCAACACCACGCGCGACGGCACGGCCGTACCGCAGGAATCCGCCGCCGTCCCCCATGCGCCCACGCCGGCGCAGGGAGTACTGTAGGTGATGAATGCACTCGCCGTCCTCGACCGCGACGCCGTGGCGCTCGCCATCAGCGTCGGAAGTGTCGCCGCCTACTACGTGTTCCTGAATCTCAAGGCGCGGCGCAATCCGACCTACACCATCCATGGCGTCAATGCGCTCGCCCGCGCCCTGTGGGTGGAAAACGTCATGCGCAACGCAGCCAAGGATGTGATGGCCGTGCAGACGCTGCGCAATTTCGTGATGGGCGCCTCGCTCATGGCGTCCACCGCGGCGCTGCTCGTCATCGGAACCCTCACCCTGTCCGGTCAGGCGGACCACGCGACGCAGAACTGGATGAGCCTCGGCGCTTCGGATGCGGCGTCAGCCGCATGGTCGGCCTTCAAGGTCACCTGCCTGCTGGCCGATTTCATCGTCGCCTTCTTCGCCTTCGTGATGTCGGTACGCCTGGCCAATCACGTCGTGTTCATGGTCAACGTACCGGATCACGGCGCGCACCACAGCCTGTCACCGCAAGCGGTTGCACGCCGCCTGCAGCGGGCGGGCAACCTGTTCGCGGTGGGCATGCGCGCCTTCTTCTTCGCGGTGCCGCTGGTGTTCTGGCTGTTCGGCCCGCATTTCCTGGTGCTGGCTTCGCTCGCCCTCGTCGTCACGCTCTATCACCTCGATCGCAGCGAACCCGGGGCGGCCGATGTGGCGCGAGCCGCGAACCGGCCGGCCCAGGTCGTGCACATGCCCGCCAAGCTCGCCAAGCCGTAGCCCGCCCGTTCAGGGACGGGTGCGGTAGAAGTCGAGCGGCACCGCGCGGCGCGCGACGGCCGGCTTGAGTTTCCCCACCACGTGCATCTCGCAGCGCTTGCAATCGAAACGCAGCGTCAATCGCTCACTGCCGTTGACCAGGGCCAGCGGCGCCGCGCGCAGCGTTCCCTGCACGCCGGTGACCCCCCTGGCCTGCTTCGGGCACAGCGACAGCGAATAGCGCACGCAGTGGCGCGTGATCATGAGCGAGACCTCGCCGGTTTCCTCGCGGCTCTCGTAGGCCGCATCGATCACGCGGACACCGTGTCTGGCGTAGAAGTCGCGCGCCCTGTGGTTGAACACGTTGGCGAGATAGCCCAGCGCATCCTCCGGGTACGCCACCGGCGGCTCCACCGCCTGCGCCCTCCGCGGGCGCACGTACGCGGCGGCGCGCACGGCGTCCAGCGCCGCCATCGCCTCGCGGCGCAGCGCGTTGACGAACGCGGCGGGCAGAAACCAGGACTGCGACGTTTCGATGCGCAGCGCCATGGCCTCGAAGATCGTCGTACCGAGCTTGCCGAGACGCTCGCGCAGGTCTGCCCGCGCCCGCGCCTCATCCCTGGCCGCTTCCTTGACATGGGCCGCCCGGGCAGCGGCGACATGGCCGTCTTCGTCGGTGAGCGTCAGCGCGAAGCCATCGGCGGTCTCGGCAAAACGCAGCGACACGCCGATGCGGCGCTCGGCGGAGGATTTCTCCAGGCTGCGCCACCAGGACATGTCGCGGTTGCGGTTGATCCGGGTTCCCACGCGCAGGTCCTTGAAGCCCGCCAGCGGATCCCTGGGGAACACCCGCCATTTGCCCTCGCCCGTCCGCTCGGCGCGGTTGATGGCGAAGCCGGCGAGTTCCTTCTGCAGCGTGTAATAGCACAGGCCGTCGCCATTGTTGAAGGCGGTGCCGGGAGCGTCGGCTTCGAGTTCGATCCACGTATCGCCGAGTTGCGTCACGTGGGCGATCGGCAAGCCCGGATTCTTCGGCGAATCGAAGGCGCCGATGTCGGCACGGCGGCCGTTGACGAAATAATCGGTGAACTCACGGTTGAAGTTCTGGTTCGGGTCGGGGGTGAACGCGAAGCGCGTGCGCCCGGACGACGCGCGTGCGAATTCGGGACGGCGGTCGATGAGTTCGTCGAGCAGGACCCGGTAATGGGCGGTGATGTTCTTCACGTAGCCCATGTCCTTGTAGCGTCCCTCGATCTTGAAGCTGCGGATGCCGGCATCGGCCAGGGCTTCGAGGTGCGCGCCCTGGTTGTTGTCCTTCATCGACAGCACGTGCTTGTCGTGTGCGACGACGCGCCCTTCCATGTCGATGACCCGATAGGGCAGGCGGCAGGCCTGCGAGCAGTCGCCGCGGTTGGCGCTGCGCCCGGTGTGGGCGTGGCTGATGTAGCACTGGCCGCTGTAGGCGACGCACAGCGCGCCATGGACGAAATATTCGAGGACGGTTCCGGCGCGCGTGGCGGCACGGATGGCGGCGATCTCGCCAAGATCGAGCTCGCGTGCGAGCACGATCTGCGAGAAGCCGACGTCCTGCAGGAAGCGCGCCTTCGCCGGGGTGCGAATGTCGCACTGCGTGCTGGCATGCAGCTGGATCGGCGGCAGGTCCAGCTCCAGCAGGCCCATGTCCTGGATGATCAGGGCATCGACGCCGGCCTCGTACAGCTGCCGGATCTGCCTGCGTGCGGCTTCCAGCTCGCTGTCGGCGAGGATGGTATTGAGGGTGGCGAAAATGCGCGCGTTGAAGCGGTGCGCATGCGCGGCCAGGCGCGCGATGTCGGCAACGTCGTTGGCCGCCGCAGTACGCGCACCGAACGCCGGACCGCCGATGTATACCGCGTCGGCGCCGTGATTGACGGCCTCGATGCCGATCTCGGCATTCCGCGCGGGGGCGAGCAGTTCGAGGCGATGAGGTTCCACGGGCGGCGTTTCCGGACGAAAGGGCCCATTCTACCGGACGCCGCCGTTGCCTCTTATTGCGCGGGCGCTTCCTTTCTCGCCTCGATGGCGATCGTCAGGGTGACCTCGTCACTCACGTTGGGGGCGTACTTGCCCATGTTGAAGTCGGAGCGCTTGATGCGCGCGGTGGCGCCGGCACCACAGGCATCCACCTTGTAGACCGGGTGCGGCATGCACTTGAACTGCGTGATGTCGAGCTTCACCTGCCGGGTCACGCCCTTGAGCGTGAGATTGCCGGTGACGCTCACCGGCCGGTCGCCCTTGAATTTCATCGCCGTCGATTTGAAGGTGATGGTCGGATGCTGCGCGGTGTCGAAGAAGTCCTCGCTCTGGATGTGCTCGTTGAACAGCGGGAAACCGGTGTTCACCGACGTGGCGTCGATCACCACGTCGACCGTGCCGGTTTTTCCCGCCCGGTCGATGCTGACGGTGCCGCTGGTCCTGTCGAAGCGATGGCTCTGGGTGGAAAAGCCGAAATGGCTGTAGGTGAAATACGGAAAAGTATGGCTGTTGTCGATGGTGTAGGTTTCCGGCGCGGCATGGGCAGCGCTGGTCAGCACGGTCAACGCGAACAGGGTGGCGATACGTTTCATGCGGGACTCCTTGATGGGTGGCTTATTTGCCGGTTGCGGCGATGCGGAAGGACACGCGGACTTCATTGGCGACGGTGGCCACGTCGGCCCACATGCCCTCTCCGATGCCAAAATCGAGACGGTTGAGAACGAAGGTTCCATCGAAGCTGGCGGCGGTCTTGCCGGGTACGAAGCGCACCGGCACGACGAGTTCACGGCTGCGGCCCTTCAAGGCGAGCGTGCCGCGCATTTCGTAGCGGTCATTGCCGAGCGCACGCACGCTGGACGATACGAACGTCGCCTTGGGATAGACGCTGCGGTTGAACCAGAGCTTGCCGGCGGCCTCCTCGTCGGCCTCGCGCGAGCCTGCGTCGATGCTGGCCAGATCGATTTCGATCTGCGCGCGCGCGACTTCGGGGCGTGCCGGATCGAACGCCATGTGCGCACTGAAGCGCTTGAAGCCCCCCTTCACCGGTACGCCCATCTGGCGGGATTCGAAATCGACACGGCTCTGCTTCGGCAATACCGTGTTGTATTCGATCGCGTGCGCAGCCGGCGCGACGCACAGGGCGAGCAATCCAAGGGCAAGCGTTTTCATGTCGACTCCTTTGTCTTTGCGCCCCGCCCCATGCGCTGCAGGAAGGGCTGGCGCTCGATGAAGTGATGCTGCAACGCCGCGGCGACGTGCAGGATGACCAGCAGCAGCAAGGTGAAGTTCAATGCCTGATGCACGCCGGCGAGCAGATCGCCGAGTTCACGGTTCTTCTCCACCAGGTCGGGCAGGGGCACGATGCCGAACCAGACGGTCTGAAAACCCATGGCCGAGCTCATGGTCCACCCCGACAGCGGAATCGCCAGCATCAACACGTACAACAGGCCATGGACGATCGCGCTGGCGTGCCGCTGCCAGGGCGCGATCGAGTCGGGCAGCGGGGGCGGCACGTGCATGGCGCGCCACGCCAGGCGCAGCCCGACCAGCAGGAAAATGCTCACGCCGATCCACTTGTGGTAGCTGTAAAGCTGCAGTTTCCTGGGTGACAGCGGCAGGTCGTGCATGTACACGCCAAGCGGAAAGGCGACGAAGATCAACAGCGCGACCAGCCAGTGCAGGACGATGGCGGGAGCGGTGTAGCGCACGGACATCAGACGTTCTCCTTGACGAAAAGTCCGGCCAGCTCACGCAGCGCCGACTGCCAGCGCCTGTGCTGCGCGGCGCTGGCAGTCGCGAAACAGCGTGCGAAATAGGCCAGATGCGCCGGAAACACCTGCTCGAACAACGCCTCGCCGGCCGGGGTGAGCCGGATGATCTGGCAGCGGCGGTCGCTGTCGTGGGCGATGCGCTCGACCCAGCCGCGCGCGACGAGGCGGTCGACCACGCCCGTCAAGGTGCCCTTGGTAATGAGCGTCTTCTCGCCGAGTTCGGTGGCGGTCATGCCGGACGTGTTGCCCAGCGTGGCGATGATGTCGAACTGCGGCGGCGTCAGTCCCAGGGTGCGGACGTGCGTGCCGGAACAGGATTCGAAGGCCTGATAGGCCTGTACCAGCGCCTGGACGGTAGGGAGAAACTCTGCTTTGGCCATTTGCGGCAGACAGAATTTGTTCTAACACGAACCAATTTAGTTCGTGTTAGAACAATTGTCAAGTGCCGCCGGGCGCGCGCTCAGCCTTCCGACCAGCGCGCCGCTGCCGCGTCGTCGCTGGTGCGCGCCTCGACCCAGCGTTCGCCGTCCGGGGTCTCTTCCTTCTTCCAGAACGGTGCCTGGATCTTCAGATAATCCAGGATGAACGCGCATGCGGCGAAGGCCTCGCCGCGATGGCTGGACGCCACCACGATCAGCACGATCGGGTCGCCCGGCAGCAGGCGCCCGACGCGATGGATCACGGTCACGTCGAGAAGCGACCAGCGCGCACGCGCCTCGTCGACGATTCTGCCGAGGGCCTTCTCGGTCATGCCCGGGTAATGCTCCAGGGTCATCGCCGCCACCCCGCTGCCTTCGTTCATGTCGCGCGCCAGGCCGACGAAGCTGGCGATCGCGCCGATGTCCGTGCGGCCGCCGCGCATCGCGTCGACTTCGCTCCCCAAGTCGAAGGCGGCGCCCTGCACGAGAATCTTCATCGGCTCAACCTCCGGTCACCGGCGGAAAGATGGCGACTTCGGCGCGCTCGGGCAGCGCGGCATCGAGCGCGACCACGTCCTGGTTGACGGCGACGCGGAACGCGCGGCCGCCCGCGAGTTCCTCCGCCCATGCCCCGCCCCGCGCCTGGAGCGTGGCCACGAGATCGGCAGCGGTGGCACCGGAAAAATCGAGTGTTTCCTCGGCCATGCCGAAGCGCTCGCGCAGACGCGCGAAATACAGAATGCGCAGCGTGTTCATGCAAAAAGCTCCGAAAAGGGAATGAAGCGCACCCAGTCGCCCGCCCGGATGGTCTCGCCGATGGGCACGTCGACGAGGCCGTCGGCCCAGGCGCACGAGGTCAGCACGCCCGAACTCTGGTTGGGGAACAACGCCAGCCGGCCGTTCGCCTGCAGGCGCGTGCGCAGAAATTCGCGCCGCGTGCCGGACCTGCTCCAGGCGAAGTCGGCCTGCACCGAGAACGCGCGGTAGAGCACGTCGGCCGCACCCATGCGCTTGAGCAGGAAGGGGCGCACGAACAGGCCGAAGGTGACGAACGCGGAGACCGGATTGCCAGGCAGCCCGATGAAATCGGCCTCGCCCACGCGTCCGTAGACGAGCGGCTTGCCGGGCTTCATCGCCACTTTCCACATTTCCACGCGGCCGAGTTTTTCCACTGCGGCCTTGACGTAATCCGCCTCTCCCACCGACACGCCGCCACTGGTGATGACGACGTCCGCTTCGCGCGCCGCGCGCGCCAGCGCCGCCTCGGTCGCCTCCAGCGTATCCGGTACGATGCCGAGGTCGATCGGCGCGCAGCCCAATCCGGCGATCAGGCCCGCCAGCGTATAGCGGTTGGAATTGTAGATCTGTCCCGGCGCCAGCGCTTCGCCCGGCGTGACCAGTTCGTTGCCGGTGAAGAAACAGGCCACCTTCAGCTTTCGGAACACCGGCAGCGTGGCCAGTCCCACCGACGCGGCGAGTCCCATTTCCGCCGCGCCCAGACGGGTGCCGGAGGCAAGCACCACGTCATCCTTGCGAACGTCCTCGCCGGCACGGCGGACGTTCTCGCCGACGTGCGGCTGGGCGTGGATGACCACGGTGTCGCCTTCCGCGGCACAGTATTCCTGCATCACCACCGCATCGGCACCGGGTGGCACCGGCGCGCCGGTGAAGATGCGTGCCGCGGAACCGGGCACGAGCGGCACGCCGACGGTGCCGGCGAAGATGCGCTGCGACACCGGCAGCCTCACCCCCGGCGCGGCGACATCCGCGACACGCACCGCATAACCGTCCATCGCGCTGTTGTCCGCCGGCGGCACGGTGATGCCGGAGCGCTGCGGTGCGGCAAGCACGCGCCCGAGCGCGCCGCCGACGGGAACGGCTTCCTGTTCGGCGACGCTGCGCGCGCGTTCGAGCAGGGCGTCAAGTAGTTGATCGGCTGAGAGCATGGTCGACGATGAAATCGCTGAGTTGGGGAATCGCATCGAGGCCGATGCGCGGAAAACCATCGGGCGGCACGGCATCGCTCGCCACCGCGAGAATGTGCGGGTCGCCGGGAAACAGCCAGGGCTTTGCGGTTGCCGCGCGGTGCACCTCGAGCTTCGGGATGGGCTCGTGCTTGTAGCCTTCCACCAGGACCAGGTCGCACGGCGGCAGGCGTTCAAGCAGCGCATCGAGTGCCGCTGGCGTGCCGCGGTGCTCGGTGAGCAGCGCACTGCGATGATCTGAGGTCAGAAGCACCGCCGCCGCCCCCGCCGCGCGCACGCGCCAGCTGTCCTTGCCGGGGCGGTCGATGTCGAAGTCATGGTGCGTGTGCTTGATCACGGCCACCCGCAGGCCGCGCGCGGCGAGCCGCGGCAGCACGCGCTCGATGAGCGTGGTCTTGCCGCTGCCGCTGTAGCCCGCGATGCCAAAGACTCTCATTGATCACCGTCCCCGAAGTTGCTATATTTTCTCATATATAACTCCACCCGGCCAGCCGCCGACGAGCCCCTGATGCACGCCATGAACGCGCCCCAGCTCATTGACCAGTTCGGTCGCCAGATCGACTACGTGCGGCTGTCCGTCACCGACCGCTGCGACCTGCGCTGCAGCTACTGCATCCCGGAGGGCTTCAACGATTTCGAGGAGCCCGCCCACTGGCTCGGCTTCGGCGAGATCGAGCGCCTGATCGGCGCGTTCGCGCGCCTCGGCGTACGCCGCGTGCGCCTGACCGGCGGCGAGCCGCTGTTGCGGCGCAACATCGCCGAGCTCAGCGCGCGCCTGGCTGCGCTTCCCGGCATCGACGACCTGTCCCTGTCGACCAACGGCACGCAGCTGGCACGACACGCTGCCGCACTGAAAGCCGCCGGCGTCACGCGGCTCAACGTCAGCCTCGACTCGCTGCAGCAGGCGCGGGTGGCGCACATCAACGGCCGCGACGTGCTGGCGCGCGTCATGGCGGGACTGGACGCCGCGCAGGATGCCGGATTCGCCCCGATCAAGCTCAACATGGTCGTGCTCGCCGGCGTCAACGACGACGAAATCGACCGCATGGTCGCCTTCTGCATGACGCGCGGCTTCGTGTTGCGGCTGATCGAGACCATGCCGATGGGAGCCACCGGCCGCAACGCCGAATATCTCGACCTGCAACCGGTAAAGGAGCGCCTGCGCCGCGAGTTCGGCCTGCTCGACACCACCTTCCCCGGCGCCGGCCCGGCCCGCTATCTGGGCAGCGCCGACGGTCGCTTCAACGTCGGCTTCATCACGCCCATCTCGCAGCATTTCTGCCAGACCTGCAACCGCGTGCGCGTCGCGGTCGACGGCACGGCCTACATGTGTCTCGGGCAGGACGAACACTTCGCCTTCCGCCCCATGCTGCGCGCCGGCTGCAGCGACGCCGAACTCGACGCCGCCATCCTCCGCGCCATCGACCTCAAACCCGAACGCCATGAATTTCGCGAGGCGCCGCAGAAAGTGGTGCGCTTCATGTCCATGACCGGCGGCTGAGCCGATCCGCCATCCAACCCCGGCGCGGCACGGCATCTCCGCCGCCCGCACCGCGACGAACCTCCGCGCTCGCAAAAGGAAAGGGCCCACCAGCCATTTCCAATCCGTAGATGAGTCTGAATCTGTCATCTCGTGGCCCGAGTCAAGCGGCGGTTCTCGCGAGCCGTCGGTTGATGGATTCAAACAATGCCGTCCTGGCCTGTTGCAGCCGTTCGGCCGCCTCATTGTCG
>JACDJA010000396.1_pt1 | contig 51928 bp, 42 predicted proteins | sample 7449241 | NCBI WGS metagenome assembly JACDJA01 (sample SAMN14253289, study PRJNA609438) | sludge metagenome | isolation source: initial anaerobic sludge | collected 2018-12-20 | reverse complement strand
TTTGGCCATCTCAATGATACCAAGTAATCAATGCAGGCTTGCTCCGATTTAAACATTTCTTCAAATTCCATTTGGTCTGCCGGATATTTCATTTCGTAAAGATAAAACTTTACGGGAGATGATTAGATACCCCATTTAAAATTATATAATATGGGTTTCCGAATCAATGCCTAATCCATTTGAACAATTTAGATTTCTCCCTGCCTGCCGGATAGGCAAGGTAGGCGGGCAACACTCCTCGTTCTTGCTGAAAAATCAAGCGGCAGAGCCGATCGGCTATGTGTTTGGTATCAATGAATGAGATTGCTTCGGGTAAGCCCTCGCAATGACAGCCACGCTGTGGGTTAGGGAGAGGGAAAACAAGGGCGGCTGTGCTGCCCTTGTTTTCCCTCTCCCCTGTCTTAGCGTCGAACAGTCATTGCGAGGGCTCCCGCCCGAAGCAATCTCTCCATTACGATCCGGCAGATGCCGGAGAAGTAATCACAACTAATGCAAGATTGAAGCCCAGGCAATCTTTGTCAGCAGAAGTTTCCACCCAATTTTAATTGGATATAATAAGGCAATGATTGTGTGCTGAAAAGCCCCTTTCGGCCAGAATTAGGTAATCAAGCGGATATTCATTTTGCATATTCAGTTGCGAAGCAACCAAGAGCCAAATCTCCGGATCAAAATACCCTTGCCTGTCGGGTTAGGCAGGGGGACAAGTCGCATAAATCTGTGCCGCTTTCCGCAACAACAGGACTTGGTTTTTTACCAAGAAATCTGTGGCAACTCCTTTTTGCCTAATTGTTGAAACGCATCAGTCGCTTCTTTCCCCTTTTTTCTTTTCCTTTCAGCTATCCTGCCTGCCGGCAGGCAGGGAGCTTTCAGCTATTTCCCATATTCCATTTTATCAGTATTTTATGAGTTTTATTAAAAAATTATTTAAATAATATTATTGTCAGAGCAGGGGTAATTGAAGAGTTATGCGTTAATCTTAAAAGGACTTTTAAACAGTTCACTACTTTTTACTACGAAATGACAGAATTACTTACAAAATATATCAATAACACCTGCACCCCTGAAGAGCAGAAGGAGGTCATTGAGCAACTAACATCAAAGACTTTATCTGTTGGTTTATTGCACTTTTTAAAGCAGCACTGGCGTCGTTTGAAAGGGGATGAAATAACCGATCCGGCTGATTTCGATGCCGTTTTGCACAGAATTCATCATACCATTAACCTGAAAGAGGCACAAGATACAAAGACCCACACATTTGTTCGCCGGTTGCGACTATTTGCAGCTACTGCTGCTGCTGCAGTGCTTATTTTCATGGCTTCGGTGGGTGTTTGGTATTCCGGTCACATGGGGCTGTTCCAGAAAGAGGTGTTTTACACGGTCTCCAGCGTTCGTGGACAGTCGTCCAGTGTTACCCTTTCCGATGGTTCGAAGGTGTGGCTCAATGGCGAGAGTTCGGTAGTTTATTCATCCCGCTATGGTACCGACAGCCGTAATCTTGAATTGAAAGGGGAAGGCTTTTTTGATGTGGCCAAAAACACCAAATTGCCTTTTGTAGTTGAGGTTGGTGATATTCAGATTACTGCTCTGGGCACAAAGTTTAACGTGGATGCTTATGAAACTGGTGAGGCGGTTAAAGTTACATTAGAAGAAGGTAGTGTCCGGGTAAATAAAGCCGACCGCTCTGCTATGCTAAAACCAGGGATGCAGGCATCAGTGGATGATCAATCAATGGATGTAAAAAAAGTGGATACAGAACTTTACACCTCCTGGTACCAGGGACGGATTGTCTTTAAAGATGAGAGGCTGGGCACCATTACTGATCAACTTGAAAAAATGTACGATGTGAAATTTATCTATCGTTCTGATACACTGAGAAGCTATCGTTACCGGGGCACCATCAGCCTCGATAATTCAATATTAAAGGCTCTGGAGATGTTGCGTGTCTCAACGGGCATTAGATACAGGGTGGAGGGAGAAAAAGTGATACTGGAAAATAGGTTGTTAGGTCAATAGGTCAATAGGTTGGTAGATCAATGGGCCAATAGGTCGGTAGGTTAGCCGCAGCTTGTCCCGGATTAAGATCGGGAGAGCGGCGGCAGAAGGAGGCACGTAGGCGGGTAAAAAGATAATGCAACAGATTAAAAAATGAGTTTTTTTTTTGAAATAAGCAATAAAAAAAACAGGAGCCGGTGGGGGCCGGCTCCTGCTAATGTTTAATAAACGCTTCAGCTTTTAGGGCCGGAGCCATTTACTAACTTTCAAAACAGTGCAAATTTATGAAAAAATTTGAACAATCTACCATTGGTATCTCTACCCAATGGCGAAAAAAAAATCTGTTGGCTATGAAATTAACCAGTCTGTTTCTCTTTCTGGGGTTATTTGCAGCCACTGCAACCAACTCTTTTTCCCAGGTGGGTACCGTAACCATTCATATGGAAAAGGTGACGCTCTCAAAGGTCTTTGACGAGATTGAAGCGCAAACCAGCTATTCCTTGTTTTATAAGAAGGATGTGTTGGATGATCAGCGTCTTGTTACCATTTCGGTGGATGAGGAAGAGGTGGCCAATGTTTTAAAGGCCCTACTGGCCAACGATAAGGTCTCCTATAAAGTGGTGGACCAGAGTATTGTGATTGTGCCGGATTATCTCATGGCCAACGCTATTGTGGTGCAGCAAGGGAAGACCGTTTCAGGGAGTGTGGTGAATCAGAGCATTATGATTGTGCGGGATTACCTGAAAGCCAATTCCATTGTGGTGCAGCAAGGGAAGGCCGTTTCCGGAAAAGTGACGGATCAAAGCGGGGAACCTATCCCTGGCGCTTCCATCGTGGTGAAAGGAACTACCATCGGTACTATTTCAGATATGGATGGGAACTTTACGCTGACAGGGGTACCTGAGGATGGCACGCTGGCTTTCTCTTTTGTTGGCATGAAGACGGTAGAAGTTCAGGTAGTCGGACAAACCGCTTTTAATGTTGTGCTGCAGGAACAGAGCCTGGGGCTGGATGAAGTTGTTGTTGTTGGATATGGAACACAAAAGAAGGCTAACTTAACTGGCGCTGTTGACCAGGTTACAAGCGAGGTTTTTGAAAACAGAACAATGACCAACGTAACCCAGGGATTAAAAGGCGTTGTTCCAAACTTGAATATTACACTTCTTGATGGAAGACCAAATCAGGCACCTGCTTATAATATTAGAGGAACTACTTCCATTGGCCAGGGGGGTAATGCACTGGTTTTAATTGATGGCGTTGAGGGTGATCCAAGCTTGATCAATCCAAATGACATCGAAAGTATTTCTGTACTAAAAGATGCTGCATCAGCATCCATTTATGGAGCACGAGGTGCCTTTGGTGTGGTTTTGATTACTACAAAAAACCCAACTCAGGGAAGAACGAACATCACATTCTCTTCTAATGTGTCAATAAAAAATCCTGTTGTACTTCCCGATTATGTATGGGATGGTTATACCTGGGCCAAAATGTTCAACGAGGCGCACTACAATTGGGAGGGTTCATACCCAAGTGCAGCAAACAAAACTATCCGTTTTTCGCAGGAATATCTTGAAGAACTAAAATATAGATCCGAACATCCAGGTGAATTTGAACAACAATGGGAAATTAATCCGTCGAATGGGGAGTATGTTTATTATTACAGCACCAACTGGTATGAAGAACTGTATAAAGATTTCACTACTTCAAACGAACATAATGTAACTGTTTCGGGAAGTTCAAAAAACGCGAATTACATGATTACTGGCAGGTATTTGGGCCAAAATGGACTGTTCCGATACAATTCCGATGACTATGAAATGCTCAATTTCAGAGCAAAAGGAGCAATCCAGGTTTTTCCCTGGTTAAACATTGACAACAATACACAATTTTCTGATATGTCTTACCATACTCCGTTGAATGTTGGAGAAGGCGGTGGAATCTGGAGAAATATTTCCGATGAAGGAAATCCGATGTCGCCAATGTTTAATCCCGATGGAACACTCACCCACACTGCGGTATATCAAGTTGGTGATATGTGGTATGGGAAAAACGGATATGACAATACCAAACGAATTATTAAAAATAAAACAGGTTTTACAGCCAACTTATTTCAGGAAAAACTTCTGGTTAAAGGTGATTTCGCTTTTCAAATTGTTGATGACAATGAAAAACGCAGAAGAGTGCAGGTTCCTTATTCAAAAAAACCAGGGGTTATTTCTTACGTTGGCACTAAGACCAATGACCTAAGAGACATCTGGCGCGAAACCAAATACCTTGCAACTAACTTGTACACTGAGTATGAAAACTATTTTAATGAGAATCATTACATTAAAGCTATGGTTGGTTATAACTATGAACAGTCACTTTATAAAAAACTGGAAGCAGAAAGAAATGGCTTAATTTTCGAAGATGCAATCGACCTGAGTTTAGCTTTAGGAGATGATATTAGTGTTGATGGAAGCTATGAAAAGTGGAATATTCTTGGCGGCTTCTCAAGAATAAATTATTCTTACAAAGATAAATACCTTTTTGAGGTAAACGGCCGATATGACGGTTCTTCCAAATTCCCATCAAATGAAAGGTATGCATTTTTCCCATCATTTTCTGCTGGATGGAGGATTTCAAATGAATCATTCTGGAATGTTTCAGATAATTTAATCTCAAATCTTAAAATAAGAGCATCCTATGGTTCACTTGGAAATGGGAACATAGCTTCTTATGTCTATCAGGAAAAATTTAATATTAGCCAGTCGGGCAGATTGCTGGGTGGTACAAAACCCCAATTAACCAACCAACCAAGTGTATTACCTGATGGTCTAACTTGGGAAACATCTACCATCTCCAATATTGGCTTAGATATGGCCATGTTATCAAATCGGTTGTTTTTTGTGGGTGATGTGTATAAGCGGAAAGCTACCGACATGTTTACCATTGGCATGACATTGCCTGCTGTCTTTGGGGCAACTTCCCCAAAAGGGAATTATGCAGACCTGGAAACAAAAGGTTGGGAGATAGCTCTTTCATGGCGAGACAGATTCATGTTGAAATCCGATCCATTCAATTATGATATTCGACTAACTCTTGCTGATAACAAAGCAGTTGTTACAAGATATAATAATCCAGAAAAAAACCTGGACGATTATTATGAAGGGATGACAATTGGCGAAATCTGGGGCTATACAAACGATGGGTTTTTTGTCGATCAGGCAGATATTGAAAGCCATGCTGACCAAAGCCGGTTTAAAACTACAAATGCAAGGATTATTTATCCAGGAGATATTAAACTGAAAGATATTAATAAAGATGGAAAAATAGATCCAGGTACCAACCGGGTTGATAATCCTGGTGACAGAAAAATTATCGGAAATTCAATGCCGCGCTACACTTTTGGCATTAACCTGGGAGCAGACTGGAAGAACTTCTTCTTTTCCTCCTTTTTTCAGGGTGTTGGCAAGCAAGATTGGTTCCCGAACAGTGAAGCCAGCGCATTTTGGGGGCAATACAACCGGCCTTACAACTATTTACCTAGGTGGCATCTCGACAATCACTGGACACCGGAAAATCCGGATGCATACATGCCAAGATATGTTGGAAGGATTGCAAACAGGTCAGGAGCAATTTTAAGCAACAATCCACAGACTGGCTATCTTCAGAATGTTGCCTACATCAGATTGAAGAATATTCAGTTTGGTTATAACCTGCCAAAGAATTTAATCTCGAAAATACGGGCTGAAAATGCCAAAATTTACTTCTCTGGCGAAAATCTTTGGACCTGGTCACCACTTTATAGAATTACGAAGGATATTGATGTTGAAAATACGGGCCCTTCCGACTTGAAATTAACTTCAGGCACTTCAGGTGATGGTTATAACTACCCCATGTTAAAAAGCGTCACCTTTGGATTATCAATAACATTTTAATCATTAATTTCAAAATCAAAAAGATGAAAATGAATTATTTTTGGTTAATTATAATTGCAGCCTTTTTGTTTGGTTGCGATCTTGAACAGATCCCTCAGGATACGGCCTCTAAAAATGCAGTATTTGGGAGTGAAAAAGGCCTTCAACTATACTCCTATTCATTTTATGACTTCCTGCCAAGCGCAAATAATATTCATACAGCAGACGGCATGTCTGACTATGCAGCAAGAAGAGGTGCGCCACCATTTATAATGGAAGATGCTTATGGGCCTACTTCAAGCGATGATGGAAGCGCATCGGGAAACGATATTGTTGCGCTTGGAAGTAACCGTGACTGGGGTTGGAGTCACCTGCGAAACTTTAATTTCTTTATCGAAAACTGTACAGATAAAAATATTCCTGAAGAGGTTAGAAACCATTACATTGGACTGGCCAGGTTTTTCCGTGCATTTTTCTATTTCGAAAAAGTTAAACGCTATGGAGATGTGCCATGGATCAGCAAAGCCCTTGATGTGGAAGATCCTGACTTGTTTAAAGGCCGCGATCCAAGAAAACTGGTAATGGACTCTGTTTTGGCAGACCTTAACTTCGCCTGCGAAAACATTACCTTGACAAATGATCCAACCGTAAGTTTGGTTACCAAATGGGTTGCTTATGCATTTAAAGCAAGAGTATGTCTTTTTGAAGGCACTTTCAGGAAATATCAAACTCAAATTGGCCTCCAGGAAACTGCAAACAGTTGGTTGACAGAAGCTGCCAATGCCGCTAGAGTTGTTATGGACCAATCCGATTTCAAACTTTACACCGGAGCAGGTACCGACATGTCATACCGGGAATTGTTCATAAATCAAACACCAGTGGCAGACGAAATTATGATGGCTGTGATTATGGATAATGCATTGGGCATAACACATGCTGCCAACTGGTACTATACAAGCACAACAACAGGTGTGAGGTTTAATTTCATCCGAACTTTTATAAATACATATTTAAATCTTGATGGTACCCCTTTTACCAATAATCCTGGCTACCCCACCATGCTATTTTATGAAGAAGTAATGGGGAGAGATAAAAGGCTGCAACAGACCATTAGGTTGGGCGATTACGAAAGGACAGATAATAATGTTCCTTTTAAAGCAGCACCTGATATGCTATACTCATATACTGGATATCAGCCGATAAAGTGGACTCTTGATGACATTTATATTGATACAAGGGATTTAAATTATAATTCAGTATCATTATTCCGTTTTGGAGAGGTCCTTTTGAATTATGCTGAAGCCAAAGCAGAAATGGAAACACTAACGGATGGTGATTGGGCCGCCACAATTGGTGCACTCAGGTCCAGAGCTGGGATTACGGGAGGTCTAACAACCAAACCAACGGTTGTTGATCCTTATCTTCAATCAACGTATTTCCCAAACATTTCAGACCCTGTAATTCTGGAAATTCGAAGGGACAGAGGAATTGAACTGGCAATGGAAGGTTTTCGGTTTTACGACATTGTCCGGTGGAAAAGAGGTGAACTTATGGAAATGGAATGGAATGGAATGTACATTCCGTCTCTTGACACACCCCTTGACTTAAACCAGGATGGTGTAATGGATGTTGTGTACTATAAAACTCCACCGGCAACTACACCTCCCTATGCGGCAATACCAGTAAGCGAAATGTACGGAGGGCAACCCAATCCATACCGGTTATCTAACGATACTTACGGTGAAATTACCTGGTTAAATACTATCCAAAGGAAATGGGAAGAAAAGAACTACTTTTACCCAATTCCTGAAACTGATAGGCTTACCAATCCCAACCTTGGACAAAACCCAGGCTGGTAAATATATAAAATATGTCTTGAAAAATATTTTGAAAGGTCGATTTTTAAAAATGAACTTCGGCCTTTCATTTTTATCTTAAATTGTAATTATGCATTTGGTATCATCAAAGCAGGTGCTTTTGAATGCCTTAAAAAAATAAATATGCTGTTTGCGCATTTAATCTGTATTATTCATAAAAAAGGGGAGTTTGCTTCCTGAAAACAGCAAAAAGTATTTGTATTTTCAGGGCATACAAAAAACAAATATCCAGTCAGCAATGATAAAAGATAATTTTGAAACCCCCTTTCAATTTAATTAAGAAGAACATTGAATATGAAGTTGATAATAATCACTAAATCTGTTTTCCATAATCTTGTCGCTTTTATATTGACAGGCATTTTGATTTCCTGTGCTTCAAAACCGGCAAATAATAATAATGTACCTGCCGAAACTGCTGAAAGTGATTATTACGTGGCTGCTTACATCTGGCCATCATGTCACCACGATGCGCGTTTTGGCGAAATCCTATGGCCGGAGGGTACCGGCGAATGGGAAGTCATAAAAAAAGGAAACCCTCGTTTTGACGGGCATTACCAGCCGCGTGTTCCATTGTGGGGTTACGAGATGGACAATGACCCGAGGGTAGTGGAGAGATGGATTGATGTGGCTGTTAATCATGGTATTAATATTTTTGTCTATGACTGGTATTGGTTCGAAGGTGGACCTTTTCTCGAAAGTGCTCTAAACGATGGTTTTTTGAAATCAAGAAATAGATCAGAAATGCAGTTTTATATTATGTGGGCTAACCACGACGTAAAACGGAACTACTGGAATGTGCACAAGTTTAAGGACGATACTTCCCTTCTTTGGAGAGGAGCCGTGGATTGGAATAACTTCAGAATTATGGTTGACAGGGTAATAACTCAGTATTTTAAGCAATCCAACTATTTCAAAATAGACGGCATGCCGGTATTTTCTATATTCAGCGTGGACAAGTTGCTGGAAGGCTTTGGCGGAGACATGGATGAAGCCCGTAAAGCGCTGGACTATTTCAGGGAAGAGGTGAAAAAAGCCGGCTTCCCTGGGTTACATATCCAGTGGAACCAGGGCGGAGGGTCCGTTATGTCGAAAGAAGCGGCCATCTGGTTTTCGCAAAGGGTAAAAGAAATAGGATTTAACAGTGTGGCCATGTACAACATGGGAGGGCTGGATGAAGATTATCTGGTTTATGGCAACAACTCGGTGAAAATACGGACACAAATGGATTCTATTCTGGATGTGCCGCTATTCCCTTGCGTTTCCGTTGGCTGGGACGATACGCCGCGGTTTCCTGCGAAAGACATTCATGATGTGGTCCATTATCATAATACCCCTGCCAGTTTTGCAGCCTTGCTTTCGAAAGCCAAAAAGTATGCAGACAGTCACCCCGAACAACCCAAACTGATTACAATCAATGCCTGGAATGAGTGGGTGGAAGGCAGCTATTTATTGCCCGATATGCTTAATGGGTTTGGCTATCTGGAAGCTGTTAAAAAAGTGATAAAGGAAGATTACGATCCCTATTTAAGGAAATAACTGTAATTTTGAAATATGTTAAGGCCTGCTGGTTTAATGTACTTTACAAATGAGGAAATGGGAAACATGAAATCCACATTCATGTCTATCAAATGTTGGATTATGAACTTTTAAAAGTTTTTAAGTGCATTTGTTATGAACAATCTTACACACTTCAAACTACAAAATTTCATAAGTCTCCTTTTTCTCAACCTTCTTTCTGATTTTGCAAAGCTGCAATTCATCCACTGATTCTCAATGGGTATAATCAGCGAGCTTTATACCCTTGACGATGTTCAGTTGACAGCGGTTGCTGACCCGTCTGAGTATTGGGAAATGAGTTGAATCTATTTATTAAATTACGAAAATAAAAAGTTGAATTATGAAACGCTTACATCTTACTTCACTTATCCTTATTATTTCAATGACCATCTTTGGGAACACTGATTTTGCACGTTCTTCTGAACTTGAGGGAGTAGTGGGGAAAAACGCTGGCCAGGACACGGTTCAATTGTTCAATGGTAAAAACCTTGACGGCTGGTACACTTTTTTAAAAGGGAAGGGGCGCAATAACGATCCCAATAAAGTTTTCACAGTACAGAAGGGGCTGTTGACCATTTCAGGTGAAGAATATGGGTGTATTACCACCAATAACGAATACGAAAATTATAAACTCGTTGTGGAATTCAAATGGGGGACAACCACTTTTGCACCAAGAACTGACAGAGCGATGGATAGCGGTATATTGCTGCACTCAAGGGGAGAAGACGGTGGATCTGAAGGGATTTGGATGCGCTCAATTGAATGTCAGCTTATTGAAGGCGGAACGGGTGATTTTATTGTTGTTGGTGACGGAACTCCTGCATTTTCGATTACCTGTCCGGTTGCGCCTGAAAAACAAAATGGATCGTATGTGTTTAAACCCGGAGGCGATCTGGTGACTGTCTATGGCGGACGGATAAATTGGTACGGCCGCGATCCGGACTGGAAGGATGTGAAGGGATTCCGGGGTGCCAGAGATATAGAGAAACCGGTAGGCGAATGGAACAGGATTGAGTGCATCGCACAGGGAGGAGAGATTTTTATCTACCTCAACAATAAACTGGTTAACCATGCCGTAGATGTCCAACCACAAAAAGGGCGTATCCAGATTCAATCAGAGGGCGCTGAAATAATATTCCGAAGGATTGCCCTAGCCCCATTGTCATTGTCTCTGGATTAGAAAAGCACGGGTTAGACTGACCTGATTCGCTGCATGCTCTTGCTTTCGCCAATGCAGGTGATCCATTGTGGCATTCTTATTAAAATCGAAGGACCGTATTACCAATATTTCAGATTCTGATAAAATAAAGGTGGTAACCGTTGACGAGTTTGAAATAATTAATGGAGATTCCAAATTTAACAGGCAATACGCAGAGTTTAACGCCCGAGAAATATCCAACGAGTGGATAAATCATACCTAAAGGGATGGTTGGTCGTTGCCTGACATACCTCGTTAATGGACAAATAGGGCAGGAGAGGGTGGTGTTTCAACGCCCTTTCCTGCTTTGCGCTTATCAATTATAATTATAATTTTAAATAAAATGAAAATGACAAAAGGTTTTAAATTAAGTGGTATTCTTTTGGCTGCCGTTTTGGTTTTTTTTCTTTGTTCATGCCAGCAAAGAGGCTTACAATATACCGATTGGAAATTGGGTGTTCAGAGTTATACTTTTCACCGGTTCAGTTTCCAGGAAGCTGTTGATAAAGTACATCAACTGGGACTGGAATATATTGAAGTCTATTACGGTCAAAAGCTGGGCGATGACATTGAAGGAGTCATGGATTTTAAAATGGACAAAGCCACCCGGGAAAAAGTTTTGGATTACGCTAAATCTAAAGGTGTTTCTATTATAGCCAGTGGGGTGGTCATCCCCAATGATGAAGCAGAATGGGATCAGCTTTTTGAATTTGCCAGGGATATGGGCATTGAGATTATTACATGCGAACCCAAATATGAGCATCTGAAATATGTAGATCAGTTGGCCAATCAATACAATATTGATGTGGCCATCCACAATCATCCCAAACCGTCCAACTATTGGAATCCCGACTTGTTTCTCGAGGCTGTTGATGGCTTGAGTGATCGCATTGGTGGATGCGTTGATGTAGGGCATTGGAAAAGGATGGGGATCGACCCCGTTGAAGGAATAAGGAAGTACGGGAGTCGAATGAAGTCCCTTCACTTTAAAGATATTAAAGAAAAGGAGGAAGGCGAAACGGAGCAGCATGACGTTATCTGGGGAACCGGCATAATAGATATAAAAGGTGTTTTAAGCGAGCTGAAGAAACAAGAATTTAAAGGTTTGTTTTCCATTGAATACGAGTACAACTGGGATAATTCAGTCCCAGATATAAAAGAAAGCATTAAGTATTTTTATCAGGTTTTAGATGAGTTGGATTAATTTTAGTGTGAAGTGTTAAGTTTAAATTTTTAGACCCTTGATAATTTATTTTAGTTGTCGCTTATTGAGCTCAGGTAATCTCATCCAAGTGAGAACCTGAGCTTTGTTAATTTACATACCTCCACTTCTATTAAAAAATCAACACTGTCAATACAAGATTAAGAGGTATCCCTCCAGCCAGTTTCATTGCTTACCTCCCTCATCCTCTGTGGACTGGACTGATAAAAGCATAGGTCATTAGTCAAGCCCTCTTTATATTCTCTGAACAATAAGTATGTTATTCCTCTTTGTTCTCAAGTATTTTTACCCTTTCCCTATTTTCTCCAAATTCCTTCACCTTATTAGCTCAATAATTTTCCCTACTTTTAGCATGAAGTAGGTATATCAGCAAAGCCTTTTATGAAATTGCTTAAAAAAATACTTTTCAGGGAAACTAATGAATCCAGCCGGCACATTTCAGGGTGAAACAATAACTTTAAACCGACCCCCTTATGAACAGATTTAAACCTCACAAACCAGTTTATTTCATATGCCTCCTTTTCTCAACCATCTTTCTGATTTTGCAAAGCTGCAACACATCCACTGATTCCCGGATTGAAGATTTAACCGTAGAATACCTCACCTCCCCACTGGGCGTGGACACCCCTCAACCCCGTTTTTCATGGAAGATAATCTCCGGGGAGAGGGAGGTTCATCAAACCAACTATCAGGTGATTGTAGCGGAAAGCCTGAAGGAAGTTGAAAAAGAAACCGGTACGATTTGGGATTCCGGGGAGGTTTCGGGAGACCGGACGGTAAACCTGGAATATGCCGGAGCCCCTCTCCAGAGCAATACAACCTATTACTGGCGGGTAAAAGCTTGGCTCAATGACGAAACATCAGTGTGGTGCGAACCTGCCTTTTTCCATACTGGAATTTTCGATAAAACAGATTGGCAGGCCCAATGGATTACCACATCGGACGAAATTGTCCATCAAAGCCCTCTTTTGCGAAAACAATTTCAGATTGAAAAAGAAGTTGAAAAGGCCTTCGTTTATGTTACGGCTGCCGGATTTTACGAGTTTTATCTGAATGGTAAAAAAGTGGGCAATCACGTGCTCGATCCCGGTGTTACCGATTACCGCGAAACCATATTATATTCCACTCTTAATGTGACCGATTGGCTCAAAAAAGGAAGCAATGTAGCTGGTGCCATGCTGGGTAATGGTGCCTGGAATTTCCGAAAAGCAGATGGACGATGGAGTTGGGGCGAGGGCGGCGCTTCATTTGGCAATCCCACATTGTTCATTCAATTAATGATCACCTACAACGATGGCAGTCGATCGGTGATAAACAGTGATAAAACCTGGAAGACTTCCCCCGGCCCCATAACGTTTAACAACCTTTACGGCGGCGAAGATTACGACGCCCGGAAAGAAATCCCCAACTGGTCAAAACCGGATTTTGATGATTCGGCCTGGCAACCGGTGGCGGTGGCAGATGGACCGGGTGGCAAATTAAAATCTCAGTTAACACCTGCTATTCAGGTTACCCAAACGCTGGAACCTGTGAATCAAACCAATCTGGCACCGGGCGTTTATCTCTTCGATTTGGGACAAAACATCGCAGGCTGGTGGCGCATGGAAATCAAAGGCTCTCCCGGGCAGGTTATCCGCATTCGCGGAGCAGAAACGCTGAACGACTCACTTTTTGCCAAACCATTGGCAGAAGGCGACAGACTCAGCACAAAACACAGGTATCATGCCGACACCTGGACCGATTATACCTTGAAAAGCAATGAGACGGAAGTTTACGAACCCCGGTTTTTCTACACCGGATTCCGTTACATCGAAGTAACAACGAATGACAATAAAAACCTGCAATACCTGAAAGTAGGAGGCAGGGTGGTACGTTCAGCCAATGAACGGAACGGCACTTTTGAATCATCCGATTCGCTACTGAATAAAATATATCGTGCTGGTGTGTGGTCGCAAAAGGGAAACATGCAAAGTTACCCCACCGACTGTCCGCATCGCGAGAAAGGCGCCTACAATGGCGACGGGCAGGTGATTGCCGAAACATCAATGCACGATTTCCACATGGCCCCGTTTTACACTAAGTGGTTAAATGATATGCGCGATTCCCAGGAGGAAAATGGTCGCATTCCAAACACCTCTCCGGTGTTGGTTGGAGGCATGGGCGGAGGTGTTGCCTGGGGAAGCGCCTACATCCTGATTCCCTGGTGGATGCATAATTATTACCAGGATACCCGCATCCTGAAAGAGCATTATCCTACCATGAAAAAATATCTGAACTACCTTAAAGAACTGGGTTCTAAAGATGAAGACCCTTCAGAGCCTTTCATTATCGACAATTTCGACGGCTACTGGTACTCGCTGGGCGAATGGTGTGCCCCCGGGCAGAAAGATGGACCCAACCATCCGGTGGTCAATACCTTCTACTATTATTACAACAGTAAGATAATGTCCAAAATTGCCGGCGAACTTGGTTATGCTGAGGATTCAGAGTATTTTAAGGCATTGTCTGATACTATCAGGCAGGTGTTTAACCGGAAATTTTTTAATCCCAAAACCGCTTTGTACGGAACCGAAGAAATCTATCAGACCTACCAGATTCTGGCGCTGGCGGGTGACCTTATACCGGAAGGATACCGTGAAAAGGTGTTTCAAACCATTGTGGAGGATATTAAAGAACGGGGAGATCATCTGAACACCGGGATTATCGGAACAAAGTACCTTTGGCCGTTGCTGGTGCAGGGAGCTGAAAACGAACTGGCGTACCGGGTGGCTACGCAAACCACTTATCCGGGTTATGGTTACTGGATTAACAACGGTTCCACTACGCTGCTGGAAGAGTGGTCGGGCGAAAACTCGCATAACCATCAGATGTTTGGTTCGGTGACGGAGTATTTCTATAAATTCCTGGCCGGAATTCAGTCACCCATGGAGGGAAATACCACGCAAGGTTACAAGAATATTTTGATCAAACCCTATGTACCCGAAAAACTAAAGTTTGTGAAGGCCTCTCTGGAAACTGTTTTAGGAACTGTTTCTTCCAACTGGGAAAGGAGGGATGGTGCTTTTTTACATGAAGTTAAAATTCCTGCCAATGCTACTGCTACCATTGCACTTCCTCTTTTGGATTTGGAAAACGCAACTGTTTTCGAAGGAGATACAAAAATTTGGGATAACAACCGCTTTGTGAAAGGTGGGGGTGGCATTTATGATGTGAAGATTGAAGATGACCGTCTGGTGATTAAGACAGGCTCGGGGAGATATCGTTTTAGAGTGAAAATGGCGGATGATAAGACAAAATAAAATTTCTCCCTGCTGTCTCGCATAGGCCAGGGTTTTGCCAGGGTAAAGGTTAGTTGTGGGGATAATGAAAAGGGCATCGCCATTTTCATTATCCTCACAACTAACCTCCCTCCACATCAGCGCCACGCTCTTTTCGACCGCAGGGAGAAATCTTATTATCAAAAATGATGTAAATCATTTTGATGATTTACACGGGTTTAGCTCATTATTTTAATGGAGTGTCATGTCAAGCATATTCTGTCACAGCAGACCAGCAGAGGGGAAGTTGTCATAATTTCCCTGACGAAGCGATGGAAAGTTATCAACCGATAAGACAGGAGGCTTGTTCAAAGAATAAGGTGATCTCCTTTCTTTTATCTTGTTTTTCATATTAAAAACCAACCAAAATGACCAGGATTTATTATTTTATCGGCTTTTTACTTGCGGGGAGTTTTTTATTATCGGGGTGTGCTCAGCAGGTAACTCCTCCGGAACCTTATGGCACTTTGCCCTCGGAACGCCAGATTGTCTGGCACAATCTGGAGACTTATGCCTTCCTGCATTTTACAGTCAATACTTTTACCGATAAGGAGTGGGGGTATGGCGATGAAAGCCCTCAGGTGTTCAATCCTACTGATTTTGATGCAGATCAGATTGTCAGTACGCTGGCAAATGCCGGATTTACAGGTGCCATATTAACCGCTAAGCACCACGATGGCTTTTGTCTGTGGCCCTCGAAATATACCGAACATTCGGTGAAGAATTCTCCCTGGAGGAATGGGCAAGGAGATGTGGTAAAGGAAATTTCAGAAGCATGCCGGCGACATGGTATTAAATTTGGAGTGTACCTGTCGCCCTGGGACCGCAACCATGCCGACTATGGCAACGAACAATACCTGGAGTATTACCGTAATCAGTTGACAGAACTACTCACCAATTATGGGGAGCTGTTTGAAGTCTGGTTCGATGGTGCCAACGGAGGAGATGGTTACTATGGGGGTGCCCGGGAAGAGCGGCGAATCGATCCCTCAACCTATTACGGATGGGATAAAAATTTTGCTATGATACGCGAGTTACAACCTCAGGCGGTTATCTTTAGTGATATAGGACCCGATGTCCGCTGGGTTGGAAACGAACGGGGCTACACTGCCGATTCCTGTTGGGCCACCTATACACCTTTGCCCCCCAAGGGAGTTTCTATCGCTTCTGTAGGCGCTACACAATACCAAATAGGTGAGACTGGTACGATGAATGGTAAGTATTGGATGCCGGCAGAGGCGGATGTTTCAATTCGCCCGGGATGGTTTTATCATCCTTCAGAGGATGATAAGGTGAAAACATTGGAGAAATTGAAGGATATCTATTTTCATTCGGTGGGAAACGGTGCTTCCTTTCTTCTCAACGTCCCACCCGATCGTAGGGGTCAGATTCATGAAACAGATTCGGTACGTCTTATGGAGTTTAAGCAATTTCTTGATAATGCCTTTGCTGATAATCTGCTCAAGGGCAGCAAAGCAAAAGCCGGGAATACACGTGGAAAAACTTATCAAGCTGTAAATTTAGTGGATGACAATCCATCCACTTATTGGGCTACAGACGATGAGCAGACGAGTGCCAAGGTTGAATTTCAGTTGGGGGCATCTCAAACATTCAATTGCATGGTTCTTCAGGAGTATATCCCCCTGGGGCAAAGAGTTACCCATTTTTCAGTTAAAGTCATGAATGATGGACAATGGAGAGAAGTGGCCAGCGGTTCTACCATTGGTTATAAGAAAATTGTGAGGTTTAATCATGTTACCACCGATAAAGTTTCAGTAAACGTTAATGCACTGGCATGTCCCGCATTATCAGAGGTGAAGCTCTTTAATATTGAAAGATGGTGATTCAGATTGCTTCCCAAAATAAGCGGTAATAAATAAATTCTGGTTGTTCTCATAACCCATAATAACGCCTAAGTATGAAATTCATTAATATCCTATTTATCCTCTTGTTCATCTGCACTCTTTTATTGGGTCAGCAAACCATCTATCCATTCCAAAATCCAAACTTAGACCCTGAAACCCGTGTGGAGGACCTGGTAAACCGTTTAACCCTGGAGGAGAAAGTCTCTCAGATGCTGGATATATCTCCGGCCATCGAGCGGTTAGGTATACCCCAGTACAACTGGTGGAACGAGTGTTTGCATGGGGTGGCCCGTGCGGGAGCAGCTACTTCATTCCCCCAGGCCATTGGCATGGCAGCTACCTGGAATGTGGAACTGATTCATCAGGTGGCCGATGTGATCAGCACCGAGGCGCGTGCCAAATTCAACCATAGTGTAAGAAAAGGTCAGTGGAACCGCTACCAGGGATTGACCATGTGGGCGCCCAATATAAACATTTTCAGGGACCCGCGCTGGGGGCAGGGACAGGAGACTTACGGGGAGGACCCTTTCCTCACTTCGCAACTGGCGGTGGCATTTGTGAATGGGCTGCAGGGAAATGACCCGGAATATTTCAAGGTGATTGCCACCCCTAAACATTATGCTGTGCACAGCGGACCCGAATACAACCGGCACAGCTTTGATGCTTATACCGACAAGCGCGACCTGTGGGAGACCTACCTGCCTGCTTTCAGGGCCGCTGTGGTTGAAGGAGGAGCTTACTCCGTGATGTCGGCCTACAACCGGTATCTGGGCGAGTCGGCCTCGGCAAGCCCTTTCCTGTTGCAGGATATCCTGCGCGGGAGATGGGGTTTTCCCGGCTATGTAGTATCCGATTGCGGGGCCATCAGTGATATTTACCGGTATCATAAAATCGTGGAAACTCCCCAGGAGGCTGCTGCCCTGGCTGTAAAGGCCGGTGTGGACCTGAATTGCGGCAGCACTTACGCGCATCTGACAGAGGCCGTGAGGCAAGGCCTCATTAGCGAGGGGGAAATTGACCGCGCCCTGAGCCGGTTGATCAGGGCCCGGATAAAGCTGGGCTTGCTTAATCCCGAAGGAGAAGTACCCTGGATAGAAATATCTGATGAGTATATCGAAGCGAAGCCTCACAAGGCATTGGCCCTGAAAACCGCGTGCGAGTCGCTGGTGCTTCTGAAGAATGAGCGGAAAACCCTCCCTCTTTCCAAAAATATTAAAAGTATAACCGTGATGGGCCCCCAGGCCAACGACCGCCATTTTGTGCTGGGTAATTATTTTGGAACACCTACGCAGGTAACCACCATTTTGGAAGGAATTCAACAGAAAGTGGCGAAAAAAACAAAGGTTCATTATTTTAAGGGTACTAATCTCACCGATAGCGATGCCATCTTTGACGTGGTAACCGACAACAACTTTGCCGGTGATATTAAAGCAGAGTTTTATAACAATACCGGTTTTGAGGGAGAGCCGGTTCATGTGAAAATGGTGGAGCGTATCGACTTTGAGTGGGGTGGAGCTGCACCCGTGGACCTTTTGACTCCCGGCAATTACTCAGTGCGCTATACCGGCGTTTTACAACCCGGGTTCTCCGGAGAAGTAGCTCTGGATGTTTCAGGCAGCGGTGGTGCCTGGTCTTTGTGGTTAGATAATCGGGAAGTGCTCTCTACGTTCAATGGGCAGCAAATACCTGATGAAGTGAAAGTGCCCGTGAAAAGGAATAAAAAAGTTAATTTCAGGGTGGAATATCGCTGCACCAATCCCTGGATGGCCTCCATACAATTGTTGTGGAATAAGGAGGAACTCATGGGAAAAGAGCAGATGTGGCAAATCGTTAACAACAGCGACGTGATTATATTTGTGGGCGGCATTACTGCGAGGTTGGAAGGCGAGGAGATGCCCGTGGAGGTGGAGGGTTTTTACAAGGGCGACCGCACCAACCTACAATTGCCCTGCGTACAGCGTGAGTTATTGAAAAAGCTGCATGAAACCGGCAAGCCGGTGGTGTTCGTATTGACCAGTGGCAGTGCCATGGCCATCAACTGGGAGCAGGAGAATTTGCCGGCTATTCTGCAAGCCTGGTATCCGGGACAGGCAGCCGGTGAGGCCGTGGCCGATGTGTTGTTTGGCGACTTTAACCCTTCCGGTCGTTTGCCGGTAACCTTCTACCACTCGGTAACCGATCTGCCACCCTTTGAGGATTATCACATGAAGGGACGTACCTATCGTTATTTCGAAGGGGAGGCGCTCTATCCCTTTGGTTACGGACTAAGCTATTCCGGTTTCACCTTTTCCAATCCACGGTTAGCCAGTCCGGTAATGGAGAAAAACGCAACCAATAAAGTAAGTGTAATGGTAACCAACACCGGGCCATTCGACGGTCAAACTGTGGTTCAGTTGTATGTTTCGGATAAGGAGTCGAGTGTACCCAGCCCCATCAAATCGCTTCGTGGATTCCAAAAAATATTTCTGCAAAATGGTGAATCCCAGGTCGTCTCCTTCGATATCACCCCGGCGAATTTGTCTATTACCGATAAGGACGGAGACGCATTTGTGGAGCCGGGCGAGTTTGAAATTTACGTGGGAGAGAGCTCGGATACTTCCAATAAACAAACGTTGAGGGTACTATGAAAAAAACGATAAAGGCAACTCCTCCCGGCAGAACCCCTATTCAAGGGGGAATCCGCACAGGAAACTTTCGCTTTGAAATATTAAATGAATTTTTAGCTATTGACCAATCGCTATCAATTTTTGCTTTATTATTTTGGCACTACTTACCACTTTCCCTTCCCGTCTGCCGACAATCCCGATGTTGAACAGGCTGATTGGCGTGAAGCCCGGATGAATAAAAGCATTGGGAGAGGTGGACTTGCCTATTGATACTGCGGAGATCATTTCCAGGTTGGTGAACGGCAAAACCTTAATCCGGTTTTCCCTGAAAAAGGAACTTTTTTCTGTTTTTTACAGATATGATATTGAGCCTTTTGTGCCTGCTTTTTCAATCGATACCGTTTTCTATATTTTGAATAGCTCAATGAAAATAGATAAACAGATAGCACGCAATGCGATTCAGAAATTATTAAAATTTACAACTCTTCTTCATTCTACGGATGAGGCAATACACCGGGCCTTTAATGTAAACTTTTCTGATTTTGAGGATGGTTTAATTAATTCCCTGGCTGAAACAAATAATATGGATGCCATCATTACTAATAACATTTCTGACTTTTCAGCATCTTCTCTTCCTGTATTTCGTCTGGACGATTTTATTGCACATATACGTCAATCGTCAATCTGAAGCGGATTAAAACCGAATAAAGTCCGAAAATAGTATTACACACCTATTTCTCCCGATACACTCTCACCCAGTCCACGATCATCTGTACAGGCAAGTCCTCCGGGTTTACCTCGCCCACCCATGAGCCGCCTAATTGCATGTCTATCATCACAAAAAAGGGCTGGTCGAAGGGCCACTGCGAAGGGTCCACATCTTGCAGGCGCGGGTAGGTAAAGGTCTCCTTACCGTTGAGTGTAAAAACCAGTCTGTCGGGAAACCACTCCAGTCCATAGGTATTGTAGTTTTCGGTTTCCAGGGCAGATACATTGGAGTAGGGTGGGTTTGTTTTTTGCCCCAGCTCTATAGTGTAATATGAGTGGACTGTCTGGTAAACCTGGTTCTCGAAGTTCAGATGCTCCATAATATCTATCTCGCCGTTTTTGGGCCAGCCACCATATTTGGGTTGATCGCCCAGCATCCACATGGCCGGCCAGGCACCTTGTGCATTCTCGAGTTTGGCATGAATCTCAATCTTCCCATATTGGAAGGCAAACTTTCCTTTTGTCTCCACGCCTCCGGTCAGGTAACGCGATGTATCCTCTTCCAGGTTTGGATTCACAATTCCGCGCAGGTATAACTTCCCATCCTTCAGAATGATGCAATCCGGATGATCGGACATGGTGTTGTTCCAATCAGAGTGACCCCTTTTAATTACGCTCCAATAAGTTGTGTCAAGGGTCGTTTTTTTAAAGGAGTCTTCCCATATCAATTCCCAGCTCTTTTCGGAGGGTGCGACCACCTTATCCGAAGTTGAACAGGAAGTAAGAAGTGCAAGAAAGGCAGCTGAAAAAATGAATAGCTTGAACATTAGGATGGTTTTTGAAGGTGATAGATTTCTCTGTACTTAGTTGCTCAAATATCGTTATAATTTCCTTATTTTTAGCACCTAAAGAGTTATTAACTTTGTTGGAGCAGTGGCGACAACGAACGAATACACCATTGCCCACTCGCTGGGGAACCCACCGTTAGCGGTTCCAAACCGCTTACGGGGTATATGTTTCGGTCTTCGGTCTTCGGTCTTCCGTCTTCCCACCATCCATTATGAAATTTAAACCAAACTAATGAAAAAAACATTCCACCTCTTTATCCTGCTTCCTCTTTTTATCCTTCAGAGCTGCACCTCCACCCCTGAACCATCTCCCAACTTCGTCTTCATCCTGGTAGATGATTTAGGCTGGGCCGATGTAAAATGCAACTATCCGGAAAGCTTTTACGATACGCCCAACATCGATGAGTTGGCTAAAAATGGCATTCGATTTACGAACGCCTATTCTGCACATCCCGTTTGCAGTCCTACCCGCGCCGCCATTATGTCCGGCAAACATCCCAACCGGGTAAACATTACCGACTGGATTCCGGGAGACGCTCCGCAAGATAGGCCGTTGATAGGACCAACTATAAGTTATGAGTTACAATTGGAGGAGGTTACTTTGGCCGAGAAACTTAAAGAAGCCGGCTATCAAACTTTTTTTGCAGGGAAATGGCATCTGGGAGGGGAAGGTTTCCTTCCGGAAGATCAGGGGTTTGATATCAACATTGGTGGGTATGACAGGGGAAGTCCTCCGGGAGGCTATTATTCGCCCTATAAAAACCCAAAACTGCCGGACGGCCCTGAGGGCGAGTATCTCACCGATCGGCTTACTAACGAGAGTATCCGTTTTTTAGAGGAAAGGGGAGACGAACCATTTTTGCTTTTCCTCTCGTTTTATACCGTACATACACCCATCCAGGCTGCCAAAACCCATATTCAAAAATATAAAGAGAAGCGTGAATCGCTTAATTTAAGTGAAGTTCCTTATAAGAAGGAGGGGGAGGGGTGGACCAAACTTATGCAGGAAGATGCTGCGTACGCTTCTATGGTGGCGGCTATGGACGAGAATGTGGGACGTTTATTAGAGGCCTTGAAAGAAAGGGGGTTGGACAATAATACCTGGGTGATTTTCACCAGCGACAATGGCGGTCTCTCTACTCTTTATCAAAAAGGAGCCCCTACCGCCAATAGTCCGCTGCGTGCCGGGAAAGGCTGGTGCTATGAGGGCGGCATTCGTGTCCCCTTAATAATTGCAGGACCTGGTGTTACAGAGCCGGGTCGGGTGGTTGAAGAGCCAGCCGTTAGCATGGACTTTTATCCAACCCTTTTAAATCTGGCCGGGATCGAGCATAATACCTTTGATGGGATAGATTTGAGTCCCGTATTAATCCAAAAAGAGACCCTAAAACGCGATGCCTTTTTCTGGCACTATCCTCATTATCATGGCAGTGGCTGGAAGCCCGGTTCTGCTTTGCTTAAAGAGGACTGGAAACTGGTGGTTTATTACGAGGATAACCGTCTGGAATTGTTTAATATGGCCGCCGATCCTGAAGAAACCACCGACCTCTCTGCTGCCATGCCCGAAAAAGCCCATGAGCTTAAAAAAGCATTGGACAAAAAGCTGGAGGATAGTCATGCACAGTTTCCCAGGCGCAATTCGAATTTTAAACCTGCTCTATAGGGTGAAAAAGATAAACACGAAGTCACATAAAGGCTATTTACAAGTTTTCTCATGTTTATCCTGTCAATAATGTGACAGGCATAACTCATTCTATGTTTCTTTGTATGATTTAGTTTTCGCTTTCTTGACCAAAAGAGCTATCTGTATTTTGATTATTTTCGAAGCAAGAATAATATCTTTGTATTTTTGAACCTATGCAAAAATTAACACCCATACATGCCGGTAATCTCACCGCCGATGGAGGAGCCTTTTTCGGTGTAATTCCCAAACCGCTCTGGTCGAAGATTTACCCGGCCGATGAAAATAATGCTTTGAAGCTCACCATGCGCTGTCTGCTGGTGGATCAGGGGGAACGCAAAATCCTGATCGACGCAGGTGTGGGCAATCATTATACGGATAAAGTACAGCGTAACAACGGTCACGAGGAAACAGATGCTTTGCCTAAGTCCCTGGCTCTACATGGTTATACCACTGAAGATATTACCGATGTGGTTTTTACGCATCTCCACTGGGATCACTGCAATGGCGCTGTTTTAAATCAGTCGGGCGAGCTGAAGCTCTTGTTTCCTCACGCTACCCACTGGTGCAGCAAAACACAGTGGGAGCATGCTAAAATATCGAATATACGGGAGCGTGCAGCCTATTATCCGGAAATTCTCCGGTTATTGAAAACCGAAGGAAAAATGCAGTTGGTTGAAAAGGAAGGGGAGTTGTTTCCCGGATTCCGTGTTCGTCTGTTTGACGGACATACACCTGGTCAGATGATTCCTTTGATTGAGCACGATGGAAAAACTGTTGTTTTTACAGGCGATTTAATCCCCACCGCTGCTCATGTGCCCCTGCTGTGGATTGCAGCATACGATTTGTTTCCCGTGACAACCATGGAAGAGAAGGAAGAGTTTTTAAAAGAAGTGGCCAGGGAACACTATATCCTCTTTTTTGAACATGATTTTTACACTGAGTGCGCCACTGTAGAGTGGACTGCCAAGGGACCCGTAGAGACAATTCACGAATTGTTTCAAAGCTGAAACGTCAAAACGTCAATCCGGTATGGATTCAGTTAGACTTTACACTAATGATAAATTCATGGTTTTTTTAGAGAAATTAAGGTGTCCAATTACAAAAAATGGACTTGATTTGATTAGTTCGGCTGAGTTTTCCGGATACAACGGACTTGACAGTTTTGGAGATTTTGGGAAACTATCCAAGGGCCTGATAGATAAAACAAAAAACTATTTTTACCCGATATTTGATGATATAATAGTATTGCATGAGCAATATGCTGTTTTTATTGGAAAAGGGGGAGACAAAAAAAAAAGTTTGTCTTTTGATAAGCAGCGGGTATTTGATTATTACAACGAAGTAAACTACAAGTTATAAAGATTCTCTAAAAATATATGAGGATAGCCCTAAGTGGGTCGATTTTAGGTCTGTTTCATCCAAATATATTAAAAACTCTTTTACGAAAGCATCAAGATTCTATCCTTCAAAAGGCAAATACTTGCTTGATATAGCTTCAGGACCTATTGGCTTGCCTGAGTATATGAACTTATCAGATGGGTATGAGTTTCGAATTTGTGTTGACATTTCAATTAATGCACTTATACAAGCAAAAATAAATATTGAACAAGCCGGGAAAAAAGGGATATATATTTGTGGAGATATAACCAATATTCCAATTCATGATAACTCATGCGATACGGTTTTATCACAGCACACATTATATCATATACCTAAGAATGACCAATTAATTGCTGTTAACGAAATGTACCGTGTTGCAAAATTAGATTCAAAAGTGATAATTATTTACAGTTGGTTTTACCACAGTTGGTTCATGAATATTTCATTAAATATAATTCAATTATATAGAATATTAAGGCATTTTGCAGGTAAGTTTTATGTGAGATTAGTGAAATCAAAACCCAGATTATACTTTTATGCCCATAGCCCGGATTGGTTCAAAAAATCATTTGAATTCAGTAAGGATATAGAATTTTTTTGTTGGCGAAGTACGAATAAATACTTTATGGATTTGTATATTCATAAATGGTTATATGGGAAACAAATTTTGGATAAGTTGGCAAAAATTGAAGATAAGTACACTCATTTTTTGAGTACATTTGGTGAGTACCCTGCGATTGTCATAACCAAACGAAAATAACGCCGTGCTTCATGCTTCCAACCTCCAACTCCGTGCTCCATGCTTTGTGCTTCCAACCCTCTAACATCTAACATCTAAACAATCATGAAACAAACCATCATTTTCATCTTGCTGATCTCCCTCTTTCTATATGGTTGCACAGCCCCCAGCAAAGAGCATCAAAAACCCAACATCATCTTTTTGTTTGCCGACGATCTGAGCTATGAGACGGTTCACGCGCTGGGGAATAAGGAAATTAAAACACCTGCACTCGACAAGCTGGTGGATAACGGTACCGTTTTTACACATGCCTACAATATGGGCGCCTGGCATGGAGCGGTTTGTGTGGCCAGTCGGGCCATGCTCAACACCGGACGGTTTGTTTGGCGCGCTTACAGGTATGAGGACCATCAGCAGGATCTGGCCGACAGGGGTGAAATGTGGAGCCAACTGATGCAAAAAGCGGGCTACGATACCTACATGACCGGCAAATAGCATGTAAAGACCGACGCCGAAACGTTGTTTAAGTATACCACACACATTCGTCCGGGCATGCCCAACCAGGTGCCCGAAGGGTATAACCGGCCTCTGAGTGAGAACGACACCACCTGGAGACCCTGGGACAGGCAGTTCGATGGTTACTGGAAGGATGGAAAGCACTGGAGCGAAGTGCTGGGTGACGATGCCCTGGCTTTTATCGCCTCAGCTAAGGGAAAGGATCAGCCGTTTTTTATGTATCTGGCCTTTAACGCACCCCACGATCCCCGGCAGTCACCCAAAGAGTTTGTGGAGATGTATCCGCTGGAAAATATTTCACTGCCGGAATCATTCCTGCCATCATATCCTTATAAGGACAGCATTGGTTGCAGCCCAAAGCTGCGCGACGAAGCGCTGGCACCTTTCCCGCGAACCGAATATGCTGTAAAGGTTAACCGACAGGAGTATTATGCCATCATCACGCACCTTGACCAACAAATAGGTCGTATCCTCGACGCGCTTGAAGCATCGGGGGAGATGGACAATACCTACATTTTTTATACCGCCGATCACGGACTGGCGGTTGGCAATCACGGACTAATAGGTAAACAAAACATGTACGATCATTCCATGCGTGTGCCTCTGTTTGTGAAAGGCCCCGATGTTCCCAAAAATCGCAAAATGGATGTGGATGTCTATCTGCAGGATGTGATGGCTTCCGCGCTTGACCTGTCGGGGTTGGAAAAGCCCGAGTACGTAGAGTTCAACTCGTTAATGCCCTTCGTCCGTGGGCAGCAGACAGAATCCAACTATCCGGCCATTTACGGTTGTTACGAAAAAAGTAGGCAGCGAATGATACGGGCCGACGGCTTTAAGCTCATTGTATATCCGCATGCCAAAATTATCCGCCTGTATGATCTTAAAAACGATCCAATGGAAATGAACGATCTTGCCGGTCAACCCCAATACAGTGAAAAGAAGCAAGAGTTGTTCAGCCGGCTTCTGGAGCTTCAAAAGGAGATGGACGATCCGATGGATTTGACCAATGGTTTTCAGATATATTGAGTAAACAGCTTCTCGTTTCATATATCTGAAAAAAAAACCTTAAATTCCCATCAAATTAAAAACGTCTTGAGATATGATTCTAAAAACTGATTTAGCGCAGATTCAGGAAATGAATATTTCACCGGAAGCCCTGGAGGCACAACTCAATCGATTTAAGAAAGGCTTTTCGCCCCTGCACATCGGCCGCCCGGCCACCATTGACGATGGCATTGTTCGTTTCAACGATTATCAGCTCCATCATGTTATTGATTCATACAATCAGGAAATAGCCGCAGGTCTTTCTCCCGTAAAATTTGTGCCCGCTTCGGGGGCTGCTACACGGATGTTTAAGGAGTTGTACCAATATCTTCTGCACCCGGAGGATATGGATACCCTGAACTCCGAACATCCAATAAACGAATTAATTACCCGGTTGCCGTCGTTTGCCTTTTTTGGTGCGTTACAAGCCCTTTTTCCCAAACTCGATTTAAACAGTCTGGATGAGCGTAAATCACATGCTGTAGAGATCATTAAAGCCATTCTGGAAGAGGAGGGTCTTGGTTACGGCTCATTGCCCAAAGGATTGCTTTTCTTTCACAAATATCCCGAAGGAGCCCGCACTTCGGTGATGGAACATTTGAATGAAGGCGTTGAATATGCACGCGACAAGGGTGGAACCGTACAAATACATTTTACGGTGAGCGCCGAACACCTCCCACTCTTTAAGGCTGAACTGAAATCTAATGAACCCTCTCTCTCCAAAAAGGCGGAAGCTGCCTTTCTGGTCTCCTTCAGCTCACAAAAACCACATACCGATACCGTAGCGGTGCTGCCCAATAACGAACCTTTTCGCAACGATGAGGGCCGATTACTCTTCCGCCCCGGCGGTCATGGCGCTTTAATTGAGAATTTGAACGATATTGATGGAGAGCTTATTTTTATTAAGAATATCGATAATGTGGCGCAGGCCCATCTGTTGCCGGAAACTATAAGTTATAAAAAGGCACTGGCCGGATTGGCACTGGAAATACGTAATCATGTTCATCTATTCCTTGTCCGTTTAAAACAGGGGGCTGACGAGTCACTCATCAATAATATTCGCAGTTATCTTAAACAAACACTTTTTACCGACATTCCCGGCCATTTGGCCGATGAAACCATTGAGGAGCAGGCCAACTATTTAATGGGTTATCTTAACCGTCCCATCCGGGTTTGCGGCATGGTGAAAAATGAGGGCGAGCCTGGCGGTGGTCCTTTTTGGGTGAGAAACAGTGAGGGGCAGGAAGCGCTTCAAATTGTGGAGAGCTCACAGGTGGACCTGAAGAATGAGCTGCAGAGCAGAATGTTCATGTCGGGCACCCATTTCAATCCGGTAGATATTGTATGCATTGTTAAGGATTACAAGGGGGGGAAATTCGATTTGCTGGAATTTACAGACCCTGAAACCGGTTTTATCTCCGAAAAATCGGTGGATGGGAAAACTATTAAAGCATTGGAAAGACCGGGACTGTGGAATGGTGCAATGGCTAACTGGCTGACTTTGTTTGTGGAAGTACCCGCTGAGACTTTCAATCCGGTGAAAACGGTGAACGATTTGCTAAGGCCGGGGCATCAAATCGCCAAATAGTTGGGATTTTGTCAAGAATAGCTAACTTTGTGAGGCAAAATAGACCATCTTATGCGCAATTCACAATCTGCACATTTTAATGAGGTTAAGGAAGCAGTTAAACGCTTTGAACTAATGGAGGTCAGGCGGCAGAGTGTTTTTTTTGATGTGGATACCATTGAAAATATTTTCGATTTTTATGCCGGTAAGCTTCAATTCGACAAAGCTGCCAGAGTATTAGAACTGGGCATTAGGCTGCATCCGCAAGCTACCTCTTTAAAAGTGCGAAAGGCAGATATTTATATTGAAAGCGACCTGGATGACCAGGCTCTTAACCTGCTTAGGGAGCTGTTGGTGCTTGAGCCTTCAAATCCTGAGGTTTACCTGAATCTGGGATGGCTATACCTGCGCCGGAAACAACCACAGGAGGCTTTTTCCATCTTTGACGAAGGGCTAAAGATTGTATTCGACGGTGAGAACTATTTTCTTTTGGATGTAGCGCTCTATCTCAATCAATTTGGTTATTTCGACCAAACCATCAAAATGCTCAACCCACGGCGAAAGGAGATTGACCATAATGAATCCCTGTTGTTCGAGCTGGCTTTTGCTTTCCAGAGAACCGACCGTGGCTTTATGGCGCTCCCCATCTATTCAGAGCTGTTAGAGGTCAATCCATTCAGCGAAAATGCGTGGTTTAACAAAGGGCTCTTGCTGCAGAATTTTGGTGAGATGGAGAAGGCGTGCAGCTGTTTTGACTATGTGCTGGCACTTAATCCTCAACATTCCCGTGCCTATTTTAACAAAGGCAACTGTCTGGCACAGAGCAACCGGTACGCGGAAGCATTAGATAATTATCTGGAATTCATTTCATACACCTCCTTTTCGTCCGAAGTTTTGCATTATATCGCCGATTGTTGGAGCCAGTTGGAGAATTATCAGCTGGCACCTCGTTTTTTCGATCTGGCTATTAAAACCGATCCTTTTGATTCTTATCCCTGGCAAGGCTTTGCAAACTATCATCTGGCCAATGATGAACCCCGAAAATGCAGAGAGGTTATAAAAGAGGCTTTGAAAATCGAAGGTCTTTTTTGGGAAAGTGCCAAGGCAGCCCTGTTTTTCATCAGTGCACAAAGTTATATGCTGGAGGAGAATTGGCGTATGGCGCGTATATACCTGAAAAAGGCTGTATTGGAGGATCCCTACACGCTTAAGTATCTCTTTGATCTTTATCAGCTTCAGAAAAGCTTATTACCTGACTATACACTTGGCTCTTTCATAAAACAGTACGGGCGTGACTTTAACCTGATAGCAGCTTTCAAATATATAACGGCTGCATTTCAGTTGTTCGAGTCGGGCGCTTTTGATCATGGTTTGATGAACTTAAAACAAGGCATTAAAGTAAATCCGGCTTCGTTTGAACCATTTGTCGGATTTTTTCCTCAAATTTACGAGCTGGCCGAACAGAATGAACCATTGGCCCGCTTGATGGAGAAACATTTATAATTTTAATCAGATGAACTACAACTTACCACATGTGCCCGAACGTCCGGAAAAACCACGCGAAACCGGCCTTACCATGATGATGGATAAAGGTTTGAGCGTTAGAGAATCCGAGAATTTTGTGGAGGGTAATGCCCCCTTTACTGATATCGTAAAACTGGGCTTTGGCACCAGCCTTTTGGTACCCAATCTGGAGTCTAAACTCAATATTTATCGCGAAGCGGAGCTCAATCCCTATTTTGGAGGGACTCTCTTCGAGGCATTTGTCATCAGGGGGCTCTTCGATGACTTCCGCCGGTTTCTGGATCGCTATGGCCTTGAATACGTGGAAGTATCCGATGGCACAATTACCCTGCCACACGCGGAAAAGCTGGAATACATACGTACTTTAGCCAAAGATTTCGTAGTGTTGAGTGAAGTAGGCTCTAAGGTTGCCAACAATATAATACCCAATTCCGAGTGGATATCTATGATGAAATCGGAACTGGAGGCTGGTGCTCATAAGGTAATTGCTGAAGCCCGTGAGAGTGGTACCACCGGAATTTTCAACAGCGATGGCTCAGCCAATCTCAAACTTATTCAGGATATTCGCACCCATGTGGATTCCGATAATATTATTTGGGAAGCACCCCAAAAGCCTCAGCAAGTGTGGTTTATAAAGCAGTTTGGGCCAAATGTAAACCTGGGCAATATTGCCCATAATGAAATTATACCTCTGGAGACACTTCGGTTGGGACTGAGAGGCGATACACTGCTGGATTTTCTTCCAAAACAAAAATAGCAGCGCGGTGGTGATAAAATAAATTAGAAAATGGCATCTTCAGAATTAATATTCAGGAGATGCCTTTATTTTGTTAATGATATATGGAGAAGTTGAATACAAAGTCGTCTGTTAAAGTGTTCTTAAAGGGGATGGCAATGGGTGTGGCCAATGTTATTCCCGGCGTTTCAGGAGGTACCATCGCGCTGATAACAGGTGTTTTCGAGCGTATAATTAACGCCATTAAATCATTCGATGCCACTGCCCTGAAATTGTTGTGGAAAGGCTCGTTCAAAAGCTTTGCCAGACACATCGACCTGCGATTTTTACTACTGCTGTTTTCCGGTGTGTTGGTAGCCATTATCTCTATGGCCCGCCTCTTTGAGTTTTTGTTTGTCAACTATCCGGTGTACATATGGTCCTATTTCTTTGGATTGGTGATGGCTTCGGTATATTTTGTAGGGCGAACCGTAAAGGTTTGGCATGTAGCGGCAATACTTTCATTTATAGTGGGGACAACCATTGCAGTAGTGGTATCGGTGCTTTCTCCCGCCTCTGAAAACAGCTCACTCTTCTATCTTTTTCTTTGTGGTGTTGTGGCCACCTGCAGCATGATATTGCCGGGATTGAGCGGCTCATTTGTGTTAATATTAATGGGCAATTACCAGTTGATAATGATTGATGCTGTCACCGATTTCAGAATAGATCTGCTGCTTCCGGTGTTGGCAGGAGCAGTTTTGGGATTGATTGCTTTCAGCCACTTTCTCTCCTGGCTGCTTAAGCGTTTTCCCGACTCAGCAATAGCGGTGTTGTCAGGCTTTATTCTCGGATCGATTGGTATTTTGTGGCCATGGAAAACAGCCATCACCCAATCCTTTGGCGCAAAAACTAAAATTGTGGCTTACAATTGGGAACTACCTCAGTGGGATGCCGCTTTTGCCTGGGCCCTTCTTTTTATCATCCTGGGCATATTAAGTATTGCAATCACCGAAATTTGGGCCATAAAAAAGCAATAGCAGGATGAAGACATACGGCTTGATAGGTTATCCCCTGGAACACTCATTTTCGCAGCACTATTTCACCAAAAAGTTTAAGAGGGAAAATATTGAAGCCCGATATCTCAATTTTGCCATCTCTGATATTAAAGAGTTCCCGGAGTTACTTGCTCATCATCCCTATCTGGCAGGGTTAAATGTAACCATACCTTACAAACAGCAGGTTATTGATTTTCTGGACGCAGTTGACAGCATCGCGAACGAGATAGGCGCGGTAAATGTGATTAAGATAATAAGAGAGGGTGAAAAGGTAAGCCTCAAAGGCTACAACAGCGATGTGGTGGGGTTTGTCCGTTCGTTGGCACCATTGATTAAGCCGGAACATAAAAAGGCGCTTATCCTGGGTACCGGCGGTGCTTCCAAAGCTGTGGCACACGGACTGCGGCAGATGGGGCTCCTTTACCGGTTTGTTTCCCGTACACCTTTCAACCCATCCCAGGTTAGTTACGAATCACTTACACCCGAAATAGTTTCACACTACAAGCTCATTATCAACACAACCCCTCTGGGGATGTTCCCCCGCAACCAAACCTGCCCTGATATTCCTTACGAAAGTATCACTCCGCAGCACCTGGCTTACGACCTGGTTTACAATCCCCCTTCAACATTATTTATGCAAAAGTGCGCCAGCAAAGGGGCAGTGGTTAAAAATGGTTTGGAGATGCTTCATCTGCAGGCCGAGGCTGCATGGGAGATTTGGAATGAGAGGGAAAAGGATTAGGGATTAAAGATTAAGGATTAAAGAGGATTGAGGGAAGACAGAAGATGGGAAAAAGGGTTAAGGATTAGGGATTAAGGAGTTTAAATCACCAGGATGCTTTCTTTTCCAATTTGTCCGGCAGTTGCCGGATTAAGCTTTACACTTTGAGCTTTCATCTTTCATCATTGAGCTCTCTAATCCCTAATCACTATTGTCCGGTAAAAACATAATTTTATATTGTAGATTCTTCCCTGCCTGCCTGCCGAGGGCACGAAGGCAGGGAGGAATCTATTACTATTTAACCGGATGCCAATAATCTTTAATCCCTAATCCTTTTTCCATCAATCTTTTTCTTTCAAAAACCCCCTCCGGATACTCAATATCTGTTAAAAAAAGGGCCTGCGCAGGTGCTGAGGTGCCGGCTCTGCCTCTGTCATGTGCCTCAATAATTTCAAAGAAATCTTCTACGGTTATTGAGCCTTTTCCCACTTCCAACAGCGTGCCCACCATGGCGCGTACCATATTTCGTAAAAAACGGTTGGCTGTTACCACAAATACATAGCATTCGTCACGTTTTTCCCAGTAAGCCTGGGTAATGTTGCAGATATTGGTTTTGGCATTGCCATGCAACCGGCTGAAGCTCGTAAAGTCTGAAAATTTCATCATGCCGGTGGCGGCACGGTTCATCTCTGCAAAATCTGGGGAATACCGTGGATGGTAAGTGAACCGGTTGAGAAAGGGATTCTTTTCCAGCACCAAATGGTATTCGTAGGTTCGGGCGATGGCATTAAAACGGCTGTGGGCTTCCTTTGAGACGGCCTGAATGGAGTAAATGACAATTCCCGCCGGCAAAAAACTGTTCAGCCTCTTAACCAAATGAGACAATTCCCAGTTTATGACATCCGCGTCAAAATGAGCCACAAAATAGGAGGCATGCACCCCGGTATCGGTTCTGCCTGCACCCGTTATTATAACAGGAAACTGCAGCAGCATTTGCAGAGCCTCCTCCAGCGTTTGCTGAACGGTAATGGCATTTTGCTGCCTTTGCCATCCGTGGAATCCTTCGCCATTAAAGGCCATCTCAATAAAATATCGTGTCACAGCTTTGCCGGTTGAATTTTGGTATTCTTTTATACCTTTAAGGTAATACCTACAAAGAAAACAAATTATTAAATCTGGCACCCAAAGAATATACAAATTATCTGGTTTAATTATTATTTTCTAAAAGTCGGACCTTTTCCCACTCTTCCTCTGATTTTTTCCACTCAATCCCGATTTTAGCCGATTGGGCAAAATGTTGGTTGACACTCTTGAAAATCTGTTGTATCTTTTGATACTATGTATTGTCTCACTATTTATTTATATGTGATATGAAAAAACAGATTGGAATTTGGTTGAATACCGATAAAGCGATATTGGTAAGTCTGTTAAATGGCAAACAAAATGAGATTCAAACCATTGAGTCAGATGTTGAATCACGTACCCGGTTTCCGGGTGAGACCAAGCCCAACTCCGGTTCGGGAACCATTCTTCCCTCGTTGGAAAAAAGAACCATCAATCGTAAGAAACAGCAGATGCATGAATATTTCGACAGAATATTGCAACACATCTCGCGCGACACCGGGGAGATTTACCTCTTTGGACCTGCTGAAACAAAAGTGCATTTCGAAAAAGCACTTAAAAAACATCCCAACTATGCTTCTAAGAAGCTGGAGCTCAATTCAGCCGATAAAATGAGTCGTGCACAGATGATTGCACATGTAAAACAACATTTTAACAAGCATGAACCCCATAAAAATTAATGATGACCGGCTGGTTAAAACTATCTCTTGCTTTTGGGAGAAAACCGGTCGCATGGCTGGTTTTCTCTCTCTTAAAGCTCTGTTTATTTTCATTTTATTCTTTCAAATGGAGGTAGCCAGCTCGCAAAATTTTGATAAAATGAGAGAGGGTATGGTGGCTGTGCAAATTAAGGCACGCGGCATCTCTTCCCGCAACGTGTTGAATGCAATGGGTCTGGTGCCGCGGCACGAGTTCGTTTCTGAGAATGTAAAGTCTTTGGCCTACAACGATAGCCCTCTTCCCATTGGTTACAACCAAACCATTTCACAACCCTACATTGTAGCCTATATGAGTGAGGCGCTTGATGTTAAACCCGGGAGTAAAATCCTTGAGATAGGCACCGGCTCGGGTTACCAGGCTGCTGTATTGGCTCAGATGGGAATGCAGGTCTTCACCATTGAAATTGTGCCCGAACTGGCCGCCCAGGCACAGGAGAATCTTACCCGCACCGGATACACCCAGGTAAAAGTTGTTCACGGTGACGGTTATAAAGGCTGGCCCGATGAGGCTCCTTTTGATGCCATTATTTTAACGGCCGCACCCCAATCCATTCCGCCCGCATTAATCGAACAGCTTAAGGTAAATGGCACCATGATACTGCCAGTGGGGCCCGTTCATAGTGTGCAATCGCTCAAGAGAATTGTGAAAAAGAAGGAGGGCTATACCCAAACGACCTTGTTACCCGTGCGTTTTGTACCGATGGTGAAACAGGAGGGTGAACGGTAAACGCCTGCCTGCCGCCTGCCTGCCGCCTGCCGCCTACCTGCCGCCTACCTGCCGCCTGCCTGCCGCCTGCCTGCCGGTAGGCAGGGTAGGCAGGGTAGGCAGGGTAGGCAGGGTAGACAGGGTAATCCCTAATCGCTTAATCCTTAATCCTTAATCGCTTAATCCCTAATCGCTTAATCCTTAATCCTCTTTCAGCTTCTCTTTAAATGCTTTACGGAATTTAGTCATTTTAGGATTGATCACCAGCCGGCAGTACGACTGGTTGGGATTGTTATTGTAGTAATCCTGGTGGTAATCCTCTGCCTCGTAAAAATTGGTTATCGGAGTTATCTCTGTAACAATAGGACTGTTATAAACGCCTTCCCGTTTCAACTCGCTGATGAGGGCTTCAGTTTCCTCTTTTTGCTGCGGAGAATGGTAAAATACTACCGAGCGATATTGATTGCCAACATCGGCTCCCTGACGGTTGAGGGTAGTGGGGTCGTGTACCGAAAAAAATACGGTCAACAGTTCCTTAAACGAAATAATTTCGGGATTAAAATGGATGCGAATCACTTCGGCATGACCGGTTTTACCGGTGCAAACTGCTTTGTAGGTGGGGTTGGGCACCCGGCCTCCGCTGTAACCCGAAACCACCCTATCTACGCCTTTCAGCTCTGAAAAGAGGGGCTCTATGCACCAAAAACAGCCACCTCCAAAGGTCGCTATCTGCTCATTCGATTTATTATCAGCGTGTATCATACTCATCGAAATATAGGTCAAAAATATAAAAAACAATGCTCGTTTCATAGCCGTAAAAAATGGATTAAGTAAACCATAGGGTTGTTGCACAACCACTACCTATAAACAGTAATAGCAGGTTTTTTGTTTTAGTCTCGTTTACTTTCGTTTACGAACCAGGTTGATACCACCAAATCCGGCAATGATGGAGATGTAGAACCCAAAGTCGTACCACCAGCCAGTGTTAAGGGGCTCGTAAATCGAAACACGGGGTTCAAAAAGGCTCCAAATGAGTGAGACAGGGGCAATCCAACCATGCCAGACGCCTGTAAAAAAGCCTGCCGGTTTCATGGGGGAGAAATGTCCATGACCGGGAAGGCAACCGGTAACCAACAGTACGAGGACTATGGTTATCAATGGGAGTAGGTATTTGTTTCGTTTCATGAGCGCATGATTTAATTTATGAAGAGGTAAAGATGCATAAAATCGCTAAACAGTCCGGTAGATTGGGATAGTTTACCTCTTTTAAGCTTAAAACAGTTTCAATCCCAATCTTACCGAAAGCCGGTTGTAGGTGATTTCGCGTTCAACTTCCCGGAAAATCCAGTCTTCTCTGACAAACATGAATGATTGATAACGATAACCCAGAGCCGCGAAAAATCCTGTTTTTCCCCCGACAGGAAATAGGACACCCAGTTCGGCTCCGGCAAATCGGCCACCTTGGGTGTCTGTAACCGCGAATTGATCCATCTTCATCTCCTCAAGGGGGATGGAATACCCAAAAGAGCCGCCGGCGAAATAGGTTGTTTTATTATTGCCGGGAATCATCCATTTAAAATTAAAACCAACCGGGCAGAGCAACACATCATACCACTCCACGCCTGTTACCAAACCTAAGGCAACCTGATTGTTCAACCGGTAATTGTGTTCCATTTGTACAGAGGTAATGGTCGTTTTGTTATCATCCGTTGAACCAATATACTGACCATAAGAGAGTAAATTAAAATATCCCCGGTTAGCCTGGGAAAAGGCCGGGCTCTCCTCGTTTTGGGAATGTAGTAAAAGGGGCACAAACAGTAGGATTATGATAAATATCTTTTTCATAACAGCTGGTTTTGAAGGGTTTTATAAGCAAGACTGCTTTCAGGGTGAAAGGTTGCGTTAAAATAAATAAAAATTTGACGCAACCTTTTGATATTTCTTCATCTATCAAATATAAGCGACTTAAATCCAAAACCAGTCTAATGACCCTGACTTAATTTTTTCCCTGACCCTTAACCTTTGACCAACTCAACAAATTGCACAGACAAAACATGCTTTGTCTCTTACTCAAAACACTTAAAGCCATGAAAAACACATTCCTTTCCATCTTCGCCATTGGCCTGGCAATGTTCCAATTCTCATGTAGCGACCGCATCGAGGAAACTTATATGGTAAACACACCTGAATATATGAGTTACGCCGATCTGAGGAGCTCTTTCTCACTTAAAAGTGCCGAGGTGATTCATCAACCGGGGAAAATCTATTTTAAAGATGATTTTATCTTCGTAAATGAGTACCAAAAAGGAATCCATGTGATCAATAATGCCAATCCATCGGCTCCGCAAATTGTCGCCTTTATTGAGATACCCGGAAATGTGGATATGGCCGTTAAAGGCGACAAACTGTACGCCGATAGTTACATTGACCTGCTGACCATCGATATCAGCAATATGGAGCATATCGTCGAAGTGGACCGGGATACCAGTGTCTTCCCATACATCATACCTGAATATGGGATCGGCTTGCTCGACAATATTGACAGAAGCAAAGGGGTGATCACGGGTTACAGGGTGACGGAAAAAACCGTGAGCTTCAACGAGGAACAATATTACTATGACAGGTTTCCCACTTGGGACCGTGGCTTTGTATCAATGGATGGCGCCGCAGGTAATAAAGTAAGTGCTTCCGGAACTGGCACAGGCGGCTCCATGGCACGATTCACATTATACAGCGATTATTTATATATCATTGATAAAGCTTCCCTCCATTTGTTTGATGTTTCGGATGCTTCTAACCCCGAATTTTTCAAACAGATACCTATTAGCTGGCAAATAGAAACGCTTTTTCCCTACAACCAGATGCTCTTTATCGGTTCACAAACCGGGATGTTTGTTTTCAGTCTCCAGGACCCCGCTCATCCGGAGTTCATCTCTCAGTTCCGGCATGCTACGGCTTGCGACCCGGTGGTGGTGGAGGGCGATTATGCCTACGTTACGCTCAGGGGTGGCAACCTTTGCGGCGCCATCGAAAGTGAGCTGGAGGTGATAGATATTTCTGAAATTGAATACCCTAAACTGTTGAAAGCCTATCCGATGAAAGAGCCTTATGGCCTGGGCATAGAAAATAATGTGCTTTTTGTATGCGATGGGAAGGACGGTTTAAAAATCTACAACGCAGAAGACCCCCTGGCTATTGATAAAAATGCATTGGCCCACTACAAGGATATACACGCTTTTGATGTGATTCCCCTGGGAGAGGTGCTGTTGATGATAGGCGAAGATGGCCTCTATCAATATGACTACTCTGACCTGAATAACATCAAACTGTTGAGCCATATTGTGGTTTATGGAGATTGAAAGACTCTCCTGTTGAAAGAATAAGCCCCGGCAGTTTTTTTACTTGCCGGGGTTGCTTTTTTCGTTATAACTCTGGGTTAGCCCTGAAATCGTCCTCCCTCCGAGTTGCAAAAATTCTTACCTTTGGAGCTCGAAAAAACTATAAGCCATGATGGACTTACATTTACTCACTGCCATATCGCCCATTGACGGGCGTTACCGCTCAAAAGTGGATGGACTGGCTCTTTACTTTTCTGAATACGCTTTAATTCGTTACCGGGTAATGGTGGAGGTGGAGTATTTTATCGCACTCTGCCAGGAACCTCTCGAACAGTTAAAGCATTTTGATCCGGCTTTTACAAAGGATCTTCGGAAACTCTACAAAGAGTTTCAGTTAGAAGATGCCGAACGGGTAAAGGAGATTGAAAGCGTGACCAACCACGATGTGAAAGCGGTGGAGTATTACCTCCGGGAGAAGTTTGATGAGCTGGGGCTGCAGGATTTTAAAGAGTTCATTCACTTTGGCCTCACTTCTCAGGACATCAACAATACCGCTGTGCCGGCTTCGTTGCGCGATGCCGTTCATCAAATCTATTACCCCATTTTGGAGGAGTTGATTGCATACCTGGGAGAACTTTCCATGGACTGGAAAGATATTCCCATGCTGGCCCGCACGCATGGCCAGCCTGCCTCACCCACACGGCTTGGCAAAGAAGTAAGAGTGTTCGTGGAACGGCTGAACCGGCAACTGGCCTTGTTGAAGGCCATCCCTTGTCCCGCTAAGTTTGGAGGGGCCACGGGTAATTTTAATGCACATTTTGCAGCCTATCCGCAGATTAATTGGGTGGACTTCGGCAACCGCTTTGTCAATGATATTTTAAAACTCGATCGTGAACAGATTACCACACAAATATCCAATTACGACAATCTGGCAGCCATATTCGATACTTTTAAGCGTATCAATACCATCCTTATAGACCTTTCCCGCGACTTCTGGACCTACATCATGCTTGAGTATTTTAAGCAGAGCATAAAAAAAGGCGAAGTGGGTTCCAGTGCCATGCCTCATAAAGTGAATCCCATAGATTTTGAGAATGCCGAGGGCAATCTGGGTGTGGCCAACGCCCTGTTTGAGCATCTCTCGGCCAAGTTGCCCGTGTCGCGGCTTCAGCGCGACCTGACCGACAGCACGGTGTTGCGCAATATCGGGGTGCCCCTGGCTCATTCGGTGCTTGCCATACGTTCGTTGCAAAAGGGATTGGGGAAACTGTTGGTGAATGTGAAAGCCATCGATAAGGACCTGGAAGCAAACTGGGCAGTGGTGTCTGAGGCTATTCAAACCATTTTGCGCCGCGAAGGCTATGCCAATCCCTATGAGGCATTAAAAGAGCTCACCCGCACCAACAGTGTTATAGACGAAAAGACCATCGCCGGTTTTATTGATACCCTGGAGGTGAGCGACAAGGTGAGAACGGAGCTAAAGAAATTGTCCCCCAAAACCTACACAGGAGTTGACCTTTATTGATTTGATGCCATTAGTGACTTTTATAACCTACAATTAAAATTATACCGTTTACCTTTTGGTTCCTGAGCTTGTCTTAGAATACCGTTTACCCTAATCCCTAATCCCTCCTGCCTGCCGGCAGGCAGGAATCTCTAACCTCTAATATCTCATTTTCTGAATGAAGGATTTTCTTGTAATACTCAAACGCTATATTCCGCCCTATAAACGATCGCTGGCGCTTAACTTTCTGTTTAACCTGTTGTCGGCGTTATTTGCCGTTTTTTCGGTGGCTCTGATGATACCCATGCTGGAGATTATTCTTTCGCAGGACAGTGAAGTCTATTCGTTGGGGGAGTGGAGTTTTAGCTTCAGTGCACTCAAGCACAATCTTTACTTTTACATCACCGATTTAAAAACCTCCTACGGTCCCGGATGGTCGCTGCTATTTATTGGCATGTTCTTGATTTTAGGCACTTTACTTAAAACAGGATTTGCCTATCTGGCCTCATATACCAGTGTGGGTATTCGTAACGGTGTGGTGCGCGACATCCGTCGTCAGATTTATAAAAAACTGTTGAACCTGCCCATCGCTTTCTTCAGTGAAGAAAAAAAGGGTGACATCATTGCCCGCTCCACCGGCGATGTGCAGGAGGTGGAGAACTCCGTGATGGCCTCGCTGGATATGCTTCTAAAAAATCCGGTGCTGATATTGGTTTTTCTGATTACCATGTTCATTTTCAGTGTAAAGCTCACTCTTTTTGTGTTTTTGGTGCTTCCTTTGGCAGGATTGGTGATTGGAAGGGTAGGGAAGTCCCTTAAAAGGAGGTCGTTTGAAGGTCAAAATAAGATGGGCGAAATTTTGGGTATTATCGAAGAAACACTGTCGGGTTTGCGCATTATTAAGGCCTTTAATGCTGAGAAGCGTATGGACAAGCGCTTTGAACATGAGATTGAAGATTATCGCTCCATTATGAACCGGCTCATGCGCCGGCGCGATTTGGCGCATCCCATGAGCGAATTTTTAGGAACCATCGTGGTAGTCATCATGGTTTGGTTTGGTGGAACGCTTATACTCAACAAAAGCGGCTCCCTTAATGCTGCTGAATTTTTGGCCTATCTTGGTATTTTCTATCAGATTATCAATCCGGCCAAAGCCTTTTCCACCGCTATTTACAATGTCCAAAAAGGGCTGGCTGCCTACGATAGAATTGATATGATACTGAGTGCCAAACTTACCATAAGGGAGAGCGACCATGCGCGTTCCATTAAGGAGCTGAAGCATGGTATAGAATACCGCAATGTAAATTTCGCCTATAACGAAGCCCCGGTGCTCAAAAACGTCTCCATCTCAGTTTCAAAGGGACAAACCATTGCTCTGGTGGGGCAGTCGGGTAGTGGGAAATCCACTTTTGTGGACCTTTTGCCTCGCTTTTATGATGTTCTTGAAGGCGGCATCTTCATCGACGGCATCGACATTCGCGACCTGAAGATATTTGATTTGCGCAACCTCATGGGCAATGTCAGCCAGGAAGCCATCCTGTTTAACGATACCATCTACAACAACATAGCCTTTGGGGTGGAGCAATCCACTCTTGAGGAGGTGATGGAGGCCGCTAAGGTGGCCAATGCCCATGAATTTATCATGGCCACCGGCGAAGGCTATGATTCCATTATCGGCGACCGGGGCGGAAAGCTTTCGGGGGGCCAGCGCCAGCGGCTCAGCATTGCACGGGCAGTGCTTAAAAATCCGCCCATATTAATTTTAGATGAGGCCACCTCGGCGCTTGATACCGAATCGGAAAAACTGGTGCAGGAGGCCCTGGAAAAATTGATGGCCAACCGTACCTCCATAGTTATTGCCCACCGCCTTTCTACCGTGCGCAATGCCGACCTGATTTGCGTATTTCATGAAGGAGAAATTGTAGAGACCGGCACCCACGAGGAGCTGGTGCATAAAGGCGGCATTTACCATAAATTGAATGAGTTGCAAATGCGGTGAGAGAGTTGCGGATTCCGGGTTTCGTTGTCAGAGACAAGACATGCCTTGTCTGTACAGTACGGAGTTTTGTTTTGATGCTGTAAAAAAGAACAATGTATTTTCTGTTTAGGGGGTATATGTTTAATTAATCAGAAGAAATAAGAGAAGGATATTCAATGAGGTCAACATGCTTTTAAGTTGGGCCCAAATACGAAAAGAAGCTTGTGATGATGGTTACTGTAGAGTAAATGATAGCAATTATGGAGATGAGCAGCGTACTAATCTTAACCATTATGAACTCCGGAATTAGTTTAATAATGGGGTTCTATATGTTTTTCTTGCAAAAAAACTCTTCCAGCCATGGACCTGGATATTGGGCTGCAGGCAGCTTAATAATTGGAATTGGGCTATTGTTAAACGCCATTTTTCCTATCGGCAATCCTGTTGTAATTGATGGGTACCCAATTTTTACTACAATTGGTCTTTATCTGTATTTAGCCGGGATTTGGAAGTTTAAAGGAAAAAGAATTAATAAATGGGTCATTATTGGTATTCCAATTTTAGATGTTTTGCAATCCGTCATTTTCTTTAAATTTTTCCCCTCTTATCGGATTCACACCAGCTTACATCTATTATTTCTAATCATATATTGTTTGCTTGGCATAATTGAAATGGTTCGGTTGAACCCAGCTCAAAAATATCTTAAGAAGATATTCCTTCTTAATGCCCTTTCTTTTATCATTTCTCTGATTCTTTTATTGCTCAATGTCTATGTTTTAATCACGAACCCCAATATTGACCCATTGAAAACAACCAACACCGTAATTTTGGGTCAGATTATTACGGGCTTTTTGATGATTGCTTTAACGTTTGGCTTTTTATCAGCTGTAAACGTTCAGTTAAATATGGAATTAAAGGATCAACTTAAATCTAAAACCAAATTTCTATCTATTATTGGGCATGACTTAAGAGGCCCGGTAGGAAATATTATTAATTTTTTGGATTTGCTACAAAATGAATCTGATTTGGATGAGAAGGAAAGAAATGAATATCTAAAGATATTAAACACACTAAGTCAATCCACTTTTCATCTTTTACAAAACTTAATGGAGTGGGCAACTAAATCAAAGTATTTAAACAAATTTGAAGGTGAGCGAATTGAATTAAGTCAAATAATCTCCAGCGATATTAATCTTTTTAAAAGTTCAACAGCATTAAAATCAATCAGTTTGAAAATTAATAAAGGAAAGCAAACTTATTTTCAAGGAAACGCAAATATGATACAAACTATTGTTCGTAATTTGGTTTCTAATGCTGTTAAATTTACTCCTATAGGAGGTACTATCACCATCACATCGGAAAGAGTGCTCAAAAAAACCCGCTTAATTGTTTCAGATACAGGGCAAGGTATTAAGCCGGAGATCATCAGCTCACTTTTTAAATTTGAAACCAACAATTCAACGATTGGCACTGATGGAGAAATCGGCGTTGGATTAGGTCTTGTTCTTTGTAAGGAATTGGTGTCCAACAATGATGGAATAATTGAAATTGAAAGTCAGGAAGGTATTGGAACCAAAGTTATTGTTGAGTTCCCGGCAGTAGAGTGAATACAATGTAAATAAAATCATCTGGGTCTAACATATAGGACTGTGAGCGGTCTGCAAGACCCCGCGATTAGTCCCGTTTGTACTACATCCCGGCGTCAAAAGTAACGTTTGCAAATGGCGGCTTGGCGATCTGCGCCATGGAACGCTCTTTATTACCTGAATGGTTCCTTCGTTACAACCCCGGGATTTATGAGCAGAAAATAGTTGTTTATTTCAAATATTATTTAGATATTTGCCTAAATAACTAAATATCTAAAATGAATTCTCTATTTAAAGCTCTAAATGATGAAACCAGAAGGCAGATTGTAGAATTATTAAAAGAAAGAGATATGAATGCTGGAGAAATTGCAGATAAATTCAATATTTCAAAACCTAGTATTTCTCATCACCTTGACATTCTAAAAAGAGCAGATTTGATAACAAGTGAGAAAAAGGGACAATTTGTAGAATACTCTTTAAATACGAGCATATTGGAAGATTTAATAAACTGGATACTAACCCTAAAAAAATAGATGATGAAACTCAAAAAGGAATTACCATTAATTGTAATTGTATTACTACCTTTTATCTATTTAGCTTATTTATGGAATCAATTGCCTGAAAAGATTCCTATGCATTGGAATATCAAAGGGGAAATAGACAGATATGGAGAAAAAATAGAACTTTTACTAATCCCTATTTTACTACCTCTGCTGGTATATATTATCTTTTTGGTCATTCCAAAAATTGACCCTAAAAACAAACTAAATAAAATGGGGAACAAACTTCAAACTCTAAAGGTTTTGATAACAACATTTATGTCTGTATTAGCTTTGTTTATAATCTATTCAGCTAAAAATCAATCTTTTCCTAATTCAAATTGGATTGTATTATTAATCGGAGTGTTATATATCATTTTAGGTAATTATTTTAAAACAATAAAAGCAAATTACTTCATAGGAATTAGAACACCTTGGACTCTTGAAAATGAAACAGTTTGGAAAGAAACACATAAATTAGGTGGAAAGTTGTGGTTTATAGGTGGAATTATTATTGTTCTATCAAGTTTAATATTAGACAAACAGCCGAGTTTTATATTACTTTTAATAATAACGGGAATAATCTCTATTATACCAATAGTATATTCATATTTTATATTTAAAAAGGAAAAGAAAAAAGGCATAGAACAATTAGGGCTGAATGAACCCGGCTCCGAAATCTAAAGCAGGGGTCATTTTGCCCGTTGTTGAGCACTTTTATAGTCGGACTAACCGCCGTAGCCTAAACGGTAGCGGACATTAGAGTAATCCATAGTGTCTTACCTTTACGAGCCCTGGCAGGCAAAACATACAATTCTTTCGCCTAATTAGGGGCTGCTGAATAAATATTAAGATGCTAAAAACAAGGAAATTATAACAACTTATAATCAATCAGGTGCAAGGAAATATGGCAAAAGCTCAAAAACACCTTGCAGCATTTCAAATTGTTCGCCTCCGCTTTCGCCGGGGGCGAAAAGATGGAGTCCGACATGCTACACCGAGCACGTGATTGGCATTTCCATCCCGGCCCTGCCTGTCCCGTGCCTGCCGGCCGGCAGGCGTATTTTAATCGGGAGAGTTATTCAAATTCGCCCCCGGCAACTGCCGGGGACAATAATCTGCTACTTGTTTACACAAAAAGACAAAGCTGTTGTCTTATGTCCCCGGCAGTTGCCGGGGGGAAATACGAATAACCTCCCGATCACGAAAGCGTAGCTAAGAGTGAATCGGGGGGGCTAAAGCCCGTACTTCAGGTCCCAGGCGCAAGCCTGGGGCCAACTTTAATATTTGGAACTGAAGCTCAGACTTAAACAGCAGATCCCAATTAGGGGGTCAGCTTAAACCGGATTATCCCTATAGAAACGATTGTAGTAGTTTCATGTTTTTAACTATGCCAACCGGTAATAATGCTTTTATAATTTTTACCCAGGGGTTTTCCTATGGAAGCCACATACAGGTGAATCAGTAAAAAGATAATAACAAAGAAACCCAATACACCATGCCACACTGCCGTAAGCATAACTCCGCTTACCCAGAATACCCTTTCAATTATCATTTCCGGGAAAAATAAAGCCAGACCTGTTACAAACAGAATGGGTAAGAACAGGTACATCACAAAAACGTAGGTGTACTTCTGCATTGGATTAAACTTTCTTTTTTTTGAAATGGGATAAGGAGATTCTTCGCCTTTAAACATACCCGAAATATAATACTGAAATTGTTTTTCCATTTTTTTTTGCAAATTTTGAATATTTAGACGGTAATGTTTTCCGTTTTCAGTGAGAATATTTCCCAATGCAAAAATGAAATAATTTATGATAACAATAACAGCGGCCATGTTGTGAACTGTAATTGCGGCGTTAAACTTCAACAGAATGGCCCCTCTGCCAGAATAGTGTAAACTAATACCGGAAAAGATTAGCGAGAGAATTCCAAGTGCGTTTATTCCATGCCAAATCCTCAGCCATAAAGGATACAAATAAAGTCTTTTCCCGTTTCCCATAAACTTATTTTTTTATAATCCTTAAAATTAAGTGTGCTACAATTCCACCAATAGTGGCAAAGAACATAATGGCGAAAATGGTGTTTAACCGGGGAACACGTGAGGCCCCGATTACATAATATTCATTTAGGAAATTTTCTTCGGGACTATTCGTAGTAAAAATGCCTAAACCTGAGGCTTGCAGCTTTTCCCACTCCTTGAAGCGTGTTTGGAGGTTTTGATATTTAAATAGTGACGCCTGTAACATCGAATTGGCTGAATGGCATTCAACACAATTTTTTGTCGCGTGTTCTTCCCTTAAAACATTATGCGAAACCATTAGTGAATCCTGAACTTCGGTGTGGCATTCAATACAGCGCACACGTCTGAAATGCAGTTCCTGGCTGGGCAACCAGTTATGGGTCTTTACCAGTTTCGGTTTTGCATCTTCAGAAACCAATTGGTATTTAGTCATGTTATCGTGGCACGAAAGGCACATTTTGTTGCTGTAATCAACAATTTCCTTGATGTTGCTGCTGGTTCGGGCTGTAGCTCTGTAATAGTGCTGGTTGTGGCATTTGGAGCAGGAGAACTGATCGTCATGAGTTTCGAAATGGACACTTTTCTGAAATTCTTCTTCAATTCTGTCGAACTGCCAGTCTTTATAAGTGGGATCGCCCCCATGACAATCAATACATGTCATCATGGGTTCGAGTTTCAACTCCCCACCATGCGGATAGGCTCCGTAATCCATTGAATGGCAATCGATGCAATTAAATGTGCGATGTGCGCCTCCGGCTATCTGAATTGTATCAAGGATATAAAACGGATTCATCAGCCGCTTTTCCTCTTTTTCAGTCCATTCGTTATAGAGTGAGTAGGTTTGTGAGGCATGGCACTTCAGGCAGGTTTGGTTTTGTTTGGGGATGTTTTGCCCCGTTGAATTAACCACACCAGCAAAGCTTAGGATATATAGCGGAATAAATGTGCGAACTAAAAAGCTCATAGCCCGGGAAAATTAGAAAACTGCCCCGGAAGCCAATACCATCAGAGCAGAATTCGATTTTATAACCTATTTTAGAGACCTTAAAAAGTTAATCAGAGCCCAGCGATCCTCTTCTTCCGGAATTTTCTTTTCGAAGTTGGGCATTTCATCTTTACCTATAATTGACTGGTAATAAATTTCTCCATCGCTCTGTCCCTGGAATTTAGAATCGTTAAACGGAATCATTTTGACAGTCATACTGGCTGCCTTTGGCCCATCGCCCAATCCTAAGTTCCCGTGACACGATTTGCAATGTTTTGCATAAAGCATCTTACCAACCCGGTCAAGCGATGCATCGCCGGCATGCGGGTTTTTCATTTCTTTGTACTTTGCCGGAATCTCCCAGCCATCTGGCACACTGCTGTTTTCGGCAGGTGAAACAAATGCTGCAAAAAGCATCCCTGCAAACAGAACCGCCAGAGAATATGTTAAAAATTTAATTCTACTTTTTTTCATGATAAATTATTTTTATAGTTGAACATTAAAAGTTCCAAATTCTGGTTATCGTAAAGCCAAAGGCAAGGTTATCCATTTTGATTTTATTCGAATTCCACATGATGATATCCTGGGGAATAATTCCCTTGGAATTACCCATGTAAATTTGGAATGCGTGGGTGCTCGTTGCGATTTCAACACCAAAAGCAAGATTTGCCTGATGGTGATCAGGCACTTGCGGATGATCAGAAATATCCTGAATTTCCAGTGGAACATCGTAATTAAATATAAAGGAAGATTGTGGCGAAAAATTCACCCGTCCGTTAAAATGCACCCCGATTTTGTCGTGGTCAAACTTGGGATCAACCAGGTTGTAGTGAGTAAAACTCACGCCGGTTTGAAGCGAAAGCCAGTGATTGAATTTACGGCCAATAATTAATTGAGAAAAGTAGGAAAGCCTGTCGGTAAAGTTGAAATTATATTCCGCTTCTCCTTCGCTGGAGTGCCATACTTTTCCGGTTCCAAATTCACTTTCATTCCGGCCGTCAACAGCCACAACACAATAAAGCGCAACGGCAACCGGAATGGTGTTTTCACGGGTTTGTTCCAGAATCGTCCATTTGGCATTCAAATCAGTGTACATATTCTCCTTGCTCAGGCCAGCGCCTATCTGGAAATTGGTAATTGGCACATAATTTAAACCAAGCCTGATATTAGCTGACGGCGCATAGATTCCGAAAAAATCGGAAGTACCATTTTCAACGGCACCAAATTTATGTTGAATGGCGAATTCCAGGGTTCCTTTTATAGGAATCATGGTGGTTTGGTTATCAATCAGGTAACCGCTTGAAAAAGGCGCTCTTACTGGTTTGTCCTTAACCTCTTCTTGTTCTTCTTGCGCAAAAATTCCGGTGAAAGGAATTATCGCAAGTAACACGAGTAATATATAATTCTTCTTTTCTGCCATTTTGTTTGCAGTTAGTTGTTTTGGGCTCCCTGGATAATCCAAACCAGAACGAGGTTTGCCTGGGCCGCAGTGTATTTTTTTTGCAGATGACTGTTTGTGTCGGGATGTGGTACTGTATAAATTCTGCTTTCTTCTGGCGTAGTTTTGTTGATATACCTTTCACTGTTTAGTGAAGTATAGGCATTCTCGGCTCTCAAGTCAGGCTTCTGGTTCCCATTGTGGCATCCTGCACAGTTATTTCCACTGGTAAAAATGGGCAAAATTTCTCCCGAAAATGATACTTCTTCAGTGTTTGGATCATCCGGATCGAGTACCTCTTCAGGAATAATCCAGTCGTTTTTGCATCCTGCTACTGCGAGAGCAGCCACGACAACCAACAACACTATTTTAAATTTAATTTTCATGCTTATCAATTTTCGTTTGCATACTGGTTTTTACGAACATGACAATACGAATTGCTGGTATTGTATTCATAAGTAGTTAATACTATGAAGTAATTAAATACTTAACAACGTAAAGGTAGTAAGAAAATATGCAGGTGCATGGAGGTAAGTGATGACATATCAACCAGTTGAAATTGATAGAAATCATAGTAAAGGTTGATATATGTCAACTATCCGTTTCTGCTGATCTCCTGGAGGCCGTTTTCATTAAGAATTTCAATGGTGTTTCCTGTTGTTTTAATAAGTTCCGAAGATTTAAATTGTTGAAGAATGCGCACCAGGCTTTCCTTGGTCATATTAGACATATCTGCCAAATCCTGCCGGGTTAATGGAACGGTGAACGGATTGGAACTAAAGACTTCATTTTTTAGGTAAAGCAGCGTATCGGCAACACGCCCGGGCATGTATTTCTGGGTTAAAACCACCAGTTTATTCAACAAGGTATTGTTTTGTTTGGTATGATGGCGGAGTAATTCAACAGCAAACTGGTTGTTTTCAGAAAATAACCGGAAAAGTTTTGTGGTATTTATCAGGCAACAGGAAACAGGAGTAACGGCTGAGATGGTGAGTTTTTGGACATTTCCGTTGAAAAGGTCACCACCTGTAACAAAGTCGAGTCTTCCGATTAGTCCTACAATCAGGTTTTTCCCTTTCAGCCCTTCAACAGATACTTTGGCTAACCCTTGCCTGATGCAAATAACGTAGGTGGATGAGGTATTTTGCTTAATGATGGTTTCTCCCGGTTTGTATCTGATTTGTTGTTTCCCGTCAACTAAAAAATTAAGCTCTTTGTTCTCCAAAGTTGTAAGAAGATTGGTATCGCCGCTTTTAAAACAATTTTTACAGCAACAATTCAATGATTTTTCGCAACTATCATCGTGCATTCCACATCTGAAACAATCAAAATCATCCTCTTTCAGCATCATTTCCTTTTTCAATAATCGAATTGGGTTATTAACCTGCAATTTGCATGAATCAATTTAAGCTCTAAATTTAATAAAAAATTTAGCATTAACCGACAAAAGTTCAATAGTTGTCGATTTAATTTATTAATCTTCTCAAATGCAGTAGTTTGCAGGTGGAATTTAATTTTTTGAAAAAACTACTGCTAACATTCAGAAATAAACCAGGCAGGTGAGTATCTGGTCGGAATCGATTTGGCCGGGTGCCAGATTGTAATGGACATCAGTTGTCTGGGCCCGTTCAGACAGGTGGTGATGGTTCGCGGCGAAAGGTTCTCAATGACCATACGTTGCCGCATCTTTTCCAGCAAGGGTGCTGCTGCACTTAAAGTACCTCTTTTTTTCCGGTGCATGACTTTTGCTTTTGATTTAAAACCGTGAGGAAAACATTTTTAGCTATCTTTATTCCACCCTACGAAGGAGCATTCAGCCTGCCTGCGGCATAGGCAGGTTTAACAATATGCAGAAGTTATAGCGAGGTTCAGTTTAAATTTGTAGTTTTGTTTTAAAATAAAATTCAGTCAAGTGGGACAAGGAAGCGTTTCAATAACCCGCCATGCCTCATGCACCAGTGTTAGCAGCAACTAAATGAACTAAAAAGTTCCATATTATGGCGAAAACTATTTGGCTATGCTCCAGGAAAAAGATTTCAAATTCAGTTGAACAGAAAATCTATGAGATTTGTAAAAGTATTTCACCTGACAATATTGTGCCAACTGCTCCTAAAGTATTCATCAATAATGATATAGCTTATGGAGTGATGAATCCTAAAAATTCGATATTATACAATGGAAATAGCTTGCTATTGGGGGTAATTGCTGGAAATATGGATGATTGGCATATTCCTTTACAAGATTTTCCAGATGGTTCATTTGCCTTATTTCGTGATGGGGAGCAATACTGTGAAATAGTGTCCGATCCTGTGGCATCAAGAACAATTTGGTACTATAAAGATGATGATATTTTTGTTGCCTCCACTTCTCAGGTTGCTTTAATCAAGTTTATTGGTGGATTTGAATTTGATGAAAGAGTTGTGCCATGGATGCTATCTACAGGGAGCTTGGGGCCTACCCATTCGTGGGATAAAAGGATTAAAAAAATTCTTCCAGACTCTTCAGTTATCTTAAATAAACATAGTTGGTCATTAGATATAAAAGCTAATAAAATTGAGTTTAAAGAACGTAAAGACTCAAATAAACATCATGAGCAAAAATTAAAAGCAGTTCTTAAGTCTGGCATCGAATCTATGAAGCTTGATTATTCAGATTGGGTTCTTCCTCTTTCTGGAGGTTATGATTCTCGTGGAATCCTGTGTTTCTTGAAATTAAATAAAAACGAAGAACTAAGGACTATTACCTGGGGTTTAAAATCTTCATTGAATGATCCTAAGAATGACGCGTTTGTTGCACAGAAATTATCAAAGGCATTAAATGTACCCCATAAATATTATTATACTGATGTCTCTACTGAATCAATAGAAAAAATACTTGATAGATTTATTGTAAATGGGGAAGGGCGTATAGATCATATTTCCGCTTATCTGGATGGTTTCAAAATATGGGAGATTCTACACAATGAAAATATTCAGGGAATTATTAGAGGAGATGAAGGTTTTGGGTGGAATAAAGTATCCTCACCTTTGACTACAAGATTAGCTGTTGGGTTGAGCCTTTGCTCTGATTATGCCAATTTGAAAAAACTTGAAAAAATAGAATTTATTGAACAAAAGGTTCCTGATTATTTAGAGAAGTCAGCCAGTGAATCTTTAGAACAATGGCGGGATAGGTTATATCATGAATACCACATACCAATTATTTTGGCAGCTTTGTCCGACTTGAAGTTGTCATATATAGAACAAGTAACTCCATGGCTATTTAGAAAAGTGTTAGAGCAAGTCCGCGAACAACCTGATAGCCTTCGTAAGGAAAAATCCCTTTACAAAAAAATAGTTATTTCTTTAAGTCCGAAAATTCCTTTCGCAACACGTGGTGCGAATGCATCAATTTCTGATATTCTAAAGCAGAAACAAGTTGTAGATATATTAAAGCAAAGCATAACTAATAATTTAGAAAATGGAATATTTTCCAAAGATTTTTTGCTTGATGTTTTAAAAAACCTTAAGATTTCAGATAGCAGGCTGGGTAAATCCAGGTCATTTTCTCTTAAATCTTTGATAAAGTCTATTTTGCCTTCGCATCTTTTTAATCTATTAAAGGATAATCTTTCTTCAGTTCTTGCAGTAGATTATAATCAACTGGCATTTAGAATATATATAATTTCACGAATGTATAATTTATTAAAGCAAAAATAAGAATAAGCAATTTTATCTTTTCAAATTAAATCAGATAGAGTATGTAATCGACCTACAAGGTGAGTCATTAAGAAGAAGAGCTTTAAAGGAAGAAAATTGAATCTTTATCACTAATTTTTTTGGTTCTACTACCATTTTCGTGGATAAAGATCCAGACCACCATGAAAGAACAGGATTGCGCTTCTAAAATTTTCGAATCTTCGGTATCCTCTGCCAGACACCTTAATTTCTTGTATCTTCCCATTAAGCCTTTCAGCC